>OGOV01003002.1_pt1 | contig 11838 bp, 10 predicted proteins | sample 1552711 | NCBI WGS metagenome assembly OGOV01 (sample SAMEA2580216, study PRJEB22360) | human gut metagenome | biome: human gut; feature: human-associated habitat; material: faeces | place: Denmark | collected 2008/2010 | reverse complement strand
TATACAGCCTGTGAAAGACGCCCGGCCCCGCACCCGGGCTATCCGGGCGGAAAACGAGGAGATCGCCATCCGTGCCAGCCAGTCGGTGTTCCGGCTGGTCACCAATATCCAGGATGAGACCCACCGGTATGCCATCAGCTTTTCGCGCAAAAAGCACCAAAAAGCCGGCTTTGCCTCCACACTGACAGCGGTGCCGGGCATTGGGGAGCAGCGCGCGGCGAAGCTCCTAAAGCATTTTAAGAGCATGGCGGCGATAAGAACAGCCGATGTGGAGACCCTGGCAAAGGCCCCGGGTATGAGCCGACCGGCGGCCGAGGCGCTGTATCGGCATTTACATGGGGAAGAAACGGCAGAAAACTGACTTTTTCGACCGATGGGATTGACAGCGGACGGGAAAAAATATACCATTAGTAAAAGGGCAACTGCCCTAAGGAGAAAAACTGTGCGAGTAATAACCGGGACCGCCCGCGGGCGTAAACTGAATACCCTGGAGGGCCGCGATGTGCGCCCCACCACTGACCAGGTGAAAGAGGCCATGTTCAGCATCATCCAGTTTGAAGTGGAGGGTGCAGCTGTACTGGATCTGTTTGCCGGCAGTGGACAGCTGGGCATTGAAGCGCTGAGCCGGGGCGCCCGGCTGGCGGTCTTTGTGGAACAGAGCCGCAAGGCACAGGAGATGGTGCGCCAGAACCTGCTGGCCACCAAGCTGGCGGAGCACAGCCGGGTAACGGCCATGGATGCCATTGCCTACTTGCAGGGCTGCCGCGATACCTTTGATATCGCACTGTTGGACCCGCCCTACCACAGTGGCCTGCTGGAAAAGGCACTGCCGCTGCTGGAGCCGAAGATGTCCCCCGGCGGGGTGATCCTGTGTGAATCGGCGCTGGACGAAGCACTGCCGCCAAAGGTGGGGGCGTTCCAGATTAAAAAGGAATACCGTTACGGGAAGATCAAGCTGACAGCTTATCGCATCCCGGAACAGAATGCTACTGAAGAATGAACGGGAGGGGAACGGATGAATACCATTGAAAGTATCCTGAATGATATTGATGAGCTGCTAGAGGATTCCTGGAGCCTGCCGCTTTCCGGCGGGCGCTGCGTGGTGGACGCCGAAAAGGTGCGTGACCTCATTGATTCCATCCGTATGAATATGCCGGCCGAAATAAAGCAGGCACGCGCCGTGGTGGCCGACCGCAACCAGATCCTTTCTCTGGCCAAGGGAGAGGCGGAAGCATTGATCCGCAAGGCAGAGGAACGGGCCAAGCAGCTGCTGGAGCAGGAGAGCATCGTGCGGCAGGCCAACGCCAAGGCCATGGCCCTGCTGAACGACGCCAGCACCCGTGCCCAACAGCTGGTGGAGGATGCCCAAAAGCAGGCCGAGCAGACGGTGAATGACGCTGAAGCTAAGGCAACGGCGATTCGGACCGAGGCCAGCACCCGCAGCCGGGAAATGAAGCAGGCCAGCTATGAATTTGCCGAGAATATCCTGCGCACCAGCCAGGAGGTAGTGGCCAAGAGCCTGGGGAACATCACCACCACCCGGCAGGCGCTGGCCCGGGCCGCCAGCCAGGCGGGTCTGCGGGAGGAACCGCTGGAAAAGTAAGCCCGAAGAAAACAGAATATACAGCACCGTCCGGAGGAGATCCGGGCGGTGTTTTTTGCTGCAAAGAAGCGGAAAAACGGTACTTTGGAGTAGGGAAAAGCGTTCGACATTTTTAATCAAATTTTGGTGCTGTTTATGGGCAGAATCACCAAGAAACTGGGCATTATTAGGGAAATGCGGCCATTGGGGGCCAGAATGGACAAAAACCGCGCGTGTACGCCCTGCGCGAACAACAGTTTTGTGTTGCAATGTAGGCATTTTCGCTTTATAATCAGCTTGTAAGTGGTGAAAAGTGGGTAGGAGTGGAGTATCTACCCTGTTTCGCCATCATATCAAACCGGAAAGGGGGAAACGATCCGAGATGTTGATGGGACAGTACGAGCACAGCATTGACCCGAAAAACCGGATCAATTTCCCCGCCAAGTTCCGGGAACAGCTGGGCGAAAATTTTATTCTGACCGTAGGGCTGGATGAATGTATTGCGGTGTATTCCGCTGAGGAATGGGACAAGCTGGAGCAGAAGATCAACCAGCTGCCCATGAGCCGCGGACGCAGCGTGAAGCGGTACTTCTTCAGCAACGCGGTGACAGTAGAACCGGACAAGCAGGGACGCATCCTGCTGCCGTCCCACCTGCGGGAATACGCCCACCTGGAGAAGGATGTTATCGTAACCGGCGCTTCCGACCACGCGGAAATTTGGGATGTGGAACGCTGGCAGAGCTACATTGGCCACCTAACCAGCGAAAGCGTGGCCGAGGAGCTGGACTCCTTGGAATTCTAAGGAGGGGCCTATGGAATTTTCGCATTATTCGGTGATGCTGCCCCAGTGCATGGAGGGGCTGAATATCAAACCGGATGGCATTTATATTGATGGTACCGCAGGCGGCGCGGGACATTCCCGGGCCATTGCCGAACTGCTGAGCTTTGACCGTGACCCCGATGCCGTAGCGGAAGCAACGAAGCGATTGGCGCCCTACCCGGCCGCAGAGGTCATCCACAGCGAGTTCGCCCGCATCCCCGAGGTGTTGGCCGAAAAGGGCATCGAGGGCGTAGACGGCATCCTGCTGGATCTGGGCGTGTCCTCCTACCAGCTGGATAACCCGGAACGGGGCTTTGCGTACAGTGTGGATGCCCCGCTGGATATGCGGATGAGCCGCGAGGGCATGACGGCCGCCGATATCTTAAACACCTATGATGTGGACGCTATGGCCCGCATCTTTCGGGAATTTGGCGAAGAACGCTTTGCCTATCCCATTGCCAAGCGAATTGCCGCACAGAGGGAAAAAGAGCCCTTTACCCATACCGGCCAGCTCGTCGAGCTCATCTACGCGACGATACCGGCCGCCGCCCGCCGCGAAGGCGGACACCCCGCCAAACGGGTCTTCCAGGCGCTGCGCATTGCGGTGAACAGCGAATTGGACCAGCTTTCCCAATGCTTGGATACCGCCTTTGACTGCTTAAACCCCGGCGGACGCTTCGTCATCCTAACCTTCCACTCGCTGGAGGACCGGATGGTGAAGCAGAAATTTGCGGGATATTGTCAGGGCTGTACCTGCCCGCCGGAATTCCCGGTGTGTGTATGCGGCAAAAAGCCGAGAGCAAAACTCATCAACCGAAAACCCATCGAAGCGGATGCCGAGGAACTGGCACAGAACAGCCGCAGCAAATCCGCCAAGCTGAGAATACTGGAAAAACTGTAACACCGGCGCTGCCACCCACACCGGTGTGAAACGGAAAGGAGGGGCGGCAGATGAATTCCCGTTGGAACAGCACCGAAGCATACGACCTTTCGCTGTATGAAGTCCCGGCCGAGCCGGCCAAGCGTCCGCAGCCCGTCCCGGCGGCCAAGAATAAAGCCCAGAGCAGGAAAGCGGCCCAGAGAGGTGCGATGCGGCGCCTAACTGCCTGCGCCGTGCTGGTGGTGGTTTTCCTGGCGATGGTGCTGTATCAGAATGTTTCCACCATTGAACTGGGGAATGAGATACAGACCCAGAACGACCTATATGCCGCCCTGCAGGATGAATACAGCTACCTAAGCGGCAAGCTGACTGCCAAAACCGCGCAGGAGGTGGACAGCTACGCTGCTGCCCAGGGCCTGTGCAAGGTGCAGGATTACCAGGTGAGCTACATCCGGCTGAATGACACCGATGTAGCGGTGCGCACCGAGGCGGCACCTTCCGGTTCGGTGCTGGAAAGCCTGATGGACAGCATGGATACCGCGCTGGAATACCTGCGGATCAAATAAAATAGACTGTAACGGTGGTGCAGATTTCAAGAGGTAAGATCCTGTCTTACCTCTTTCGCCACATTTTACGGGAGAACGACAAATTCTCCTATTTTCCTCATTTTAGCGGAAAGGAGACTCCGAATGGCCTCGATCCCCAATAAAAAAATGCGCGGACGCGCCATACTGGTGGCGGCATTGCTTATCATCGTCGGCTTTGGGCTGGTCATTCACCAGATGTACCGGGTGCAGCTGGTGGAGGGAGAATCCTATAAGCAGGAGGCCATGAGCCGCCAGCTGCGGGCCACCACCATCAATGCCAACCGGGGGACCATTTACTCCGCCGATGGACAGATATTAGCCGCTTCCGCCACCTCCTGGCGAGTCATCTTTTCCCCGGCGGATATCACCGATGAGCAGGCAACACTGCTGGCCGATGGCATGAGCGAGATCTTGGGTGTGGATCGGGAGTTTATCCTGGAGCGCGCCGGCAACAAAAAGAGCTTTTATCAGGTCATCAAAAGACAGGTGGATAAGGAAACCGCCGATGCGGCGTATCAGTTCGCCCTGGATAATAAAATAAACGGCGTGACGCTGCTGCCGGATACCACCCGCTACTACCCTTACGGCACCATGGCCTCCACCGTGCTGGGCTTTGTAAATGCCGATAACGAGGGCGCCTACGGGCTGGAGGCCTACTACAACAGCACCCTAAGCGGCACTCCCGGCAAGGTAGTGACTGCCAAGAACGCCTGGGGCACCGATATGCCATATACCTACCAGGATATCACCAAGGCGGAGGACGGCAATAGCCTGGTGCTGACGCTGGACAGCAATATTCAATCGGTGATAGAAAAGCACCTGGCCACCGCTCTGACCGAGCACGCGGTACAGAACCGCGCGACAGTCATTGTGCAGGATGTGAACACCGGGGCGATCCTGGGCATGACCACCATGCCGGACTATGATCCCAATAATCCGCAGGCCATCGTTTCGGAGATCTCCCTGCAAAAGCTGGCCCAATACGAGGAGGGCAGCGATGAGTATAAGGAGGCCTTTGCCTACGAGCAGCAAATCCAGTGGAGCAACAAGGCAGTGAATGAGGCCTACGAGCCGGGCTCGGTATTTAAGGTCATCACCACGGCCACGGCGCTGGAAACCGGTGCGGTGACGATGCAATCCAGCTTTAACTGTACCGGCAGCTATGTGGCGGGCGGTATAGTAAAGCACTGCTGGAAGCATGCCGGCCATGGCCTGCAAACACTGGCGCAGGCTATGCAGAACAGCTGTAACCCCGCCTATATGCAGATTGGTGAGCGGATAGGCGGAACCAATTTCTATAATTTCTTTACCTCCTTCGGACTCACCGAGACCACCGGTATTGACCTGCCGGGCGAGGAGAGCGGTTATTTTTACAGCGAAGCACAGCTCAATTCCACCCAGGGCAACCTGGAAACGGCCTCCTTTGGCCAGAGCTTTAAGGTGACGCCCATTCAGCTCATCACCGCTATCTCCGCTTCGGTAAACGGCGGCTACCTGTATGAGCCCTATGTGGTGGATAAGGTATTGGACAGCGAAGGCAATGTGGTTTCGGTCACCGAACCGACCATCCGCCGCCAGGTCATCAGCGAGGAAACCAGCCGCCAGGTGTGCAAGCTGATGGAAGGCGTTGTGACCTACGGCTCCGGTAAAAACGCGGCCGTACCGGGATACAGCATCGGCGGCAAGACCGGCACCAGCGAAAAGCTGGATTCCGACCGCGGCTACTACACCTACTCCTTTGTAGGTGTAGCCCCGATGGATGACCCCAAGGTAGCGGTACTGCTCATCCTGGATGAACCCTATGAGACCGACCTGTACGGCTCTACCGTGGCGGCTCCCGTGGTGGGCGCTATCCTTTCCGAGATCCTGCCCTATATGGGGGTAGAAACCAACTATACCGCCGCGGAACTGGCGACTATCAATGTGACGGTGCCCAATGCCGTAGGCCAGAGTGCCCATATGGGCATGGCGGCCATGACCCAAAAGCAGCTTTCCGCTGTTATCGTAGGCGGCGGCGATACCGTTATCGCCCAGGTGCCGGCTTCCGGTTCCGTCATTCAAAAGGGCAGCACCGTCATCCTGTATACCGATCAGGAATCGCAGGAGCAAAAGGCGATCGTGCCCGATGTGCGCGGCAAAACCGGGCAGGTGGTCAATACCATCCTGACCAACGCCGGGCTGAACCTGGATGCCGATGGCATCGGCAGGATAAGCGATACCGCGGTAGCCATAGAGCAAAGCATAGAGCCCGGTACCGAGGTGCCGAGAGGAACACTGATCACCGTGACCTTCAGCAATACCGCCAAGGCGGAAAACTCACCATAAACTGACCCACAGGAGGCTGCCATGCAGAACCAACCCGATTGGGAGGTTCAATGCGAAGGACTGCTGCAAGCGCTGCCGCCGGAGATGGAACCCATCTGCGATAGCCGCGGGGAAGTAAAAGATAAGATCTTTGTTTGCATCAAGGGTGGCCGCCACGATGGCCACACCGATGCCGCGGGAGTGCTGCGGCGGGGGGCTGCCGCCATAGTGACCCAAAAGAAGCTGGGCCTGCCCCGGGAATATACCGTCCCGGATACCCGCGCGGCGCTGGCCAGTCTGTGTGCCCGCTACTGGGGCGAGCCGGCCAGGAAGCTGCGACTCATCGGCATTACTGGCACCAACGGCAAGACCACTACCGCCCACCTGCTGTGCCACTTGCTGCAAAGCGCCGGGATCAAGACCGGGCGCATTGGGACGGACGGCATAGCGTGGAGAGAGAAAACACAGCCCAACCCCTATACCACCCCACCTCCTACCGAACTGCATCGCATCCTGCACCAGATGGTGGAGGACGGCATCACCACAGTGGTGATGGAGGTAAGCAGCCAGGCATTGGAACAGCAGCGAGTGGAAGGGATCACCTTCGCGGCTGCCGTGTTTACCAATCTTTCGCCCGAGCATTTGGATTATCATGGGGATATGGAGCGATACTTTGCCTCCAAGGCAAAGATCTTTAGCCAATGCCGCTGCGCGGTCATCAATACCGCCGACCCCTATGGGCGTCGCCTGCTGGACAGGGCCAATGTGCCGATCTCCGGTTACCACCTGCCGTGGCAATACCGCTGCGAACCGGGCAGGAGCATTCTTCCGTGGCGGGGCGGGCAGCTTATCGTTCCTTTGACGGGAGAAGTCTTTCTCCCCGATGCGCTGGCTGCGGCGGAAACGGCGTTGGTGCTGGGGCTTACTCCCCGGCAGGTAATGGCGGCGATGCCGCAGTGTCCACCCGTACCAGGCAGGGCCGAATTGTTATGGCAAGGCATGGGGAGGACCATCCTGCGGGACTACGCCCACACCCCCGATGCGCTGGAGCGCATCCTGCGCAGCCTGCGGCGGGTGCATAAGGGCCGGCTGCTGGTGCTCTTTGGTTGCGGTGGCGACCGTGACCGCCAAAAACGCCCGCTGATGGCAAAAGCCGCGGCCCGCTGGGCAGATGGCATCATCATTACCGATGACAACCCCCGGAATGAAGCGCCGGAGGCGATCCGACGGGAGATCGTAGTGGGGCTGCCGAAAAACACCCGCTGGCGGGAGGTGCCCGACCGGCGGCCGGGCATAGAGCAGACCATTGCCATGATGCGGCAGGGCGATCTGCTGCTTTTGGCGGGGAAGGGCCACGAAGATTACCAGATCATACAGAATAAAACGATCCCCTTTGATGAAAGGGGGATTGTGACTGAGATACTAAAAAGCGGGAGGATCCCATGGAAAAACTGTCACTGCGAGAAATAGCCGCCCAGCTGGGCTGCCCCCAGCCTCCGGAGGGAGAGATCACCCGTGTGATCACCGATAGTCGGGAAGCCGGCCCCGGGACGCTTTTTGTTGCGCTGCCCGGGGAACGGGTGGATGGCCACGACTACATCAACCGGGCACTGGCGGCAGGGGCCGAAGCGGCGGTGGCCGAGCATGACGGCGACTACACCCCAGCAGAGAAGGTACTGCGGGTAAAGAGCAGTTTGCGGGCGCTGCTTGAGATTTCCGCGCTGTACCGGGCCAAAATGCCTGCCAAGGTGATAGGCATTACCGGCAGCGTGGGCAAAACCACCACCAAGGAAATGGTAGCGGCAGTGATGGCCTCCTCCTTCCGCATCATCAAAACCGAGGGCAACCAAAATAACGAGATCGGCGCGCCCAAAACACTGATGAGCATTACCCCCGAAACTGAGGTAGCGGTGGTGGAAATGGGCATGAGCGCCCCGAATGAGATCAAGGACCTGTGCTACGCGGCAAAGCCGATGATGGGTATCATCACCAATATCGGCGTTTCCCACATCGAGCATCTGGGCAGCCGGGAAAATATCCTGAAGGCTAAGCTGGAGCTGGCCGACGCTTTACCGGATGGCGCCACACTGCTGCTGTGTGATGATAACGACCTGCTGCATACCGTTGACATTCCTCGCCTTCATGTAGTACGCTATGGCCTGAACAGCCCGCGGGCGGAGATCAAGGCGACCATCGTCAGTGCCACACCGCTTTCCACCAATTTTATGCTGCATGCCGAGGGCCAAAGCTGGCGCGCCACTATCCCCGGCACTGGGGAGCACCTGGTGCTGAACGCCCTGGCGGCATTTGGCGCGGGGCGGGCGATGGGTATTCCGGCGGAAACTGCCATAGAGGCCCTAAAAAACTACACCCCCAGCGGCCAGCGCCAAAAGGTGGTGGAGCATGAGGGCATTACCATGGTGGAGGACTGCTACAATGCCAGTCCCGATTCCATGCGGGCGGCCATCAAGACACTGGGGCGTTTCCCCTGTGACGGCCGTCGCATCTTTGTAGCGGCAGATATGCTGGAGCTGGGCGATATCGCCGAAGAAAGCCACCGGGAGATCGGTGCCCTGTGTGTCCAAGAGGGGATAGACCTGCTGCTGACCTGGGGCCCCCTGGCACAGTATGCCACCCGGGCCGCCAAAGCCGCCGGGATGGAAGCTCATCACTTTGAGGAAAAGGAAGCGCTGACAAAATATCTGACCGCCACGGCGCACCGGGGCGATGTGATATGGTGCAAGGCCAGCCACGGCATGGCGCTGGAAGAGGTTATTGCCGCATTTTACCGGGATTACCACGCATAATATAACAGAACAGAAAAGGGAAGTGCATCATGAATATTACCGCTGTCATCGTGGCCATACTGCTGGCCAGTGTTATTACCGCTGTGGGGGGCTTTTGGCTGTTACCCATGCTGCGCCGTCTGCATTTTGGGCAGACTATCTTAGAGATCGGCCCCAAGTGGCACCAGGGCAAGCAGGGTACCCCCACCATGGGCGGCCTTATGTTTATCATAGGCATTCCCATTGCGGTGGTGGTAGCCTATCTGTTCATGCATGCCTCTACCGTGGGCGATCCAATGTCGGCAATTATGCGGGCCCGTATGTTCTATGGCCTGGTGCTGGCGCTGCTATTTGGGGCCATCGGCTTCCTCGATGACTACCTGAAGGTCGTAAAAAAGCAGAATGAGGGCCTGACCGAAAAGCAGAAGATGGCGCTGCAGATTCTGTTTGGCGCGGTGTACCTGCTGCTTCTGCACATCAGCGGCACGCAGTCCACCATGGTAACCATTCCCTATATCGGCACCTACGATTTTGGGGTATTCTATTATGTGTTTGCCATGTTTGCCATCATTGCCCTTTCCAATGCTGTCAATTTCACCGATGGCCTGGATGGCCTGCTTTCCTCCGTGACGCTGGTATTGTCCATCGGCTATCTCATCTTCTGCTACCTGCTGGGCATGGGAGAAATGGGCATCATGGCGGGGGCATTGGGCGGCGGCTGCATCGGCTTCCTGTTCTGGAACCATTACCCCGCCAAGGTATTCATGGGCGATACCGGCTCCCTTTTTATGAGCGGTATGGTCATCGCGCTGGCCTTTGGCACCGGGCTGCCCTTCTTTGTGGTGCTGTTCGGCATTATTTATGTTATCGAGATCGGCTCGGTGGTGCTGCAGCGCTGCTACTTTAAGCTGACCCATGGCAAGCGCATCTTTAAGATGAGCCCCATTCACCATCACTTTGAGATGAGCGGCTACACCGAAAAACAGATTGTGGTGATGTTTGCCGTTATCACCGCCATCGGGAGTGCGCTGGGCATTCTAGCGCTCCGGTTTATCTGATGATTTAATTTAGAAAGCAACGGAAAGGGGGCGGAAAGCCATGGCAGAAAGTAGGCGCAGAGCGCGTCCCAAATCACAGGAGGGATTCTTCCGCCGCCTGTTCCCCCGATATGAGAATACCAGTGTGGACCTCACCTTCTTGGTAATGGTCATTCTGCTGCTGGTATTTGGGCTGGTGATGATGTTTAGCGCCAGCTATGCGCAGGGCTATTACCGCGAAGGCAACAGCTACCACTACATTGTGCGGCAGCTGCTGTGGGCGGTCGTGGGCCTTGGGGCCATGTTTGTTTTTTCCCGCCTGGATTACCATGTGTGGCGCAAGCTGGCCTGGCCGCTGTTCCCGGTGGTCACCGCCATGCTTATCCTGTGCTACTTCATGCCGCCGGTCAATGACGCCCATCGCTGGATTTTCATCGGCAGTTTCCAGTTTCAGCCCTCGGAGCTGGCTAAATTCTCACTGGTGCTGCTGTTTTCGCACCTGCTTGTTTCCAATGAGAAAAAGCTGGGGCGGTTCCGCTATGGCATTTTCCCCTTTGCGGTGGTGCTGGGCGTTTATGCCGGCCTCATCGTAAAGGAACCCCACCTTTCCGCCACCATTCTGTTGGTGGTGATGGGCGGCATCATGCTGGTGGTGGGCGGCCTGCCTATGAAGTGGATCGCCGCCGCGGGAGGCATTGCCGCCGCGGGTGTCGCCGCCATTATGCTGGTGCCCTCGCTGCACGAGCGCGCCATGGAGCGTATCACCATCTGGAAGAATCCGGCCTCTGATCCCTTGGGCACCGGCTATCAGATCCTGCAGTCGCTGTATGCCATCGGCTCCGGCGGCCTGATGGGCTCCGGTATCGGCAACTCCCGGCAGAAGTACCTCTTCCTGCCGGAACCGCAGAATGACTATGTGTTCTCGGTCGTCTGTGAGGAGCTGGGCTTCATTGGGGCACTGGTGGTCATTGTGCTGTTCGCCCTTCTCATCTGGCGGGGCTTTACCATTGTTATTAAGGCCCGCGATCGCTTCGGCGCCATGCTGGTCACCGGCTTCATTGCCCAGGTGGGGGTGCAGGCCATCCTTAATATGGCGGTGGTCACCAATACCATCCCCTCCACCGGCATCAGCCTGCCGTTCTTTTCCGGCACGGCGCTGGCCATTCTGTTGGGAGAAATGGGCATCGTGCTTTCGGTCTCCCGCCAAACGACAGTAGAAAAGGAGTAACATCCGTATGAAAGTTCTGTTTGCCTGCGGCGGTACCGCCGGTCATATCAATCCCGCGCTGGCGGTAGCCACCGAGCTGCGCCGCCGGGTGCCGGATTGCGAGATCCTTTTTGTAGGCAACCCCGATGGCATGGAGGCGACCCTGGTACCGCGGGCGGGCTTTCGCTTTGCCCCCTATCGCTCCATGGGCATCCAGCGCCGTTTTAGCTGGAATAACATCAAATATAACGCCAAAAGCGTATGTCTGCTGGTAACGGCCCGCAGCCGCGCCAAAAGAATTCTGCGGGATTTTGCGCCTGATGTGGTGATGGGTACCGGCAGCTATATTTCGGCCCCCATTCTGCTGGCCGCGGCGGCACTGCGCATCCCCTGCATGACCCACGAGGCCAATGCCCTGCCCGGTGTTTCCAACCGCATGGTGGCGCAGAAGGTGGATAAGTTCCTGCTGGCGGTGCCGGAAGCGGAAAAGCACCTGCCGCAGCGCCAAGATTACATCGTCACCGGCAACCCCGTCCGTCCGGAGATCCTTGCGGCCGACCGGGCCGCCGCCCGCGCCCGTTTGGGGGTCCGCCCCGGGCAGCTGTGTCTGTTGTCCTTTGGCGGCCGCCTGGGGG
>OGOV01002992.1_pt1 | contig 11868 bp, 10 predicted proteins | sample 1552711 | NCBI WGS metagenome assembly OGOV01 (sample SAMEA2580216, study PRJEB22360) | human gut metagenome | biome: human gut; feature: human-associated habitat; material: faeces | place: Denmark | collected 2008/2010 | reverse complement strand
CGCCGTGTACAGATACCGGATGATCTCCGGGCTCCATCTCTGCATGCTTATCGGCCCCCCCTGAGGAGGGCCCGTACCGGTGCTGGCTCGTTCCGCATGATGCACTCCCCTCTCATTCCATGAAAGTATAGCATGGATGGGGCCCAAATTGCAAGGCATGCCCCAGGGTACACCGGGCGTATCTGCATCGCCTTTGCCGCTGCGCCTCTATCCCCTGCGGAAAAAGGCCACCGCTATGGCACCGGGACCGGCATGGGTGCCAATGACGCCGCCAATCAGCGTGGATTCCAGCCCATCGACGCCGTTTTCCCACAGGGCACGGCTGTCCTCCACATATTTTTTCAGAAATACATCCGTCAGACCCGTATAACCCAACAGAATGGGCAGTTGAAAGTCGATGCCGCCGCAGGCACGAATCTTCTCCACCAGCAGATTGTTTCCCTGGCGGGAGCCCCGGGCCTTGCCGATCAGGAGGATCTCCCCCTTTTCGATGGTAAGCACCGGCTTGATGTTCAGCAGCCCCCCGGCCAGCGCAGTGGTCTTGGAGATGCGGCCGCCCCGCTTGAGATATTCCAGGGTATCTACCAGCGCCAGGACGCATACGTCCTCCCGCTTCTCCGTCAGCTCCCGGGCCAGGGCGGCAGCATCCATGCCCCGGTCGATGCAGGTCAGGGCATACTCCGCCAATATCCCCGTTCCAATGGCGGCAGTGCCGCTGTCCACCACATAGACGTTGTCGTAGTCCGCCGCCGCGATGCAGGCGCTCTGATAGGTGCCGGACAGCTTGGAGGATATGGTCAGCACCACGGCGGCGCTGCCGCTGTCCCGCACCCGGCGAAGCTCCCGGTCAAAGGCTGCCGGGCTGGCCTGACTGGTGGTGGGCAGCACGTCGCTCTCTCCCAGCCGCTCGTAAAACCGGTGTCTGTCCATGGTCACGCCGTCCAGAAACTCCTCCTGTCCGAAATGAATGGTCAGCGGCACTACCGTCAGTCTGCTGCGGACGCGCTCCGGCACATCCACCGTGGAATCTACAATCAATTCAACGTTCATAGGGTCCTCCTGTTACGCGAAAGTAGCCCCGAGTATAGCAGTTTTGTGTTGATTTGTCAACATAAAATATTTGTTTTGTTGAATAAGCGGAGCCAGATATCCACCGCCGCTCCCTGCCGCAGGCAACACATCGTCTAACTGCTCCCCTGTGCCGCCGTATAGGAAGGGAGTTGATAGAAATGTCTGAACTGAAAAACACGACCAAGGCCGCGCTGGCGGCCGCCCTGGGGGCGCTGTGTGCCTACGGGGTGCAGCTGCTGGTGCCGGTGCTGGTGCTGGTGGTGGTGATGCTGCTGGACTACGCCACGGGCATGGCCAAGGCATGGAACGCCGGGGAGCTGTCCTCCCGGGTGGGCCTGCGGGGCATCCTGAAAAAGGTGGGGTATGTGGCCACTGTCGGCGTGGCCGCCGTGGTGGACTGGCTGCTGCGCTACGGAGCCGGTACCCTGGGCTGGGACTGGCCGGTGAAGTTCCTGTTTGCCAGCATCGTCATTATCTGGCTGGTGATCAACGAGCTGCTGTCCATCCTGGAGAATGTGTCGGCCATGGGTGCGCCGGTGCCGGACTTCGTGCAGTCGCTGCTGCAGAAGCTCAAGGGGCACACAGAGCATACCATGGAAGGAGAGGAGGAACGCAATGACTAAGAAAATCTATATCAGCCCCAGCGACCAGACGGAAAACCGCTATGCCTGGGGCAATACCAACGAGCACGCCCAGTGCCAGAGGATCGCCGAGGCGGAGGCTGCCGCCCTGCGCCGCAGCGGCGTGGAGGTGAAGCTGGCGGCCTTCGGCACCACCATGGCCCAGCGCTGCGCCGAGTCCGACGCCTGGGGCGCGGACATCCACAGCTGCGTCCACACCAACGCCTTTAACGGCAAGGTGTCCGGCACCCGGATGTTTTGCTACAGTGTCCCCGGCAAGGGGTATGATGCATGCAGGGCTGTGTTTGGCCAGCTGGCCCCGCTGACGCCGGGAACTTCTGAAAACATCCAGGCCAACCCCCGGCTGTATGAGGTGCGCAATCCTGCCGCCCCCAGTGTGTACTGCGAGTGCGAGTTCCACGACTCCATCCAGGGCGCCCGCTGGATCGTGGAGCACACCACGGACATCGGCGAGGCCATCGCCAAGGGCCTGTGCGAGTATCTGGGCGCGGCCTATGTCCCGGCCAGGCAGGAGGCCCCCAAGCCCGCCGATCCTGCCCAGGGCGATACCCTGTACCGGGTCCAGGTGGGAGCCTTCACCGTCCGCGCCAACGCCGAGAAGATGCTGGACCGCCTGAAAAAGGCCGGGTTCACCGGGTTTGTTGTGGTGGGCACCCGGTAAGCGCCGGCTGCCAAGCAAGCAGAGGGTCTGCGGCTGTGCCGCAGACCCTCTGCTTCGTTTATTCGCCCTTATACTTCCGCCGGGTGGCAAGGCCGCCCCGTATGTGGCGCTGGGCCTTGTTTTCGTCCAGCACCTCCTTCACCTGCAGATACAGCGCCCGGTTATACGCCGGCAGGCGCTCGGACAGGTCCTTATGTACCGTGGATTTGCTGACGCCGAATTTCCTGGCCGCCGAGCGCACCGTGGCCCGGTTTTCTATCAGGTAAAGGGCCAGCTGACAGGCCCGTTCCTCCATGTTCCCTTTGATAGCGCACCACTCCTAAGCCATACTATGCACCATCACTATATGCCCGGCTTACCGGCGGCAGAACTCCGGCTTTTTCCTTGTCACGGGAGCCGGATTCTGGTATAATCACCCCAGGACCAGAACAGGAGGGGACCGTTATGAAGAAAATTGCCGTGATCACCGGCGCGTCCAGCGGCATGGGGCGCCGGTTTGCCGAAACTGTGGATACCTTTGACCGCTTCGATGAGGTATGGGTCATTGCCCGCCATGAAAAGGCGCTGGCGGAGCTGCGGGACCGGGTGCCGTATCCCATCCGCGCCCTGGCCCTGGACCTGACGGACCGCCGCAGCTTCCAGACCTATGCCGACGCCCTGGCGGAGGAGCCGGTGGAGGTGGGCCTTTTGGTCAACGCCAGCGGCTTCGGCAAGTTCCGGGCCGTGGTGGACACGCCGCTGGAGGTAAACCTGAACATGACGGACCTGAACTGTCAGGCCGTGGTGGCCCTGTGCCAGCTGACGGCTCCCTATATGCCACGGGGCGGACAGATCATCAATATTGCCTCGGTGGCGGCGTTCCAGCCCATCCCCTATATCAACGTGTACGGGGCCACCAAGGCCTTTGTGCTGAGCTTCAGCCGGGCCCTGAACCGGGAGCTGCGGAGCCGGGGCGTCCGGGTCATGGCTCTGTGCCCCTTCTGGACCCGGACGGCCTTCTTTGCCCGGGCCACCACCGAGGGCGGCGAATCCGTGGTGAAAAAGTATGTGGCCATGTATGAGCCGGAGCAGCTGGTGCAGCGGGCCTGGCGGGACGCCAGGCGGGGCAGGGATGTGAGCCAGTTCGGCTTCGTGGCCCGGTTCCAGACGGCACTGACGAAGCTTCTGCCCCACAGCCTGGTGATGGATGTGTGGATGCGGCAGCAAAAGCTGCAATAAGGCCTTGCAAAGCCCGGAAAACCGGCATATAATAGTAAACTATCTGTACAACAAGGAGAGATCAAGATGGATCGCATGAAAATCGCAGCCATCTTTGCCGATCAGGAACAGCTGGGCGGCAAGGAGATCACCGTGTGCGGCTGGGCCCGCACCATCCGGGATATGAAAACCTTCGGCTTCATTGAGCTCAACGACGGCTCCTGCTTCCGCAATCTGCAGGTGGTCATGAGCGCCGACGAGCTGCATAACTATAAGGAGATCGCTTCTCAGAACGTGGGCGCGGCCCTGATCGTCCGGGGCACCGTGGTGCTGACGCCGGAGGCCAAGCAGCCCCTGGAGCTGAAGGCCGCCGAGATCGCCGTGGAGGGCCGGTCCACCCCCGACTATCCCCTGCAAAAAAAGCGCCACAGTGTGGAATTCCTGCGGACCATCCAGCATCTGCGCCCCCGGACCAATCTGTTTTCCGCCACGTTCCGGGTCCGCAGCGCGGCGGCCTATGCCGTGCATGAGTTTTTCCAGAGCCGGGGCTTCGTATATGTTCACACCCCCATCATCACCGGCTCCGACTGCGAGGGCGCAGGCGAGATGTTCCAGGTGACCACCCTGGACTTGAACAATGTGCCCAAGACTGCGGACGGCCAGGTGGATTACAGCCAGGATTTCTTCGGCAAGAAAACCAGCCTCACCGTGTCCGGCCAGCTGAACGCCGAAAACTTCGCCATGGCCTTCGGCGATGTATATACCTTTGGCCCCACCTTCCGGGCGGAGAACTCCAACACCCAGCGCCACGCCGCCGAGTTCTGGATGATCGAGCCGGAGATGGCCTTCTGCGACCTGGCCGGGGACATGGACGTGGCCGAGGCCATGATCAAGCACATCATCACCCGGGTGCTGGAGCGCTGCCCCGATGAGATCAACTTCTTCAACAGCTTCGTGGACAAGGGGCTCAAGGCCCGGCTGGAGCATGTGGCCACCTCCGATTTCGCCCGGGTCAGCTATACCGAGGCGGTGGAGATCCTGAAAAAGCACAACGACAGGTTCGAGTACCGGGTGGACTGGGGCACGGACCTGCAAACGGAGCACGAACGGTATCTGACGGAGCAGATCTATCAGCGGCCTGTGTTCGTCACCGACTATCCCAAGGAGATCAAGGCGTTTTATATGCGCCTGAACGACGACGGCAAAACCGTGGCCGCGGCGGACTGCCTGGTGCCCGGCATCGGCGAGATCATCGGCGGCAGTCAGCGCGAGGAGCGGCTGGACATGCTGGAGGCGCGCATCCGGGAGCTGGGCATGAAGCCCGAGGACTACTGGTGGTACTGCGACCTGCGGCGCTATGGCAGCTGCCGTCACGCAGGCTTTGGCCTGGGCTTTGAGCGCATGGTCATGTATCTGACGGGCGTCAGCAACATCCGGGATGTGGAGCTCCACCCCCGCACCGTGGGCAACGCCGAGTTTTAACAAATCAACAGGAAGGAGCCTTCCCGCCGAGGGAGGGCTCCTTTTTTGTATATTCACGCATATTCATAAGAAGCGATAATGCCAGGCAGAAGAAAAAACTGATGAATCGCGGATTGTTTTTCACGCTAATGCGTTATATAATTGGGGAAAATTTGCCGGAGGATTCTGAATATGACCGCGATAATCCGGCGAATTTTCACGACACGCCGTGCTTTTTGCGCAAAGGAGTCTTGGGGCGTGCGCTCCAGCGGGCAAAACAGGCGGCGTGAATTATTATTCAGGAGGAAGATCATGAGAGAAAACACATCCGTACACCGACTGCTCCGGCGGGTATTGTCTCTGTGCCTGGCGGTAGTCCTGGCGGTATCGCTGTGCGTTCCGGCACTGGCCGCCCAGAAGAACTACAGTGCCAGTGACTACGTGCAGCGGCTGAAGGACTCCGTCCGCGGCAGCGCCACGGTGGATCTGGACGCCGGAAAGGACCCCAATGAGGTGGTCCGGGCCATGGTGGTCACCGACGTGCCCACCGCCGTGGAGCAGGCCGGCACCGTGACCTACACCGCCGCCGTGCAGTCCGCCGAGGCCCGGACCCTGCGCTCCCAGGAGAGCGTCATCCGTCAGGTCCGGCGCATTACCGGCAGCTCCGTTATCAACCAGTCCGGCTATCTGGTCAGCGCCTTTTCCATGGACATGACCCGGGCCCAGATGAAGCAGGTGGCTGCCCTGGACGGCGTGGTATCCGTCAGTGAGGTCACCACCTACAAGGCCCGGATGACCTCCGCCAAGGAAATGACCTCCGCCATGGAGCTGTGGAAGGCGGAGAACGGCGGCAGCACCGGCGAGGGGATCGTGGTGGCCGTCATCGACAGCGGCGTCAACTACACCCATCCCGATATGCAGATGCGCCAGGACGCCAGGCTGAAATACACCAAGGCCGACATGGAGGCGAAGATCGCCGCCCTGGGCTACGGCAAGTATTACACCGATAAGGTCCCCTTCGGCTTCAGCTATGTCGACGAGGACGACATCAATAACCGCCAGGTCACCCACGGCCTGCACGTCTCCGGCATCGTGGCCGCCAACGGCGACGAGGAAAACGGCGGCGTGGCGGGCGTTGCCCCCGACGCCCAGCTCTTTGCCATGCAGGTGTTCGGCAGTACCGGCAGCGGATTTAACGACGATATCATCCGCGCCGTGGAGGATTCCGTAAAGCTGGGCGCGGACATTCTGAACCTGAGCCTGGGCGGCACCGCAGGCTTCTACAGCGACGCGGACTATCTGCAAAAGGCCCTGGCCTATGCTGAGGAGAACGGTGCGGTGGTGTGCGTGGCTGCCGGCAATGACGGCACCTCTGCCTCCGACACGGGCGTCAACACCAACGACTGGGGCGTGATCGATACCGGCGCGGTGTCCAACCCCGCCACCTATCCCGGCGCCCTCAGCGTAGCCTCCGTGGACAACAGCATGCTGCGGGGCAAATCCGTGACCATCACCAGCGTCGAGGACACCGTATACAGCGGCGTGGTCATGGACTTCTCCCAGGGCAACCACACCGACTGGACCTCCCTGGGTGAGGTGCCCATTCTGGAGTTCGGCTACGGCAACCTGTTCGAGGACATTTTTCCCAAGCTGTCCACCCTGCCCGAGGGCCCCTATGTGGCGCTGGTCCAGCGGGGCAAGGACATTTCCTTCGAGGATAAGATCAACTATCTGATGGGCATGTGCCATGCCTCCGCCGTTATCGTGTATAACAACGAGGCCACCGACCAGGTGCCCACCAACGTGTCCGCCGAAAGCGCCAGCCAGTACACGGCCATGATGGTCAGCGGCAACACCGGCGCCAGGCTCATGGAGCTGGTCCAGGCCGGGGCCACCGTGTCCTTCGACGGCCTGCACGACGTGGTGTATCCCAACGAGGCCACCGGCGGCTGCGTATCCGCCTTCTCCTCCTGGGGCTCCACCCCCACCCTGGATATCAAGCCTGAGATCTCCGCCCCCGGCGGCAACATTTACTCCGTGTCCAAGGATCAGAAGTACGAGGAGATGAGCGGCACCTCCATGGCCACACCCTATGTGTCCGGCTGCGCCGCCCTGGTGCTGGAGAGCCTGCAGAAATCCCTGGCCGACGGCAGCCTGGTGCTGGGCGATACGACCCTGAACACCTTTGTGAAGAATACTCTGATGAACACCGCCGACCCCATTGCGGACGGCAGCGTCATCTATTCCGTGCGTCAGCAGGGCAGCGGCATGGCGGATCCTCTGTCCGCTGCGGAAAACCGTGTCCTGGCCACCTATAACGGCGTGGCCTCCGTGGCGCTGAAGGAGGTGGGCAATACCACCGGCTTCACCGTGACCCTTACCAACTACGGCACCGCCGTCGCCGGCTATACTCTGCCCGCCTCCGTGCCGGTATACACCGACGTTACCGGCCAGGACGGCAGCTACGCCATGGAGCTGTTGTCCGGCGCATCCGTGACCTTTGACAAGACCGCCGTCACCGTCCCCGCAGGCGGTACGGTTCAGGTCACCGGCACCCTGACCATCCCTGCCAATGCCGCCAAGAACCACTATGTGGAGGCATTCCTGCCCTTCGACGGCGATGTGGACCTGTCTCTGCCCCTGATGGGCTTCTACGGCGACTGGTATGGCTGCCAGCGGATCATCGACCTGCCCGCCTGGGACGACGGCAACATCATGACCGACTACTATGAGAATCTGCCTGTGACCACCGTGGCAGCAGGCGATTCCTATGCCGGCTTCGACACCGAGAGCATGACCACCGATCCCGACCACATTGCCTTCTCCCCCAACGGCGACGGTGATTTCGACGCCGCCCAGCCCATTGTGGGCATGCTGCGCAGCGCCGCCGAGGTTACCGTGGACGTGCTGGATGAAAACGGCCAGGTGGTCCGCCAGATCAACCATCGGGAAAATGTAGCCAAGTACGTGGCCATCGACGCCAATGAGAGCCGCTCCCCCATCAGCCTGCTCAGCAGCGGCACTGCCGGCGACGGCACCTGGGACGGTACCCGCTACGACATTGCCACCGGCGAGTATGTCATGTGCGACGAGGGCCAGTACACCCTGCGCATCCGGGCCCGGATGCCCGGCAGCCACCGGGTGGAGACCACTCTGCTGCCGGTGAAGCTGGATCTCACCGCGCCCCAGGTCCATATCACCAGCGCCGCCGTGGATGACGGCATGCTGTACCTGACCTACACCGCCCAGGACTACTCCGGCATTCTCAATACCGCTGCCGTGTTCGTCAACGGCCAGGAGGAGCTGGACTTTGTTCCCGGCAATGACGCCGCTTATAATGAGGAGACCGGCGAATACAGCGTGGTCCTGCCGGTGGAAACCTATCAGGACGGCCAGATGAACGAGATCGCCCTGACCTGCATGGACTACGCCTTCAACGGCACCACCGATATCCTGTACACCAATGCCCGGCTTAACGCCGCCGTGATGTTCTCCAACATCAACAACGACGACAGCCTGACGGTGCTGCAGGACATCAGCTACAGCGCCGACTATGATGATGTCGCCGAGAGCTATGTGAACATCACCGACTGCGTGGCCCAGATCCGCGGCATTGCCAGCAGCAGCGTCAGGAGGCTGACCGTCAACGGTCAGGAGGCTTCCTTCGATGAGCGCAACGGCTTCCGTCTGGCTCTGAGCGTGGAGGAGCCCGGTCTTATCACCCTGCATGTGGTGGCCTATGACGCCGACGGCAGCGTGGTGTTCCAGGCGGACAAGCCCGCCCTGTTCGACGTGCAGAGGCCCTCCGTCATGTCCTATGTCTGCGATAAAAACGGCGAGTGGGACAACAGCATGCTGTGGACCAGCGACCACACCATGGACGGCTATCTGCTGGCCACCAAGTATGCCAAGGACGACCTGGTGCCCATGATGATCCAGGTCACCGACGAGTCCCTGACCCGCATCACCGTCAGCTGGCTCACCGGCACCGTGGACGGCGAGACCTTCTCCGACTGGCTCATGGGCGCCGACGCTGCCGACGTGGATGCCGAGGTCCATACCCAGGAGATCTCTCTGGATTCCCGGGACGAGGAGGGCCGCGTGTTCATGAGCTTCCCCTTCGCCTATAAGGAGTCCGTGTTCGTAGACGACGAAACCGGCGAGGTCTATGATTACAGCGCCTGGAGTCAGGTAGTCCGCGTGGAGGCCTATGACGCCGCCGGTCACCGCACCCTGCGCAACGCGCTGCTGTACGACACGGTATACGGCGAGAAGATGTACAACGAAGACGGCTTCAACGATGCCCGGTATTCCGACGGCACCATACGGGGCGACATTCTGGACCTGGATCCCCTGTGGAGCAACGAGTCGGGCGGCCTGTCCGATTCCCGCTTCCTCATCACCGATGATATGCTGGATGAAAACGGCAATCTCCGTGTAAAGGCCACTCTGGATCGGGATGCCAACGTGCTGATCTTCAACGGCCGCGAGTATTGGCCCGAAGAGGGCAGCCGCCAGGTGGAGTTCGACATTCCCATCCATGCCGGGCTGAATCTGACGTACGTCAAGACCCTCAGCAGCATGTTTGTCGTGAACGACTTCGGCACCCAGTACAAGCTGTATCTGTACTACCTGCCGGATACGGAGCCCACGGCCCTGCGCTTTGACGACGCGCGCATCGCCGACGGCGCGGTGATCTGCACCAACCAGGAGACCTTCCCCATCACCGGCGATGTGACCCATCTGTTCGGCAACATCAGTCTGAAGATCAACGGCGACATTCTGATCTATCCCACCAACGACGTCAACGTTCTGGGCGATCCCATCACCCAGGTGTTCTCCTACGGTGCGCAGCTGCAGGAGGGCAAGAATGTGGTGACGGTGGAGCTCAGCGATGAGGCTACCGGCACCGCCACCACCGTGACCTTCACCGTGGTACGGGATACCGCGGCCCCCGAGGCTCCCGTCATTGCCCAGGGCGGCGACGGCAAGGTGACGCTGACCGCCGCCGAGGAGCATGTGACCCTGTACTACAGCTATGACGGCACGGAGTGGGTCCTGTACACCGGTCCCTTTGCCCCCACCGCCGCCAAGGTGTATGCCAAGGCCGTGGACCAGGCGGGCAACGAGAGCGCCGTCAGCCAGTTGGCTGTTGCCGTGGCTGATTCCCAGCCGGTCAAGACCGGTGACGCAGCGCCTCTGGCGGTATATGCAGCCCTGCTGCTGACTGCCGCCGCGGCCCTGACCGCCATGCCCGTCCTGCGCCGCAGACGGGTAAGATAATGCGGCTGCGCCCGCAGATAGCCTATCCATGCCAAAATACCCGGCCTGAGGGCCGGGTATTTTGGAGCTTGTCAAAAATCCTTTTTGACAAGCTCCAAGGCCTTTTCAGAACTTTTATAAAAGATCTGAAAAGGCGGTGATTGAAAACGAAAGACACCCCTGATGGGTTTCTTTCGTAACTATCTTCCTTTCCGAAGGCAGAGGCAATCCTATTTTTTGACAGTCTGCAAAATACCCGGCCTGAGGGCCGGGTATTTTGTTCTGCATGTACGAGTTGTTTGGTACATTTGGAAACATAAAAGCCTGTCAAAATCACGAAAAACGCTGTTTTATTCTACAAATAAACGTTCTCAGTACAAGTTTTTGTTGCAATCCGTCATGGGATGTGGTACCCTATCCACAGAAAGCAAGGCGCCGCCCGGCGGCGCGAGGATCAATGGAAAATAATAGGAGGTACCCCCATGAGCTATCCCAAAACCGGCGAAGAAGTATATGTCAGTCTGAACCTGTCCAACACCATGCTGACCGGCATCGGCAAGGGCACCATCACCCGCGAGGAGGTCTCTGCCGACTATCTCAAGCGCCTGTTTGCCCGCTACGGTGTCATCGTGTCCGCCAAGCCCGAGCAGCGCCGTCTGCTGGAGCTGGTCAATGATAATTTTGATCTGGGGCTGGAGATCCCCGAGACGCTGAAGCTGTTCCAGCTGTCCGAGCAGCACCGCCGCCTGGTGGTCATCAATGTTCAGGGCCTGCGCCGGAAGAACGGCTCCCTGCTGCCGGAATACACCGAGGAGGAGTTCAACGAGGCCACCTTCATTTTCGTGAAATACTACATCCAGGGCCGTCACTATGACGAACTGGTGGAGGAAAACAAGAAGCTGCAGTTTGAGCTGGACCAGGAGGTTGAATGGCGCAATCGCACCGATAACGGCTGAAGGAATCGCGTATAATCCCGCCCCGGCGGGTCAGAATAAAGTCAGGCTTTGCGGCCTGACTTTATTTTTTGCAAGGAGGACCCTCGCTATGAGCAAGAATTGTACCAACGACGGGTGCAGCTGCACCCCCAACATGTCCATCAAGTGCTCCGTTACCAGCTGCGCCCATCACTGCCAGGACATGGACAACTGCGGCCTGTCCAGCATCCAGGTGGGTACCCATGAGGCCCACCCCTCCATGGACCAGTGCACCGACTGCCAGAGCTTCCGCAAGATCTGACCTCGCTGCCTCTCCTTCGGCAGACCCTGTCCCGGGGTCTGCCGGGGACATACATATCCCAAAGGAGGCGACGCCTGTGAAAAAAGCGCGGATGGGGATCTCCGGCGCTCTGGCCGGGGCCGTCAACGGTCTGTTCGGCGGCGGAGGCGGCATGGTGCTGGCTCCGCTGCTGGAGTCCTGGTGCCGGGTGGAGGAAAAACGTGCCCTGGCCAACTGCGTGGCCACCATCCTGCCCTGCTGTGTGCTGTCCGGCGGGGTATACCTGGTGCGGACGGGACTGGACTGGGGCATGGCGTGGCCATATCTGGCAGGCGGGCTGGCCGGCGTACCGTGTATCTC
>OGOV01002989.1_pt1 | contig 11875 bp, 8 predicted proteins | sample 1552711 | NCBI WGS metagenome assembly OGOV01 (sample SAMEA2580216, study PRJEB22360) | human gut metagenome | biome: human gut; feature: human-associated habitat; material: faeces | place: Denmark | collected 2008/2010 | reverse complement strand
CACTGCAATCAGAATTACATTCATAAATTAGTTGTTTATTAATTATTTGTTTTATGTATTAGTTAGTTCATCGGTTTAATCGAGAAAGAGAACTTCTTTCCCAATCGCGACTTGTTCAGCCACAATATATAATAATAAGGTATAAGGAGCCCTAACGAACACAGTGCAGAGACCAGTTCGTCGTGCCACATAGCCATAAAAGCAAAAAGGGAAAAGATTAAAACAAGAAAAGGAAACACAAACGCAAGCAAAACCGCCATTACCCCCATAGACAATTCTCCGACAACCCATACACGGTCGCCGGGCTGATAAGAAGAACTTTCATCTATAACATCGATAAGCTTTTCTTTTGTATCGGCAGAACTGCAATGTCCCTTGATACTGCATGAAGCACATGCTGAAGTTTGAACAATCCTCACCTGAAGATGAGTGCCGTTTATGTTTTCCACAATACCCTGATGTCTTATAGTATCCGCCATTTTGCAAAGTGTGCATTACAAATCGCGGCAAATTTACGCATTATTTGCGAACTGCAAGGGATTAGACTGCTTTTTCTGTGTACGCAAACGCTCTTTTTCCTGTTTTTCGCAGTTTTTCGCTATTTTTTCTTCTGAAAAACAAAAAAAGAGCGCCCCGCTGTCATCGGCGGAGCGCTCCCTTTAATCATTCGCAACAGATATGGTTACCATTTGTAATTGATACCGAAGCTCAACAATTCCTTCACCTGGAAATAGCTGTCGCCTTCGGTAGGTTTGGCACTGTCATCAAAACGGGCATGCACATAAAGCTTGGTGGAGAGATAACGGTTCAGCACAAAATTAATGGTGTTTTCCCATTCAATACGTGTCCACTCGTAACTGGTCTGGAAGTCCAACCGTGAATCCAGAACGATAGAAGGTATGATAGTCCACGAAAGCGTAGGCTGTATTTGAGAACCGAAATTATGCTTGACGCACTTACCCTCGTCCAGGCCGAACTTCACTTCGTCCACCTCTTTATTGCCCACATAGCGCAACATATAGGTCAGCGGGGCGATAAAAACAGACAAGTTAAACTTTCCTTTTTTCAGCTTATAGTCCATACCGATACTGGACGACCAATCTGCGGGTGCAAAGAATGCTGAGACCAGCTCTTCGCTATTCGCCTTGTAACTATGGCAAAACTGTGTTTTAAATTCCGTAGTAATGGTATAATACCACTTGGATGCAGCCTGAATACCCAATTTGCTATAAAGGCGGAACTGGTCGGTGCTTACCAGGTAATCGTGGAACTCATCGGAAGGAGCTGAGTTGAAGCCGAACTTGGCATCCAGCATATTCTCCCACTGGAGTTTCTCCCTATCGTTATAGTTGGCAAACAACTGCAGGTTGGCAAGCAAGGAGTTCGTACTTTCACCGCCCTTATACCAGTTGTCGGAAATATAGTTTTGCGTAATCTGCAACGAACCGTTTCCACCGGTCACCCACCAGTTGGGCTTTTGTATCACGACTTCCGCCTCTTCTTTCACTCTTGCCATGTTCTCCTGGGCAAAGAGTTTCACCACGGAAGGCTTGGAAGAGATTTCCTTTTCGATATTGTCCTTGAAAAGTTTTTTCTTTTTAATCTCTTTCTCGGTCATTACCACCAAGTCCGGACGATTGACGTACGTATTCATCATCACGCGGTCCACAACCCTATTCGCATTCTCTTTCGACAAGAAGCTCAATGTATCGAACGGCAAGAGCTCTTTCGTCATCGCAGGTACCGTATCCGGCTTCTGGAAAGTCCAGCCAACCTGCGACAGGCGTTCCATAGGAGCATAATAATAAGTGGTGGGAACAAACATACGGTAATAGTCCGGATTGTATGCAATATACCGTTCGGGAGTAGCCGGATCGTTCAAATAATCCAACACCCCGAAATATTTTTCATACAGCACAGAGACTGTATCCAACCGGTACCCGTTATCGCAGGGTTTCAGTTTCAATATCCAGTTCTGGCTCCAAATACCCGACAATGTATCCGCATTCTCCGTTGCAGCCCGCTTTCTTGTACTCTTTGCAGCATTTTGGGCTATCACCGGAAAAGAAAGCAGTGCGGCAACCAATCCTATTAAAATACGTCTATTCCTCATACTTTTCTTAAAATCTATATTTGAACGCAAAATTAAATCAAAATGTTCAGATTACAAAAGGTGGAAAGTGAAAGTTTATCAGAACCTTATTACGCACAGATATTCCACTTTTTATAATTGTTTTCACCAAACTGTTATGTACTTCCTCTTTTTTTTCATAATTTTGCGCTTTAATTTTTAGAGAAAACATTTAAAACAGTATAGCTGTGGGAGAAACAAAGTATATTTTCGTCACCGGTGGCGTTGCCTCTTCATTGGGCAAAGGTATTATTTCGTCATCCATCGGTAAATTATTGCAAGCAAGAGGTTATAAAGTAACAATTCAGAAGTTCGACCCGTATATCAATATCGACCCGGGTACGCTGAACCCTTATGAGCACGGAGAATGCTACGTAACGGTAGACGGCCATGAAGCCGATCTCGACCTGGGGCACTACGAACGCTTCCTGGGTATCCAGACCACAAAGGCCAACAATATTACAACCGGACGTATCTACAAAAGCGTTATCGACAAAGAGCGCCGCGGCGATTATCTGGGAAAGACCATTCAGGTAATCCCTCACATTACGGATGAAATCAAGCGTAATGTAAAGCTGTTGGGCAACAAATATAAATTCGATTTCGTAATTACCGAAATCGGTGGTACGGTAGGCGACATCGAGTCTCTTCCGTACTTGGAAAGCATCCGCCAGTTGAAATGGGAACTGGGTAAAGACGCCTTGTGCGTACACCTTACTTATGTACCCTATCTTGCAGCAGCCGGCGAATTGAAAACCAAACCGACCCAGCACTCCGTAAAAGAGTTGCAAAGCGCCGGTATCCAGCCCGATGTGCTGGTACTCCGCACGGAACATGAGCTGAGCAACACCTTGCGCAAGAAAGTGGCCCTTTTCTGCAATGTAGACGAAAAAGCCGTTGTACAGAGCATCGATGCACCTACTATCTACGAAGTGCCTATTCTGATGCAGGCTCAGGGACTGGACGAAACTATCCTGAAGAAAATGGGACTTCCCGTGGGCGATACTCCGGGGCTGGGCCCGTGGCGCGCTTTCCTCGAACGCCGTCACAAGGCAGAAACGACCGAACCGGTACACATAGCACTGGTGGGCAAGTACGATTTGCAGGATGCCTACAAATCCATCCGCGAAGCCCTTTCACAAGCCGGAACATACAATGACCGCAAGGTATCCGTAGATTTCGTAAACAGCGAGAAGCTGACGGACGAAAACGTAGCGGAAGCATTGAAAGGCATGTCGGGCGTTCTCATCGGACCGGGTTTCGGCGAACGTGGCATTGCCGGAAAGTTCGTAGCCATCAAATATGCGCGTACGCACGATATTCCGACATTCGGTATCTGCCTGGGCATGCAATGCATTGCCATTGAATTTGCCCGCAACGTACTGGGATACGCTGATGCCAATTCGCGCGAAATGGATGAAAAGACACCGCACAACGTTATCGACATCATGGAAGAGCAGAAGTCCATTACCAATATGGGCGGCACGATGCGTCTGGGCGCTTACGAATGCGTATTGCAAGAAGGCAGCAAAGCATACGAGGCCTATGGCACGGAACACATACAGGAGCGCCACCGCCACCGCTATGAGTTCAACAACGCATATAAGGCAGAGTATGAAGCGGCCGGCATGCTGTGTACGGGCATCAATCCGGAATCGGACCTGGTGGAGATAGTAGAGATACCCGCCCTGAAATGGTTTGTCGGAACCCAGTTCCACCCCGAATACAGCAGTACCGTACTGCACCCGCATCCGCTATTTGTAGCTTTCGTAAAGGCTGCGATTGAAAACGAAACAAAGTAATCATCACTAATTAATAATTGAAAATTCATAATTTGATTAAATGGATAAAAACACCATCACAGGCCTTGTCTTGATAGCAATCCTGTTGGTCGGATTCAGCTTTCTGAGCCGTCCGAGCAAGGAGCAACTGGCTGCACAGCAACGCTATTACGACTCCATAGCCCAAGTACAACAACGCGAAGCTGACCTGAAAGCAAAGGCGGAAGCTGCCTTGGCCAATGACAAAGAGGAACAGACGGCAGACTCTACCGCTCTCTTCTTCAACGCTCTTCAGGGAACCGACTCACAGGTTACAATACAAAACAATCTGGCAGAGCTGACAGTTGCCACCAAGGGCGGACGTATTTCGTCAGCTACGTTGAAAGAGTATATGGGACAGGACAAAAAGACACCTGTTACCCTATTCAGCGGCAACGACGCTTCCATGAACTTCCTTTTCTACAACAAGAAGGAAACCATACAGACGGAGAACTACTATTTTTCGGTGGTGAACCGTACGGACAGCACCGTAACCATGCGTTTGGCGGCAGACAGCGCCAGCTATATCGACTTTAAGTATGCCATGCACAATGACACCTATCTGGTAGACTTTACAATCGACGCCGTAGGTATGGCAAACAAGCTGGCAAACACCGACTATGTAGACATCGAATGGTCGCAGCGTGCACGTCAGATAGAAAAGGGATATACGTATGAGAACCGCCTGGCGGAACTGACCTATAAAATTACCGGAGACGGAACCGATTACCTTTCTGCCGGCAAGAACGATGAGAAAGAAGTGGCAGAGCGCCTGGACTGGATTGCTTTCAAGAACCAGTTCTTCTCTTCCGTATTCCTTGCCGATGCCGACTTTGAGAAGACGAAGCTGAACTCAAAGCTGGAGACACAGGGAAGCGGCTACATCAAGGATTACTCTGCCGAAATGAGCACTGCTTTCGACCCGACCGGCAAGACTCCGACGCAACTGTTCTTCTACTTCGGTCCCAACCACTACAAAACGCTGACCGCACTCGATAAAGGACGCGAGGACAAGTGGGAGCTCAACCGCCTGGTATATCTGGGCTGGCCGTTAATCCGCTGGATAAACAAATGGTTTACCATCAATATCTTCGACTGGCTGTCCAGCTGGGGATTGAGCATGGGTATCGTTCTGCTGCTGATGACATTGATTGTAAAGGCAGTGGTATTTCCCGCAACTTGGAAAACGTACATCTCCTCTGCCAAAATGCGTGTACTGAAACCGAAAATAGACGAAATAGGCAAGAAGTATCCCAAGCAGGAAGATGCCATGAAGAAGCAGCAGGAAGTGATGGCGCTTTACAGCCAATACGGTGTGAGTCCGATGGGCGGCTGTCTGCCGATGCTGATTCAGTTCCCCATTCTAATGGCATTGTTTATGTTCGTGCCGAGTGCCATCGAGCTGCGCCAGCAAAGTTTCTTGTGGGCCGATGACTTGTCCACGTACGATGCGTTCATCAATTTCCCGTTCCATATTCCGTTCCTGGGCAGTCACCTCAGCCTTTTCTGCCTGCTGATGACAGTAACGAATATCCTGAACACCAAATTTATGATGCAACAGCAGGACACAGGCGCCAACCCGCAAATGGCAGCCATGAAATGGATGTCGTACCTGATGCCCGTTATGTTCCTGTTTATATTGAACGACTATCCTTCGGGACTGAACTACTACTACTTCATTTCGACGCTTGTCAGTGTGGTAACTACCATCATCATGCGCAAAATGACGAATGAAGAAGCGCTTCTGGCACAACTGGAAGCGAACAAGAAAGACCCGAAGAAAATGAAAAAGACCGGTTTCGCTGCCCGCCTTGAAGCTATGCAGAAGCAACAAGAGCAGATGATGAAAGAAAAGCAGAACAGGAAATAAACTTCCGTTCAAGATATTTTCTCAGAAGGAAGCCGGACAATGCACTTTGCCCGGCTTCCTTTTCCTTTTTTCAAATATATCTGTCTCCCAAAAAGAATTATCGAATGTATCCCAAAAACCTATTTATCGAATATGCAGACTAAATACACCTACAAAGAAATCTGGCTTATAGCCTACCCTATTCTCATCAGCCTGCTCATGGAGCAGATGATCGGCATGACAGACACTGCCTTCCTAGGACGCGTGGGCGAGATAGAATTAGGAGCATCCGCCATTGCAGGTATCTTCTACATAGTAATGTTCATGGTGGCATTCGGTTTCAGTATCGGAGCGCAAATTCTGATAGCACGGCGCAACGGCGAACAGCAATATAAAGAGATAGGCAACCTCTTCTACCAGGGAGTCTATTTCCAGTTGGGAATGGCAGCGGTTATGTTTGCCCTCTGTTACAGCTTCGCTCCGGTGATATTGAAACGGCTTGTCTCTTCCCAGCACATCTACGATGCGGCAATGAGCTACCTCAACTGGCGTGTATTCGGCTTCTTTTTCTCCTTTACGGCAGTGATGTTCCGTGCGTTCTTTCTGGGAACGACACAGACCAAAACGCTGACGCTGAACTCAATCGTCATGGTATTGAGCAATGTCGTATTCAACTACATCCTGATATTCGGAAAATTCGGAGTGCCGCAACTCGGCATTGCCGGAGCCGCCATCGGCTCGTCGTTGGCGGAATTGGTGTCATTGATATTCTTCATCCTCTACACCCGCTACCGCATCGACATCCGCAAGTACGGACTGGACAAAATACCGGGTATCCGCTGGAACATACTCAAACGCATGCTCAACGTCTCTTTCTGGACGATGGTACAGAATTTCCTGTCACTCTCCACGTGGTTCCTGCTCTTCCTCTACGTAGAGCATCTGGGAGAACGTTCGCTGGCCGTTACCAACATCATCCGCAACGTATCGGGCATAATGTTTATGGTTATGATGGCATTCGCTTCGACCTGCGGGTCGCTTGTCAGCAACCTTATCGGAGCAGGACACACCGACTGCGTGCCCGGTACGATACAGCAGCATATCCGCATAGCCTATGCGTTCGTGTTGCCGCTTGCCGTGTTCTTTGCGCTGTGCCCCAAGCTGATACTGAGCGTGTACACGGATATGCCGGAACTGCAAGAGGCAGCCGTTCCCTCGCTTTGGGTACTTTGCTCCGCCTATCTGTTCCTCGTACCCGCCAACGTCTATTTCCAGTCCGTATCGGGAACCGGAAACACACGTACGGCCCTGGCCCTGGAGATGATAACACTGGTGGTTTATACCTGCTACATCACATACATCGTAGCTTATCTGAAACTGGACGTGGCATTTGCATGGACATCGGAAATTGTTTATTCCGTAGGAATTCTGGTGCTTTGCTACTTCTACATGAAGAAAGGGAAATGGAGTCTGAAGAAAATTTAAATTAATTTCCTATCTTCGTTACCGAAATAAATCTTCAAACATATATGAAACAATCAAACCTATTATTTATGTCGGCAGCAATGATGTTGGCATCCTGCGGCGGAACTAAAGACGCAGGACAGAACGGAACGCTTATCGAAAGATCGGATATAAAGATTGAAGGTAAGCGCATGACGCCCGAAGCGCTTTGGGCAATGGGCCGTATCGGCAGCGTAGCCGTATCGCCCGACGAGAAACAGATTGCTTACTCGGTAGCCTATTACAGCGTACCGGAAAACAAGAGCAACAACGAGTTGTTTGTCATGAATGCCGATGGCAGCAGCAACAGACAAATCACCCGCAACAGCTGGCAGGAAAGCCAACCCGTCTGGATTAAAGACGGCAAGAAAATCGCTTTCCTCTGCAACGAAAGCGGCAGCAGCCAGGTGTGGGAGATGAATCCGGACGGTACGGAACGCAAACAGCTCACCCGGTACGAGGGAGACATCGAGGGATTCGCTTTCTCGCCCGACGGGAAGAAGCTGCTTTTCATCGCCCAGGTAAAAACCGTGCAGAGCACCGCCGACAAGCATCCCGACCTGCCCAAGGCAACCGGTATCATCGTTACCGACTTGATGTACAAGCATTGGGACGAATGGGTGACAACCGCTCCGCATCCCTTCGTTGCAGACTTCGACGGCAACGGCATCAGCAACGTACAGGATATTCTGGACGGCGAACCCTACGAAAGCCCGATGAAACCTTGGGGCGGTATCGAGCAACTGGCCTGGAGCCCTGCTTCGGACAAAGTGGCCTATACCTGCCGCAAAAAGACGGGACTGGCCTATGCCGTCTCCACCAATTCCGATATTTACATCTATGACCTTGCCACCGGGAAAACGGAAAACATCACCGAAGAGAACAAAGGGTACGATACCAATCCCCAATATTCGCCCGACGGCAAGTACATAGCCTGGCAGAGCATGGAACGCGACGGCTACGAGGCAGACCTCAACCGCCTGTTCGTCATGGACCTTGCAACCGGAGAGAAGCGTTTCGTAAGCCGCGCCTTCGAATCCAACGTAGATGCTTTCTTGTGGAACAAAGACTCGCAAAGCATATACTTCATCGGCGTATGGCACGGTGAAACGCAGATTTACAACATCGGTCTTGCCGACAATGACAGCCTGAACCGACTTACCGACGGCATGCACGACTACGCCTCTCTCGCCCTTTGCGGTGACAAGCTCATTGCCAAGCGCCACTCCATGAGTATGGGAGATGAGATATATGCCGTAAACAATACACGCAACGGCAATGCTTTTGCCAAGGCCGAGCAACTGACATTCGAGAACAAGCAAATCTACGACCAACTGGAGATGGGTAAAGTAGAGGCACGCTGGATGACGACCACCGACGGCAAGCAAATGCTGACCTGGGTTATCTACCCGCCCCAATTCGACCCGAACAAGAAGTACCCCACCCTGCTCTTCTGCGAGGGCGGACCTCAAAGCCCCGTCAGCCAGTTCTGGAGCTATCGCTGGAATTTCCAGATTATGGCTGCCAACGACTATATCATCGTAGCTCCCAACCGCCGCGGTCTTCCGGGCTTCGGTGTGGAGTGGAATGAAGCCATCAGCGGCGATTACGGCGGCCAGTGCATGAAAGACTACTTCACAGCCATCGACGAAATGGCAAAAGAACCGTTTGTCGACAAAGACCGCCTGGGTTGTGTAGGCGCCAGCTTCGGCGGCTTCTCCGTTTACTGGCTTGCCGGACATCACGACAAACGCTTCAAGGCATTCATTGCCCACGACGGTATATTCAACATGGAAATGCAGTACCTGGAGACAGAGGAAAAATGGTTTGCCAACTGGGATATGGGCGGCGCATACTGGGAAAAGGACAACGCTACAGCCCAACGTACATTTGCCAACTCCCCCCACCTCTTCGTAGACAAATGGGACACCCCTATCCTCTGCATTCATGGCGAAAAGGATTTCCGCATCCTTGCCAACCAGGCAATGGCTGCCTTTGACGCTGCCGTAATGCGCGGTGTTCCTGCCGAACTGCTTATCTATCCCGATGAGAACCACTGGGTGCTGAAACCGCAAAACGGCGTTCTGTGGCAGCGCACATTCTTTGAATGGCTGGATAAGTGGCTGAAGCCGGCAAAACAATAAAGAAAGCAGATAAAAAAGAATATGAAAAAAGGAAGCCGGCACATCGTTGCAGTGATGTTGCCGGCTTCCTTTTTTTTCTATGTCATGCTCCCGCTTGTCAGACCAGCACGCCCAATATCGGGAATGTCGCTCCCTGCATTGCGAAGCAGATACCAAAGACACACGCACTTACAATCCAAAGAATGACCAACGTCCATTTCAGGCCGGAAACCATAGGCTGCCACTTGAATATCTGGCTGAATATCATCCAAACGAGGCTTACCAACGGAATGCCCACTACCAGGATACCTGCAATATACATCACAATGGCCGATAACGGAGAAGCAGGCAATACTACATCAAAAGTAGGGAACATCGAGATAAGTGCTGCCCCACCGCCGATGGCCACCATTACGGCAGCAAAAAGCAGGGCTACGAACACCACTCCGAACACAAACAGCAGCGGACTGCAGATGATAGCGAATATCACCAGGCAGATTTTAAGGAACAGCCCCACCACCATAACCAGGGCATCGCCCAGTTTCTGCAGGAAAGTACGAGGCTTGTCGGACCTCATATAATCGTTCACGCCGTTTGCCATCTTCTCAAAACCGCCGGTCACTGTCTTGCCTATATTATCCACCGTAACCGCCTCGCCCCGCATACTCAGTTTCTCGGCTGCCGTGCGGGCTTCCGGAACGATTATCCAGCAAATGATATAGGCGGGTATCAGGAGCTTGAATCCGAAAATCATGATTATTACAAGCACCAGACGCAACATCGTCACGTCCCAACCCCAATAGGCAGCCAATCCGCTCACCACACCGCCCAACATCTTATCGTCGGGATTGCGATAGAAATGGTGAGACACTTTCTCCGTAGTTGCGGAAGCGCCTGCACCTGTATTGCCGGCATGGTTGCTGCCGTCCCAACTGCCGCTTCCGGAAGCGGCATCTCCTGCGTCAGGCTCCAGTTCCTCCGGCTTTCCCATGCGGGCAATCACTTCTTCCACATAGGCAATGGTAATCACCTGCGAACCCGCAGCAAGCTTCTCTGTAAAAAGCTCGGAGATACGGCGTTCAATGTCATCGATTATCTCGTCTGCACCGGCTTCCTTACGGAAATGTATCTTCAGGTTGCTTAAATAATTATCCAAAAGGCGGTAGGCATCTTCATCGATATGGAAAACCGTTCCTCCTAAATTTACCGTTAATGTCTTTTTCATCGTTATATGTTTTTTTATTTATTCTTTCATTACTCTTCAATAGCCCAACATGCTTCACGCTAATTGTTGGCAATATGATTGACCGTATCGCTCAGTTCGCGCCAGGACACCTCCAGCTCACCCAGAAAAGCCTCTCCTTTTGCGGTCAGCCTATAGTATTTGCGCGGCGGTCCCTGCGTGGACTCTATCCATTCGTAACTCAGCAAATCATCGTTCTTCAAACGGGTGAGCAGCGGATAGAGCGTACCTTCCACCACAATGAGCCGAGCCTCCTTCAGTTTCTGTATAATATCCGAAGCATAAGCCGGCTCTTTATGGAGCAACAGCATGATACAATATTCAAGCATGCCCTTGCGCATCTGCGACTTTACATTATTAACGTCCATAATTCGTATATGTTATTAAATGGTTTGACTGTTTACAACAAAAATGCCATACCTGCATCCTTTGTATGGCACAAATATATGTATTATCTTAGTACCTTGTATTACAAAGTACCTTACATTAATATTATTTAAGAGTATATATGACCGGAGGGCAACCCGGGATGTGCCTGTCGCACCCGCAATATTCCCGTTGATATGCCACAAATAATTACAGTTTAGTTTCTGTTTGAAACAAAGTATGCTATATTTGCATCATATTAATATAAACGCAGCAAAACATGTTTACCATCAGAAAAGCAACAAGCGCCGATTGCGGGTTAATCCATAAACTCGCCTGGCAGATATTTCCCGAAACTTACAAAGAAATTCTTTCGAAAGAACAAATCGAATATATGATGGAATGGATGTACTCCTTAGAGAGCATCCGCCAACAGATGGAAGAAGAAGGGCATGTGTACCTCATTGCCTGTGAGGAGTGCGAAGCGGCGGGTTATGTATCCGTACAGCAACAGGGAAAAGACCTGTTTCACCTGCAAAAGATTTATGTGCTTCCTTATTATCAGGGCGCACACTGCGGGAGTTTCCTGTTTCGCGAAGCTGTAAAATACATCAGGGATGTGCATCCCGCCCCGTGCATCATGGAGCTGAACGTAAACCGCAACAACAAAGCGGTAGGTTTTTACGAGCACATGGGGATGAAGAAATCCAGAGAGGGAGATTTTCCGATAGGAAACGGATACTATATGAACGACTACATCATGCAGTTGAAAATCGAAGAATAAGCAGGGATATTCAGTAAATGTCCCTAAAAAATAAGATGGCATATGAAGATGATAGG
>OGOV01002980.1_pt1 | contig 11906 bp, 7 predicted proteins | sample 1552711 | NCBI WGS metagenome assembly OGOV01 (sample SAMEA2580216, study PRJEB22360) | human gut metagenome | biome: human gut; feature: human-associated habitat; material: faeces | place: Denmark | collected 2008/2010 | reverse complement strand
ATCCGCAAGCTGGTGGTGAAAAAGCCCTGAGGGAAAATGGCTATTTGACTATGTTCCGGGGAGTGAAGTGCATTTCCTGTTCCTCGATGCCGAATTGCCAGGTGGCCGTTTGCCACATGTTGACAGCAGGATTTTTCCAACGGACCTGGACGGTTACGGGGCTGAGCCGCAGGGGACGGGAGGGAGTCCATTTCAAAATTTTTTCCTTGGCGTCGTACCGGGCGTTTACCAGGCCGAAGCCGGAGACGCGCATTTCCATTTGCCTGGGATCCAGGGAGGGTTCCCCTGTCAGGGAAATGGATATATCGGGAGTCTGGTTTTTCACCACGGTATTGGCAGCCGGATAAACGGGCTGGGCCGGGGCCGGGTAGGAATTCAGCTTTTTCCCGCTGCTGTTGCCAGGGGTGGCCGCCGGAGTTTCCGGAGTGGAGGGAACGTTGAAATTCAGGGCTCTGGTAAATGTCTTAGGGTCTTTGCCGAAGACCATGTAGCGGTGAATCCGCCAGCGGTCCGTGTCCTTGGTCACTTTTTTGGGGATTACCGTAAAGGCCGCCTGGAATCCGGCTTCTTCCGCCTTGGAGATCATTTCCGGCAGGATGAAGCCGCCCGGATAGCAATAGGCCTCCACGGAAGAACCGGGGAATTTTTCCTGAAGGATTTTCCGGGAATTGCCTATTTCCGCCGTTGCCAGCTCCAGAACCGCTTGTGTACCTTTCCGCTGGGCAGCCCTCCAGGATCTTGGGTACAGGTGGCTGACGGAGTGGCTGCCCAGGGGGGGGCCGCTATTCAGCATTTCCTGAATCTGGGCGGGGCTCATGGCTGAACCGCGGCCCGTGATGAATTTGGTGTATGGGAAAATGGTAAAGGGGAACCCTGTTTCTTTCAGGATGGGATAGGCGTCCGTGTAGACGCTCTTCCAGCCGTCGTCGATGGTGATCATGACGCATTTGGCCGGAAGCTGCCTGTCCCCCAGTTTCCATTCCAGGAATTCCTTCATGGAGATGACGGGCACTCCGGACGCCTTCAGCGCCTGCATCTGGGAGCGGAATACATCCGTATTCATGCGCATTTCCGTAGCGGGAAGGGTGCGGCTGAAATCATGGTAGCCCAGAATGGCTACGCGGGTTTCATGCTGAGGAACCGGAACGGGGGAAAAAGCCGTGGAGGGAATGGCAAGGGGTGCCTCCGCAGGTTGTGCCGGGGCATGCAGGTTCGTTTCTCCGGGAATGGGTTCCGCGTTAGGGATGGACTCCGCCAGGGGAGCGGAAGAGCCTGTCTCTCCGGGAATGGGTTCCGCCATGGGGATGTATTCATCCTTGCGGTTGGCTTCAATCAGGTCTTTGACGGGAACGATGCCGGCGGCCGGGTCTCCCTTGATGGTTCCCCCGATGACCGGGCCGGGAGTCAAGGGAAGGGGAGATGCCGGCGGCAGGTCGGGCGGAAGCTCCGCACATGCGACACCGGCTGCGATCAAGAAAACGGAAAGGAGGCCTGGGACGGAGCGCATATCTGCAACTACTATTTTTAAGTTTTCTGTTCAATCTTAAACTCAGGCAGGCATGACAGCCTGTTCCGTGCCGCGCTCGTTTTTTCCGGGGCATGTCTGGATTTTCCCGTTTGAATGCGTTATCGCTAAAAAGCATGCAGACTCATTTTCCGCTCGCGGAAGAAAGGAGAGGCGTTTAGTCTGTCTGCAGACATGAGCTGTATTTGTCATTTCTTCAAAGTTCTGGCGCGCCGTGCGGGTCTGCTCACTGCCGTAGCTGCCGCCGCTTTTTTCCTGGGGGCTCCCGCCAGTGAAGCTTCGGCCCGCACGGCGGCTCCCGCTTATCCGGCCGCGGAAGTGGGGGGGGAATCCCAGTACAGCCATTTTCCCATTCCTCTCAATCAGTACAATCCGGTGCCGCCGGATGCCAGCCTGTACCAGGTGCTTAGTGAACGCAACAAGCAGTCCGGCGGTTTCAACCTGGCAGTGACGCTCGTTTTCTTCGGCGCTATTATCCATACGTTTCTGGCCGGCCGCTTTGAGCGTTATTCCCATAAGCTGGCCCTGCGCTACAAGGAAAAGCTCAAGGAAACCAACTTCCGCGTGATGCATCCGGAAGAGCGCCTCCCGGTTTCCTTCGCGTCCGCCATTTTCCATTTTCTGGGAGAAGTGGAAGCCGTGTTCGGAATCTGGCTTATCCCTTTCATGTTCGTGTGCTGGAAGTATTATTCCTTTGAGGATTTTTCCGCCTATTTGAATTATGACTGTTCCTTCACGGAGCCGATGTTCGTGATGATTATCATGATTATCGCTTCTTCCCGCCCTATTTTCAAGCTGGCGGAATATGTCGTGAACTGCGGCGCCAGGCTTGGGAAAGCCACGCCGGGCGCGTGGTGGATTTCCGTGATGTGTCTGGCTCCCCTGCTGGGTTCTCTGATTACGGAACCCGCCGCCATGACGATCGGAGCCCTGATCCTAAGCAAGAAATTTTACGACCTCAAGCCGAAGAAAACCTTGATGTACGCCACTCTGGGGCTTCTCTTCGTGAATATCTCCATCGGGGGCACTCTGACGCACTTTGCAGCTCCGCCCGTAGTGATGGTGGCGGAAAAGTGGGACTGGGGGCTGGCTCACATGATCCAGCATTTTGGATGGAAGGCCGTTTCCGCCATCGTCATTTCCAATTTGGCGTATTTTCTCCTTTTCCGCAGGGAGTTCGCCCGCCTGGCTTCCCAGCAGAGGGAGTTCGACGAGTTTGACGACGCCGTTCCCCAGTCCTGGGAAGACCGCAATGACAAGATACCGTTGTGGGTGACCCTGGCGCATGTCTGCTTCCTGGTCTGGACGGTTCTTTTTGCCCATGAGCCGGTCATGTTCATCGGCAGTTTCCTGTTCTTTATCGGTTTCACACTGGCTACGCCGCAATACCAGAACCAAATGTCTCTGCGTGTGCCCATCATGGTGGGGTTCTTCCTGGCGGGGCTGGTCATTCTGGGCGGCGTGCAGGCCTGGTGGCTGGAGCCGGTGCTGACGCGGCTGGGGGACTACGCCATGGTCGGGGCTACGCTGCTGACGGCATTTAATGACAATGCCGCCGTCACTTTCCTGGCGTCTACGGTTCCCAACCTGCCGGAAGCCGTCAAATATTCCGTGGTGGCTGGTGCTGTGACGGGCGGCGGCCTGACGGTCATCGCCAACGCCCCCAATCCGGCCGGGCAGGCCATTCTGGGTAAATATTTCAAAGGCATCAATCCCCTGTGGCTGTTTGCCTGGGCGGCTTTTCCCACTGCCATCGTGTTTATTTTCTTCACCTGCTTCGGCCATTAATGGCCGGAGCGTGCTATCATTCTTATGTTTACCGGACTCGTTGAAACAACAGGAACTGTGGAAGGGTTTACGCCTATTAACGGCGGAGCCAGGCTGACGCTGACCATTCCGTTCGGCCGTGAACTTGCCCTGGGGGATTCCGTTGCCGTCAACGGATGCTGCCTGACGGTGGATGCCCTGGAGGGTGAACGCATCTCCTTTGATCTGCTTTCCCAGACTCTCCGCGTCACCAGTCTGGGAACCCTCAAGCCGGGGATGCTGGTTAATCTGGAACGCGCCATGTCCGCCATGGACCGTTTCGGAGGCCACTTCGTGATGGGGCATGTGGACCATACCGGTACGATTGCCGCTCTGGAGCCTGTAGGGCAGGACCACCGTTTGGAGGTGCGCATTCCGGAGGAACTCACCCGCTATTGTATTGACAAGGGTTCCATCACCATTGACGGCATTTCCCTGACCATAGCCAATTTGAGCGGATCTCTGCTGGAGTTCTGGATTACTCCCCATACTTTCGGCCGCACGAATCTGCAGAATTCCGTTCCCGGCCAGCCGGTCAATCTGGAAGTGGATATGCTGGCCAAGTATGTAGAGAGACTGTTTTCTGCCCGTGAACAACGTGCGGAGGGATAGTCCTGCCCGTAAGGAGAATCACATGCCGGGCATGCAGGCTGGTTTTTCCTGCCGGACAATGAGAGTGCATTCCCGTTTTCTGCAGCAGAGGGGCCGGGATGCGGAGATTTTTGAACTGGAAGCCGGGTATTGCTGTTCCAATGAAGGAAGGACCGTGAGGGCGGAACAAAAATGCGGAGCGGGGTTATTTGCTACCGGGCCATTCCTCCCTTTGCCGTAATCCATTTCCCGCGTTTGACGACCCGTTCAAAGAACAGACCGTGACGTTCCGCTGCCGTTTTCGTTTCTTCCCACTGGGAAGCCAGAATGCCGGAGATGACCAAAGCGGCATCCTTCTTCATGGCGGCGATGATTTGTGGAAAAGCCTTTTGCAGTATGGTTGAAAACAGGTTGGCGACGACAAGGTCACCCTGCTGGGATTCCGAAGGCTTCCATTTGAAGACGTCTTCCACAAATAAGTCCAGCTGTTCCGCCGTAACGGCGTTGCGGACCATGTTGTGCCGGGCCACTTCAATGGCCATGGGGTCAAAATCGAAAGCCGTGGCGTGCTCCGCCCCCAGCTTAAGCGCCGCCATAGCCAGCACGGCGGTTCCGCAGCCTATGTCCGTCATGCTCCATGATGTTTTTCTGCGGGATTTGGCAGCGTCGCAGATGAAACGCAGACAGGTGGATGTGGTAGCGTGGTCTCCTGTTCCGAAAGCCATTTCGGCGGGGACGCTCAGGATGCAGCGCGAGGGGAACTGTTTCCGCAGGGCGGCCAGATTCTCCGTAGAACTCTGCTCCGTAATGACCAGTGCATCCCTTATTTTGAGCGGAGGGCGTTTTTCCCGCTTCTGGGTCGCTACCCAGTCCTGCGTCTTGATTTCCCTGACAGTTCCTCCAAAATATTTTTTCAAGGCCAGGGCGTCTTCTTCATCATCGCAGTAAACGGTGATTCGAACCGTTTTCCCCCCTTTGATTTTTGTAATAACGGCGTTCGGATTTCCGGCGATGCGTTCGCTCCAGGCGTCTTCCCATTTGGCGGCGGAAAGTTTGTTCCAACTCCATGTCATGCAGAAAGTATGGGATTTTTCCGGCAGGGAGGCAAGAATGGATTGATTGTAACTGCATTCCCTCTGTTTTTGGGGCGTGGGGCTCTATTGTTGAAAATTTGATTTATTTAAAGAAGAATATAAAACATCAACTATCAAACCATTTTATTTTCAGTATGGTTGCGAATTTGGAATCCGGAGTAAAGATTATTTTTTTATATTCAATGGCCAACCTGTGAGAAGAGGAAGGAATCTTGTTCTATTCCAATCTTTTTTCTAATAATAATTCATTGATTGTTATTTTGTTGTTTTGAGTTTCGAATAACAAAGGATTCCAAATTCGTACATTAAAAGGAGCGCGTTTGATATGCAAAAAACATCCAAATGTACAGATTATCATGAAATTATTTGCTTTTGCCATGTTGTCCTTGGTTCCTTCAGTTACTGTCTGTTCCGTTTTTTCCAAGGAAGTGGATATTTATTCAGGAACATATGGAAACGATGATGTGGAAGTATTCCAGCCGGAGGAAGTGATGTATCATCTGGCCGGAAGGGATGGCGTCTTTTATGAAGGTGCGTTTACGTTTGACAATTATAATCCGGACAAGGGCGGCGCTGGAAACAGGCAGGGTGTTTTCTCCGGCTATAGTACACATTTTTCCAGCACGGAAGGAACGTCTCTCGGCTTTCACTGCACCGGGCTTAATCCCGGAAAGAACAGTTCCGCTTCCAAATCTTTTATTTTTGTCATGGGGCCATGGGAAAGCGGGGAGGAGTTTGTCGCTCCTCAGGTTACTTTTCAGAATTTGGGCGATTTGAGCTTCATTGCGGATAATATGGACATGATCGGCATTACCGATGGCGCCACGGCCGGAACCGGTGGCGGGAGGTACGGGAAAGCTGATATTGTTTCTTTCAACAATGTAGGAAATATCGAATTCCGGGGGCTGAATCATGGGGGTATAGGCTTCAGCCGTTTGAATTCCTTGGCTTTTACCAATACCGGGGATATTTCTTTTACGGATATGAAGATGGGATATTCTTCCAATGGCGGTGCCATTTTTATTAACCAGGGGGGGAATTCTTCCCTTTACTCCAATCCTGGAGATGGGAATATTTCTTTTGACCATACGGGAAGTATTATCTTCAGGAATCTTGTTAAAACTTCTTATTACATGAGTTCTGCGGGGATTTTTACCAATGAAGGGAGTATTTCATTTAATGATACGGAAAATATCCTGTTTGAAAATAACACGTCCACCGGAGGACCTGCGGCGATAGGCATTGGATCCATATTCTTACCGGATAACCAGCCGTCTTTGTCGTTTAGCAACATCCGGGGAGATATTATTTTTAGAAATAATAAGGCTTCCGGAGGGAGCATGCCGGGGATGGCGGGCGCTATCACTATTTATGGATCTTTTAAGCTGGTGCAAACGGGTGATGTCCTGTTTGAAAATAATGTGACTGATAAAAATACGGCCGGAGCCATTTATTGCGGCAATAATGAAGGGAAAAGGTTTGGAGGGCAATGGCTTTTGTCTGCGGATGGCGGGAATATCGTTTTCCGAGGCAACTTGGTTAAAGGAAGTTCGGGGGTCTTTGCCCGCGCCCTGGCGATTTTTGTTTATGCTCCCGAAAACGATTATACGGGCATGTCTCAGCCCAATGGGAATTTAACCATGGATTTCCGCGCCCAGGCCGGACGAGAAATTGTATTTTATGATGGTATTGATATTGAAAGTATTACTGTAGCCATGCCTACCCTGCATATTAACAGAATTCCGGCCGATTGGGCAGATTATGGAGGTATTCCTGTGGAGTTTGGAGGAACCGTGCGTTTTTCCGGTGCATTGACGGAGTCGTTTCTAGTTCGCAATGACGGGGAAAGTGATGGTGATTACGCGGAACGGGTGGAGACCTCCCGCAGGGTGAAACTTGAATCAAATATTATTGTGGAAGGGGGACGGCTGGTTCTTGAATACGGCATGAACCTGGCGAATGAGAGTGGGGATGTATGGCAGGGAAGTTCAAGAGTGGAGCAGGACAAACCGGTGTTTAACCTGGCCGGCGGAGTGCTGGAAATGACGTCCGGTTCATCCATCAGCGCCCAGCAGGTGATTGTTTCCGGCCATGGCAGCGGCGCTATCCTGCGGGTGGGAGCCGCTCCCATCGGTTCCGACAGTTGGGAGGGGAAGACCTATGAACTGCCTTCCCTTTCCGCTGTCACCATTGACATGTCCCACGGGTTTGACTGGGATCTCATGCCTTTCTCGGAACGGGGGGACAGCGGTATCAACATCACCGCCTCCGGGGAATTTTTACTGGGGGGAACCATTGGAATTGCGGATACGCTGGATGATTACGCCTCCGCCGCCTGGGGAAGGGACCGGGAGTTTGTCATTTTTAATATGGATTCTTCCAGCAAACGGCCGCAAGGAGAGCTGAAAGGGGTTATTTCCAATACGACCCAGTCATCCACGGTTGATTCTCCCTATACCTACGGCGGTACCTGGGAATATGAATGGCGCGACATGGATGGAGATGGAGAAGATGACCAGCTGTTGGCAATTTGGAAACATGAAGCCGGATGCCGCCCGGATCAGGTCCGTCCGGAGCAGGCTGGAGAACTTGCTCTCAATTCCCTTTGGAGTTCCGCTTCAAACGCGGCTTCTCTTGGGAATACTGCGTTGGCGCAGTTAACCCCGGTGCGGTTGTATCAGCGGTATGCACGCAATGTATGGGGAATGGGGCTGGGGGATTTCGCCCGCCAGCGTTCCCGGGGCAGCGTAGATGGTTATGACTATGACGGGGGCGGATATTCCGTTGGCATGGATTCCGATTTTGGAGGAAAGAGCGGGATATGGGGGATAGCGTTCGGACAAATGCACGGTTTCAGCAGGAGCCGGGATTTTAATGGGAGGATTACCCAGGATTCCCTGATGGGGAGCATTTATTGGGGGCGGATATTCCGCTCCGGCGAGCGTTCCCTGTGGACGGTGAAAGCCGATCTTACTTGGGGAATGACTGATAACTGCATGAAAAGCCGGTTCAGCAACGGTATGGACGCTCATGGGGAATGGAACAATAGAACGTGGCTGGTCCAGGCGGAAGTTTCCAGAAGCATTCAGTATGCAGGAGGATGGACTGTGTCTCCGTTTTTGAGGATGGAGTTTACACATGGCACGGAGGCTTCTTTTCTTGAAGACGGCAGCTATGCCAGAAAATTTGAAGGAGCGGTTTTGCGCCGGTTGTCCATCCCGGCAGGTGTGAGTGTTGAGAGAAGTGGTGACTGGAAAGGCAGGCACTGGACGCAGGTGCTCCGCCTTTCCTATGTGGGAGATGCTATTCAGGATGTGCCGGAGGCTTCCGTTTACAGCATATACAGCGACATTTTCTGGAGGGCCCGTGGTGTCCAACCAGCCCGCCATGCCGTACGCGTGGAGTATGATGCCGCCTTGCAGTGGAATGACCGCTGGACGGTTTATGCCGGTTATGGCATGGAAGCCCGGGGAAGCTCCGTGTACCACCGCGTAAATGCGGGTGTATCCAGGGCGTTTTAGGAAACATCAGCACGGATAGAAAAAAGGGCACGTTTTCGAAGGAAACGCGCCCTTTTTTGATACTGCGGGGGGGATGTTCCGGCAGGGGGGGACAGCTACAATGTTTTGCCGTTCGGCCACATCAGCATCCGTTTCAGGAAGCGTTCGTTGTTGACGGTGATCTTCGGGAAGAGGCGTTTGCTGGATTCCTTGAGCGCCCTGATGGCGTCTTCACCCTGCAGCGGCGTGCGGCCGGATTCGTCGATGACGGTACGCAGCCATGCGGTCTGCGGCATGCCGCATGCTTCCACGGCCTTGAAGGGCATGCGTTCCCTCCAGTTGGTCCCTCCCGTAGTGCCGGGAATATTGAGCCGTTTGTTGATGCCGAAGAGAGCAGGCCAGAGAATGGCCGCATAACGGGAACGGGAACGGAACAGGGCGTTGTACATGGCCGTCTTGATTTCCTGGTTCCAGTAGGAAAGACAGGTTTCAGGCTGCATGCCGGAGAAATCCGCAAACCATTTCAGAAGGCGCGCTCCGTCCTCCGCCTGGCGCACGATGTTTTCCTGTTCCGGGCTGGACGGCGTTTTGGGGGAGCCGTTCTCCCACAGGCCCAGCTTGCGGGCGCGTTCGATTTTCGCGTAGCTGTCGTTCCATGTCTGCATGATGGTTTCGAAATCATGCGTTCCGAACGCCGCAAAGGAGCATTCGTGATACTCTTTTCCGGACGTAATGGTTCCGTCCGCCTTGATTTCCCAGTGGGGAATTTTGAAACCGGGGATATCCAGCTGGCGCATGTTCGGGCGCACGTAGTCCGGAACGCAGCCCAGGTCTTCCCCCACCACGCTGACGCCGGGAGCGGCGGAAAGCAGAAGGCGCAGGTACAGGTCCCCATCCGCCAGGTTCATGTTGCGGTCCGCAGCATTGTCATCCCCGCGCGGCTTGAAGCCGGGCAGCCTTCCGCCCGTTCTCTGGGCCGCCTGATCGGTGGAAAGCGGCAGGAATACCCCGTTTTCCGTGGGTTTCCACGGGAAGGAGTAAATGCGGTAAAAGCCCAGGATGTGGTCGATCCTGTACATGCTGAAAATCTTGGTGCAGTATTTTACCCGGCGGCGCCACCAGGCGAAGTTGTCCTGCGCCATGACATCCCATCTATACAGCGGAATGCCCCAGTTTTGCCCCCATTTGACCGTGAATGGGTCTTCCGCATAGCTGCCTTCCGCCGGGGCTCCTCCGCACCATTCCGTGTCAAACAGGTGGCGCTCAAAAAAGACGTCGGCGCTGGAAAGGGAAACGCCAATGGGGATATCCCCCATCAGCTTCACATTGCGTTCGTCCGCATAAATACGGATGAATTCCCACTGTTTTTCACAGAGCCACTGGAGCCAGCGGGCAAAATCCTTTTCCTCTTCGTAATCGGAGGCAATGGCCTTGGCCCGCGCCGGATCCTGTTCCGGCCAGTGCCACCAGATTTCCGTACCGAACAGGTCGCAGAGAATCTGGAAACAGACAAAGTCTTCCAGCCAGCTTCCCTGTTCTTTCACCCATTCCCTGAATTTGGGCATAATGCACTCATATTCCGGCTTGGTTTTGAAATTGTTCCAGGCTCCCCGCAGAATCCACATTTTCCAGAATCTGACCTTGGGGTAGTCCACCAGATCCGGGCCGGAGGGCTGTTCCCACGGCAGCGTGTCCCCCGTTTCATTGAATACGCGTTCTTCCAGGCCGGGTATGGTCCAGGGTTCCAGGGAAAGGTACAGGGGTTCCAAAGCTACGGAGCTGATGGCGGAATAGGGGGAGGGGCATTCGTCCCTGCCCAGGGCATTGACGGGGAGCAGCTGGAGGAACCCCACATGGGCATCCGCCGCCCAGTCAATCCATTGGCGCAAGGCCGTCAGGTCCCCGATTCCGTGGTCATTGTTACGGCGCAGGGAGAACAATGGCAGAACTACGCCGGCTAATCTTTTCTCATCCATATCAGAACGCATTACTTGAGCGGTTCCCCCGGATGGACCTGCGTCAGCCGTTGGAACAGTAAGCTCCAGAATAGCATTTCCGGCAGGAAGGCGGCAAGCTTAATACGTTGTCTCCGCGCCATGCTTTGCGGTTTTTCCTGGGAAGTGGAGCAGGGGGACGGTAAGACAGGCTGTTTTTTCCCGCCGCAGGAATAGACGCCTTACCGGGAATCCGATTATTTGTCCGGGATGCAGTTCGGAAGCGGCATGGTTTTCTCTGCGGGAAACAGCATGAACCGGAGGGAAAGGCGGAATTTTTCTTTTAGAAACAGTCTCTGGCGGAAACAGGCGCAAATTCTGCTTCCATCCGTAATCCCCGGCAATTAAGATAATCTGCAAATGAAATTGCTTTTTCTCCCTTCCGCTTTGCTGGTGCTGCTGGCCTCCTGCGGTCCGAACAAGCATGTGAATGCCTGGGACCGTCAGAGTTCTGCGTTGGATCCCGTGGGAATCACTTCCAAGAAAATGGCGGCTAAAAACAAGGCGGAGCAGGCATTTTACAAACCTGGGGAAGCCGTTACGTTCAAGAAGGACAGAATGATGGTGTTTGAACAGAATCCGGAAAGTAATTTTTCCACAAGCGGAACCGTCAGGGGTGGGGTGAAAACCGGGAAAGTGCTGGTCTGCGGGGATTTGTTCGCCAAAGTCGAGTTTGAAGACGGCAGCCAGGGTTACGTAAGCCTCTCGGAGATTGTTAATCCGCAGGAAATGATGGGTTTTTATCCTGTTTCCGCTTCTGATTTAATTGGTCCGGACGGAGCTCAGCTTGGAATCGTGTCCGCCAGAGAAGCGATGGCGAAAGCACAGGAGGCAGGACTTGACCTTGTAAAGATTGCCCCGCAGGCGAAGCCGCCAGTATGTAAGATCATTGATTACGGTAAATACCGTTACGAACTTGCAAGAAAAGAAAAAGAGGCCAGAAAAAAGCAGAAAACCATCGATGTCAAAGAAGTGCGTCTTTCCCCGAACATTGATACGAATGATTTGAAGACGAAGGTAAATGCAGCAAGAAAGTTCCTTAGCAAGGGCGACAGAGTTAAGGTTACACTTCGTTTCCGCGGAAGAGAGATGGCACATATGTCCAGCAGCAAACATGTGCTTGACGACTTCGCAGATCTTCTGTCCGATATAGCGACTGTAGAGAAGGCTCCGAAGGTAGAAGGCAGAAGCATGACAATGTTTCTGACTGAGAAACGGTAGATATCTCAGTCTTCACGGCAACAGCCGGGCAGAACGGGATGTTATATAAAATTTAGAAGTACCAAATCAAGGAGGAATTCATAATGCCAAAAATTAAAACTTGCAGAGCAGCAGCAAAGCGCTTTAAAAAAACAGGTACAGGAAAATTAGTAAGAAATAAAGCCTACAAGAGCCA
>OGOV01002969.1_pt1 | contig 11950 bp, 11 predicted proteins | sample 1552711 | NCBI WGS metagenome assembly OGOV01 (sample SAMEA2580216, study PRJEB22360) | human gut metagenome | biome: human gut; feature: human-associated habitat; material: faeces | place: Denmark | collected 2008/2010 | reverse complement strand
CTTTTATATATAAGAAATATCCGCTATTGCGTGAAGCTATGAGGAGCTTGAGCGTGCTTCTTGGCTCCTGCGTGAAGAAGGTTCCTCCACCCGAGACTTTTTTGAAACGCAGCTCCATCAGCGGCTTTCCAGAGTCAATGTCTCGGCTGAGCTCAACAGCTTTGATGCGATTCTTCGTTCCGTTCGCATTGGGCTCGGCATCACCTACATGTCTAAACGCGTATTGACCGACCCCATCTTCGGCCGTTTCCTTGCCCGCGTTGAGATTCCCGACCGTTGGATGCGGCAGCTGACCTTCTGTCATGAACGCGGCAAATACCTTTCTGTCGATATGCTGGAGTGGGTTGAGCATTGCCGCAACTATGCGCGGATGCTTGAACGCCGCGAGGCGGACGCGCTGCGCTGAAAAAACGGTCATTGATCAGCACGCGGTTCCCGCCGCAGCACTATCGCAGTGCAGCAAAAAACGGCTTCCCCAGTTGATTGACCGGGAAAGCCGTTTTGAGTGTCAGCGTCTAAGCTTATGAATTAGAAGAAGCCGCGCTTTTGTCCGTCGGGGGCAGAAGTGCGGCTTTTGTTTTTCAGAGTTCCAGCATCTTTTTTTCCCGTTCCAGGTCTTGGGTATCCAATGAAGGGGACGGGACGGTACAAGTCTTGATGAAATCTCCCGGCTGGCACGTATAATTATAATAAGGTAGGAGGTCGTCCGGTATTTGTTCTTTGGGAATGATTTCGCCTTTCAGCGCCAGGAAATCGTCCATATCCGTGCTGTCGGAATGCTTGACGAAGAGAATCCGGCGTGCTATCGGGTTACGGTTGTAGTCGAGACAGAGGTAAAGTCCCTTCAGCATTTTGGGAAAGTCATACATGGGGAGTTGCAGGTAGATGGTAAAAAGAGCCAGTTCCGGACTCTCACGCTCGTTGAACAGGATGTAGGAACTCGTGTGATTGTTGAAAAGCCCCACGCCGGAATGGGGGGTGTTGTATGCACTCATGTGCACCACCCGTACGTATTCGTTGTTTTCGGAAGCCGTGATGAGGTAAGGTTCCACTTTCAGGGCGTCGGCAGCCGACGAGAGACTGTAGCTGATATAAATGCCGCTGTAATTATAGGCCTCTTGTGCGGAAACCTGCGATTCCCTGGCCATCATGTCCCAAAAAGGGCTTTTTCTCTTTTCTCCGCCTTGTGGCGGTTCCAGTTCAAAAAGCCTTTCTTTCATGTCTTCCAGATTCCCGAGCAGCCGTTTCTTGGATACGTTGTTCACTTGCGAGAGGGCATAGTCCAAAGCCTCTTCCTCGGCAATGCCTTTCTTTACTTCGCCGATAAAGGTCGGCAGTACGCTGGAGTAGAGCGAAGAAAGCACGCTGGCCGCCATTTGGGTATGGTCGGCGATTTCTTTCATCTTCACTCCGTTGTTTCTCAAGTATTCTATGCGTTTGTAAATCTCAAAAAGTTCGTTCATTGCACCTTTTATATTGTATTACCGACTGCAAAGTAAATACATTCATGTTATAGTTCTGTTGCATGAATGTTTCATTAATGTTACATAACAATTCGTTGATTACATGAAAGTTATTAATAATGGAATTTCATTTTTCCGTTTGGGAATACATGATAACTTTGCCGTCGAAAACCAAGAAACGATAGAAAAATGGAGATTATGGAATTGAAGGCAAATCAGAAAAAGGCACTCTCGGACGTATTGTTCATCTTGTGGGCCGGCGGTGCGGCTTTGTTGTCTTATTCATTGGTATATGCACTTCGCAAGCCTTTCACGGCAGCCACGTTCGATGGGCTTGATTTTTTCGGAATGGACTATAAGACGGCCACGAGCATCGTGCAGATTGCGGGTTATTTCCTCTCCAAACTCATCGGTATCAAGGTGATTTCGGAGATGAAAAAAGAGAACCGGCTGAAGTTCATTATCGCCTCTGTGGCTGTGGCCGAATTGTCTTTGGTGTTGTTCGGAGCGTTGCCCCGTCCTTATAATGTCTTTGCCTTGTTCTTCAACGGGCTGTCGTTGGGTTGCATGTGGGGTGTGATATTCAGTTTCTTAGAAGGCCGGCGGGTGACGGATTTATTGGCCAGTCTGATGGGGTTGAGTATCGCCATCAGTTCCGGTACGGCCAAGTCGTTGGGGCTTTTCGTGATGAACGGACTTCATGTCAGCGAATTCTGGATCGAGGCGTGCGACCTTGAGCTGCTGCCTGTCTCCACGCCCGCCGAGCCGGACGACGCGCAGCCCTCCGGCGGCGTGGATGCATAAACCATGCAAATATACAAAAAGGCGATGGATATTTTCCATCGCCTTTTGTCATGCTTCGCCGCAGCATGACAGAAAAAATTCAGATGTTAAGCATGACATGAAGGAATAATTGCAGGAATTTTAATAGGTATTATCAAAATTCCGAAACTTTTTCATTTCTGTTTCTGCGCTTTGCACAAAAAGGAAGGGAAAATTTCTCACAGCCGGACGCTTCGATTTTGGACGTACCCCCTTGAGAAAGCGCCTGTTTTGTGATAGTCTAACAGACGAGATGGAAGCACCATCGAAATGCTCTTAACGAGTAAATTTAGAGGAGGCTATTATCATGAATGCTTATATCCAGAGAGTTCTGGACGAGACCAGAGCCAAGAATGCGAATGAGCCCGAATTTCTGCAGACCGTCGAAGAGGTCCTGACCTCTCTCGAACCCGTCATCAATGCCCACCCCGAGTATGAGGCTGCCTGCCTGCTCGAGCGTATGGTCGAGCCCGAGCGCACCATCGAGTTCCGCGTCGTTTGGATGGACGATCAGCTCAAGTATCACGTCAACCGCGGCTACCGCGTTCAGTACAACGCGGCGCTTGGCCCCTACAAGGGCGGCCTCCGCTTTGCTTCCAACGTCAACCTCTCCATCATCAAGTTCCTCGGCTTCGAGCAGACCTTCAAAGATGCTCTGACCTGCCTGCCCATCGGCGGCGCCAAGGGCGGCTCCGACTTCTCCCCCATCGGCCGCAGCGACGGCGAAGTCATGCGCTTCTGCCAGGCCTTCATGACCGAGTTCCATCGTCACATCGGTCAGGACATCGACTGCCCCGCCGGTGACGTTGGTGTCGGCGGCCGCGAGGTCGGTTATCTGTACGGTCAGTATCGCCGCATCGTCGGCGCTGCCGAGTTCGGCGCTATGTCCGGCAAGGCTGTCTGCACCGGCGGCTCCATCCTCCGTCCCGAGGCGACCGGCTTCGGCGCTGTCTATTATCTGCGCGAAGTCCTCAAGCACGACGGCAAGGGCATCAAGGGCCTGCGCGTCGCTATGTCCGGCTACGGCAATGTTGGCTGGGGCATCATGAAGAAGATCGACGAGCTCGGCGGCAAGGTCACCTATTTCGCCGGCCCCGATGGCTACATCCACGATCCGGATGGCGTCTGCGGCGAAGAGAAGCTCAACTTCATCCTCGAGATGCGCGCCAAGGATCCTATGCACTGCAAGCCCTATGCCGATAAGTTCGGTGTTGAGTTCGTCGAGGGTCAGAAGTGCTGGGGCGTCAAGGACGTTGACGTTTACATGCCCGCCGCTACCCAGAACGATGTCAACATGGAGTGGGCCAAGAAGATCGCCGAGTCCGGTGTTCCTTACTACATCGAAGTCGGCAACATGCCCACCACCAACGATGCTCTGGCCTTCCTGATGAGCCAGAAGCACCTCACCGTCGCTCCTTCCAAGGCTGTCAACGCCTGCGGCGTTTCCGTCTCCGAGCTCGAAATGGCTCAGAACGCTCAGCGTATCTACTGGACCGCTGAGGAAGTCGACGCCAAGATGGAAGCCATCATGAAGAACATCTACGACGCTTCCGTTGAGGCTGCCGAGCGTTACGGCCTTGGCTACAACCTGGTCGCTGGCGCCAACATCGCTGGCTTCCAGAAGGTTGCCGACGCCATGATGGCTCAGGGCATTTTCTAAGCCGAACCGCTTTGAAAACCAAAAAGAAGAGCTGCTTTTGCAGCTCTTCTTTTTTGCGCTTTTCATTGCTTACAGAACGCTCATCACATCGTAGTGCAGGCCCTCGTCCGCGTAATCGGGAATGAGACCGAGCCGCCAGACGGAGACCGAGGTCACGCCCACGAGCCTGGCGCAGGCGAGCTTCTCGGCGGTGCTGCGCGCGTCCTCGTACCAGAGGAAGATATGCTGTCCGCTCTCCGTGCTGTAGGTGCACCACGGGCTGCGGGCCGTGTCGGACCAGCCCATCACGGTGTCGCTCTGGCACAGACGCTTGTAAACCGTGGTCTGCAGCGGGTGCGTGGAGCGGACCGCAGTCAGCAGACCATCCGCATCCGTCTGCCACGCGCGGGCGTCCATGCTGACGGCAAGCGTCAGCTTCGCGGGATCGTCCATCTCACGCGCCGCCGTGCGCACGGCGTAGTAGACCTTGTAGAGCGGCGCGCAGGGATGGTTGCGGTAATAGCGCGAGCCGAGGAAGCCGGTGAGGTCGCTCGCCGCGTAGTCGTGCGCCATGAGGATCACGCGGTCGCAGAGCGTGCCGAGCGTCTTGAAATCGTAGCCGTCGAAGTAGGCGTCGCCGTAGACGGCGGGCATGACGGCGGCGTAAAGCGTCTTGCCCTCGGCGTGCAGCACGGCGGAAAGCTCCGTCATAAAGGCGTTGAAGCTCTCCTTGTCCGCGGCGCGCAGACCCTCGAAGTCGATGGTCACGCCACTGTAGGGATTGTAGCCGAGGTCGGGGTACACGCGCTCAAGCTCCGCCATGATCTCCGTGACCGCCGCCGCGCGGGAGGACTCGTCGGCGAGCATCGTGCGGAGCGGCGCGTTCGCCATGAAGACGTTGAGCTTGAGCTCCACGCCCGCCTCGCGCAGCGTGGGAACCACATCGGCATAGCCGGCGGGGATGTAGAAGCCTGAGCTGTCGTCCTTCACGGTCGAGAGCTTCGCGCCCTCCTCAGCCGAATAGGTCATGTGGCTCCAGCCGAAGCTGACGGCGTCGAACTGCTTGGCCTGCTCGAGCTGCGAATAGGACGAGAGCGCGTAGAAGGCGTGCTTCCACGTCGTCGGCGCGTGGTACTTTTCGTAGACGCGCACGAGCATGGCGGCCGCCTGCTCGCGCGTCGCGGTGCCATCCGGCTCGAAGGTCGTCTCGGTCGCGCCGGTGGTCATACCGATCTCGTAGGCAATGGCGATGTAGCCGCGCTGGGCGGTCACATCGGCGAAGGGCAGCGCCGCGTCCGCGTCCGCCTTGGCAAGCTCGCCGAGGCCGAGCGCACGCACGAGCATCACCGCCATTTCGCGGCGCGTGATGGCGTCCCTCGGGCGGAATTTTCCGCCCGCGTCAATGACGCCGTTGGCGGCAGCGGTGTTGACAAACTCCCGCGCCCACGAATCCGCGATGTCGATGGCGGCGTCCTCGCCGCTCACGTTCTCCCAGCCGAACATCCGCACCAGAATGGTGACGAACTGCTCGCGCGAGATGGTCTCTCCGAGGCCGAAGCGCCCCTCCCCCACGCCGTTCATCAGACCGTGCTCCGCGGCCTTGTCGATGCTCTCCCTCGCCCACGAGTCGGCGGGAACGTCGGTGTAGTCTGCGGCGAGCACGGCGGTGCTCAGCACGAGCGCGAGCAAACAGCTCAAAAATAAGGTTCGTTTCTTCATGGCAGCCTCCGAGGTCGGAAATGTTTTCGACATCATTTTACAGGAATCGCCGCCGCATTGCAAGTAGACATAATAAAAAATTATGTTCCCATCAAAAAAGAGACCGCCGGAGCGGTCTCTTTTCGCTGTGCGATATGAGTTTATTGCTCCGCGCTGTCGCTGTCCTCCGGCAGCGCTGCGGGGTCGGACGCCGCGCTCTCCTCGCAAGCCGTCTCCGCCTTGGGCGACAGCTTCGCCGCGCCCTTGCCGAGCAGGAGCGTCACAACGCCGAGGCCGAGCGGCACGGAGACGAGGCCCACCGCAAAGGACAGACCGGGCACACTGGCCGCGACGCGCCAAACGAGGATGCCGATGGCCAGCTCCGCATAGTAGCAGGGAGCCTTCTTCATCGCCCCGCGCCAGAGCAGCGCGCCGAGGAAAAAGCCAAGGAACACGGGGGAAGCGATGAGCACCGCAGCGTACAGAAACAGCACGATCAGCGCAAGGCGCACGCCGACATTCGAGATAAACAGCAGGATCGCCGCGAGCGGCACGCCCGCGAGCACCGCGAAGCCGATGCCGAACGCCTTGGCATACCGGCCGAACGGCGCGCCGTAATACTTCCGATCCACCGTCTCCCACAGCGGCGTGAGCCACAGCAGGACAAAGGCGAGCAGCAGCACACCCGCAAAGCTCAGCGCCTTACGCAGCACGATGCTGCCGACGCCCGGTTCGTCGTCGGGGACCGTAATGCTCACGCCCGCGTCGCCGCTTTCCGGCTCGTCGTAAAGCTCGGCGCTGTCCGCGATGCCGTCGGGCACGGAGCGCAGGGCGCTTGCATTGCAGTGCAGCCGCCCGCCGATCTTGGCGCCGTCGCCGATGATGACGCTCTCGGCGCTGACGTACACGTCGCCGCCGACGGAGCCGGTGATGGTGACGGTGTTGGCGGCGGCGTAGAGGTCGCGCCCCACCGTGCCGTTCACCGTGATGCTCTGACCCGCGGCGAACACGTCGCGCTGCGCCGCGCCGTTCACGCCTATGCTGTAGCCCGCGAGGAATGCGTCGTTCTCCGCCCTGCCGCCGAGCGTCACGTCATAGCCCGCGGCCATGACATACGCTCCTGTACCGTTCACGACGACGGTCCTGCCCGCGGCGAGCAGGACGCCGTTCACCGCGGCACTGCTCCGCACGGTCTCTCCCGAAAGAAACAGCGAGCCGTCGCGCATACCGTCGGCGGAGCCGTCGGCAAAAACGTCCTCGAACGCGGCACAGGCCGGCACGGCGAGCGCCGTCGCCAGCAGCAAGCTGAGGAACAGGGATACGAGCTTCTTACATTTCATTTTCCTTTTCTCCTTCCATCGCGGCGGGAGCATTTGCTTTCCCATCCGCGTCTTCAAACATTTTACGGGACTCCTCCTCGCTGAGCCCCATGATGAGGTTGACCGTGCGGCGCATATCGTCCGTCGCCTCGTCCACCCAGTCGGCGTCCTCGTGCAGGATGCAGCTCCCCAGGCCGTGCGCGAGGAAAATGGCCATGGTGTGCGGGTCCATCGTCGGCTTCGCGCCGCAGGTCATGAGCGTGCGGATGATGTCCTCGATATACGGCTCGATGACCGTGAGCGTCTGCTCGCGAATGGCCCAGCGGACCGTGCGGTGCATATTGCCCTCGTACTTCGCGCGGAAGGCGCGCACCTCGCGCTTGATGTAGCTGAAAAAGCGCAGCAGCGCCCGATAGGGCTTCTCCTTCGCCTCGGCGGCAAGCGCCTCAAGGTCCTTCCGGTAGGGCTCGAAGAAGTGGTCGAGCACATCAGTGAACAGCTCGTCCTTCGTCTTGTAGTAATAGTAGAACAAGCCGACCTCGCCGCCGACCTCCAGCATAATGCCGCGCACGCTCGTGCCGTCATAGCCGTGCTCAAAGATCTGTCGTCCTCCGACCTCGCGGATGCGGTTCTTCGTGCCGCCCTCGATCATCTGCTTTCGTGCCATAGGGAGTGCTCCTTTCCTGAACAGTTCTCAAATTATAGCACGCCGTAAAGAAATTGCAATATGGCGTTTTGAACAATATTCAAAAATATAGCCTTCTTTTCTGCTACCGGATGATGAAAGTGTACAGGAAAGCGCAAAAGGTCATTGCGTTTTTGTCTATTTTCTGATAAACTGGATGCATCGCAAGCAAATACAAGCAAAACCGGCTGAAAGAAACAGAAGGGAGCTTTATCGTATGGGACTCATCAAAGCGATCGCGGGCGCGGCGGGCGGCGTGATGGCCGACCAGTGGAAGGAATACTTCTACTGTGAAGCGATGCCCGCAAACATTCTGGCGACCAAGGGCCACAAGAAGGTCACGGGCCGTTCGAGCAACTACAAGGGTGACGAGAACATCATCACCAACGGCTCGATGATCGCCGTGGCGGACGGTCAGTGTATGCTCATCGTCGAGCAGGGCAAGGTCGTGGAGGTCTGCGCCGAGCCGGGCGAGTTCCTCTATGATACCTCCACCGAACCGAGCATCTTCTCAGGCAAGCTCGGCGACGGCATCGGCGACGTTTTCCGCAACATCGGCAAGCGTTTCACCTTCGGCGGCGAAGCGCCGAAGGATCAGCGCGTTTACTACTTCAACACCAAGGAGCTCATCGGCAACAAGTACGGCACGGCGTCTCCCGTTCCGTTCCGCGTCGTGGATCAGCGCGCGGCGATCGACATCGACGTGGGCATCCGCTGCTTCGGCGAGTACAGCTATCATATCGCCAACCCGCTCCTGTTCTACACGAACGTCTGCGGCAACGTGAGCGAGGACTATGACCGCTCGAACCTCGACAGCCAGCTCAAGACCGAGCTGCTCACCGCGCTCCAGCCCGCGTTCGCGAAGATCAGCGAAATGGGCATCCGCTACTCCGCGCTGCCCGGCCACACGGTCGAGCTGGCGGACGCGCTCAACGAGGCGCTGAGCGCCAAGTGGCGCGACCTGCGCGGCATCGAGGTCGTCTCCTTCGGCGTTTCCTCCGTCACGGCGAACGAGGAAGACGAGAAGATGATCAAGGAGATGCAGCGCAACGCGGCGTTCATGGACCCGACCCGCGCGGCGGCGCACCTTGCGGGCGCGACCGGCGACGCGATGAAGACGGCGGCGGCGAACCCGAACGGCGCGGTCGGCGCGTTCATGGGCATGGGCATGGCAGGCGGCATGGCAGGCGCGCAGATGGGCAATCTCTATCAGCAGGGCGCGCAGCAGCAGGCGGCGCAGGCGCAGGCGGCTCCCGCGGCGGCAGGCTGGACCTGCGCGTGCGGACAGGCGGGCAACACGGGCAAGTTCTGCGCGAACTGCGGCAAGCCCGCCCCGGCTCCCGCGAACGAGTGGACGTGCAGCTGCGGCGCGAGGAACACGGGCAAGTTCTGCTCCGAGTGCGGCAAGCCCGCGCCCGCGAGCGAGTGGACGTGCGACTGCGGCACCGTGAACAAGGGCAAGTTCTGCTCCAACTGCGGCAAGCCCTTCGGAGGCTGAGATAGAATGAAGCGAAAATTGATCTGGCTGTTTATCACCGGCATCGCGGTCGGCATCGTGCTCTCGGGACTTTATAGGCACTTCGTGACCGATCAGATCATGGACGGCGGCAATATGGAAAACCCGGACTACATCCTGCATCAGCACGACGGCGAAAACGCCGACTGAAAAGGCTTTCCCTAAAAATTAAGAAAAACGGAGAATAAGAGCATGGGACTGTTTGATAAAAAATACTGCGACATCTGCGGTGAGAAGATCGGCCTGCTCGGCAATCGCAAGCTCGAGGACGGCAATCTCTGCAAGGACTGTGCGAAAAAGCTCTCGCCTTGGTTCAGCGAGCGCCGCAACTCCACCGTAAGCGAGATCAAGGAGCAGCTTGCCTACCGTGAGAAGAACCGGGAACGGGCGGCGCAGTTCCGCACCACCCGCTCCTACGGCGAGGATTGTAAGGTCCTGCTGGACGAGGAGCATCGTTGGTTCACCGTTACCCGTGCCCGGGATCTGGCGGACGCCAACCCGGATATTCTGGACTACACCGCGCTGACCGGCTGCCGCGTGGACATTGACGAGAGCCGCACGGAGCAGAAGCGGGAGGGGCCGGACGGCAAGGAGGTCAGCTACAACCCGCCCCGCTACGAGTATTCCTATGACTTTGAAGTGATCATTTCCGTCAATAACCCCTACTTTGACGAAATGAAGTTCCGCCTGAACAACAGTTCTGTGTACATCGAGCCGCAGAACACCATGCAGCGGCCCATGATGGGGCAGCAGGGTATGATGGGCCAGCGTCCTATGGCGGGCCGTCCTCAGAGCGGCATGGCGGGTCAGCGGCCTATGATGAATCAGCAGGGCATGAACCAGCGTCCTATGGCAGGTCGGCCCCAGAGCGGCATGACACAGCGCCCCATGATGGGACAGATGAATTCTGTGGGCCGGATGAATACCATGGCTGCCGGCTTCGATCCGGAGAGCAATCGGGAATATCGCAAGTACCGCGAAATGGGCGACGAGATCCGAGCGGCGCTGCTTCAGGTGATGGAGACCTTCCGTGGCGGCGGACAGAATGACGGAAAATTCTGTGAGTACTGCGGCGCGCCCAGAGGATAAGGGAAACAGATCGGAGAAAACGGCTCAACAGCGTCCGCCCGTCTACGGGCGGGCGCTGAACGGAAAATGAAGAAAGAAGGGTGAGAGCAAGCATGGCAGCACAGGTGACCAACTATCAATGCCCAAGCTGCACCGGCCCGCTGCACTTTGTAGGCGCATCCGGCAAGCTGGAGTGCGATTACTGCGGTGCTACCTATGATGTAGCGGAGATCGAGGCGCTTTACGCGGAAAAGGAAGAAAAGGCCGCGGCGGCGCAGCAGTCTGCTGAGGAAAGACGGCAGCGGAACGGCAGGCTGCCGAGGAAGGCGGCTGGGAGTTGCCGGACCTCAGCGCCGACTGGGGTGCCGAGGGAGACGGCATGAAGGCTTACAGCTGCCCAAGCTGCGGTGCGGAGCTGATCTGTGACGCCAACACGGCGGCTACCTCCCGGCCTTACTGCGGCAACCCAACGGTGGTGCCGGGGCAGTTTGCGGGAACGCTGAAGCCGGACTTCGTGATCCCCTTCAAGCTCAGCCGAGAGGACGCCATCCGCGAGCTCAAGAAGCATTACAGGGGCAAGGTGCTCCTTCCCAAGAGCTTTTCCAAGGAAAATCACTTACAGGAGATCCAGGGGGTCTATGTACCCTTCTGGCTGTTCAGCGGTGAGGCGGAGGGCAATGCCCACTATGAGTGTACCCGGTCCCACAAGCGCACCGAGGGTGAGTATGAGGTGATAAAGACGGAGCACTTTGACGTGTACCGTGCCGGAACGATGCCCTTTGAAAAGGTACCGGTGGACGCCTCGACTAAAATGCCGGATGATCACATGGATTCCATCGAGCCTTACAATTACGATGACCTGAAACCCTTCTCCACGGCGTATCTGCCGGGCTTCCTGGCGGATAAGTTCGACGTGTCGGCGGACAAGAGCCGGGAACGGGCCGATGTCCGCTGTCTGGGCAGCTTGAAAAAGGCGCTGCAAGGCACCGTAACGGGATACGCGACCTGTTTCCCGAGGGGCGAACACGCAGACATCCAGCGGGGCAAGGTCCACTATGCGCTGCTGCCGGTGTGGCTGCTCAATACCAAGTGGCAAGGCAAGGATTTCCTCTTCGCCATGAACGGCCAGACCGGAAAATTCGTGGGAGACCTGCCTGTGGATAAGGGGCGATTCTGGGGGATGTTTGCCGCCATTGCCGTGCCGCTGTCCGTATTGAGTTCGGTCATCGTCCTGCTGATGCGATAAGGAGGGACGGACATGAAAAGAAAAGTCACAGCTTTGCTGACGGCGCTCCTGCTGACGCTGACTCTGTGCGTCCCCACTCTGGCGTGGACGGAATACGGCGCGATCTACGATGAGACCGACGCGCTGGGTTCGGACGAATTGTCCGATCTGGGTCAGTACACCCTGCCCCAGCTGACGGAGGCGCTTCACCTTGACCTGCGGGTGGACATATTTACCAATGAGGATGTGAGCGAGGGTACCACCGCCGGAGATATCGCCACATATGTTTACAAAGATTCCGGCTACGGCTGGGGCGAGGAAAAGGACGGCATCTCGCTGACGCTGGTGATGGAGCCTCTGGCGGACGGTTCTTACACCCTGGCGGAGACCGACTGGTGCGTCTACGCGATGCTGAGCGAGACGCGGGGCGACGGGCAGGAACTCTCCGGCTTGGTGTATGACGCGGTAGAGCCCTATCTGAACAACGCGCAGTCCTGGACCGGTGAGGACATGGC
>OGOV01002962.1_pt1 | contig 11980 bp, 18 predicted proteins | sample 1552711 | NCBI WGS metagenome assembly OGOV01 (sample SAMEA2580216, study PRJEB22360) | human gut metagenome | biome: human gut; feature: human-associated habitat; material: faeces | place: Denmark | collected 2008/2010 | reverse complement strand
GGTCGGTGCCCTCGTGGACGAATACCGCCCCCGCGAGGGGGCCCTCGAATCGCCCTTCTTCGGCGAGAACGTGCAGTCGATGCTCAAGCTGGGCCGGGCGCAAGGCGTGGCGATGGCTGCGGCGTTGAGCCGCGGACTGCAGGTATTCGAATACGCCCCCACACGCATCAAACAGTGTATCACGGGCCGAGGCTCGGCCCCCAAGGAGCAGGTCGCGGCTCTCGTCAGCAGCATGCTCACGATCGAACGTCCGCCCCGGCGACTGGACGCTACGGACGGTATGGCCGTCGCCCTGTGCCACCATTTCATGAGTTCGAACCCATTGAACGGCGCCCTCGGCGAAGATCGGTTCAAAGGACTCGGCGGAGGCCGCAAGGCTGCCTCGGCAAAGGGCAGTTCGAGCTGGGAACGGTTTTTGAAGGATAATCCCCAGCGCGAAATCCGGCAAACGCCGCGAACACCCCAAAAGACGAATCACAAACCGACCAAATAATCATTTTAATCCTTTCTCAGCACTATGAAAAAAGCGTTAATAGGTCTTCTTGCCGCAGGCACCCTCGTGGGATGCGGAGGCAATACCTACACCATCACCGGCAAACTGGACCCGGGAATCACGGACTCCGTATTCCTGATGCAAGGCAATCCCGAAAATCCGACCATCGCATCGGCAGCCGTCGCTGCGGACGGTACGTTCAAAATCAAAGGCACGATCGACCAGCCGGACCTGGCCATCCTTACCAACCGGCACCGCCAGGGCATCGGATTCATCTTCCTCGAACCGGGAAAAATCGACGTTAAAACTGCGGATCTGGGCCAATTCCAAGTCGGCGGCACCCGCTCGAACGAGATTTTCCAGCCGATAAACGACTCTTTGGGCATGCTTCAGGGACAATTCCTGGTGGCCATGCAAGAAAACGACATGGAGAAATTCGATTCGCTGAACCAGGTAGCCAACGGCATCATGCGCCGCGCTTTGGACAACAACTCCGACAACCTGGTCGGCGTTTACTTCTTCGGAAACCTCTATAACGAAATGGAACCGCAAGAAGCCCGCGAAATCCTGAATAAATTCCCCGAACAGATGCAGAAAACCCAGATCCTGACCGCCATCGCCAAATCGATCGCCGCCCAGGAAAATACCGAAATCGGCAAGCCCTATCTGGAAATCGCGCTGCCCGACTCCCTGGGCGAAACCGTTTCGGTGACACCCCTCATCGGCCCCGGCAAATGGGTGCTGATCGACTTCTGGGCAACCTGGTGCAGTCCCTGCCGCGGCGAATTGCCCTATCTGAAGGAGGCGTTCAAGGAGTTCGGCCCCAAAGGATTCAACATTTACGGCGTATCGCTCGACAACGATGCCGAGAGTTGGAAAGAATTCCTTGTAAAAGAGGAGATGACGTGGCCCAACGTAATCGCCGTCACCGACGGCAAGAGCGCCCCGATCGTCGAAGAGTACGGAATCCGCAGCATCCCGACCAACTTCCTGATCTCGCCCGAAGGCAAGATCGTCGCCAAAGACCTGCGAGGCGAAGGAATCAAGGAGAAGCTCGCCGAACTGGTCAAATAAGCGCATCCGGCAAAATCATCGAATTACCCCTGCGGATTTCAGCCCGCAGGGGTAATTTTTGTATGACAAATCTCCGGTCCCCATAGCCAGTCGGACACGACAAATGCCCTCTTTTCCCGGCAACGATATTTCCACCGACAAACTCCCGGAAAAGAATCCGAACAAAGCACAGATTACCTCAAATCAAACATTATCAATGTATTATATTCAAAATTACCCCTCTTACCAAGATATAAAATAAAAAGACTGGTAAATTTTACGACAAATTATTTGCATAAGAGCAATTTTCACACTACATTTGCATTCGCAATTCGGCGCCGTAGCTTAATTGAATAGAGCATCTGACTACGGATCAGAAGGTTACAGGTTTGAGTCCTGTCGGCGTCACACTGAAAACCAGCCACTTACAGCGTTGTAGGTGGCTGGTCTGTTTTTGGTCGGACACACAATTTACACACAACTTGCGTCTAATTGCCGCCGGTTACATCCGGGGCGATCCGCAAAATACGCGCCCGCAATTCGGACAATATCCGGCGTTCCGCCTCTTTCTGTTTGTTGCTCCAGTATCGGCGTTCGCCGGGCCTCCGTGCTTCCTGCACCCGTACCCGTGCCCGGTCGTATTGCGCCCTTGCTTCCTTTATTTGCGTGTCATTTCCTGAAGTCATAGTGTTTGTTGGTTGAGGGGTCGAACGTCAAAAAATCGCCGTCTCTGGTCCATTCGCGGATAGTGTAGCACCCGCCCGGCATATACGCGGCATTGTGCCGGGCTGCGGCCTCGGTGGGAAACACTCCCACCGTCTGGCCGTCCGCCGAAAGCTCGTAAAGCATCATAAACTATATTCTTCCAAAAAATCTAATTCTAAATTTATTCAAACGCTCTCGCAACCATTCATCCCGATCCGTGCCCGTGATAGCTGGACATATAGAGGGCATCGCATAGTCCCGGCAAATTCGCATAAGTGTAATAAACGCAAGCTCATCAAGGCACATACTTCGTTGTACATCTTCGGTTATTCTAAAAAGTTGCAACCGTTGTTTAGTAGTTAGAGGTCCCATATTTGCATTTTTAATATACCGTTACAAAATTCTCTACCTTAAACGAGCGCCAGCCGCCCGCCTCAATGTCGTAATACTTGACCGTGCACCCGTCATCCGGTCGGCCGGTGCCCTTGATCGTGGCCGCCACTTCGTGCAACGTACCCGCCGCCCTGCGTAATGTCCCGTCGGCTTTCTCATAGGCGAACCGAACGACACCCGCCCGCATACGCTGCGTCAGGCGGTAAAGGCTCCAAGCCTTGACAAGGCAGATATTGAAGGCCTTGCCCGTTGTCCGGGCAATCGTCCACGCCCGGCGCATAATCGTTTGCAAATCGTTTCTTTTCATTGTCTGTATTGGTTTTTGGTTGTTCGTTCTTCCTTGTTTCGGGTCGGGGCGGTGGTTGAGGCCGCCCCGGTTCCCTTCGTTAGTTTAACAGCACTTGCAAAGCCTCTGCAATTTCCGGGTATTCGTTCCCTTGTTCATCCCATACGGCCGCTACCGTCGTACTCTCTTTCTCTATTGTCCAGCTCGGAGCCGTCCAGTAGTCCCCGGCATCCTCTCTGATTTCGGCCTTGTAGCTCACAAAAGCCGTGAATCCCTCGTACTCGATTTCGAAGCCCTCATCCACTCCGTCACAGTGGTAGTTGATGTAGTTGGCGATCTCCTTTGCGAATTGATTGTAAGTGGTGGTGTTCATTGCTATTATATCTTTGGTTTGTTTTTCTGAATGCAAATATAACTCAAAATATAATACCCACCAAATAAAAAGACAAAAAAATTATATCTTCAGTATTTTTTTACCTCATTTATTATAACTACATGGAAATTTACTACCTTTGTGCGTAGTTAGCAACCATTAAACTATTGGTATATGTCGAAATTTCGTATATTGGAATTATGCAAGCAAAAGGGCATAACCCAAAAAGATTTGGCCGAAACTATCGGTATGACGCCCGTAGGTTTAGCGAAAGCCGCCAACGGTAACCCCACATTTGAAACCCTTGAAAAGATCGCCGCCGGTTTGGGCGTATCGGTTCCGGAGCTATTCGCCCCTCAACCGACGAACACGATCACCTGCCCGAAATGCGGGACGGTGCTGGAAGTCAAGGAAAGGGGGTAAGGTTATGACACAGAAAGATGCGATAAAACTATTTGAGGATAGGCAGGTACGTTCCGTGTGGGATTCCGAGGCCAAAAAGTGGTATATCTCCATTATTGACGTTATCGAGGTATTAACAGATAGCGCAAACCCCCGCCGATACTGGAGCGACCTCAAACGCAAGCTACAGGCCGAGGGAAGTCAGTTGTACGAAAATATCGTACAACTCAAAATGAAGTCCTCGGACGGGAAAAGCTACAACACCGATGTGGCCGATGTCGAACAACTATTCCGGCTGATACAATCCATCCCATCACCAAAGGCGGAACCGTTCAAACAATGGTTAGCGCAATTAGGCCGGGAACGGCTGGAAGAAATCGATGATCCAGAGCAAGGTATTGAGCGCCTAATGGAGTATTACCACAGCAAAGGCTATTCGGCCAACTGGATAAATCAAAGGCTTAAATCCATCGAGGTACGCAAAGAGCTTACCGATGAATGGGAACGCCGCGGAATACAAAAAGGTCGGCAATACGCGATCCTTACCGATGTCATTACACAGGGTTGGTCTGGTCTATCAACAAAGCAGTACAAGCAATATAAAGGGCTTAAAACCGAGAGCCTGCGGGATAACATGACTAACCTCGAATTAGTACTAAATATGCTTGCAGAAGCCTCAACAACCGAGATTTCACAAAAGGAAGAGCCCGAAACATTTGAGCATAGCAAGCAAATTGCACACCGGGGCGGCAAGGTTGCCGGTGCTGCTCGGAAAGAACTTGAGGCCCAGACCGGCCAAAAAGTTGTTAGCCCGTTGAATGCTAAAAAGGCTCTCAAGAAATAATATTGTACTGTTATGGAACTGCAACCTATCCAAAGTAAGATTTACGAGATACGGGGCCAGCGGGTGATGCTGGACTTCGACTTGGCGGAACTCTATCAAGTGGAAACACGAACACTCAAACAGGCAGTACGTCGTAATATCGAGAGATTCCCCAGTGATTTCATGTTTGAAATCACCGAGTCCGAATATAACTACCTCAAAAACAGTATGACATCACAAATTGTGATCTCAAACGAAAGGGGCGGCCGACGTTATATGCCGTTTGCCTTTACCGAACAAGGGGTAGCAATGCTTTCGAGTGTTTTACGTAGTGAAACAGCCATACAAGTAAATATCGCCATTATGCGGGCATTTGTGGCGATGCGGAACTACATTACCACGACGACGCAGATAACGGCGGAACTGTCCGAAATACGGGCAAAGCTGGCATTGTTGGAACGTGCTGACGAAGACAATGCCGAAGCGGTAAACGATCTTTCGGAAGATATGCGCAAAGAGCTTGACAACATTTATCAGGCTATCGCGGCGCTATCGATCAAGGTGCCGCAGGCTCGCAAGGTCGGCCAGCCGATAGGGTTCAAACGCACCGATGGCAAAAAATAACCCGCTGCACCCTTCGATGATAAATGCCCGTATTTCATATTGGCTTTGCATTTGACGGCGTTTCTCCCGCCGGACATAGAAAGTATCAGCCGCACGAAGAAAAACCGTAAAATCAAAAAAGGGGATTGCAGGCACTTTGCCCGGCTCCGGTCGTTGAGGCTGTGGGGTTGTTACTATCCACCCCATCCAAAACGGCATCACCCGTACACAAGCACCCGAAAGCAATCAAATACAAATACATATATCACATTGAAATACAGTGATATATGTGTATTCATATAAACAAACACTTTAATACATCCGAGAACTTTATTTAATGTAGTATTTAATGTATTATATAATGCTTGTAATGCTTCTATAAGTAATATTTATAATGCTTATAGGCTACATTAAAATATCCTTATATACTACTTCTCAATAATGTATTGAAATGTAGTAGTTTTTTAATGCTCTTAATAATGCTACATTAAATGATAGGGACAAATCAAGTGTTATATTTTGGGGTTGCTGCACATCGAACCGGCGACGCACACAAAGGTGGCTATTTGGCCGCTTATTTATTTGAGTGGATAGATTATACTACCCAACAGCAGATAACGCATCAGAGGGCAGATAACAGGGCAATTCCGGGGTAAACAGCCCCACCCCCTCGGCCGTATCTAATGTTCGCTATATTTTCGGACCGGCATTTTTTGGCAATTTTTGGAAAACGTTTTCAGGAAACGGGATCGCGATTTGCGCGCGGGGGTAAAAAATCGGGTTTTTCCGGGGCTTTGGCTTTCTGACAGTAAAACAGTAAAAACGAAAGACGGGCGGGGTAACTCCGTCCGTCCTTTGTTTGCTATTTGTAACCGTGTTTTCTTAATAACCGTTCAATAACCGGCAAAGGGTTTGGAATACATCCGACCTGCTTGCGGGGCCGGGGTCCTGATTTGACCCTGTACTTATAAGCCGGTGATTTGCGGAACCCGTTCCAGACAGCCCGTATTTTGACGCTTGCCGGGGTGCGGCCCATTATTGCGGCTATCTCCTCGTTACTGTGATCGGGGTACAGCTCACCGAGCCGGGCGATTTCTTCCGGTGTCCATTGTGGCGCAAGATACGGGGGCAAAGGCATAGGGCGTTCGATTTACCGACGCCCGCAAGTTACATTTACCCCGCGACGCGGTAACGCCCGACGGCGAATCCGTTAGCCATATAGAACGCTATTTTGTCGGCGGTGTGCTTCTCATCACCCCGAATACAAAGGGCCACACCGAAACCGAAATCTGAAGAACTCGGATAGCGTTCGTATTTGTTTCCGTCCCGGTCTTTGGCTTCGGGTGCCTTGAACACTTCGTAATAGGTCAGGGCGTCGGATGTGGTGCGCTTGTAACAGTACATCCCGTTTGCCTCGTTATGGGCGATTTTCACAAACTTATCGCCGAACTTCGTAAACTCATCCCGCAAAGGCGGGTAAAATGTCTGTTTTTTCATGGAGTGTTTATGAAATTTCGATTTTCTTTGCGTTTTGGTATAGTTGATCCACCTGGCAGGAAAAAGCCGTAAAATCGGCTGTTTTCAGAACGGGCCATTTTGTCCGTCGGTCGGGGTTGAGGGTGTCGTATCGTAGTCCGTTATCCGGGTCAGGCTTTCGTTGTGGCGGAAATATGTACTGCCGGTCGCTCCCTCCCGGTTCTTGGCAATATAGAATACCCCCACGCCCTCGGACGGAATTTTCCCGTATTTGGTGGTGTCTATCATTTCCTCCTCACGTATGGCCGGGCGGTCGATAAAAATCACCATATCGGCATCTTGTTCGATCGCTCCCGATTCCCGGAGGTCGGCAAGTATCGGTGTCTTATCGGCTCGCTCTTCAACCTTGCGGGAAAGCTGGGACAACAAAATGACCGGCACGTCGAGTTCCTTTGCCAGCACTTTGGCCGCCCGGCTCATCTCGGCTACTTCCCGCTCGCGGTTGTTGCGCTTGTCAGAATCGGGGGCCGTCAGCTGCAAATAGTCGATAACGACCATACCGCACCGCCCCTGCCGTTGCAACACCCGGCACTGCGCCCGAATAGCGGGCATCGAAATAGAGGGGGTATCGATTATCGTCACGGGCAACTCGCCCAACCGGGCCGCTCCCGGTTCTATGCGCTTCCAATCCTCGGTACTTACCGCACCAGACCGGAACGCCCTCGCATCCACACCCGAAGCACCAACCAGCATACGGCCGCCGAGCTGCGTCGCGGGCATCTCCAGCGAAAAGATACATACCGGAACACCGGCCCCGGCTGCAGCTTGTGCGAAATGAAGCGCAACGGCCGTTTTACCCATCGCCGGACGTGCGGCAAGGATAACCAGCTGACCGCCCCGCCAACCGCCCGTAATACGATCCATACAGGGCAAACCGGTAGATATTCCTACGCATTCGCCCCGCTGGTGGGCCTGCTGGCGGCGTTCCAGGGCGGTCAGCGTATCCTGCATCACATCGCCGATACTTCGGGCCGAAGCGATCCGGGCGACATCGCCGGTAATCCGTTCAAGGCTTGATATTACCCGCATTACACCCTCCGGGCCTTCCTGTATTGTGGCTATTCCCTCCATTAGCGTAAAAATTCCTCGGCGCTGGATATCCTTATCCACCAATATCCGGGCGTGGTTCAGTATCCCGACACCCGATCCGACGGCCTGCGTAAGGACGGCAAGATACTGACGGGAAATATCCGTCCCTTTCAACTCCTCGAAAACCTGGTAAAGGTCTGGAAATATTCCCCGGTCATCGAGTTTGCAAATAGCATCGTAAATCCTCGCATTTTGGGGATCATAAAATGCCGTTGAAGTAAGAATACCCCGCACATCGGCGACGGATTCCGGGAAAACCATTAGCGCACCCAATACAGCCCGTTCGAGGTCGGGCGATTCCGGGATCTTCAAGGCGTCCGCCGGATAGTTACAGGTCTTTGTATATTCGTTTTTTTTCATTTTGCTGTGTGGGTTTATGGTTATTAAATTCGGATTTGCGACGCATCCAAATTCGGGCGGCAGCTTGCCAATCTTTCATCTGGGATTTACCGGACACTTTCCAGCCGTTAGCCGTGAAATGATCGTAAAAACATTCCGCATCGTTCTTTGTCCCTTCGATCGTCGAAAAATAGTTTGTAACTTCTTCGAGCGGGGGAGCAACAAACGCCGTGCGTTTGCTTGCGACTTTGTGCGGCTTGTCCGCACTTTCTTTACTCTCGTTAGAGAGTTTCTTATCTATATCCTTATCCTTATCATTATCATTATCATTATCATTATCATTATCATTATCATTATCATTATCGGCATCCACCGCATTCGAGCGCATACGATTGCATCCGTTTGTATGCGACCGCATACGCTCGTTTTTCCAACGTTTGTTCGCATTTTCGGAATTTTTATTGCATACATCCGCATATTTGGCCCTGTCGCGGTCTATTTGAGCCCGCATAAGTCCGAACATAGAGTACAAAACATCTCTATCGGTCGGCTCTTCGCCGTATAGTACGTATCGTTTTACCGCATCGTCGATTTTAAGCCGCAAATCCGCCGGAAACGACAATAGCTGCTCCGCCCAATCTGTGTAATACAAAAAATTAGGCTTTTCTTTCTGTTGCGTATTTGTCATTATTGCATCCCTCCTTTCCGAATAAAATACCGTTTGAATCGGCCCCCGTGCACGCCCTCGCACCATTCGTCGGCGATCGGTACGCCCTTATGACGCAAATCGCGGATTACGCTGCGGGGATCGGACATCCTCAACGAAATAGTAATATCGGCCGCCGAACGGGGAATACCGTCCGAAAGCAAGTTATAAATCCTTTGCTGGTGATAGGAAAATACAGAGGTAAACCTTACATTTGTAGTGTCATTAGCCCCTATGGTATTAGTTTTTGCCCCTGCGTGCTCGCTTCGAGTGCCGGGGGCGTTTTGATTCTGTACCATACCCGATAAGATTATTTACGGTTAGCACTTTCTGCAATACGTTGAGCGGCTTCCGCATCCCGGTTCCGGGGCCTGTTTATCTGCTGCGCCGCCCATTCACGCAGCTCCTTCCGGGAGAACACCAAACGACGGGGGCCGAATTTAGCATAGGGAATTTCGTGTCTATGGGTAAGAATATACAAACTGCGCATAGTCGTCCGATAACCCAGCGAAGCCAGGAATGGCAGAGTTTCTTCGGCGGTCATCGCATCGGGCAACTCCGAAGCATCCGCGATACTCTCTGTGGCTTTCTCGCGTCTTTTGTAATCCTGCATTGCGGCAAATACTGCATCCGAAATCAAGTCTTTCAGGGTCTCCTGTTCAACTACTACTAAATTGTTTCCCATAATATTTATTAGTTAAATTTCTTTCCTTTGTTTGCCGCAAAAATCGCTTTACCTCGGGAATATTCAAAGGAAAATTTCACTTTTTTAACATTATTTCCCGCAAGTCGTTACAAATTATCAATTTGCTGTGTAAAAGTATTTTACATTACAAAAAATAAATAAAAAAAATAAACGGAGAATATTTTTTAATCTCCGTTTACAAAATCGTAAGGCAAATAATTGAATCCGCGGAAAATACGGCTGTTTACAGGCGGTTATTTCCAGCCGTCAGGAATCAAAATAGCCGCGTTTTTCTCCCTTTCTTCCCGTTCGAAGCTGGCCAAATAGTTTTCCGTCGTTTTCAGATCTTGGTGGCCGAGGCTTTCCGATATATAGGCGATATTCGCCCCGGCACGCTTCAACACCGTAGCGAACGAATGACGCGCCGTATAGGTCGATATGTTCCCTATTCCGAGCTGCTCCCCTACTTCCTGCATCCGCTTGTTGATCGCACGGGTCAAATACATCGTTTTCAACTTCTGGTGCATCGCGTCCTCCGTCCCGTCGAGAACCGGAAATATAAAGTTATTACGCCCCGGGGGATTGCCCCAGCGGTCGATAATAGCCTGCATTTGGGGAACGACCACTACCCGGATTTCCTTGCGGGTCTTGGTCGTGTGCTCGGTCTTTTGACGCACGAAACAGATTTCACCGTCCACAATATCACGGTACCGCAATTTCACGAAATCGGCGACGTTGATCCCGTTACACAAGTAGAGGAACAGCCAATAATCCCGGTATTTGGCCGTCGCTTCGCTCCCGTCCTCATAGCGGGCGATCCGCCCGATCTGCTCCAGCGTCAGAGCCAGCTTGCGCCCCTCGCCCTCCTGTATTTCATACCGGCCCCGCCCGAACGGGTATTGCGTTTCCTTGACGATACCCAGACGTCGGGCATCGTTCATTATCGCCCGCAGGTGGCGCAAGTGTATCGATATGGTTGTTTGCACCTTCCCCTCTTTGGTCAGAAAATCCGCATATCGTTTCAGCCACGATACGGTAACGGCGTCAAACTGTATGCGCTCCCCGGCAAACCGCTCCAGCCCTTTCAGCACATTGTCATAAACGAGCATACTGCCAACGCGCCCGGCCTTTTCCAGCTCGGCGATTTTGGCCCGGAACATCGCGTTTACCGTATTGGACGCTGCCCCCTTCAGTCGATCGTTGAGGGCATCCAGCGAAAACCCGCCGTTACCCGCTAAATTCTCAACGGCCGCTCGCACTATCTGGTAGCTGCTCTCTATGTCTTTCCGGACCGCTACAAGGGCACGCGCCTTTGTCGCTCCAAGCATCTCCCACTCTTCCGGGGTCAGGTCTTTGCCCGTAGGATAGTAGCGGCGATCCCGGCGGTAGGTTACGCGAATTTTTACTGGGTATTTCTCGTTTGGTTTCGTACGGCGGGTGTCAAGCATCGCGGCCACCGTTATTCCATCTTTTGAGTAGTTCATTTTTGGTTATAGATTTTGGATTTGCACACACATTTGCACACACAATTTGCACACAAATATACGCATTTAATCAAACCAAACAAAAACAGAGTAAAACAAAATAGCTATATTTGCCACTGAAATACAGCTATTTATAAAACAAACAAGAAATTACCAAAAAATAGCAAAAACCCCGAAATTACGCCTACGGATCAGAAGGTTACAGGTTTGAGTCCTGTCGGCGTCACAAAATAATGCAGCGACCTGTTTTTCGACAGGTCGCTTTTTGTTTTCGGCTGCACGACCATAGCGCAGTTGCCGATTCTCTCTTTCTCCGCCTTGTACTCCCGCCGACTTACACCCGGGAAAATTTCCGTCCTCCCATAAAATCCATACGGAATCCGTCCGTACCGACGCCCGATCATAGCAACAACTTTGAGATTCCCGTCAGCGAAAAGCACCTGAAAACGAATCGCCAAAACATCCAAATTCTTCCCAAAAGAAGCACGAAGCCCCTCTCCAACGGCAACTCGACAATGTGCCCCCTCACCCTTCCTGCCATTTATTTTATGCAATCCAAGGTACTTACTCAACAAGCACAATGCGATTCCGGGTTCAATCGATCTAAATACACAATCCCGAAAAAAATCGAACTCGCCTTCTTTTCGAATTTATAAAATTTTACGAATAGACCACAGATTTTACAATTCAAATATTAAAATATACAATTTAACAAATCGGTAAAATTTGCAAAATCAATTCTTTTTATTATATTTGTAATAGTGCGCTCCTCTTTTACTAACTTAAAAATCATGTTATGTTGAATTTCGCCCAACTGAAGTTTCTCCTAACTGGATTAACTTTACTCACCGTACTCGCTGCGTGCAGCGATGACAACACTTCGACGGAAGCTCCTCCTGCAACCATCGAAATCGCAGAGCTCTCCCCGGAAGCAGACAACGTTTCTTTTCGATTAATTCCATATTCATCAAGGCACATACCGTAGCCGTAGCCACTCCATGCTGTCCGGC
>OGOV01002951.1_pt1 | contig 12008 bp, 10 predicted proteins | sample 1552711 | NCBI WGS metagenome assembly OGOV01 (sample SAMEA2580216, study PRJEB22360) | human gut metagenome | biome: human gut; feature: human-associated habitat; material: faeces | place: Denmark | collected 2008/2010 | reverse complement strand
CGTCCGCTCCCGCGAGACAGACGACGCCGTGGAGCGGCTCGGCGTGGAGCGCTCGCGCCGCGCGGTCGAGAGCGCCGATCTGGTGATCGTGGTAGCGGACGGCAGCCATACGCCGCTCACTGTGGAGCCAGACATTCTCGCGCTTGCCGCCCGAGCGCCGCATTGGATTCTGGCCATCAGCAAGGACGATCGAAACCCCGCCGTAAAGACCGCCGTTTGGAGACTGCCGGACGGCGCGCCTGCGCCGGAGCATCTGGTCTCCTTTAATTCCGTAATGCCCGGCGGGCTGGATGCGTTGATCGACACGATCGGAGACTGCTTTCCTGCCGGCGTTCCCGCGGGCGGCACGCTGCTCACCAACGCCCGGCAGGCCGAAGCCATCCGCCGTGCGCTCGAGAGCGTCCGTGCGGCGCATGAGGCGCTCACCGCCGGGCTGACGCCCGACGTGGTGCTCACCGAGGCCGAGGGTGCGCTTGACGCGCTCGGCGAGCTGACCGGCCGCACGGCGCGCGAGGACATGGTAACGCGCATTTTTGAACGCTTCTGCGTCGGAAAGTAAACGGAAAGCATTGTTTACAGAAAATGATTGATATTATCTTAACGTTCTGCTACAATACTGCCATTCTAAGGAAGAATCGACTCTATTCCCCAAAAGGGGCCGTTTGTCTGCGGCCCGGAAAGGAACGCCATGCGTGACTATATTATCATGACCGACAGCTGCTGCGATCTGAACCAGCAGGAGGTCGACGAGCTCGGGCTTACCGTTCTGCCGCTTTCCTTTACGATCGACGGCAAAACCTATCTCAACACGCCCGACCATGCCGAGATGTCCCCCGAGGAATTTTTCGCAAAGATCGCTGCGGGCGAGAACAGCACCACCGCCGCCGCCAATGTCGGTCAGTTCGACGAGGCGATGCGCAGGGCGCTCGACGCGGGCAAGGATATCCTGTGCATCTGCTTCTCCGGCGCACTGTCCACCACCTACCAGTCCGCCTGCATCGCGGCGGAGGACCTGAAAAGCGAGTACTCCGACGCGAAGATCGTTGTCATCGACTCCCTCTCCGCCTCGCGCGGACAGGGGATGCTGCTCTACCGCACGGTACAGGAGCGCCGGAGGAGCAGCCCCGACATCGAGACGCTGGCGGCATATGTGAGGAGCATCCTCCAGACCCAATGCCACTGGTTCATCGTGGACGATCTCAACCACCTCAAGCGCGGCGGCCGCGTGAGCGCCACGGCGGCCTTCGTCGGCACGATGCTGGGCATCAAGCCCGTCATGCACACCGACAGCGAGGGCAGGCTCATTCCCATGAGCAAGGCGCGCGGCACGAAGGCTGCGCTCAAGGCGCTGGTCGACAAGGTGGAGGAGCTGGGCGTCGAGCCGGACAAGAACCAGCCCTTGTTCATCTGCCACGCCAACTGCCCCGACTCCGTGGCGTATGTCAAGGAGCTGCTGGAGGAGCGCTTCGGCGTGACGGACGTCCGCGCGGACTTCATCGGCCCCGTGATCGGCGCGCACACCGGCTGCGGCACGCTGGGGCTGTTCTTCGTGGGGACGCAGCGATGAAGTGGCTGGAGCTGCATATCGACACCGCCCGCGCCGGTCTGGAGCCGGTCAGCGAGCTGCTGCGCGAGCAGGGCGTCGAGGGTCTTGTCATCGACGACGAGGCGGACTTCAAGGATTTTCTCGAAAACAACCACCAGTATTGGGACTATGTGGACGATGAGCTGCTGGCGGAGAAGCACGGCAAATGCCGCGTGACCTTCTACCTCGAAGAAAGCGAGAGCGGTTTTTCCACGCTGGCGCAGGTGCGCATCGCGCTCTCGGCGCTCAAGAAGCAGCATCCCGAATACGCGCCGCTGCTCCTCACGATGGAAAACGTGGAGGACGCCGACTGGGAGAACAACTGGAAGCAGTTCTATAAGCCCATGGAGATCGGCGAGCGCCTGCTGGTCATTCCCGAGTGGGAGCAGGCGAAGCCGACGGAGCGCGTGAAGCTCATCCTGAATCCCGGGCTGACCTTCGGCACGGGCAGCCACGCGACCACACGCCTGTGCCTTCAGGCGCTCGAAAAGCACATCCGCGGCGGCGAAAAGGTGCTCGACCTCGGCTGCGGCAGCGGCATCCTCTCCATCGCGGCGCTGCTGCTGGGCGCGGAGGACGCCTTCGCCTGCGACATCGACGACAAGTGCGTGGGCGTCGCCTACGAGAATGCCGCGCTCAACGGCATCGGGCGGGAGCACTACACCGTCCGCGCGGGCGATGTGCTCAGCGACAAAAGGCTCGCGCGCGAGTTCGGCGGAGACTATGATATCGTCGTGGCGAACATCGTGGCGGACGTCATCATCGCGCTCGCACCGCAGGTGCGGCCGCTGCTGAAAAAGGGCGGGCTGTTCCTCTGCTCGGGCATCATCGACGACCGCGCGGTCGAGGTCGCGGACGCGCTGCGTCTTGCGGGCTGGGCGATCATGGAGGCCCGCGAGAGCGAGGGCTGGTTCTCATATTTGTGCAAATAACAGCATAGCAAAAGGGGAGCGTTCTCTGCCATAGAGAACGCTCCCCGTGTTTGGTGCCGTATCGCGTGCAATTTATTTCCTGATTTTTTGCAGCATCCTTGTAAATTCCTCCGGCAGGGGACAGGAAAGCTCCACGACCTCGTGCGTGCGCGGATGGAGAAAGCGCAGGCCGACCGCGTGCAGGCATTGCCCCGTCAGGCCGGGGACCTCCTTCTTTGCACCGTATACCGTGTCGCCGAGAATGGGATGCCCGATGTAGGCCATGTGGACGCGGATCTGGTGTGTGCGTCCCGTCTCGAGCCGGCAGCGGACGTGGGTATAGCCCGGATAGCGGGCGATGACCTCCCAATGCGTGACCGCCTCGCGCCCGCCGGCGACCACTGCCATGCGCTTGCGGCCGGTCGGGTGGCGCGCGATGGGCGCGTCCACCGTGCCGCGGTCCTCGCGCAGAGCGCCCACAACGATGCACTCATAGGTGCGCGCGAGCGTGTGGTCGGCGAGCTGTGCGGAGAGGTACTGGTGCGCCGCGTCGTTCTTCGCCGCGATGATGAGACCGCTCGTGTCGCGGTCGATGCGGTGGACGATGCCCGGGCGCAGCGCGCCGCCGATGCCCGAGAGCGTTCCCGCGCAATGGTACAGCAGCGCGTTGACGAGCGTGCCGTCCGGGTGCCCCGGCGCGGGGTGGACGACCATGCCGCTGGGCTTGTTGACCACGATCACGTCCGCGTCCTCGTACACCACATCGAGCGGAATGTCCTGCGGCACGGCCTCGACCGGCTCCGGCTCGGGCAGCGTCACGGCGATGTCCTCGCCGCCCGCGAGCTTATAGCTTTTGCTGACGGCTCTCCCGTTCACCGCGACCTCGCCGCTCTCGATGAGCCGCGTCGCCTGCGAGCGGGTCAAGCCGTCAAGGCTCGACGCAAGAAATGCGTCGAGCCTTTGATTTTTGCTTTCTTCACTTGCCCTGAGCAGGATCGGTTCCATGGTCCTTCTCCCAATTCTTCGCGTCGGTGTTCGGGTAGATCCAAATGTAGTAAACGAGTGCCGCGATGGTGCCGCAGACCACAAAGCAGTCCGCAACGTTGAAAACCGGAAACTCGATGAACGTGCAGTCGAGCATATCCACCACATAGCCGAGGCGAACACGGTCAATAAGATTTCCCACGCCGCCGCCGATCACAGCGATCAGCGCCCACACGCCGAGCGGGTGCCGCACGATCCGCGCGAGCAGCCACGCGAGCGCGAGCATCCCCACGCCCGTCACGCCGATGAGCAGCCAGCGCTCACCGGAAAAGCTCGACCATGCCGCGCCGAAATTGCGCACATAGTGCAGCCGCAGCAGCTGTGGGAGAAAGGGCTTGCTCTCGCCCACGGCGAAATGGGTAACGATATAGGCCTTCACCCACTGGTCCAGCGCGACGATGGCCGCGATAGCCAAAGGGCAGAGCCACAGCGAACGCTTCTTCACGGCTGCGGCACCTCGCTGTCGTCATTGGGATAGACGAGCACCCACTCCGCGTCCGCGGGGGCAAGTGCGAGCGTTTCCGCCTGCGCCTGCCTCATGCCGAGGCCCTCCGGCAGGTCGCGCAGCGCGGCGATAGGGGCATAGTAAAAGCCCGCGTCGCCGTCCTTCACGCCGCCGCTTGAGAGCACATAGTCCGTCGCGCCCGCGCCGTACAGCTCAAACATCGGCAGGCCGTAGTCGGCTGCCAGAAATTTACCCTCTCTTCCGCTCTCGCCGATGGGAGCGGTCTCGCAGTAGTATTCTGCCTCTGGGCTGCCGTTTTCCAAGTCAGCGGGTGCGTTTGCGGTCTTGAACCCGTCCGCCGCCGCGCCGCCAAGCTGGCGGTCATAATACGGGCTGGACTGCACCGTTTCACAGCGCTGCTCGGGATATTCCACCTCGGCGTCCGTATCGGGCAGCGGATCGCTGGGCGGCGCCGCCATCGAAAACATCGCCTGATCCTCCTGTGCGGCAGGCGCGGCAGGTGCAGCGTCGTTTGCTTCCTGCTTCATCGCCGTTCGCGGGATCGTTACCGCCGCCGCGAGTGCGACGATCGCCGCGCAGGCCGCCATCGGCATCCACCGCCGCCATGCGCTCCGCTTTTTTGTTTGTGGCGTTTTCGCCGCCTTTTCTGCGCGCACCGCCGCCATCACGCCCTCCGTGAAGCCTGCGGGCACGTCCTCGTCCTCCAGCTCGCCGAGGGCGGCGTGCAGGGCCGTCAGCTCGCCGAGTAGCCTTCTGCATTTCTCGCATTCGCTCACATGAGCGAGCACCTCCGCACGCTCCTCCTCCGTCAGCTCTCCGTCAACAAAGGCCGAGAGCAGCGGCGCAAATTCTTCACATTCCTTCATATTGCGTTCCTCTCCCCTCCGACAGTCTGATTACATTCTGTAACCTTTGACGCTGGCTTTTCAAAAAAGTTCCCGTCTGCCGCCAAATAATTTCGCAGCAGCAGCCGCGCGCGGTTGATGCGGCTCTTCACCGTGCCGAGCTCCAGCTCCGTGACCTCGCAGATCTCCGCATAGCTGAGCTGATGCAGCTCGCGCAGCACGAGCACGCGCCGGTAATCCTCCGGCAGCGCGGCAAGCCCCTCGCGCACCAGCCGCTGCGTCTCCCGGCCCTCGACGTGCTCCTCCGGCGTGGGCGCACGGTCGCACACCTCGAGGTGTACGTCCTCGTCGTCGAGCGATATGCCGTCCACCGTGCGCTTGTTGCGCCGCAGCAGGTCAATGCAGGCGTTGCTCGCCAGACGGTAGAGCCAGGTGGACAGCGCCGCATCCTCGCGGAAGCCCTCCAGTCCGCGCCAGAGGGCGAGGAAGGTATCTTGCGCGGCCTCCGCCGCGTCCTCGCTGCTGCCGCACATACGCAGGCAAAGGTTGTATATTTTCTTCTCATGCAGCCGGACGAGCTGTTCAAAGGCTGCCTCGTCGCCGCCCCGCGCGGCTTGGATCAGTTCACTTTCGTTCATGTCCGCTCCGTGTGTTCAGTCGCTCAGATCGCGCTTGATGCCCGCCGTGACGCGGTAAAGATCCTCAAGCGTCTCCATATGGTTGATCTGGTCTTTATAGTAGTTGGCGTATTTCACGCCCTTGAGATACCAGCAGTAGTGCCGCCGCGCTTCGAGCAGCGCGACCTTTTCATTGCGGAACTCCGCGCTGCGTTCGATCTGGCGCACCAGCGCGTCGCAGCGCTCGGCAAGCGGCGGCAGCGGCGGGATCGGCTCGCCCACGAGCGCGGCCCTACATTGCTGGAAGAGCCACGGATTGCCGAAGCAGCCGCGCCCGATCATCACCGCGTCCGCACCGGTGAGCTTCAAGGCTTTTATCGCATTTTCCGGAGTAAAAACATCGCCGTTGGCGATAACGGGGATGGACACCGCCTGCTTCACCTGACGGATGGTGACCCAGTCCGCCTGTCCGGCGTACATCTGGGCCCGGGTGCGGCCGTGGACCGCCACGGCGGACACCCCCGCCTGCTCCAGCATCCGGGCCAGCTCCACGGCGTTGACGCTTCCCTTGTCCCAGCCCCGGCGCATTTTCACCGTTACCGGCACCGGCGAGGCCTTCACCACCGCCTCGGCGATGCGGGCCGCCTTCTCCGGGTCCCGCATCAGCGCACTGCCATCGCCGTTGGACACGATCTTGCCCACGGGGCAGCCCATGTTGATGTCGATCAGGTCCGCGCCGGACAGCTCCGCCGCGATGCACGCCGCCTCGGCCATGCACCCGGGGTCACTGCCGAAGATCTGAGCGCTGGCCGGGTGCTCCCCGTCGGACAGCTTCAGAAGTCCCCGGCTCTTTTTATCCTGATAGCACAGGGCCTTGGCGCTGACCATTTCCGTTACGGTAAGGCCCGCCCCCAGCTCCCGGCAGATCAGCCGGAATGCCAGGTCCGTTACCCCGGCCATAGGGGCCAGCACCAGCTGCGAGGGGATATCCACCGTTCCGATCCGCATGCCGTTTCCTCCTCCAATGGGTATTTTTCGGCCATTATATCACAGTTCCCGGCAAAAGCCAACCCCATCCGCCAGCTGCCCGGCACATCTTTCTCTCCGTCGCATATGCATCCAATGGTTAGAGTGCGCTAACTGCTGACCTTTTAAAAAACCGCATTCTGCGGTTTTTTAAAAGACTCAGAAGCATTCTCTGCCGGCTCCGTGCGTCCGAATTATCAGCACCCGGGCCATTCTTTCGGGCATATGGCAGCAAAGCTTCCTTTCGATGTCAGGCTTTCGCCGCCAGCTTTTTCACCAGTTGTCCGTCCGGTACAGCATATATTGTCTGATAGGTGGTGTACACCACCATGCCTGGCCGGGATCCGGCGGGCTTTTTCACATAGCGCACCGGGGTATAGTCCACCGGCACCTTTCCGGCCTCCCGGCCCTGGGAATAGTATGCCGCCAGGCACGCCGCCTCATACAGGCTGGTCTCGTCCGGCTCCCGCCCGCCGGTACACAGGATCACATGGGAGCCGTGGATCTTCTGGGTGTGGAGCCAGATGTCCCGGCGGTCGGCGTCTTTGGCGGTGAGGCGGTCGTTCTGCCGGTTGCTGCGTCCCACCAGGATTCTCAGTCCGGCGGAGGAGGTAAACTGCCTGGGCTTGGAGGCCCGCTGGAACCCCGGCTGCTTTTTGCCCCGGTTTTTCAGATAGCCGCCGCTCTCCAGCTCGGCGCGGATGTCGTTGAAATCCTGCTCCGCCTCCGCCTGGGACAGCTCCTGCACCACGCTCTCCAGGTACGTCAGCTCCTCCCGGCCCTTTTCCAGCTGCTCCGTCAGCACCCTCTCGGCGGTTTTCGCCTTGGCGTACTGCTTGAAGTACCGGGCGGCGTTCTCCTGGGGCCCCAGGCGCACATCCAGCGGGATATTGACCGGCGGACAGCCGTCCTCATAGTAGTTTTCCGCCGTCAGGCGGCTCATGCCCCGCTCCATGCGGTAGAGGTTGGCGGTGATGAGCTCGCCGGATATCCGGAGCCTTTCCCGGTCCCGGGTGGCGGCCAGCTCCTTCTCCTGGGCCGCCAGCTTCCGGCGCACCCGGTCCCGGGCGGCGGAGGCGGACTTCATCAGGTCCTGACCCTTCTGCCGGACCCGGTCCGCCTGGTCCCGGCCCTCATAAAATTCGTCCAACAGGCTGCCGAAGCTGTCGAAGCTCTCCTGCTCCACGGCAGCGCCGTACTGGGTGATGGGGCAATAGGTGAAATCCGCCGGCCGGCCGGCCCGTCGCAGCAGGGTGGGCGTAAAATCCCCCCGGGTGATTTTGTCCCGCCAAAGAACGAAGCTGTCCCACAATTTCCCGCCCCTGTCCCGGGACAGGCCGGCGTCCACAGACCCATATGCGGCACAAACCAGCTCCCGGGCCAGCAGCGGCGGCAGGGCCGTGAAGGTGTCCAGCAGCCAGCCGTCCAGCGGCGCGCCCTCCGGCAGGGCGGAGAGCAGCTCCAAAAACTCCTCCCGGCTCACCTCCAGGGGCGAGCGCTTTTCCTGACGGGGCGGCAGGTGATAGAACAGACCCGGCAGCACCTGCCGCTGCTGGGACATCTCGAAATCCACCCGCCGCAGGCAGTCGGTGATGCGTCCCTGGTGATCCACCAGGATCAGGTTGGCATGGCGGGGCATGGCCTCCAGAATCAGCCGCCAGGGCCGCTGCTCTCCCAGCTCGTCCGCCGCCTGTATGTGCAGCGTCACCACCCGCTCCAGGGGCTCCTGCTCCACGGACACGATGCGCCCTCCCGCCAGGTGCTTGCGCAGCAGCATGCAGAACATAGGCGGCTGGGAGGGATTATCCCGCAGCAGAGCCGTCAGGTGCAGGCGGGGCTGGGTGGCTCCGGCGCACAGCAGCAGCCGCCGCCCGCCCCGCAGCAGCAGCACCACCTGATCCCGGGCAGGCTGCTGGATCTTCTCGATGCGGGTGTTTTCCACCTGGGCGGCGGTCTCCCGGACCACGGCGCTCAGGCAAATGGCGTCCAGCGGCATGTTACTCCTCCTCCATCATCCGGCAGAACAGCTGGTTGACCCGGTCGTGCCTGCCCTGTAAATACAGGTATCCCAGCAGGGCCTCCAGAGCCGTGGCCTGCTGGTACTGGGCCCGGCTGGCGTGGGCCGGGATGGAATGGACGTTGGCGTTGCGGCCCCGGCGGAACACGTCCTGCTCCTCCTGGGTCAGCAGGGGCAGGATCTTCTCCGCCAGCTCCGCCTGCCGGGGGGCGCAGACCAGGGCCACGGTGGCCCGGTGAAGTCCTCTGCCCGTGGCCTTGCCCCCGGCGCACAGCCAGGTGCGCACCAGCAGCTCAAACACAGCGTCCCCCAGGTGGGCCAGGCCGATGGAGCTGATGGCCCGGATCTGCTCCGGGGGCAGCTGCACAGCAAAATAATCAGTCATTGCGTTTGCTCCTTACTCTCGTTAAAACCGGTCAGCCCTTGGCCGCCAGCCAGTTGTGACCGGTGTGGGCCTCCGCCAGCAGGGGCACCGACAGCTCTGCCACCCCCTGCATCTCCTGCTGCAGAAGCTGCTCCACCCGAGACGCCTCCGCCTCCGGGCACTCCACGATCAGCTCATCGTGAACCTGCATGATGAGCCGGGCCTCCAGGCCCTCCGCCGCCAGGCGGCGGTGGACCCGCACCATGGCCAGCTTGATGATGTCCGCCGCCGTACCCTGGATGGGCATGTTCAGGGCCACCCGTTCGCCGAAGGACCGCATGTTGAAATTGGAGCTTTTCAGCTCCGGCAGGGCCCGGCGGCGGTGCCACAGGGTCTCCACATAGCCCCGCTCCCGGGCCTGGGACACCACCTGCTCCATATACTGCCTCACGCCGGTATAGGTGGCAAAATACCGTTCCATATACTCCTTGGCCTCCGCCACGGTGACGCCAATGTCCTGGGACAGGGAGAAGGCGGAGATGCCGTAGACAATGCCGAAGTTCACGGCCTTGGCCCGGGAGCGCATCTGATGGGTCACCTGGTCCTGGGGCACATGGAACACTCGGGCGGCGGTGACGGTATGGAAGTCCTCCCCGGACAGGAACGCCTGCTGCATGGCCTCGTCCCCGGAGATGTGGGCCAGCAGCCGCAGCTCGATCTGGGAATAGTCCGCATCCACCAGCACATGGCCCGGGGCCGCCACGAACATCTCCCGCATTTTGCTGCCCAGGTCCGTGCGGGTGGGGATGTTCTGCAAATTGGGCTCCGTGGAGCTCAGGCGGCCCGTGGCCGTTACCGTCATCTGGAAGCTGGTGCGGATGCGGCCGTCGGGGTCGATGACCTTCAGAAGCCCGTCGGCATAGGTGCTTTTCAGCTTGGCATACTGCCGGTAGGTCAGCACGTCGGCCACCAGCGGCTGATCCTTCAGCTTCTCCAGCACGTCCGCATTGGTGGACCAGCCGGTTTTCGTCTTTTTCCCGTGGGGCAGGCCCAGGTCCTCGAACAGCACCTTTCCCAGCTGCTTGGGGGAATTGATGTTGAATTGCTGTCCGGCGGCGGCGTAAATGCGCTCCTCCAGCTGGCGGATGGTGTCGGACAGGTCCGCACCGAACCGGGCCAGGGCTCCGCCGTCCACCAGAAAGCCGCTGCGCTCCATATCCGCCAGCACCCGGCACAGGGGCAGCTCCACACCGAAGTACAGCTTTTCCATGCCCTGCTCCCGGAGCCGGGGCAAAAGCACACCATACAGGGCCTCTATCGCTGCGCCATAGCTGTGCAGCGACGCCCAGGCGGCAGCCCGGTCTCCCAGAGGGGAGAAGGCGTCCGGCTCCAGATGGGCGGGCTTTTCCAGCTCCTGGTTGAAATACGACACAAACAGCCGGGGCAGGTCATAGCCCCCTGCCGTGGCATCCAGCAGATACGCCGCCAGGGCCGTGTCAAACACGAAGCCCTCCGCCGGGAGGCCGCCGTCCAGCAGCGTCCGCATCAGATCCTTCACGTTGTGAGAAATTTTCCGGATGTCCCCGGAAAGCAGCGCCCCCAGCAGGGCGTTCCAGTTCCCCTGATAGCCCCCGGACCACAGCTCCGCCGTCTGTGCCGTGCTCTCGCCGGTATCCCAATGGACAGAGATGGCCGTCAGGTCTGCTGCGGCGTACAGGGCCACGTGATCGGCCCTGCGCCACTCCTCCAGCAGAGTCCGGGCCTGCTCCTCCGTTTCCACGGGGACCACCGTGGTGGTGTACTCGGGCTTCTCTGCCGTCTCCTGGTGGGGCCGCAGGTGATATCTGTCAATGAGCTTCTGAAATTCCAGCCGCAGGAACAGGTCGTAAAGCTCCGGCCGGAAGGGCCTGCGCAGGTTCTCCGCCGGGTCGAAGGCCAGGGGCGCATCGGTGACGATGGTGGCCAGCCAATAGCTGTGCCGGGCGGACTCCTCCCCCTCCGTCAGCTTGCGGATGACGTTGGGCTTGGCGTCGATATCCGGCAGGCGGCGGTACAGTGCGTCTATGTCGCCGTACTGCTGCACCAGGGCCATGGCGGTCTTTTCCCCCACCCCCGGCACGCCGGGAATGTTGTCCGACGTGTCCCCCATCAGGGCCTTCAGGTCGATCATATGGATGGGGTCGAAGCCGTACTGCTCCCGGAAGGTCTCCGGGGTCATATCCTTGGTGGTGGTCTGGCCCATGCGGGTGGACACCAGCTTCACCCTGGTCCGGTCCGTGACCAGCTGCAGGCTGTCCTTGTCGCCGGTGACGATGACGCAGTCCCACCCCACCGCCTGGCATTTGCGGCTGATGGTGCCGATGAGGTCGTCGGCCTCGTACCCGGCCAGCTCATAGCAGGGCACGGACATGGCCGCCAGCACCTGCTTCATCACCGGCAGCTGCATGGCCAGCTCCGGCGGCATGGGCTTGCGCTGGGCCTTGTAGTCCGCGTCCGCCTGGTGGCGGAAGGTTGGCTCCCGGCGGTCAAAGGTGACGCACAGGGCCTCCGGCTCCTCCTCGTCCAGCAGCCGCTGGAGGGTGGTGATAAAGCCGTATACCGCATGGGTATACAGGCCCTCCCGGGTGGACAGCGGGCGAATGCCGTAATAGGCGCGGTTCAATATGCTGTTGCCGTCGACAACCATCAGCTTCATGGGAACGACCTCCTTTGCGTATTCATTTTATTATACCTCTTTTTCCTGTTTGGCACAAGGAGTGGAAAACAAAAACGGAACGTGATAAAATAAATAAAAAAATTCTCCGGGGGGACGCAATAAAACCGCCCTGCCGTGCATTATCCATATGACAGGAGACAAATGAGATGCTGCACAGGATAGACAACACAACTTCATCCCTCCCCGCGGAGGAGGCGCAGGAGCTGAGTATGCCTGTGCTGGATGAGCGTCTGTTCAAGAGCCCGGCTGTGGCTCTGCAGCAGGCTAAGAACGCGGTGGTCAAGATGTCCCGCCGCGCAGCCCGCAACGTCGGCCTCGCCACCCCGCTGCTGCTCAAGATGGACGAGGACGTCGTGAGTGCCATCGATGTCCGCGAGAACCTCATCGACCGGATGGAGGTGGACATCTCCAACTACC
>OGOV01002948.1_pt1 | contig 12030 bp, 9 predicted proteins | sample 1552711 | NCBI WGS metagenome assembly OGOV01 (sample SAMEA2580216, study PRJEB22360) | human gut metagenome | biome: human gut; feature: human-associated habitat; material: faeces | place: Denmark | collected 2008/2010 | reverse complement strand
TACACGCGCAGAATCTCGCGTTCAAGATTCCCGGCTGCAAGCTGGTCGCTGCCTGCTCGCTTGAGCAGAAGGAGCTGGACTGGGCGAAGGACTACCTCAAGGTAGAGTACACCACCACGGACTACAAGAAAATGGTTGACGAGGCAGACATCGAAGCTGTCGTTATCGTCTCCTCCTCTCCGGAGCACTGCTGGATGATCGAGTACGCGCTCGATGCAGGCAAGCACGTTTTCACCGACAAGCCGCTCGGCTGCTCGCTTGAGGAGTGCAAGCGCGCTGAGGCTGCTGTTGAACGTCACCCGGACAAGATCTTCTTCCTTGGCTTTATGCGCCGCTACGATCCGTCCTATGCGGATGCAAAAGCACAGATCAACGCAGGCCGCATCGGCAAGCCGTATCTGGTAAAGGCTACCGGCCTTGACCCGGAAGCACTGGTCGAGAGCTGCATCAAGTTCTCCAAGACCTCGGGCGGCATCTTCATTGACGCGGCTTCGCACGACATTGACCTGATGCGCTGGTTCCTCGGCGGTGAGGTTACTGAGGTTTACGCCGCAGGCACCAACTTTAAGCACCCCGAGTTTGCCGAGAACGGCGACACCGAGACCGGCGTTTCCATCATGCAGATGGACGAGGGGCTGGACACCGGCGATGTGCTGGTCTGCGAGAAGATCGCCATCGGCCCGGAGGAGACCAGCGGCGAGCTGTTCGACCGGGTCACCGCCGTAGGTGCCCGCGTCCTCTGTGAGGCGGTGCCCGCCATGGAAGCTGGCACCCTCCAGCCCCAGCCCCAGCAGCATGAGAACGCCACCCTGGCCCCCATGCTGGACAAGGCGCTGGCGGAGTTCAGGCTGACCGATACTGCCGCGCACATCCACAACTGGGTGCGCGGTATGAACCCCTGGCCCATGGCCTGGTTCGTGACCGCAGGCGGCAAAAAGGTCAAGGTGACCGAGTGCCGCGTGGCTGTCTCCAACGGTGAGGCTCCCGGCACGGTGCTTTCCACCAAGCCCCTGACGGTGGCCTGTGCCGATGGCGCGGTCCAGCTGCTCCATGTGGTGCCTGAGGGCAAAAAGGCGATGGATGGCACCTCCTTTGCGGCCGGTCTGCGCCTCAAAGCGGGGGATACCCTCTGATGGCGGCCAATCCACGGGCAGCGGCAGTGGCTGCACTGGTCCGGCAGGAGCAGGACGGCTTTTCCAACCTGGTGCTGGATGCCGAACTCCGCCGCCAGAAACTGGAGGGCCGGGATAAGGCCTTTGCCGGTGCCATCTTCTACACCGTGCTGGAACATCAGGGTACGCTGGATTTCATTCTGGAACAGTTCCTGCCCAAGGGCCTTGCCAGGCTGGACCCGCAGGTGCGCGAGATCCTGCGGGCCGCGCTGGCGCAGGCCCGCTATATGCAGGTGCCGGTGTCGGCGGCGGTGAACGAGGCCGTCAAGCTGACCCGCACCTTCAAAAAGGCGAGTGCGTCCGGGCTGGTCAATGCCGTCCTGCGCAAGGCCTGCAATTATGATCTGGAAACTGCCCGCTTCCGGAACGAGACCCAGCGCCTCATGGTGCTGGGCTCTGCGGGGCAGGATGTGGCAGAGTTCCTGCGCACCCATTACCCCGAGGAAGCGCTGGGCATCCTGACCCACACCGCCGACGGCGGCTGCACCAGCCTGCGGGCCAACTGCCTGAAAATGGATGCCGCGGCCCTCTGTGAAAAACTGCTGGAAAGCGGCGTGAAGAGCGCACAGCCCGGCCTTGTGCCCGGCAGTGTGCTGGCAAAGTTTGAGGGCAGCCCGGCGGAGCACCCGCTCTTCAAGGAGGGCTGTTTCCATGTGGAGGGGCAGGCCAGCCAGCTGGCAGCCCTCTGTGTGGAGGCAAAGCCCGGCGATACCGTGATCGACCTCTGCGCGGCACCCGGCGGTAAAACGCTGCTGCTGGCCGAGGAGATGCAGGGGCAGGGCGCACTGTACAGCTGCGATGTGGCAGAGCACCGGGTCGGGCTCATCCGGAGCGCTGTGGAACGGATGGGCTTTGCCCATGTCACCGCCCTCTGCAATGATGCCACCCGCCCCAACCCAAAGCTGCCCGCCGCAGACCGCATTCTGGTGGATGCCCCCTGCAGCGGCCTGGGCATTCTGGCAAAAAAGCCGGATATCCGCTATAAGACGCTGGAAAAAGCACGCCACGATGAATTATTGGCCACTCAGTCGTCCATTCTGGACACAGCAGCCGTTCTGCTGAAAGCGGGCGGGCGGCTGGTCTACTCCACCTGTACCATCGACCCCGCTGAGAACGAGGAGCAGGTGGCGGCGTTCCTTGCCCGCCACCCGGAGTTCCGGGTGGTCCGGCCCGCTGTGGCGTTCCCTGACGGAATGACAGTGGGGGAGCACGGGGCGCTCTCGGTGCCCACCCGCACCGGGATGGACGGCTTTTTCCTCTGCGCCATGCAGAAAACGCAATGAACCCGCCGTCCGGTTCGTATTGATTCATAGGAGAATACCATGGAACAAAAACGCTGTATCTCTTCCCTGACGCTGGCCGAGCTGACCGCTGTGCTGAAAGCCATGGGCCAGCCGGGCTTCCGGGCAAAGCAGATCTTCCACTGGGTGCACCAGAAGCTGGTCACCGAGTTTTCTGCCATGACCGACCAGCCCAAGACCCTGCTGGCAAAGCTGGAAGAGCAGTTTTACATTGCTGCCCCCAAGATCGAGCGCCGGCAGGAAGCCAAGGACGGCACCGTGAAATATCTGCTGCGGATGGCCGATGGCAACTGCATCGAGACCGTTGTCATGCGCTACCACTACGGCAACACGGTCTGCGTCTCCACTCAGGTGGGCTGCCGGATGGGCTGCCGCTTCTGCGCCTCCACCCAGGCAGGCCGGGTGCGCAACCTGGAAGCCGGTGAGATCTGCTCTGAGATCTATACCGCCCAGAAGGACATCGGGGAGCGCATCTCCCACATCGTCCTCATGGGCATCGGGGAGCCGCTGGATAATTTTGACGAGGTCATGCGCTTCCTTGAGAACATCTCCTCCCCGGAGGGGGTGAACATCGGAATGCGCAACATCAGCCTTTCCACCTGCGGTCTGGTGCCCAAGATTGACCAGCTGGCTGAGAAAAAGCTGCAGCTGACCCTTTCGGTCTCCCTGCATGCCCCCAACAACGAGATCCGCAGCGGCATGATGCCGGTCAATGATGCCTACCCCGTGGAAGTGCTGATGCCCGCTGTCCGCCGCTATCAGGAGACCACGGGCCGCCGGGTCAGCTTTGAGTATTCGATGGTGCGCGGTGTCAATGATTCCGATGCCTGCGCCAGACAGCTGGCCGACCTCATCCGGGGCATGGGTGCTCATGTGAACCTCATTCCCATCAACCCGGTGGACGGAAGCCCCTACTCGGCTACCGATGCCGCCAATGTCCAGCGCTTCCAGAAAAAGCTGGAGAGCTTGGGGGTCAACGCCACGGTACGCCGCCGTCTTGGCAGCGAGATCAGCGCCGCCTGCGGCCAGCTGCGCCGGGACGAAATGAATGGTAAGGCGTAAATCGCAAGAGGAGAAGCCTATGAAACTAGCAGGAAAAACGGATGTGGGCCGCGTCCGGCAGGAAAATCAGGATGATTACCGTGCCGGGGAGCTGCCTGGCGGTGCTGTCTGGGCACTGGTGTGTGATGGTATGGGCGGTGCCAAAGGCGGCCGCGAGGCCTCACAAGGGGCCTGCAATGTCATCGAACAGGTGTTTCAGGAGCAGTACGCCCAGTGCGGAGCAGGGCAGGAGGGAGCTTTTTTGAAAAAGGCCCTCATCAGCGCCAACCGTTATGTGTTCAACAAAGCCGCCCACGAGGAATCGCTGGTCGGTATGGGCACTACGGCGGTCTGCGCCCTGGTGCGGGGTGGGGAAGCCACCCTCTGCCACGCGGGCGATTCCCGCGCCTACCTCTGCCGGGGCGGTAAACTGACCCAGCTCACCCACGACCACTCCTATGTGCAGGAGCTGGTGGACTGCGGTACCATCACGGAGGAGGAGGCCGAGCATCATCCCCAGAAGAACATCATCACCAGGGCGCTGGGCGTGGATTATCGGCTGGAACCGGAGGTCACTTCGGTGCAGCTGCAGGCAAAGGATCTGCTGCTGCTCTGCTCGGACGGGCTGGTCGTCACCGCCACGGACGAGGAGATGTACGAGGCGGTCGGCCGGGGCGATACGCCGGAGGAGAGCCTTGAGCACCTGCTCGAGCTTTCCAAACAGCGCGGCGCGCCGGATAACGTTACCGCTGTGCTGCTCTATCACGAGTGAGAAAGGAGGGCGCATAGATGGATCAAATGATCGGCAGAATGCTGGACAACCGCTATGAGCTGCTTGAGCTGATCGGCAGCGGCGGCATGGCAATGGTCTATAAGGCCAAGTGCCACCGGCTCAACCGCCTTGTGGCGGTCAAGGTATTGAAAAGCGATTTCGCGAGCGACGCGGATTTCCGCCGCCGCTTCTACGATGAATCCCAGGCCATCGCGATGCTTTCCCACCCGAACATCGTTTCGGTCTATGACGTGTCGCGCTCCTCGCCGGAGTACATCGTCATGGAGCTCATCGACGGCATCACGCTCAAGCAGTATATGGAGCGGCGCGGGCGTCTGAACTGGCGCGAGTCGCTGCATTTCATCACACAAATTATGAAGGGGCTGAGCCACGCGCATTCGCACGGCATCGTCCACCGCGACATCAAGCCGCAGAACATCATGGTGCTGCGCGACGGCAGTGTCAAGGTCACGGACTTCGGCATCGCCTGTCTTTCCAACTCCGCCAACACCATGACGCAGGAGGCGCTCGGCTCCGTCCACTACATCTCGCCCGAGCAGGCGAAGGGCAACCGCCCCGACGCGCGCTCGGATATCTACTCCGCCGGCGTCGTGCTCTATGAGATGCTCACGGGCCGCCTGCCCTTTGAGGGCGACAGCGCCGTGTCCGTCGCGATTCAGCATTTAAGCAGCGTGCCGCTCTCCCCGCGGGAGATCGACCCCGACGTGCCCGAGGCGCTGGAAAAGATCTGCATGAAGGCGATGGCCTCGGACATCGACCGCCGCTATCCGACGGCGGACGCCATGCTCGCCGACCTGGAGGAGTTCCGCAAGAACCCGGACGTAGACCTTGATTTCAGCATCGAGGATCTGCGCCGCCCCGATACCGACGAGCCGACGCAGTATATCCCCGCTGTGCAGGCAGTCACGCCGAAGCGGGAGGAGCCGCAGGAGGACGAGCCGGTCGACGAGAAAAAAACGCAGAAAATGCTTCTGCTGGCCGGCGGCATCGCGCTGGCCGCGGTGATCGTGTTCGCTCTGTGGAACGTCATCATGGGCAGCTTCCGAAAGGAGCCTGTGCAGACGGAGTTCACCGTGCCGAATCTTCTCGGCATGACCATTGAGGAGGCCGAGGCCGACGAGCGGGTGAAGGGCATCTTCACCATTACGGAGATGGGCAGCCGCGCGAGCAGCGAGTACGCGGAGGGTCAGATCGTTGAGCAGACGCCTGCGGCCGACAACGTGGTGCGCAGCAACCGCGAGATCCAGGTCTTTGTCAGCACCGGCGAAAAGACCGAGCCGATGCCGAGCGTCACGGGACTGGAGTGGCGCAACGCGAAGATCATTCTTGACGACCTTGGGCTGGACCTGCAGTATAACTGGAAGGATGAGTATTCCGACTCCATCACCTCCGGCTGTGTCATTCGCACGGAGCCGGCAAAGGGAGAGATGCTCCGTCAGGGAGATGTTCTGCTGCTCTACCGCAGCAAGGGACCTGAGCCGAAGCCGGTCACGGTGATCTCCTTCCTCACCTATGAGCAGACGACGGCGGTGGAGGAGGCCGAGACGCTCGGCTTGAAGGTCACCGTGAAGCACGTTTACAGCGACGCGCTTGCGGGCACCGTCGTTGAGCAGAGCATCGCGCAGGATACGGTCGTCACCACCGGCGCCGAGATCGTGCTCACCGTCAGCGACGGGCCCGATCCTTCCGTTTCCGGCACAGAGGGGATCCCCCCGGAGGCGGCGTGAGAGGACGGATCAAAAAGGCCCTCAGCGGCTTTTACTACGTCGATACCGGCGAGGAGGTCGTGACCTGCCGCGCGCGCGGGCGCTTCCGTAAGGAGGGCGTTTCGCCGCTTGTCGGCGACCGGGTGGAGATCACGGTATCCGGCACGGAGGGCATGGTTGATGCCATCGGGCCGCGGCACAACGTTTTTTCGCGTCCGGCGGTCGCCAACATTGACCAGCTCGTGATTGTGGCGTCGAACGCCATCCCGCAGACCGATCCGTATCTCATCGACCGCATGACCGCCATCGCCGCGCTGAAGGGCTGCGAGGTCCTGATCTGCATCAACAAATCGGACCTCGACCATGCCGACGAGCTGTGCGCCATCTATGAAAAGGCGGGGCTTCCGTTTCTGCTCACAAGCGCCGAAACGGGGGAGGGCATTGCCGAGCTGCGGGAGCGTATTTCCGGCAAGCTGTCTGCCTTTACAGGCAATTCCGGCGTTGGGAAATCGAGCCTGCTCAATGCGCTCGACCCACGCTTTTCCGTGCAGGTCGGCGAGGTCAGTCAGGCGCTCGGACGCGGACGCCACACCACGCGCCATGTGGAGCTGTATACCCTCTCCGGCGGCGCGGAGATCATCGACACGCCCGGCTTTTCCTCCTTCGATACCGACGAGCTCGGGCTTGCGCTGAAGGGGCGGCTGCCGGAGACCTTTTTGGACTTCGCGCCCTATCTGGACGGCTGCCGCTTCGTTGGCTGCAGCCACACGAAGGAAAAGGGCTGCGCCGTTCTGGAGGCCGTGCGGGCAGGGAAGCTCTCCGCCTCGCGGCACGCGAGCTATCTGCGGCTCTACAACGAGCTCAAGGACCTGCGGGAGTGGAGCAGCAAATGAAGAAGCGAAAGCGGCGGGAAATCCCGCCGCTTTTTCCATGCCCGCAGGGCACGGGACAACACCGCGCGGTATATACTGTAGCATCAGGCGTGACGGGAAGGAGGTGCGGCCATGTGGGGCAGGAACTGGTGCTGTCTGGGCATCTGCGCGCTGGCGCTGGGACTGGCGATCTTCATCGTTGCCATTTTTCCGGTGGGCTTTCTGATGTTTCTGGTCGCGTTGCTTCTCGTCGTCTGCGGCTGGGGCTGTATCCGGAGGAGGTGAGTGGATTTGAAGATCGTGGTGTGGAAGTCGCCCAAGGCCCTGTGCGGCGTGCTGCGGCTGCTGTTCGGGATCAAAGACGGGCAGGAATAAAGCGGTCCTTTGGCGCATAGAGTGAAGCAAAACCGTGCCAAAGGAGAGGACTGCCATGGAGCTTGAACTGTGCAAAGAGACGTATTCCTGTTATGAGGCTCTGCCGCCGCTTGTGGAGACACGCGAGCAGAGCACCGAGACCATCGTCCCCGATTACTGCCCCGACATCGCGCGCATCGTGGAGGGCAGCGGCTGCCTCTTCGTGCGCAGCCGCGAGATTGCGGACGGGCGCGTGAGCGTTTCCGGCTCGCTGCGCATGACGCTTTTGTACATAGCCGACGGCAGCGGCGGGCTCAAGAGCTTTTCGTACACGCTTCCCGTCGAGGAGACGCTGGACGGACGGCTGCGCGAGGGCTGCACCGAGGCGAGCGTGAGCGGCTGCGTCAGCGCGCTGGAGGTCCGCGCGCTCAACCCGCGCAAGATCATGACGCGCGCCGCCGTCGAGCTGACCGTTACGCCTTACTGCGCCGCGCAGCTCACGGCCTGCGGCGATGTGACGCAGCGGGCGGAAAACGGCATTGAGACGCTGTGCGAGACGCAGGAGGTCTCGATCATCAAGGCGCTGCGCAGCAAGGACTTCGTGTTCTCTGACGACCTCGTGCTCTCGAGCAGTAAGGAGCCTGCGGCGGAGCTGCTGCGCGAGAGCGCGTCTGTCCGCACGACGGAGTGCCGCCTGATCGGCGGCAAGATCATCCTCAAAGGCGTTGTCTGCGTGGAGGTCCTCTATCTCTCGGAGAGCGGGACCATCTGCAGCGCCGCCGCGGAGCTGCCCTTTTCCCAAATCGTCGAGGGCGTCGAGGACGCGGACGAGAACACCTCTGCCGAGGCGATGCTGTGCCTGACCGGCGCGGAGCTGCGCATCGGCGGCGAGAGCGGCGACGCGCGCACCATCTCCGCAAAGCTCTTCCTGCACGCCTTTGTCGTGCTTCGCCAAAGGCTCTGCCTGCGCTGCATCACCGACCTTTACAGCACGAGCTGCGATCTCTCCGCGCAGATGCAGACGCTTGAGCTGTGCGGCGGCGTAGAGACCGTCACGCAGGAGCAGAACGTCCGCGAGCAGATCGAGACCGGCGTGGAGGTATCTGCGGTGCTGTGCGCCGAGGTCCATTTCGGCAGCGTCAGTCTGGTGCAGGAGGAGAGCACGGCAAACATGCGCTGCACGGCGATCCTCCGTGTGCTCTATCTCGACGAGGGCGGCGCGCCGCTGATGGTCGAGCGCCGCACCGAGGTCACCGCGCGCATTGCCGTTCCAGAGGGCTGTACCGCTGCGGTCCGCAGCGTGACGGCCTGCGAGGTCAGCGCCGCCGCGACGGCGGACGGCATTGAGGTGCGCTTCCCGGCGCTCTTTACCCTCGAATGTACCCGCCGCTGCCGCTGCGCCTGCCTGTGCGCGCTCAAGGCGGAGCCGCAGCAGGAGAGCGGCGGCAGGCAGCCGACGCTCGTACTGCGTGCCATGGGCGCGGAGGAGCGGCTTTGGGATCTCGCCAAGGCCTACCGCACGACGGTTGCCGAGATCCTCACCGCCAACGAGCTTTCTGCCGAGGCTGACGCGCCGGGCGGCGAGATGCTGCTCATTCCGTGCCGCCGCTGAATATTTCCCGGGAAAAGAGCCGTGAGGCTCTTTTTCTTTTTTGGCTTGTCATACCCCGCGCGGAGCGCTCATATAGTGAAACAAGAACGGTGAGGATTCGGAGGAGATCGCTATGACCACAAATACCGGCATCTATCAGGACATCGCCACGCGCACGGCGGGCGACATCTATATCGGCGTCGTCGGCCCGGTGCGCGCCGGCAAATCGACCTTCATCAAGCGCTTCATGGAAACGCAGATCATCCCGAACATCGACAATGTCTATCGCCGCGAGCGCGCCAAGGATGAGCTGCCGCAGAGCGGCAGCGGCCGCACGGTGATGACCTCCGAGCCGAAGTTCGTGCCCGAGGAGGCCGTGGACATCGCGCTCGATGAGGGCGCGAGCTGCTCCGTGCGGCTCATCGACTGCGTGGGCTACATGGTCCCCGGCGCGGCGGGACAGCTCGACGGCGACAGTCCCCGCATGGTCACGACGCCGTGGGCCGACCATCCGGTCACGATGGCGGAGGCGGCGGAGCTGGGCACGACGCGCGTGATCCGCGAGCATTCGACCATCGGCATCGTCATTACGACCGACGGCAGCATCACGGACATTCCGCGCGAGGACTACCTCGAGGCTGAGGGCCGCGTCATCCGTGAGCTGCAGGAGATCGGCAAGCCTTTTCTCGTGCTGCTCAACGCCGTTGACCCGAAATCAAGCAGAGTTCAGGCGATGGCAAGTGATATTGCTTCACACTATGGCGTGTGCTGTCTGCCGGTTAACTGCCTGGAGCTGGACGACGCGGCGGTGGGGGATATCCTCAAGGCGATCCTCTACGAGTTCCCGCTGACCGAGCTGGAGCTTCATATCCCGGCATGGGTCCTGGCGCTGCCCGCCGACCATGCCATCAAGCTCGGCCTTTACCGCAGCATCCGCGAGGGCGCCAAGGGACTGCACCGCATCCGTGAGGTCGCGCCCGCGGTGGACGCCATGTGCGCCTACGAGGGCATCAGCGGCGCAAAGGTCAACGCTATCTCGCTCGGCAGCGGCACCGCCAGCGCAGAGCTTCAGCTCCCGCGGGCGCTGTTCTATCAGACGCTCAGCGAGCAGTCCGGCTTTGATGTGGCGGACGACGGCGATCTCATGCGTCTGCTCACGGAGCTTTCCGCCGTCAAGGCGGACTACGACAAGGTATCCTCCGCCATTCGGGACGCCCGCGAAACGGGCTACGGCGTGGTCGTGCCGACGGTCGACGAGCTCATTTTGGAGGAGCCGGAGATCATGAAGCAGGGCGGCCGCTACGGTGTGCGGCTCAAGGCCAGCGCGCCGAGCATCCATATGATCCGCGCGAACATCGAAACGACCGTTTCGCCCATCGTCGGCAACGAAAAGCAGAGCGAGGACATGGTCAATTATCTGCTGCAGGAGTTCGAGGGCGACACAGCGAAGATCTGGCAGTCGAATATCTTCGGGCGCAGCTTCCACGAGATCGTCAGCGAGGACCTGCAGGCCAAGCTCAAGCGGATGCCGGACGACGCGCGCGCAAAGCTCCGCCAGACGCTCGAGCGCATCATCAACGAGGGCAGCGGCGGCCTCATCTGCATCATTCTCTGAAAATTGCGAAGAGAGGGGAGACACCCCTCTCTTTCTTACATTTTGTAACCAAAATGTTTCCGCTTTGTAACTTGTGTTTCCAATCGCTTCATGCTATACTGTTTACATAACGAAGAAAGAGAGAGGTACCATGAAAAGGAAGCTCGCCCTGCCCGTATTCTTGCTCGCTGCCGTATTGTGTGCCGTGTGGTCCTTTATCGAAGCGAAGCAGCCGACACCGGCATCGCTGCGGGAGCAGCTTATCGACGCGCTGGATTCGGTTGACGCCGTTTCCTTTCAACCTGACCGCCTTGACAGTAATCACGCCGAAGGTCCTGTCACCGACGCGAAATACGTGGAGGAGATATGCGCCCTGCTCCGCCAGCTCGAGCCGGCGGACGACGTCGTGTGGCCTGCCGAGGAGGAACAGTATCTTTTTTCCAAGGCGTCCTTTGTGCTGCTTTCCGGCCATGGCAGCGAGGAACTGACGACGGCGGACGGCACGGCAGAAACGCCGCGCTGCTATATCCTGAACGACCGCGGCAATGACCGTACCCTGCTTTTTGTACATAACGGAAGCCGAAGCTATGAAAATAAGGATTTCCGGCTCATCGGCGCGCTGCCGTTCACCGGTCTTGACTATACCATCGCGATGGATCAGAAATTGCAGAGCCGCACCGGCTCCGAGATCCTCATGCTGACCGAGAAGGTCAGCGGTCAGACCGTCACGCTGAGGGTCTACGAGTTGGATGAGGATGGCTATGCGCGCTACGCGCTCTTTGGCGCAGACGGTACGGAGATCGACATACCGTTCGGCGTGGGTCGCCGCACTTGGATTGGGGAGGACGAGGCCGCCGAGAAGGTCTCCCTGACCGTGCGGGATGATGTGCTCGGCTTCCCGGGCTTCGAGCTTGAAACGGTCCAAGGCGGGCGCATGACAGTTCGTTACTTCTATGCGCTGACGGAGCAGGGCTTCGTCTATGCGGGAGAAGCCTTTGGCCTTGGCTTTGATGATACAGAGTGGGGCGACGGCGTGTGGCCGCTCGACCTTACGGGCGACGGGCGCAGCGAGCTGGTCACGCGCAGCACCTTTGGCACCGGCGTACCGCACGTTTTTGTCTACCGCTGGAACGCAGCGGAGGGAATCTCGCAGCACAGCGGCATAGACTGGGAGAAGGCGGACGCACAGCTTGCGAAGCTGAGCGCGCCGCTCGGATCGGTCGCGCGGGCGGAGACCTATCACGCGGAGGATAACACCGTCACGCTGACGCTCTACACGGAAAACGGCACAAAGGAAACGACGCTGCCGCTCACCACGGATATTCTCGGCGAGTGGTTCACAAACGTCTGATTGGAAGATACAAAAAAGGAACCGATCCTGCGGATCGGTTCCTTTTTCTTGCTGCATAGAACCTTACTTCGCCAGCACCTTTTTGAGCTTTGCGAAGCGGGGGAGAGAATCCTCCTTCGGCAGCTTCGGCTCGCCCTGAATGAGTGGCAGGGCATAGTCGATGAAGTCGTGCGTCACGCCGTTGCCTTCGGCGTTGATCCACTCCTGCGGCACCTTCTTCTCGGCGTTTGCCACCTCGGTGAGCGGCAGGAGCTT
>OGOV01002943.1_pt1 | contig 12036 bp, 4 predicted proteins | sample 1552711 | NCBI WGS metagenome assembly OGOV01 (sample SAMEA2580216, study PRJEB22360) | human gut metagenome | biome: human gut; feature: human-associated habitat; material: faeces | place: Denmark | collected 2008/2010 | reverse complement strand
TACGTCACCCGCCAATCCGTCCACACCGTGGCCTCCATCCGAAAGACGAAAAAGGCCATCCGGAAAGCTTTTGAAAACTCCATGAACGGCAAAGGTGCCAGTCTGGTAGAAGTAGTATCCACCTGCAACGCCGGTTGGAAACTTTCTCCGGAAAAAGCCAACCAATGGATGGAAGACAATATGTTTAAATTCTATCCGCTCGGTGACCTGAAAGACACCGCAACAGCAAACGATTCACATTAAATGAACAAATAGTCATGAAAGAAGAAATCATCATAGCCGGTTTCGGCGGCCAGGGCGTGCTTTCCATGGGAAAAATATTGGCATACGCAGCCTTGGTAGAGGGCAAAGAAGTAACCTGGATGCCTTCTTACGGTCCCGAACAGCGCGGCGGTACGGCCAATGTCACCGTAATCGTCAGCGACAACAAAATATCGTCTCCCATCCTGAGTATGTATGATACGGCCGTTATCCTGAACCAACCTTCGCTGGAAAAGTTCGAACAGCGCATCAAACCGGGCGGAACACTGATTTACGACGGATACGGCATCAGCACGCCGCCGTCGCGCAAGGACATCACGGTCTATCGTATTGACGCTATGGACGCAGCCGCCGAAATGAAAGCTGCCAAGGCCTTCAATATGATTGTCTTGGGAGGACTGTTGAAAGTACGTCCGTTGGTAGAAGTGGAAGACGTGCTCCACGCACTCCGCAAAACGTTGCCCGAACGCCATCACCACCTTATCCCGATGAATGAGGCTGCCTTACGCAAAGGCATGGAAATCATCTGTGCGACAGATTGAACCGAATCTCCGGATGGAATAAAGCTTAAAGGAATGTGTTTCCCAATCAGGAAAATACATTCCTTTTTCTGTTCTTGTATCTTTGTTACCGAGAAAATAGGATGCGGCTCGGCACAGCCAAACTTGAAAAACTTCGTTTTTCGTTTGTCTCTGCGCTCGCCTTGGATTATCTTTGTTACACGAAGATAGGATGCGGCTTGGCATAGCCAAACTTGAAAAACTTCGTTTTTCGTTTGTCTCTGCGCTCGCCTTTCGCTATCTTTGCAATACCAACCTAATGTCAAGAGATGAAAAACTTCTGGATTCTTATCATAACCGCTACGCTGTTGTCCTTGCCTTACCGGTCATCCTCCTCGACGGAAAGATTCCGGCTGCTGGATACCGGGAACGGACTTTTCAATAATCAAGTACGCTTCCTCACACAAATGGAAGACGGCAAGATACTGGTCTGCACCGAGGGAATGTTCAATGTGTACAACGGCAACAGCTTCGAGCCGCTCGCCTGCGACTTGACCTACACCGTCCCCTTGGGTATGCACAATATATGCACAAGCTATGACGGCGGCAACGGGCTGCTGTGGGCCAAAGACTTTTACCGTCTCTATCTCATCAATACCCGTACCGGACGTTTCTGCCACGATATCAAAGAACGCTTCGAGGCAGCCCGTCTGACCGAAGTTTTCAATGACTTCATTCTTGACCACGACCGGAACGCTTGGATAATCACCGAAAGCGGAAAACTCTATCGGTATGACTGGAAAAACCCGGCCGAACAGGTTTACGAACCACGAGCCGAAGAAAAATCCCGAGGCATTCGTGTCAAAGAAGTCATGCAGGCAGGCCCCTTTCACCTGATATTCCTGAACACCGGCAGGATGCTAGTTTGGGAAGAGAAAAGCAGACGCATCGTGGGCGAAGATTCAACCGTGGCCACTCCCTCTCCCTCCGAATACTTCCGTACGGCCTGGCTGCAAGCCGACAAGGAGCACCTGCTTATCTCCGTCAGCCATACGGAAGGATACTTGTACCTCTATAATATATATACGCGCGAGTGGAAAGAAATACTTAAAGGAAAAGCCATTAATGATATTAAAAAATGCAAAGACGGCTGTTTTTGGTTAGGTGGTAACCAAACACTCATCAAACTTTCCCCGCGTTTTGAACTTCTACAAGAAACCCATCGCCTGGAACTGACCGGAAACGAAACCGTAACGGACTTCATCATGTCAGTCCTCGTCGACGACCGGCAAGGACTATGGTTAGGATTGAGCAGTTCCGGAATCTTGCGGGCCGTCCCTCCCGGAAAATATATGGAATACTATATCAACGAGGAGGTGGCGCACGAGGAAGGACGGATGATTCGCAGCCTGTGTCCGTACGACGGCCGGTACTTGCTAGTCGGCACGATGGGAGGCATCTACCTGTTCGACACGGCCCGCAAAAACTACCAGGCATTCCACTCCGGATTCGGACACCTCTTTTGTACAGATATCAAAAGAGATCGGGACGGTGCATTCTGGTGCAGCACCCGGCAAGGACTATACAAAATACAGGGCAATAGGGTTGAGCGGGCAGACCAGACGCTGCTTCCGGGAATCCCGTCCGAAACGGTCCGTTTCAGTCTTCCCCTTTCCGATGGCTGCATTTTGGTTTGTATGGATTTGAAAGACCTGTATCTCTGTCGGCCGAAAAAAGGACAAGCCCTGCGCCTCAATGAAGATTTTCCGGAACTGAACCGCAGCCGTGCCATGAGCTTTGCCATAGAAATAAAACCCGGCCAACTCATCATCGGCGGACAAAACGGACTCTTCGGATATGAGATTGCCCGAAGGAAACTGCAACGCCTGGCTTGGATAGTCCCTTGGGAAAGATACAGCACGAAATACAACTGCGCATACGCCGAAGGAAGATCCGTCTGGATAGGTACGCAGAACGGATTGATATGCCATGACTTCCGCACGAAGGAAACCCTGCGGCTCAGCACGGAAAACGGCCTGCCGAACAACTGCATACAAGGCATTGCCGCCGATGCCAAGGGAGACCTGTGGGTTTCGACTTCAAACGGAATCGGGAGAATAAACCGGAATGCAGACGGCACCTTTTCCATCGCACGGTTAGACGGAAAAGACGGCGTGCAATATGGGGAAATGATGGAACAGTCCATCACCGCCATGCCGGACGGTCATGTATATGTGGGTGGACTGAACGGCATCACCGACATTCCCCCTCAGGCCACGGACTACGGGCACGAAAGTCTGAGACCGACACTCGTCGGCCTGCGCGTCATGAACCACCCCATCAACAACGAAGGAACGTTCCACAACCGCCAACTGCTTCCGGAAGGGCTGTCCTACACCCGCCACCTGCACCTGAAGTACAACGAGAACTTCATCGAGATGAAATTCTCTGCCCTAAATTACGACGCGCCCCAACATACACATTACCGTTACCGGTTGGAAGGAGTGGACAAAACATGGAACCTGAGTTCGGAACCGACAGGCGTCTGCACGGCCATCTACACCTCCCTCACGCCCGGAACGTATACGCTTCAGGTACAAGCCGCCATGGGAAGCACGTCGTGGGGAACAACCGCCGAATGGCAAATCACAGTAGAGCCACCTTTGTGGAAGACTTGGTGGGCTTACGCCATTTACCTTATCGCCGCATTGACACTCCTCTACTACATCATCGAACTGTACATCGCCGACAAGCGTTCGCGCATGATGGCAGAACAAGAAAACCTGAAACGGCAGAAGGAACAGCATCTCGACGAACTTAAATTCCGCTTCTTCACCAACATTAGCCACGAACTTCGCACTCCGCTCACACTCATCATTACTCCGCTCGAGCTGCTCATCCGCAAAGCCGGTGATTCTTCCCTCAAAAACGACTTGGAAAAGATACTCGGCAACGCACGTGACTTGCTCCGGCTTGTCAACCAATTGCTCGATTTCCGCCGCCTGGAACAGAAAGGCGAACAACTAAAACTGTTGACCGTGCAAATCAAACCGTTCATCGAAGACAACGTGAACCATTTCTGCCAACTCGCTTACGAACGGCACATCGGATTGTCCTGCGAGTGTGCTTTCGGGCAGGAAGACCTGTTCCGTCTGGATGCCGAAAAGATGACACGCGTGCTGAACAACCTGCTTTCCAACGCCATGAAGTTCACCCCCGAAGGCGGTTTCATCACCGTACAAGCGGGTTGGCAGGAAAGTTCCCCGGCAGGCGAAGGCCCCAACGGCATCTGCATCACCGTCAGCGACACCGGCATAGGCATCCCGGCGGAAGACTTGAAAAACATCTTCGTGCGTTTCTACCAAAGCGAAGGCACACAAAGCCATCCCATGAATACCGGCAGCGGTATCGGACTGCACCTGGTCAAAGGTTATATGGACTTGCACAAAGGAGAAATCACGGTGGAAAGCACACCGGGAAAAGGCACGCGCTTCACGCTGCTGCTGCCTGCCCAACCACCGCAAACTTCCTCCTCCGATTCCCAAGCCGCCATCAAAAGCAAGCTTCCCGACACAGAGAAAGCATCCGAATCCCCCGTGCCCGAAGGAAACAAAGTCACCGTCTTGGTGGCCGAAGACAACGAGCAATTCCGCACGTTCATGAAAGACCTTCTCCGACAAGAATTCACCGTGCTCACCGCCGCCGACGGGCAGGAAGGACTGGCCATGGCACGGGAATATGGCCCCGACCTCATCATCAGCGACGTGATGATGCCGCACATGGACGGCTACGCTTTCTGCCGTGCGGTCAAGGACGATGTGCAATGCTGCCACATCCCGCTCATCCTGCTCACGGCTAAAAACTCTTCCGAAAGCCGGAGCGGGGCATACGAAGCCGGTGCCGACTCGTTTATCGCCAAACCATTCGACATCGACGTGTTACACAGCCGCATCCGCCAACTTCTTGAACAACGCGAGCGACGGTTGGCTTCGTTCCGTAAAGGCACGCGCATCAACCCCAAGGAAATCACGATTACCAACTTGGACGAGAAACTGATACAAAAAGCTTTGGAATGTATCGAAAAGAACATGGACAACACCGGATACAACGTGGAAGCCCTCAGTGCCGACATGGGAATAGAACGCTCCTCGCTCTACCGGAAGATGCAAGCCATAGTGGGGCAGACACCCACGGATTTCATGCGTTCCATCCGGTTGAAACGCGCCGCCCAGTTGTTGGAAAGCGGCCAATACTCCGTACAGGAAATTTCATGGATGGTAGGTTTCAACACCCCGCGCTACTTCTCCTCCTACTTCAAAGAGATGTTCGGCATGACACCGTCCGCGTATGCCGTGCGACACCGGAAGCAGCCTTCTTCAAAGGCATAAAAATAGGCATGACGAATATCAGGGCCAAGATGGAAAACAGCAGGCCGCCCGACGTTCCGATGGCGAAAGAGAACCAGAAAGCTTCCTCCTGCCCGTCTATCAAGAACGGCACCAACCCCAGAACGGTGGAAAGCGTGGTCAGGAACACCGGAATAATCTTGTGGTTGTAAGCCTTGACATACAAATTCACACGGGGCAACGCCTGCGCCTTGCAGGCCGCCACTTGGTTATTATACTCGTTGATGATGTAAATACCCGCATTCACCACCAGTCCGCTCAGCAGGACCAACGAGGCAAAACCGCCCGTCCCGAACTTCACTCCGGAAAAGTAGAATGTCAGGAACGTGCCAATGAAGGACACCGGAATCAAAGTGATGATGACGAAAGGCAACCGGAACGACTCGAAAAGGATGGAACACATGAAGTAGATAATCAGCACGATGACCAATATCAGCCAATACTGCGTGCCTTCGTCCTGGTACCAGTTCGGCGTGTTGTTCAGGCAACGGTACCCCACCGGAAAACGGTCGTTGAACTCATCCGTCACTTCCTCTATGTATTTGGCCGTGTAGTTGTACGAACCCAACACGTTGAAAGCCACACGCAACACATACTCCTGGTCCTTTTTGGGAATGCAGTTCTTGGCCTCCCGCAGGTTCATGTCCATGAAAGGCGGAAGCCACACGTCTCCTTCGGACGTCTTGACATGGGTATGTTCCAAATCCCACACATTGAAACGGTCGGATTGCAACGAACGCAGGTAGATGTCGGTCCGGATAAACTCGTCCTCGTAACGCCCCACGTCCACTCCCGAAAGCAACTCGCGCAACGTGCCGTGCATGGCCGCCGCCGTCTGTCCGTACAAGGCAAAGTTTTGCGGTGTATAGACCATGTACAGTTCATCTTCCTGCCGTTCATGCCCCGGCGTCTCGATGATGATGTCCATCACGCGGTGGTTCTGTTTCAAACGGGCACAAATGTCCTCCGCATACCGGTACAAGGCATTATAATTGTATCCTGCAATCTCAATCCGGTTCGACCGGTACTGCAGGTTCAGCGAATTGCTGAACCCCCGCTCGCTCACGCCGTAAGTGCTCCAGTCTGCCCCTCCGATGGAAATGACCTTGCCGATGACCTTGCTCTCCAAGACATAAGGGAAAGACGTGTCGCGGTATTCATCCTTGAATTCCACGGTCAGGTTGGCCCCCCACCATTCCACGCGGCTCTCGAACCGTTTGATTTCCTTGAACCCGACCAAGAAATTTTCCAGAATCTGCACCTTCTCGTTCAATTCGTGCACGCTTCCGCCCAAAGGCATTTGGGCACGGATGTGGAGCTTCATCTCCTCTTCCTCCTTGGCATACGTATTCTCGTCCAACGACTGCGCAAAGAGACGCATGGTTCCTCCGAACACCTTGGAGAGCGGTTCTTTCAGCTCGGTCTGGAAAAAACGGGTACCGAACGTGGCATTGTACGCCCTTTCATACCACGGCGACGCTTCTTCCTCCTCGCTTTGGTAATACACCTTCTCCTTGTCCCACCGGTCTGGAAGGGCATGGAACGGTATCCCGAAAGCCAACACCAACAGGACATAGTATATCCACTTGCGTTTCTGCGTGAAAGCGATGTATTTGCGGTAAAAGCGCGTCCAGGCCATCACCCGCTTGGAACGCCCCAAACGTTTTATCGGCATGCGGCTACTGTAATGGAACTGCTTGACCAAAGCAGGCACGAAGAACAGGGCCACGACAAGCGCCACCGTCAAGTTGATGATGATAATCCAAGAGAAGTCGTACAGGTCGCGCTGGATATACTCCGGCATGAAGAACACCACCACCAACGACCCTATTGTGGTGAGCAAGGCGGCCAGTATGGCCAGGAACGCTTTCCGGTTGTGGTAGTAACTGTAATGGTCCACCATCACGATGGCCGCGTCGATAATCAGTCCCAATGACACCGTGATGCCGGCCAACGAAAAGGTATGCAGGCGCATGTCGAACACATAGTAAGCCATGACGGCTATCAGGACGTTGGCGGCCAACGTGATGGCGATAATCGACAGATACTTCCAGTTACGGCGGACCAACCAGACGAACACCAACAGGATGGCCAACGACATCAACGTGCGCGTAATCAGCTTTTCCAGTTCCGACTGTTTCTCCTTGGCTGCGTCGTACGTCAAGGTCAGATACATGCCGTCGCGCAAACGGGGTTTCAATTCCTCTATTTTCGCACGCAACTGGCGTGACAACTCTATCTCGTTGGCATCCGCATCCACGACGATATTCATGTAGATGGTGTTCAGCCCGTTTACGCGGTAGTAACTGCCCGGCAGCCGGTCCCGGTATTCGAAGGTGGCCAAGTCGTTCAGATAGATAATCTTCCCGTCCACGGTCTTCAGGGGCATCTCACCTATCTGGCGGGCAAACCTCGAGGTCTTCAGGTAAAGGGTGACACGGCTTTGCTCCCCGTCTTCATCCCTGTACATCACATCGCCCACGATATCCGACTTTCCGATAAAACTTTTGATGCCGTCCTCCACGTCAGCTACCGTCAGGCCATAGTTCGCCACGAGGAGGGGGTCGTACGTAATCTCCATATATTTGGAAGTCCCGCCGGTCACGTCCACGCTCTTCACCTCTTCCCATGCCCGTACCACCGGTTCGACGTTTTTCTCCACATACTCTTTTATCTGTTCGCCTTTCAGGTTGGAATTCACCTGATAGGTCAACAGATGCTTCACAGGACTTTCTTTCTGCGGGGCACCGTCATTTACCACTTCCCCACCCGTCAGTTCTGGATAAGAAACCTCTTCGGGCAATTTCTTCCGCACCTGCTTCAAGAGCGACGAAATCTCGAACTTCACAGCGGACACATCGGCTTCTTTCTTCAGCACGACCGTAACCCGTCCCGAACCGAAATAAGACTCCGACGAGACTTCGGCCACGCCTTTCACAGCCGAGACCAACCCTTCTATCTTCGACGTCACCTCCTGCTCCACCACCTTGGGCGAGGCGTTCCTCCATCCATAGCTTATCGTCAGCGTCTTGCCCTGGCGCGGCTTGGGGGACGAACCCACGTCTACCAACGGAATCAGGGCAGCCCCGATAATCATCAGGATAATCATCGTGAGCAACAGGCTGAACGACGATACGCGATCCAGTATGTGAGTTTTCTCTTGCATAAGCCTTATCCCCTTCTCCTATATATAAGGTAATACACCAACGGTATGAAGAACAGGCTGACCAACGTGCCGGCCACCATGCCGACAATCAGGGTCAACGACAACGGGTATTGCAAGGCTGATCCCATATCGCCCCGGCTCAGGAAAGGAAGAATGGCCAGAATAGTCGTGAGCGAAGTCATGACAATGGGGCGCAAACGACTGTGCCCGCCGCGCCAAATAGCCGTAACGAGGGGCATCCCCTCCCGCCTCAACCGGTTCATCGTATCCACTTTCAGGATAGAGTCGTTGATAATGATACCGCTCATCACCACGATACCTATCATAGACATGATATTCAGCGACTCGCCCAACAGCCACAGGACAAGGAACACCCAGAACACATCGATTACGATTTCCGACAGGATGACCAACGGTTGCACGATGCTTTCGAACTGCGCGGCCAAGATGAAATACAGCAATGCCACAGCCACGCTCAACACCAGCACCAGTTCGCCTATCATCTCCCGACTGGAATAATAATTGCCTGTAAACGATGCCGAATAGCGCGGGTCGGCCTTCACGAACCGTTCCGTAAAATCCACGATGCTCTCCACCGTACGGTCGTCCGCCGTAATCTTCACGGGATAATAATCCCCGCCGTTTCCGGAATACAGCCGTTTGAAGTCCTCGCCCTGCGTTTCCCGTATCAGGTAGCTCAAAGGTATGTCCACCCCGTCATCGTTGCGTACGGTGTACTGCAACAGTTTACGGCTGGCCATACTGCGTTCACCGATAATGACCGGCAGCGAACGGGCACCCTCATTGATGGCATACACCTCATTCTGGCTCACCAACATCCTCAACCGAGCCTGTAAAGCGGCATACGACACATGGTACACCGCCATCTGCTCCGTGTCGGCCACGTATTGTATGTTGCGTTCGGAAACGACCGGCTGCACCGCCACCTCGGGGAAACGGCGCGACAAAGTGTCCAGAAAAGCCCGGGCTTCCTGTACATCGGGACGCCCTCCGCCCTGACGCTGCAAACGTATCTCCAAGTCCGCATCGTCATTGGAGAATATCAAATCGAAAATATTGCCGGACACGCCGAACTCCACCGTGCCGTGCGGATAGTGTTCCGCCATGTAGTTTCTTATCTTCTCCTGCGCCTGCCGCAAGGTTTCCCCGTCCTCCGCCTGAAAGTAGACCACAGCTTCGGACGTGGTAAGGTCTTCGGTATGGGACAGCACGAAATCCTGCACGCCGACCATCGCCGTAGAAGTCCGCACCAGTCCGTCCACCTGCTTCAACACATCCCCCACACGGACATCGTTCTCCTCCACCGAGATACCCGCGTTCCAGTCTATTTTCATCAGCGCATCGTTATGCTCCATATAAGGAAGACGTTCTTTCTCCAGCCCTTTATAGATAAGGAAGATGGCCGGGATAGCCAGACAAAAAGCCGTCACGCTCTTCACCGGATTCCGTAAAACCCATTTGATACCGCGTTCGTAGGGAGTATAAAAATTAAAATGGAACTTACGGTCGAGCACCTCTCCTTCCGGACATGTTTTTCTTTTCCGGTACAACACCATGAAATACACCGGAATGACCAGCACCGCCACGAAAAGCGAGGCGAACAAGGCTATCGTGACGCCCATCGCCTGGTCGTAAAACAAGGCACCGGCGATGCCGCTCAGGAAAATCAACGGGACAAACACCGAACAGGTGGTCAGCACCGAACTCAACATCGGGGTGAACACCTCGTTCGTTCCTTTCACGAGGGCATCCGCAAGCGGCATCCCCTGCCGCCACCGCTGCATCACGTTGTCGATGACGATGATGGAGTTGTCCACAATCATTCCCACACCGAGAATCAGTCCCGACAGGGAGATGATGTTCAGAGAGATGTCTAACAAATGAAAGCTGAGCAGCGTCACAATCAGCGTCAAGGGGATAGTGATGATAATCAACAGCGGCAACCGCCAGTCTTTCATGAAAAGGAAAAGCACCAGACAGGCCAACACCGCCCCCACGTACAGGTTCTGTTCCAGATTGTCTATGGAGTACGTCAGCAGTCGGGTCTGGTCGCGCGTCAGGTCGAAACTGATATCCGGATATTCCTTCCTCAGGTCTTCCACCAGCCCCCCGATGCTCTCCTGCAAATCTTCCATCTGCGCGTCGTTCTGTTTGATGACGGCCATCGTCACGGCATTCTTCCCGTCGTGGCGCACCAGTCCTGCCCGCGATGCCAGTTTTTCTTCCACACGGCACAAGTCTTTCAACTGTACCAGACGACCTTCGTGGTTGATATACACATTCTCAATGTCCTCCCGGTTCAGCAACTGCGAATCGAAATGGATGTTGTAACGGTACAACCCGTCTACGACGGAAAGCGCCCCGAGTGTGATATTGTTCGACTGGATGGCCTTGGACAAGGTTTCCATATCCAGTCCCATAGACAAAAGTTTCGCTTCATCCGGGATGCAAATGATTTCCGCTCCCGTCGTACCGGATATATCCACCATGGCCGTCTGCGGCAACTGTTCGATGCGCTTGCTCACGATGTTCCGTGCAAATTCGCCCAGTTGGGTGAACTTCATACCGGCCTTCGGCAAGCTGCCGTCTTTCCCGCCCCCCTCGTTTTTCAACGACAAGTCCAGATAAAAGGCCGGGATGTCCATGGCACTGGCCTTGACCACCTTGGGACGTTCCAACTCCTTCGGCATACGGTTCATCGCCCGGTCTATCTTCTCGTTCACCTCGATGAATATCAGGTCGATATTGCTTCCCGGCTCGAACTCCATGAAGATGGAACCCGCGTCCATCCTCGATTCGCTGTGGATGTCCTTCAGCCCGGCCACCTGCATCAACTGGCTGCGCAACGGAGCCACCACTTCGGCATCCACCTCGTGCACCGACGCTCCGGGATAAGACACCTGCACCGTAATCTGCGGGATGTCAATGTCCGGCATCAGCGACACCGGTATATACTTGAAAGAGATACACCCGATGGCGATCAATGCGATCAAGCACATCGTCACGGCAATGGGCCGGTGAATCAAATTGCGTACAATCATGGCGGTCTCCTTTCCTTAGTCCATCTTCTTTTCTCTCCTCGCGCGAGGGATGACCTCCGTCCCGTCGGCCAGGTTCAGGTTGCCCGACGTGATCACCACGTCGCCGTCCTCTATCTTCGTCTCCTTCCGCGCATTGCCTGTCACGGCATACTGGCTGATATTGGAATACACCACATCCACGTAAGTCCACACGGCGCGCCCCTCCTCCAACCGGAAGAGCACATGGAAACCGTCACGCATCACCACCGCGTCCTTGGGTACGACAAACATGTCCGGCACCTCCTTCTCGATGACGACCTTCACGTTCATCCCCTCCATCAATACATTGCCCCGATTCCTGATTCTTGCCCGGATTTTCACCTGCCCCTTCTCGTCGATGGACGGATTCACCTCCGTCACCTTCCCCGTGAACTCCTCGTTTTCGTCCACGAAAGGAGACACGACGACCTTCTGCCCGATGCTCACCGACTGCAATTCGGCCTCTAAGATGCTGAACTCCACGTCGAACCAAGTGTCGTCTATCAACGTGCAGAACTTCTCCTTCGGCTGTTGGTAAAGTTTGCAGTCCATGTCGGCCACACGCCCTGCGAAAGGAGCATAGAGGTTGCACCGCTCCAGATTGAGCCGGGCCGTCTGCAAGG
>OGOV01002939.1_pt1 | contig 12043 bp, 8 predicted proteins | sample 1552711 | NCBI WGS metagenome assembly OGOV01 (sample SAMEA2580216, study PRJEB22360) | human gut metagenome | biome: human gut; feature: human-associated habitat; material: faeces | place: Denmark | collected 2008/2010 | reverse complement strand
AGTCAAAGAGGGGGGCGTAGCTGCACTGGTAACCACCATGAGCCTGGGCAACGAGCTTGGCTTTGAATTCATCAAACCGTTCCACGATACCGACAGCCTCTTCACTCTGCAGCCCGGCGGCATGGTCCTCGAGCTGGCAGCCGGCGTAGAACCAGAAGAGCTGTTCGAAGGCCTTGATTACATGCTGCTCGGCCATACTACTGCCGAAGCAGGCATCACCATCAACGACACCAAGATTGACGCTGAGAAAGCCTTTGCCGCATACCGCGAGCCGCTGCTGGGCATCTTCCCGGACGGCACTCCGAAGGCAGAAGAGCCTGCTGACATCGCTATGCCGCTGTACAAGAGCGAGCTGACGCTCACCGCTCCGGTGAATATCGCTAAACCGCGCGTATTCATCCCCGTATTCCCCGGCAACAACTGCGAATACGACAGCGCCCGTGCTTTTGAAGCTGCAGGTGCCGAAGCTAACACCTTCATCGTACGCAACCTTACCGCTGCTGCTATCGAAGAATCCGTAGAAGCAATGGTTAAATATATCAACAACTCCCAGATTGTTATGATCCCCGGTGGCTTCAGCGCCGGTGACGAGCCTGACGGCAGCGGCAAGTTCATCGCTACCATGTTCCGCAACCCGCGCATCAAGGAAGCAATCAGCGACCTGCTGGAGAACCGCGATGGCCTGATGCTGGGTATCTGCAACGGCTTCCAAGCATTGATTAAGCTCGGCCTCGTTCCGTACGGCGATATCCGTGATATGACCAGCGATGCACCGACCCTGACCTTCAACAACATCGGCCGCCATATTTCCCAAATTGTTACCACCAGAGTTGTTTCCAACAAATCTCCGTGGTTCAGCCTGTGCGAGCCCGGCGAAGAGCATGCTGTTGCCGTATCCCACGGCGAAGGCCGCTTCTACGCTCCGGAAAGCACTATCAAAGAGCTGTTCGCTAACGGCCAGGTTGCTACCCAGTATGTAAATGCTCAGGGCGTACCGACCATGAACACTCCGTTCAACCCGAACGGCAGCCTGTATGCTATAGAAGGCATCACCAGCCCCGACGGACGTATCCTCGGCAAGATGGGCCACAGCGAGCGCTTTGCTCCGGGCCTGTTCCGCAATATTGTCGGCGACAAGGATCAGAAGATTTTCCTGTCCGGCGTAAGCTACTTCAAATAAGCTGAGGCTTAATACTGACACAATAAAACGCTCTGCTGACCGCAAGGTTGGCAGAGCGTTTCTGTATATGTTTATATGTATATTATTGCTGTCGCAGAAAACCATACAAATCGTACAAAACGGTACAAACGCAGGCGTGGTAAGGCTTTGCGCATGTACGGTTTTTGTTATGTGTCGAAAAGTGTTAATTTCCCTAAAATATTCGTGTAAAAATACGTGAAAAAAAGCGCTTTTTTTACACTAAACTACACGAATAGCAAAAAACGCCTTTAAAACGCTAAAATGAGAAGCGGTTTGTGATGCAGAAAATGATTTGCATATACTCACATAATTTGCCAAAACCACTCCCACAGGAGTATAATATACTTAAAAGACGAAAGAGGTGAGCCTTATGCTGCGCAAGCTATATCATGGTTCCAAAGATATTATCCAAAAGCCTGTCTATGGCTACGGTAAAAAATATAACGATTACGGCCGCGGCTTTTACTGCACCGAGGATATCAATATGGCGAAGGAATGGGCAGCAACGGCCAACCAGAACGGCTACGCCAACTGCTATGAGCTGGACTGCAGCGATTTGAAGCTTTTGGACCTGAACGCAGAGCAGTTCTGCATCCTGCACTGGCTGACGATTTTGCTGCAGAACAGGGAATTCGACACGCCCTCAGGCCTTGCGTATGAAGCGAAGGCTTATCTTCTGGAAAACTTTAAGGTCGATTACTCCGCCTATGATGCTATAATCGGTTATCGCGCGGATGACAGCTATTTTTCCTTTGCACAGGATTTCATCAACGGTACGATATCTTATCGCCAACTGAACAATGCCATGCATCTGGGCAAGCTGGGGCAGCAATTCGTGCTGAAGAGCCGTAAAGCGTTCTCTCTGATCAAGTTTACAGGTTACGAGCTGGCAGAGCACACTGAATGGTTCGATAAGAAGAATAAGCGTGATAAGAGCGCCCGTCGTGAATATTTCAGCACGGAACGCAATAGGCGCCAACGAGGGGATATCTATATTACGCAGATTATGGATGAGGAGATGAAAAGCGATGATGCACGCCTACGATAAGCTATATCTTGATAAAGCGCGCACAGCTCTTGCCCGTATGCTGGATTTCGCTGTCTACGATTTGCATTATGACATCAGCGAATTCTTCGAGCTTTTTCTCGCTTCCGGTATCGCCAGACGCTTCGAGCAGGGGGATTTCACTATCCTCGCCGGCATGTCGGGCGTGGAGCTTGCCTATATGGTTTTAGAGAACGTGGGACTGGCGCAGGAGCGCATTAAGCCTGATTATCCGGTCAACCGCAGTGAGGAATACTGGACAGGCTGGGCACTGGCCTACTATCAGTGGCAGACGGCGCTGAGTTTTGCGGAGATTAACCGCTACGTACCTATTAAAACTGTGCAGAGCCTCTACAATCCTTATCACGAGATGGATATCCGCCATTTTACTGAGAAGATGACGGAGCTTTATAAAGAGGCGAAGAAGGATACGAACCTGAAGCTGTTGCGCCAGAGGGCAGAGCTGACGCAAAGGGAGTTGGCGGAGCTGGCAGAGGTTCCGTTGCGCACTGTTCAGCAGTATGAGCAGCGACAGAAGAATATTAACCGCGCGCAGGCAGAAACGCTTGCCAGAATAGCCAAACAGCTTTATTGTAATATTGAGGATTTACTGGAGAAGGTCTAAAGAGCTCCACGACAACTAAATACCGTACAAAACCGTACAAACGCAGGCGGGGCAAGGCTTTGCGCGTGTACGGTTTTTGTTGTTGGTGTACGGTTTTATTGCTTTACGGCAGGATATTTGCTGTTTATAGCGAAATATATAATATTAACTATATTTCTTACGCATGAGCAAATGCTTGTGCCTGCTAAAGGGGAATGTTCTATGCAGACTATTGTTCCTAAAAAACAGATGACAGAAGAAGAAATTAAACTTTACTATATAACGCCCGAGCTGCAGAAGAAATGGAAAAATTCCATCCGCATGGAGTTCCAGATTACTGACGGACGCATTGATATCCGCGGCAACATGGTTTCGCGCAGGTCACCCAAGAAAGCTGACTATGTACTGTATTATAATGCTACACCGCTGGCGATTGTTGAGGCCAAGGATAATAAGCATGGTGTTTCCGACGGCCTGCAGCAAGCGATGCTTTATGCGCAGATGCTTGATGTTCCTTTTGCCTACAGCTCTAACGGCGATGCGTTTATGGAGCATGATTTTTTGGAGGGTAAGGAGCGCGAGCTGGCGTTAAGCGATTTCCCGACGCCAGAGGAGCTTTACCGTCGCTATAAAGATGGTAAGCAGCTGACGCCGGCGCAGGAGCAGATTATCAGGCAGCCTTATTACAGCAGCCAGGATACTTATACGCCGCGTTATTATCAGCAGGTTGCTGTCAACAGGACGGTTGATGCGATTGTCAGCGGAAAAAAACGTCTGCTGCTTGTTATGGCAACAGGAACGGGCAAAACCTGTGTTGCTTTCCAGATTGTTTACCGCTTGCTCAAGAGCAGGCAGATTAACAAGGTGCTTTATCTTGCGGACAGGAATATTCTTGTAGACCAGTCGATTGAGCAGGATTTTCTGCCCTTGAAGAATGTGGTGCATAAGATTAACTTTGCCCATGAGGATCCTGCCAAGATAACCTCTTACAGCGTCTATTTTTCACTTTATCATCAGCTGGCAGCGCGCGAAGAGGATGATGATGAAGGCGATATTGTAGAGAAGCTCAGCAAGCTGTTCAGCAGGGATTTCTTTGATTTGATTATTGTCGATGAATGTCATCGCGGTTCGGCCAAAAGAGAAAGCCGCTGGCGCAGGATATTGGAATACTTTTCCGGCTCCGTACAGCTTGGTATGACTGCTACGCCGAAGGAAACTAAATATATCTCTAATATTAATTATTTCGGTGAGCCTATTTACACCTATAGCTTGAAGGAGGGTATTGAGGATGGTTTTCTTGCTCCCTTCAAGGTTATCCGCGTTACGACGAATATCCACGATGGCTGGCGTCCATACAAGGGCCAGAAGGATGTTTACGGCCAAGAGATAGAAGATAGAATCTACACGAACAGTGATTTTGATTATACGATTATTCTGCAGGACCGTATTAATCAGGTGGCTGCAGAAATAACCAAGTATCTCAAAAGCACCGACAGGATGGCCAAGACGATTGTCTTTTGTGCGACAGAGGCTGCAGCGGAGCGTATGCGCGTGGCGCTGGTGAACGCCAACAGCGATATGGTAAAGCAGAATCCTGATTATGTGGTGCGCATCACCGGCAGTGATGCTTACGGCAAGGATAAGCTGGATTACTTTATTTCGGTAAGTGAAAAATATCCTGTTATCGCCACAACCTCCAAGCTGCTTTCTACCGGAGTTGACTGCAAAATGGTTAAGCTGATTGTTTTAGACCAGATGATCGGTTCCATGACCGAGTTTAAGCAGATTATCGGACGCGGTACACGCCTGCGTGTTAAGGAAGGCAAATATTCCTTTGTAGTTATGGATTTCCGCAATGTTACGCAGATGTTTGCTGACCCCGAATGGGATGGCCCGCTGACGATTGACGGAGAATATGATCCTAATCAGCCGCCTCAGACACCGTATCCTACACCGAAGCACGGCGGCAAGTGCGCCGAACCGCCGGCAAAGCCCTTTGTGGATGCCAGAGGCTGCCGTGTGAGCGTTGTCAGCAAGGTGGTGGCGGTTTATGATGCCAACGGCAAGCTGCTGCGTCAGGAGGATATTATCGACTATACCAAGCAGAATATTCGCCACGATTTTGCTTCTTTGGCTAATTTTATCCGCCAATGGTCTGCGGAGGAGAAGAAGGAGATTATCGCCAAAGAATTGAAGGAGAAGTATCATATTGATCTGGAAAAACTGAAAGCGGAACAGAATCTGCAGGATGTTGATGATTTTGACTTTATCTGCCACGTTGCCTTTGACAAAAAGCCGCTGACACGCAAGGAAAGAGCCAATAATGTCAAGAAGCGCGATTTTCTGAGCAGATACAGCGGTATTGCGCGTCAGGTTCTGGATGCGCTGCTGGACAGATATATGGATGAAGGAATTTACGAGATAGAAAAGACGGAGATTTTGAAGCTGGAGCCTTTCCGTCAAATGGGCAAGCCTGCAAAAATTGCCCAGGCCTTTGGTGGCAAGGATGCCTATCAGCAGGCTATCAGAGAGCTGGAGCAGGCAATTTATGAGGAGGATGCAGGTTAATATATGAGTAATTTGACAGGCTTTGTGAAGCGTCTGCGCGATATTATGCGCAATGACGCCGGTATAAACGGTGATGCACAGCGCATTGAGCAGATTGCGTGGATGCTGTTTTTGAAGGTTTATGATACTAAGGAGCAGGATTGGGAATTTGCCGATGATGATTATGTATCTATTATTCCTGCGCCCTGCAGATGGGAAAGCTGGGCGCATGATAATAAGGATGGCAAGGCGCTGACGGGCGATGAGCTTTTGCGCTTTGTGAATAACATTCTTTTCCCGGTTCTGAAGGGACAGGATTACAAGGAAGGCGATAAGGTTGTTGTCGCAGGCATTAAAGTAAGCTCCGCAACGCCTATTAAGCAGGCTATCGTGCAGACTACCTTTGCCGATGCCAACAACTATATGAAGGACGGCGTGCTGCTGCGCCAGCTTATCAATGTTATAGATGAGCTTGATTTGAGCGATTATGAGGAAAGCCACGCCTTTGGCGAAATTTACGAGAGCATTTTGAAGGAGCTGCAGAGCGCAGGCAGCAGCGGCGAGTTTTATACACCCCGCGCCGTGACGGACTTTATGGCGCAGATGATTGCGCCACGGATTGGCGAGCAGATGGCGGATTTTGCCTGCGGCACCGGCGGCTTTCTGACAAGCTGGCTGAAGGAGCTGGAAAAGCAGGTTAAAACTACGGCCGATGAGCTTGCCTACAGTAATTCCATCTATGGCATAGAAAAGAAGCAGTTCCCTTATATTTTGTGCATTACGAATATGCTGCTGCATAATCTTGATGTGCCGCGTGTTTATCACGCCAACAGCTTGCTGCATAACGTGCTGGATTACACCGAGGATGACCGCTTCGACGTTATCCTGATGAATCCTCCCTACGGCGGCAGCGAAAAGGCTGATGTCAAAAGCCATTTTCCTTCGGACCTAGCCAGCAGCGAAACTGCCGATTTGTTTATGTCGGTGATTATGTACCGCCTGAAGCAGAACGGCAGGGCGGCGGTTATTTTGCCGGACGGCTTTATGTTCGGTACGGATAATGCCAAGGTGGCAATTAAAAAGAAAATGCTGAACGAGTTTAATCTGCACACGGTTATCCGCTTGCCGGGCAGCGTTTTTGCGCCTTATACCTCTATTACGACGAATATTTTATTCTTTGATAAAACGCAGCCTACGGAAAAAACCTGGTTCTACCGCATGGATATGCCCGAAGGCTACAAGCATTTCAGCAAGACGAAGCCTATGAAGCAGGAGCATTTCGACAAGGTGCGCGAATGGTGGCACAACAGGCAGGAGCTGGAGGCTGATGGCTTCCCCAAGGCCAAGTGCTTCAGTGCGCAGGAGCTGGCGGATAATTTGGGTTATAATCTTGACCAGTGTGGTTATCCGCATGAGGAGGAGGTTGTGCTGGCACCGGCAGAGCTTATTGCCAGATATGAGGAGGAGCGTGCTTCCCTGAATGCGGAGATTGACCGCGTGCTGGAGGATATCAAAGCGATTCTCGGAGGGGAGCAGGCATGACACCGCAGAAATTGAAAAACAGCATCCTGCAGCTGGCGATTGCAGGCAAGCTGGTGGAGCAGCGTGCGGAGGAAGGCACGGCGGAAGAGCTTTTACTTCGATTAAACATAGATTATACCTTAGATGGTCGCAAAGTCAAAAAGAAAGTTATAGATGATTATACAGAGGATGATTACCCTTTTGATATACCAAGCAGTTGGAAATGGGTGAAAATGGGTAATATATGCTTGATTGCTCGTGGTGGTTCTCCAAGACCAATAAAAGCTTTTTTGACAAATGATGAAAATGGCATCAACTGGATTAAAATCGGTGATACTGATAAAAACGGCAAATACATCCATAGTGCCGCAGAAAAAATTACCGAAGAAGGTACTAAAAAAAGCAGATTTGTCCACGCGGGAGATTTTCTTTTAACTAATTCCATGAGTTTTGGCAGACCGTATATTCTTAAAATAGACGGTTGTATCCATGACGGCTGGTTAGTTATTAGTCAAAAAGAAAAAGTTTTAGATGAAGATTTTCTTTATTACGTTTTATCATCTACATTTGCATACAACCAATTTGCAGGAAAGGTAAGCGGTGCAGTTGTAAAAAATCTCAACAGTGATAAAGTAGCAAATTCTTTTCTTCCTCTCCCTCCACTCGCAGAGCAAAAGCGCATCGTTGCCAAAATCGAACAGCTATTGCCCTACATCGACCGCTACGAAAAGGCCTGGAGCAGACTGCAGGAGTTTAACAAGCGCTTTCCTTCAGACATGCAAAAATCGCTGCTGCAATATGCCATAGAAGGCAAGCTTGTAGAGCAGCGTGCGGAAGAAGGCACAGCGGAAGAGCTTTTTGCACAGATTCAGGCAGAAAAGCAAAGGCTTGTTGCCGAAGGCAAGCTGAAAAAGCAAAAGCCCCTGCCGGAGATTACTGAAGAGGAGAAGCCGTTTGATATTCCGGAGAGCTGGAAGTGGGTGCGGTTGGGAGAAGTAATATATAATCCTGGACAGGTTAAACCTACTGAGAAGTTTTGTTACATAGATATAGGTTCCATTGATAATGAGCATCAAAAACTAGGAACAAAAGAAAATGTTATTGAAGCTTCTAAAGCTCCTTCAAGGGCAAGAAAAATAGTTCAATTTGGTGATATCATTTACGCTACCGTTAGACCATATTTGCACAATATGGCTATTATAGATAGAGAATTTACTCATAAACCTATAGCAAGTACAGGATTTGCAGTAATGACTTGTTGTAAAGGTATTTTCAATAAATATCTTTTTAATTTGTTATTATCACCTTATTTTGATTCATATGCTAATGCAACAGATAATGCCAAAGGAGTTGCTTATCCCGCAATAAATGATGATAAATTATACAAGGCTATTCTTCCTCTCCCTCCACTCGCAGAGCAAAAGCGCATCGTCGCACGTCTGGAGGAATTACTGCCCCTGTGCGACAGATTAAAAAAATAATACCGTACACAACTAAAAACCGTACAGCCCCAAAGCCTTATGCAGCAAGGGGTTGTACGGTTTGTACGCTTTTGTACGGTTTTTAGAGAGCACTCAGCCCTTATAGAAAAAATAGCTGATGAGTGCCACCTGCAGGAAGAAGATGAGCGGTACGCCGAAGATGAACTTCAAATGCTGTGTCTTATGGTGGAAAAGCTGCATGGCGATAAATGCGCCTGCGCTGCCGCCGAGCGCTGCCAAAACCAGCAGCACTATTTCCGGCACACGCCAGCTATGCAGCTTGGCGAAGGCTTTATCTGCACCGTAGACGACAAAGGCGGTACAGTTGATGAAGATCAGGTAATAATATAAAAAGCTGTGCATGGTTCATACCCTCACTTTCTCCTGTTCAGCTGCTTTACTCCAGCAGCTTGGCGATATCCGGCAGGGGAGCGACGCTGCGCTTTAAAATGCCGTGCATATAGGCAATGGCAATGCCATAGTTGGTCATGGGCACGTTCTGCGCTGCAGCACGCTCGCTGCGGCTTTGCATTTCGCGTTCGTTGAGCATGCAGCCGCCGCAATGCACTACAAGTTTATATTGTGACAGGTCAGTGGGGAATTCCGTGCCGCTGCTGAAGCAAAATTCAGGCTCCGCTTTGGTGAAGCTGCGAATCCAGCCGGGAAGCTTTACTGTGCCTATGTCCTGACATTGGCGGTGGTGCGTGCAGCCCTCGCTGATGAGTATCTTATCGCCATCCTTTAATGTATCGAGCACACGCACAGCCTCTACGGCTGTGCTGAGTGTGCCCTTGTAGCGCGCCATGAGGATGGAGAAGGAGGTGAGCGGAATGGTGGGCGGCACAATTTTGCTGACTGCGCCGAAGGCCTGGCTGTCGGTTACGACGAGCTTTGGCGGGAAGGCAAGGCGTGCCAGTGCTTCCGCCAGTTCGCTTTCCTGCACGGTTACGGCGATGCCTTTGTTGTCGAGCACGTTGCGCAGTACCTGCTGCTGCGGCAGAATGAGCCTGCCCTTGGGGGCGGCGCTGTCAATCGGCGTTACGAGCACTACGATGTCGCAGGGCTTGATTAAATCGCCGAGCAGCTGGCGTTCTACCTCACGCGGGCGCAAAGCTGCGATGGCCTCCTTCAGCTCGTTGATGTTACGGTTGGCAAGGGCGCTGACAAGGAAGCATTGCTTGGTAAGCTTCATGGCCTCCATGGTCAGCAGTGCCTGGCGCATTTCGTCCAAAAGCTCCACTTTGTTCAGTACGAGGATGGATGGCAGCTTTTTCGCCTGCAGCTGCTGCCACAGTGCTTTATCCGCCTCGCTGAGGCCAACGCTGGCATCTACAACGAGCAGAGCGATGTCGCACTTACCAAGCACCTGCTGAGCCTTGGCGATGCGCTGCGCGCCCAGTTCGCCTTCATCGTCAAGGCCGGGGGTGTCGATAATCATTACGGGGCCGAGGGGCAAAAGCTCCATAGCCTTATATACGGGGTCGGTAGTGGTGCCCTTTTGTTCGCTGACAATGGCAAGCTCCTGGCTGGTGATAGCGTTGATCAGGCTGGACTTGCCGGCGTTACGCTTACCGAAGATACCGATGTGGATACGTTCGGCAGCGGGAGTTGTATTCAATGACATGGTGAATTCTCCTTTGTATGTATATGTAATTGTGATAATCACATAGTGTATCAAAGCTAAGATTTATGAATAGGGAAATGGAATGTCGTGCAGGGAATAAAAATTACAGCGAATAAGTGTCTGGAACCACATGCGGGCGCATCCAAGAAGCAAGTCCGTAGGACGATGCTGATTGGTTTATGCGCGCCATGCGATAGTGTCCCAAGAAGCAAGCTCACAGAGCGTAGCTGATTGGCTTGACACGAACCGCTAAGGGGCGCAATGTCTGAGCGCTATGCTTGATTTATGTAGCAGGATTTGTCAGCTTAGCGCGAGTTTTGCGCCGCTTCGTCTTGGTTCCACACGAAATGAGTGACCGTAATTTTTTCTGACCGGAGGGACATTTTATTTCCCGTAGTAAGTATTCTTGCTGATAGCCATATTTCCTTCATTAGGATAGCAAAAAAGGCTGCAGCACTTCCGCACTGCAACCTCATTGTTGCAAATTATTTCACAAGCTCCATTTTGGGATTAGGATTGTATTTGCGGCCGGCCTTAGCGCAGTCCTTGCCGTCAACCTTAACGATATCAGCAGTGTAGTTGATGTTGCCGTCGAAGAAGGAAGAGCCTACTGCATAGGTATCAACCGGTACGCCCATTTCCTCAAACGCTGCTACGCGCTCAGCGTCAAAGCCGCCGGAAGCGATAATCTTAACGTGGTTGAAGCCTTCGGCATCCAGCGCACGGCGAACGTTGCAAACAAGCTCCTTGCAAACACCGGTCGGTTTAAAGGTACCGATCTGAGTCCACAGGCTCTTGTCAACCATGCTGCCGGAGGTATCAAGACGTACACCTGCGAGCTTTTTGCCCAGCTTGCGGGCAACAGCCAAAGAAGTGTTTACGCAGTCGTTGTCAAAGTCAACCAGAGCGATACGTGCGATAGACGGGTCAACATATTTATCGAATGCTTCGGTAGCAGCGACAGTGTCACCCTTATAGGAAGCAATCAATGCATGGGGGATAGTGCCCAGGCCCTTGCCGCCTGCTGCCAGTGCGTTGGCATCGGTAGAAAAGCCGTGGATGCCGCCAACCAAAGCTGCATAGCCGTCGGATTCCTGAGTCTGGTAAATATCATAGCGTGCAGGGAAGAAAAGCACCGGCTTGCCGTTGGCAGCCTTCACTACGCGGCGAACATTGGTAGCAATGCGGCTCTGGCGTGCCAAAATACCCAGATACAATGTTTCCAGATGCGCAAAGTCAGCGTAATCGCCTTCGATAGTCATAACAGTTTCCCACTCGTCAACCTCTTCGCCGTCACGCAGGGAATGAATTTCGATAGTTTCCGGATGGAAAGCGCATTGACGGATCAGAGCAATGACCTCGTCGGTACCGCAAACAACAACATGGTCACGGGCGAACACCTGCATCAGCACGCGCGGATGGTAATTATCACCGTTTAAGATTTCTTCGGAACGCATAAAATATGCATCAGTATAATAACCTTCTTTAATTTTTTCTACAGGAAAGCTAAAGCTTTCAACAGGTCTTCTTGTAGTCATTTGACGAGCCTCCCAAAAATTTCTCACGAATTTTACTCTTTGCGAGAACATTAACTATTGATTGTAGTTAAAAATATGATACAATATAAAGGCTATGATAGCAAGCCTTTTTCGCAAAAAAATTCCGTTTAGCTATATTTCAGACACAATATAGATGGTGATACATATGCACGAAACACGAAAAAAATATACTGTGCTCCTGCTTTCGGCACCCATAGGCTCGGGACACAGGCTGGCAGCCGAAGCGCTGGAGCAGGCCTTCGCCGACCGTCCGGAGGTTGAGGTCATCCACGGCAACATCTTCGACTTCTTCCCGCAGTTTCTGGGCAAGGCCTTTCTCGGCACCTATCTGTGGATTTTAAAATGCTGCCCCTGGCTTTACAAGCTGGCCTACAGCTGGGGCAACAAGCAGGGCGGCTCCTTATGGCTGCGTGAGCTTTTAAACCGCCTCTTGGCACGCTTAGGCGGCAGCTACCTGCGCA
>OGOV01002924.1_pt1 | contig 12086 bp, 11 predicted proteins | sample 1552711 | NCBI WGS metagenome assembly OGOV01 (sample SAMEA2580216, study PRJEB22360) | human gut metagenome | biome: human gut; feature: human-associated habitat; material: faeces | place: Denmark | collected 2008/2010 | reverse complement strand
TGGCCACCATCTCGCGGGCCTTGTCGGTATGCAGAACAGCCTGAGACAGAGCGATCGCATTCTCCACCGGAGATGCATAAGGCATGTCTCAGCCAGGGGAGAAGATGAAGTTCTTCCTTGTGTTCAGGCTGTCGATGAGGTCGATGCCCACCTTCATGTTGTCGAGCTGCGTACCAAGCAGCAAGGCGGTCGTCAGGGGGATGTTCCCGCCGATGGCGACGTCGTAGCTGTCGGTGAGCTTGTGGGCCGCCACGATGTTGACATTTTCATCAACGGCGAGGGAATCCGGCTTCGTCTGGCACATGAGCTCAAGGATATGGGTCGCGTTACCGCACACGAAGAAGGACGAAAAGGCGCCCTTGTTGCGGATATGCCTGAAGATCTTTGCATAGGGCTCGAAGACGAAGTTCTTGAAATGGGTTGGGGAAATCTGGGATACGACCGGGTCCACCGGTACGATGACGTCCACGCCTTCTTCCAGATAGAAGTCGGCCATCTGCAGCCCCAGTTCCGTGGTGTAGGCCATCAGCTCCTTGACATACTCGGGGTGCTGGCGCGCATCGCGGAAAAAGTTCGTTCCCCTCAAGTGGGAAGCCAGCGTATACGGACCGCAGAAGAGCCCGTACAGAGCGGTTCTGTCGCCCACGGCCTTTTTGATGCGCCGCGTGACATCCAGTACCAGAGGGATTCGTCCGGAATCTCTAGTGATCTTGATATCGGGAATTTCAAAAGTCGATTCCAGGGGATGCGAGCGGACGCTGGGCGGGCCGTTCTTTTCCCATTTGATGGTGCAGCCCAGAATTTCCGCTTCCAGCTGCAGGTCAAACAGGAGGATCAGGCCATCAGGCGCATACATCTTTTCCACTTCCAACAAAGACTCGACGAGCTTGTCCGCGTCCTGATAGACTTCATCGGCAGTGTATCCCTTCAAAAACCCGGCATGGACCCCAGCCATGGGAACCCAGGCGGGACGTTCCGTTTCTTCATGCCTAAGCGTTTTAAAAAGCACTTCTTTGCCAGTCATGCAAGACTCCTTTGTTGATGTTTGGAGCTGCAGGATGCCTTCCTGTAATGGCATCATTTTCGGAAACCGCCGACATGCTCCCAGCGACAGCCATCCTCTCGTGATGCAACTGTTTTTACCGGTTCATGTCAACGTTCCGAATGTTTTTCGCCAAGCGGCTTCGCCACTCAGTTTCTGACGCTGGCCGCGTAGTCGGAAGAGGCCCTGACCATGGCCAAAATATTTTCCAATGGTGTCCGAGCGGCCAGATCGCAACCGGGCATCATCACGTAACCACCGTCCAGCCCGGCGATTTCGGCATTGGCGTACGCTGCGGCATACACAGCCTCACTCGTCCCCATGCACAGCAGTTCGTTGGGATTGAAATTCCCCACCATAGTGAGTTCTTTGCCTGCGGCCTCCAAAGATTCCTTGAGGTCCACGGGGGAGTCCACGGAAAAGCCGTCAATCCCCAGAGCCTTGACGTGAGGAAGCCTCATACCTGCCTTCCCGCAGATATGCAGCAAAAATGTTTCACAATTTTTCAACTGGGAGGTGAGCCCCTCGAGCGTGGGGACTACGTGTTGCTCGTACATTTTTGGGCTGATCATGTCCCCGGACGAACAGGGGTCACAAGTCTGGATGAGATCGCAACCGTTCTCACAGTACATGTTGGCGATTTCGGCGCAACAGTCCGTGGCATACTCAAGCAACGGCTTGATATACGGAGACTTCTTCCCCAGCAGGATCATAAACTCTTTCACGCCTACCATCATGCTTGCACCGGAGAAAGGGCCGACCATCTGACCGACCACGCTCTTTCTGTCGCCCACAAGCTTTTTTATTTCCCGGGATTGGCGCATCATTTTCTGAATCAGTTCACTGTTCTCCAGCCTTTCACGGATTTTCGAGCGATCCAAGGAAGAGATATCCGCCGCAACGTCGTGGATGCAGGGTTTAACCTCGATCGGGGCGCCGATCTTTGAGATCTCGGTGGGGCAACCGAGAGCCTCAAGCAACCCAATCCAGCACCCCAAGCCCGTAGTGACCGAGTCACTCTGCATCTCGTCATATGTCCTGACTATCAGCTCAGCACCAAGATCATCCATCTCGCGCAGATCTTTAAACGAAATCTTTTCCCGCTCGATCATCCACGTTTCACCGAGGAGGATCATCATGGGCACACGATCCACCGGGTTGTGGGCAAAAGCAGCTTTGACACGTTCTTTGGAAGTCATGGTGCGGGGCATAAATTTCTCCTCTTATAAAGCAATGTCCGGATCCGTTTAAGACATATCTCCAACTGATTGCTATAAAAACATTGGGGATGACGGCCTATTGACTGAAGGCACGCCCGCTTCCAGGAACCGCCCAGGCCAGAGAAAAGTTCCCGGAAAACGGCTGCATTTCATCGCCTCCGCCGGTGGAACCGACCGGAGGCGATGAAATGTTAGCGTGTCATCATCTTTCCCAGAAATCGCCTCAGGCGATTACGCGGCTAGTATTCCATCGGGAGGCCCATCTGGGTCAGTTCCTTCTTCACCTTGTCGTACATATCCATGTACCACTTCTGCGGCTGGACGGTGACGAGGTTGTAGCATTCCCTGAAGTCGCCGCCCATCTTGTGCGCGGTATGGGAGTCAATGGTGGGCTGGTACTTGGCCATGATGCGCTTGACCAGATCGTTGGCATGGGCACGGGTAAGGCGCGCCTTGGCGACGGCTTCGCCCACTTCGGCGGAGAACTGGAGGCCAAGGCCGCTCTGATGGTCCTTAAGCCCGCTCTGGGCACCGGTGCCGCCGGAGACGCCGTTGCCGAGCACGACGGCACTGATGGCGGAGGCGGCGGATTCCCAGAAGAAGTTTTCATGACCAATGCCGTGCGTCATCTGCCAGCCACCGCCGGTCAGCGGTTCGCACACGGTGTTCTGGGTAACGGCGGCGTTCTGGTGGTTGCTGCACCACAGGGAGTACTTGCTGGTGTTGCTGAAGTACATGGCGTCCACGGCCCACGAGCCATCGATGGTTATATCGTACAACAGCTTATTGATGATAAATTCCGCAGTTCCGGTGACGGCCGAGGTGGCGGGGGAGCCGGACAGTCCGCCGATATAGCTGCACATGCCGCCCTGAATATTGATGCCGTAGGTGTGCCAGGTCAGAGCGCGCGTCATGTGATCATAGGTCACCTTGTGATGCGGCGTGATGAGGCAACAGCGGTTGTCGCCCCTGCGGATGCCCCAGCCCGGATGCCCGGCCACAGTCTGGGCGGACAGGGCGAGCGTCCTGATGCCTCCGTCCGCGAAATCGGGACGGCAGGCCCGACGGCATACGTCCTTCACGATGGAGATGCACTTCATCTCCGCGAGCATTTCCCACGGGGAGTTGGGGGTTACGGGAACATTGTGGATCTTGGTCAGGTTGCCTTGGAAGGCGATGTAGTCGACCAGCGGCTCCTGAATGTAGCTCCAGCATACCTTTTCATAGAGATCCTCGGAAATGGGCCCGAGGATGCGCCCTGTGAGAAAGACGGGGTTCTTTCTATGCTCGTAATCCTCAAAGCCGCGATGGGTGCAGAGAATGGCGTCCTTGCCGCTGCCCATGGTGTAGGAGTCGGGGATGTTGTCGATGACATCCATGACTTCCTGCTCGGTGAAGGTGATGAGCCTCTGAGTATCGGTGCACAAGACGCCCACTTCGAGCACCATCTCGATGGCGGCCCTCCACAGCCGATCGAGGAGGTCGTCGTCACAGGGGATCATCTGGGACGGGTCATAGGTGATGCCCCACTTCTTGGTGATGGCCTTGAGCTTGGGCCAGTAGACCTTAGTATCGAAATCCTGCGCAAAACAGATGGGACCTGTGTGCGCTCTGGACCAAAATTCGATGATCTTGCCGCGGCTGCTTACCAGCATGATGTTTCCTCGCTATTGCAGGGTTTGGGGAATATCGGCCTTAAGCCGCCGTTTCGGCCAAGAGCCTCTTCGCTAGGGCGACGGCTTCCACGGCGTCCTTGCTGAACCCGTCAGCGTCGATGGAGTCGGCCCATTGCTGGGAGCAGGGGCCCCCGCCGATCATCACCTTGAACTTGCCGCGTAGATTCTTCGCTTCTAGAAACTCGATCACTTCCTTTTGATAGGGCATGGTCGTCGACATGAGGGCCGAGAGTCCAATGAGCTTCGCTCCGAACGCCTGCGCTTCCGTGATGAAGGTTGCGCTGTCCACATCGACGCCCAGATCCTTCACGTCAAACCCGGCCACGGTCAGCATGGTCGTGACCATATCCTTGCCGACGGTGTGCACGTCGCCCTTGACGGTGCCGATCACAATCTTGGGCCGCTCTTGGCCGCCAGCCCCCTTAGCTGCCTTGAGCAGTTCCGGCTCGAACAGGCTCATGGCTGCTTTGAACGCGTCGGAAGCGAGCAGAACTTCGGGCAGGAAGACTTCCATGGCTTGGAACTTCACCCCAAGCTCATTCAGCGCGTCGCCCATGGCATTGACCCCGTCTATGGGGGGCAATCCGGCTTCAAGGATGTCCTTTGCGGCGTTGACGGCCTGTTCTTCGTCAAAATCCAGAATGGCCTGCTTCAGTCTTTGAATCCTTTCGTCCGCCATTGTGGGCTCCTTTTTCGTTACGGTTTCAGGGGAGGGGGTTATTACGGATTCACCGTCTGAATCGGTAACCAGATAAAAAGATAGGTATTGTGTTTATAAAGCATATACGGGGTTACTTCGGGAGACGGAAACGACAGGTTCCGTCAGCCAACATTTTTTTTGCAAGCGCATGATCCCAATCAAAGAAAGTCTCCATCGCCTCCTGCTTTGCATGGGGATCTTTATAGGTAAGGTACCAGACGTCATCTTCCGCGCTCAAGGAGACGGGCATTCCTGTTTCGAGTTCAAAGCCTTTCTTTGCCCAATCAGGGGTGCCGCCTTTCAGGAAACGGACATCGGCATGGGGCCAAAGGCGTTCGGCATCGGCGGCCAGCACGTCATCGGTCTCGTCCAGATACGAACGAATCAAGCCGTGCGTGCTTTTCACAGTCTGAGGTTATGACGACGACTCGCGCGTGGGGATAGTGTCCGTGCACCCGTTCCAGCCAGCAGCGGGGCGTCCATACGGCGCCGGGAATATGTCCGGCGCGGTGTTTATCGCTGTAACCTACGTTGATGAGGAGCGGCGGTTCTTTTTCAGCAAGCTTTTGCGCGAGTTTTTGGCAGGTGATGCCTTTATCGAAACGACATTCAATACCGGGGATCGGGGCCGGAAGCGACTCAAGCTTTCCGTGGTTCACCCCTGAACCGCCGAGACCACCCCTGAGGACATGGACATCGGGGATGTCCAGCTGCTTGAGCCAGTAAGCCGTGATGATGGATCGTACTTCCGTGTCGTCTACGAGAACAAAACGGGCGTTGCGCACGGCCGCAAAGTCGTCGGAAAGCTGAGCGAGCTGGCAGCCCGGTGCGCAGCGGGAGCCCTTCAGATGTCCGGCGGCGTATTCCTCGGGCTGGCGGACGTCAAACACGTAGAGCGGGATTTTGTCCGCCTCCTCCTGCCATGCTTGAAGCTCTGCCGCGTCTACAAAGGATATGTCGTGCTTTTGGGCCAGCATGTTGGCATGTTCCCGCGCGAACGCGAGCGCTTGGAAAGAAGGCGGAGCTGTCCTGTCCGTGCGGTTGAATTCCAGATCATATCCGCTGAGTTTCCAGTTCAGCGTGCCGCCCCTCATCGAGGCCACCGGATTGGGCACGCCGAGGTCGATGAGCATCTGAGCGCACAGAATGCCCCGGGTTCTGGAGCCGCAGTTGGTGATGACAAGCGTGTCTGGAGAGGGAACCAAGTCAAGGAAACGATAGGCCGACTCGCAACCCGGTGCGCTGATGCCCTCCGGGATGGCCATGCTGGCGTATTCTTCTGGGACGCGGATATCGAGGAGAGCCACTTTTTCCCCTTGGGCAATCCGTTGCCGTATTTCATCGGGAGTGAGGCTGGGGGTCTTCATCTCCTGCTCAAGATATTCCGCATAGCTTTTTGTCATGCAGCTTGTGCCGTCAACGGCAATATAACCGGCTTCGAGCCAATCAGCCAACCCGCCGCGGAGACATGAGGATTCCCTATACCCCATTTCTCGGGCGCGTTCGCAGGCTTTCCCCGCGCGTGCGTCGCCATCGCCCCCATCCATAAAAATGATGGGAACTTTTTTGCACGGAACAAGCAAGGGAAGCATGAACTCAAGCCTGCTGAGAGGAGCGTTGCTGGCGCGCAGGACATGGTTCCGCGAGAACTCCTCTTGTTCACGAACGTCGATAAGAGCCAAACGTTCCCGGCTTTTCAGGCGTTGCATCGTTTCGTCAGGTGAGCAGTAACCGTTTGACATTATTTATCCCTTCTGCTTAATGATAAATGGGTACCTACCTCGCGATTATAAGGCATGGAGCAAGAGGGATGCCAAGAACCTGTTTTTATAATGAGCTATTTTGATTGTGAATTTTGTAGACTCACGTGTTGTGGACGGTGACTGCGTGTAGTGATATGGAGACGCTAGAAAGATAATTTTTATTAATATGTTGTTATTTATATATAAATATAAAATATGCATGTTGAGTCAAAATGTGGACACTGTACTTAAATAGAGACATACTAAGTAACATTTTGTCTGGAGTCCGCATTATGCGGTCCTGAATGCGAAAAAGCTGGAGGAGAGAACGTATGGCACGCAAGACCCAACGGAGCCATGTTTCGGAAATCATAGAAAATAACCCTAATTTGTTGGAACTTTTTGAAATCCTGCATTGCGGTATCGCGTTACATACGCCTGACGGCATTTATCACTATGCCAACAAAGCCTACCGAAATATGTTCGGCATGGCCGGTAATGAGCCGATAGGTCGCCATGTGCGGGACTATTTCGATACGGCGGAACAAGGGGTCATGCTCGCCATCAAAACCAAAAAGGAAGTCATGGGGACGACCGCGGCCAAGGACGGCGTATACGGCGTGGCGTACCGCATCCCTCTCCTCAACGCGGGAGGAGATCTACAAGGTGTACTCGCCGAGGTTGTCACCGCCGGATACGATCGAAAAAACGTGGCGGAGCTGATGAAGCTTATCCAAGATCTGCAGAAAAAGACTTATTACTATGAATGGGAAACGCGCAATCAGCCTAAGGAATTGCATTCCTTTGAGCGGATTGTCGGCGAGAGCATTCCCATGCGCAAGCTGAAGGCCATGGGCGTCCGTTTTGCCACGGGCAGGCAGCCCGTACTCATTTTCGGGGAAAGCGGGACCGGCAAGGAGCTTGTCGCTCAGGCCCTGCACAGGGCGAGCGAACGGGCGCAGAAACCGTTTGTGGCCGTCAATTGCGCGGCTCTTCCGCAGGAGTTGATCGAGTCGGAATTGTTCGGCTATGGGCCGGGGGCTTTTTCCGGCTCGAAAAGCGGCGGTATGAAGGGCAAGTTTGAGCAGGCCGAGGCGGGCACGGTTTTCCTCGACGAGATCGGCGAGCTTCCCTTGCACATGCAGTCTAAGCTCCTCCGCGTATTGGAAAGCGGTGAAATCCAAAAGCTGGGCTCTTCGGGGACGACCTATGTGGACTTTCGTTTGATTGCCGCCACCAATCGCAATCTGGAACAGATGGTCGCCGACGGGACATTCAGGGAAGATCTTTTTCATCGGTTGAGCGTCCTTGAACTCCATATTCCTCCTCTGCGGAACCATGCGGAGGATATCCCGCATCTCATCCGCTGTTTTCTGGAAGAGATGATTGGGTTTAAGCAGGCCCATGCCTTGGAGGTTTCGGAAAGGGTCATGGGGCTTTTTCGGAACTACACATGGCCGGGGAATATCCGAGAGTTGAAAAACCTGCTGGCATCGACCCTTTATGCGATAGAGGAGCAGGAAACTATAATAGATCTGCAACACTTGCCGGAGCGTTTCTTGAAACGCATACATCCGCGCGATACGCTTGATGAGCGGTATGTCCCAAGTACTGGGTCGCTAAAAACGATACTGGCCCATGCCGAACGCCATGCCATCCGGGAGGCCCTCAAACGTTCGGATCAAAACAGGACGCTGGCCGCGCGCGAATTGAACATATCGCGTAGCAACCTGTATAAAAGGATGGCTGAGCTTGGGATGAGGAGTGATTGATGGTGGAACAGAGGGGTTCGGCCGATCGCGGGGGAGACGTCTTGCCACTCAGGAAGGTCGCGCTTTACGCCATTATAAGTGCCGTTGGAAAATCGAGCTTCTTTTTTCATGTTGCCGCCAATCCCTTTTGATATGACATGCAACCCCGTGTAAATTCTCAGTTCAGTCACCAGCGGTGGAATGCAAGGAGGTTCCATGCCACATGTACGGATTCATCCGTATGCTGGCAAAGGCCGCTGTTTGGGCTGCCCTTGTCCGGCTGTTTAATTGGCTGATGGACGAGTTCCTGAGCTAGAAACAGCCACTGGACAAAGCAACGCCCCTAACAGTGGTGAGAGACTGTTAGGGGCTGTTCAGTGGGAATTATGTGTCCTGCTAGGGGAGTCCCGAAAAAGACCCCGCGCAATGGGACGGTAGGTGTTCGCGCACTTGCCGTCCCTTTTGTGTTTAAAGATAAGGTGATTCGAAAAGTTTGGCAAGTCATGCGCTCGGATGAGGTAGTGAACTGCCCTGTTCACCGGGCGGACTTCACCAACAACCGGCGTAACACGAGAGGCATAAAAGTCTATTCCCCCAAAAAAATAATGATTTCCAGACCCCCCGTATTTCCAGTCATAACTTTGCCCACCTATGACACCGAATCCCCCCGACGCACTTCCTATTCCATGTTGCCCCCTTGTATAGAAAGAGGCCGAAATCTCCCGAATACCATCTCCCTGAAGCTGACCCAGCCCTGCACTGGTATGGGGCACGGTCCCATAGTGTGTGCCGTCTGGGACCCTTGGCCGCGCAGGAATATGCCCCGGTAATCAGGCACCCGCGAGCCCACGAGCGCGGCCAGTTCCGGATACACTGAATCTGTAATGTAATACCCTAAAATATAAGGACAACGCCGAAAAAATTTCTATCGGCGTTGTCCTGCAAGTTGCTATACAGCTATATAAATATGTATTTACTGAAATACATATTTATGGTTTTGCTCGGATAAGGCAGCGGACGTAGATGTGATCCGGAGCTGTCTCTTCACTTCCAGTATAGTCTGTCGGGTTTCCTCCTCCTGTACCGATGCTTCCGCTTACGGTTCCGCTTTTCAAATTTCCTGTTACAGAACTAGAATTAGCTGTTTTTGTTGACATATTCGATCTAATATTGCTTGAACGAATGGGACCGGACCCACTTATTACATCCGCTGCGTTATAGTAGTTCGTTGTCCAGAGCACAGCGTCATCACTGTATTTTTGCCCAGCCGCCGTGCCACTCAGGGCTGTACTCACGAGCTGCCCGGAAAAGGAGTGCGTGTGAGTCGGCTGCGTATGGTTATGGCTCTTGATCGAGTTGGACACGGTCTGCCCGACGCTATGCCCGGCCTGGAGGCCACGCAGAAAACGTCCCCGGTAATCGGGCACTCGGCTGCCTATAATTCCGACCAGTTCCGGATACACTGGCATGGAAAGAATAACATCTTAAAATATAAGATAAACACGAGAGAATACTCTCGATGCGGTTAGGCAATATATCAATACATAAGTACATATGTATATAAATATGTACTTATGTATTTTTCATATGAAAAGTGAAAACAATCCTTCGGCACAACCAGTCTTGGAAGCCTTGCCATAGGAGGCGTACCTGTGTACTTTCCGGGCCGGGACTTCCCTTATTCAGTCACCAGCGGGGGATTGTAAGGAGGTTCCATGCCACCATGTACGGATTCATCCGTATGCTGGCAAAGGCCGCTGTTTGGGCTGCCCTTGTCCGGCTGTTTAATTGGCTGTGGGATACTTTCCTAGGCTAGTAACAGCCCGCTAGACAAAGCAAAGCCCCAACAGTGAGCAAGACTGTTGGGGCTTGTCTAGTGGGAAAACATCTGTTTTGTCACCAGGGAGTCCCGAAAAAGACCCCGCGCAATGGGACGGTAGGTGTTGACGCACTTGCCGTCCCTCTTGCTTTTTAAGATAAGGACTTTCGATGAATTTGGCAAGTCACCTGGCCCGGATGAGGTAGCGAACTGCGCGGTTCACCGGACGGATTTCACCAACAACAGGAGTAACGCGAGAAGCATAAAAATCTATCCCACCCCAATAGGTGTTTCCTGTTCCCCCATATTTCCAGTCGTACCCCTGTCCTCCTGTGACTCCAAAGCTCCCTGATGCTCCTCCTATTCCGTGCTGCCCCCCTGTCGAAAATGAGGCGGAAATTTCACGTATCCCATCGCCCTGAAGTTCACCGAGGCCTGCGCTCCAGTGGCCAACAGCGCCATAGTGATAGCTGGTTTGGCCACCGTATCCCCGGAGGAACACCCCCTGATAATTCGGGACGTTCCACCTGATGAGCGCGACCAGTTCCGGATAGACTGCGCTGGATATGGATTGCCCGTTACATTCCAGCCAGTTATCTCTGTCAGAAGGCCATGAGTTGGAAGGCCAAGTAATCACCGTTCCAACGGGGATCGAAGCCCCCACGCTTTTGACAGAAATTGTTGTAGGATTAAAGCTGGTTCCATCAGCAGCCACCCCTGGCAAGACCAGCCCAAAACACAAAAGAAAGAGCAAGAGCAGTCTTTTCATGACGTTCTCCCTAGTTGCCTGCATGTTGCCGGAAGAGCGAGTGCATGGCAGTCACAGTCTCTTCGATGAAGCCCATCTTCAGGAGGAAGTCCGTGTCGGGATCGGCGTCTTCTCCTTTCTGTCTACGGATGCGCGGTGTCTTCAGGCCGCTGAAGCTAAAATCCGCGTTCAAAGTAAAAATGGACACCAGTTCATCTTCCGGCATTGAGGAAAGCCTGATTTTGAGGCTGGTAAGCAAGAGCCCGGATTCCAGTCCGGCTCTCGCGCTGTCCGGCGCATCTGTTACTGAGACTGAAGGCCCATCCGTCCGGGAAAGCGTAGCCTTTTCCTGTTCAGCTATGGAGTAGGTCTTTTCATCGAGGGAAAGCGTCATGCTTTCCGCATAAATGTCCTTCATGAGGTCTTCCAAGGGATGATCCGAGCCGCCAGTAGTCCCGGAGAGCGCAATCGGGTACAGGCGTTCCAGTTCTCCGCCAAAGGCCGATTCCATGCATTTTTCAAAAAGTTCAAGCACCGACTTAGAGGTGCTGGCGACATAGACAAGACCAGTGGACATATTCACGGCCACACCATACATGGAAGGCCGGGGCTCCGTTTTGGAAAGCAGAATGTTCTTGCAATGCTTCCGGATTTCTCCTTTCCTTCCCTTGCTGAGGGCTTTCTTCCCTTGGGTTTGCAAGTTCTCGATTTCCTCACGGACCTTTGCGGCCACATGTTTTTTCAGAATGGCGGGAGCGATGCGCCTTACGTCCACCCTGAAGCCAAAAGCCATATAATGCCCTTTTTCCGGTATGGAGTTGATCCATTCCGTATCGAACATGTCATCACAATTGACGAATCCACATGCCTTTTCTTCCGGCACGTTGTCGATGGACCGGAAGGCGAATCGCCTGATCGCGTCGCCAGTGATGTTGGCGAGGAGTGGGGATTCGGCGTGGTAGACGGTCAAGGGAATGGAAGATTTTATAAGAGTCATAGCGTTCTCCTGCTTATGAATTTATCTGGATTTGTTGTTTTCGTCTTTTTTGAGTTCTAAATAGAAAGTACATTGTAGGCCGCTTTAAGTATGGATTCCTTGTCTTCTTTAAAAAGCAGTTTGAAAAAAGAAATCATTTTGGCCTCCTATTAAAGTCAGGTTTTCCATCCTTCCCCCAAAAGCTCGTTTTACAGTTTGGATAGCCGGAGCAGGAAAAGACTTCATAGGGTTTCCCCGCCTTGCTGGTGCCTTGCCTGTAGAGCAGCGCCTTACCGCAATCGGGGCAGGTAAACTCCGTCACCACTCGCGGAGACTTTTCTTTGGGCTGGCCGGGGGTGCCGTTGTCATCGGGCAGAAAGACATTGTTACCGTCCGGATGCCCTTGTTTGTT
>OGOV01002923.1_pt1 | contig 12088 bp, 7 predicted proteins | sample 1552711 | NCBI WGS metagenome assembly OGOV01 (sample SAMEA2580216, study PRJEB22360) | human gut metagenome | biome: human gut; feature: human-associated habitat; material: faeces | place: Denmark | collected 2008/2010 | reverse complement strand
AAGCAACCTGTATCTTGGAAAGTATTATTTGAAGGAGATCACGCCTCCAGTAGGTTATCTTCTGGACGAAGAGGAGCATGATGTAAACTGTAACTACGAAGGAGACCAGGTAGAGACGGTAAAACGAAATACCGTTTCCAAAGAAGACGTGATCAAACAGCCATTCCAGTTGATCAAAGCAGCGGATAATGATAAGACCGATGCGGATCTTTTAAAAGGTGCCGGATTCTCTGCTTATCTGATCAGCAGCCTGACTGTAAAGGACGATGGAAGTTATGACTTTACAAATGCGACCCCGATCGTTCTTACGGAAGACGGAAAAACAGAAATGTTTACCGATGAACGCGGCTATGCGTGCAGCATCCCGATTCCTTATGGACGCTACATTGTCCGTGAGACTACAACACCGCATAATTTCATGCCGGTAGATGATTTTATCGTAACCGTAACCGAGAACAGCAGCACACCGCAGGTATGGAGAGTCCTTTTGGACGATGAGTTCAAAGCAAAGCTTAAGATCGTGAAACAGGATGATGAGACCAAACAGCCGGTCCTCCTTGCCAATACAGAATTCAAAGTGTATGACCTGGATGCGAAAAAGTATGTGGAACAGGTAACGACCTATCCAAATACGGTTGTCCATAAATCCTATTTTACGGACGAAAATGGTTACCTGATCCTTCCGGAATCCTTAAAATGCGGAAATTACAGGATCGAGGAAGTGAGCGCGCCGGATGGCTACACCCAGAATACCCAGTATGTGGAGATTAAAGTTGACAAAAATACAGCATACCAGATGGATTCCGTCAGCGGGGATGCCATCATTACCGTGACCTATGAAAACCATCCGGTCAAAGGTAAACTGGTGATCCATAAATCCGGTGAAACCTTAAAATCCTTTAAAAAGGATTTTGTATACGAAGAAACTTCCCTGGAAGGGGCAGAATTTGAAATCTACGCAGCAGAAGATATTTTTACACCGGATCATCAGGTGGACGAGCAGGGAAACCGCCACGTGATCTATGCAAAGGATACCCTGGTAAAAACAGTGACCACTAATAAAAATGGGGAAGCTGTTATCAAAGATCTTCCGCTTGGAAAATACCGTGTGAAGGAAACAAAAGCACCGTCCGGATTTGCCTTAAATCCAGACAGTCAGGAAGTATCCTTTATCTATAAGGATCAGAACACACCGGAGATCGAAGAAAAACTGGAATTTTCCAATGAACGCCAGAAAGTAGAGCTGAGTGTGGAAAAACAGGATGCCGAAACCGGAAAGGCTTTAAAAGGTGCAACCTTTGGATTATACAATAAAGAAGCAATTTCTTCCGGCGACAAGGTGATCGTAAAAGCAGATACACTGCTTCAGGAGATCACAAGCAACGAAAAAGGTAAGGCAGCGTTTACGCTGGATCTTCCGCTTGGCAGATACTATGTGAAAGAGCTGCAGGCGCCGGCGGGTTATGTATCTTCCGATGAGATCCTGGAATTTGATGCCACATACCAGGGCCAGGACGTAAAAACGATCAAATTAAAATCCGTGAAGAAAAACCGGCCGACAACGGTAGAAGTAACAAAAGCAGATATCACGACCGGAACAGAACTTGACGGGGCTTCCATGAGTGTACTGGATAAGGATGGCAACGTGATCGATTCCTGGACATCCGTAAAAGATTCCCCACATGTGATCAAGCGACTTCAGGTTGGAAAAACTTACATTCTGCGTGAAGAGCTTGCACCATATGGCTACTTACGTGCAACAGATGTAGAGTTTACGATCTCTGATACTGCAGAAGTACAGAAAGTCAAAATGGAAGATGAAGTCCCGGTAGCAAGACTTCTGGTAAACAAGAAAGGGGAATTCTTAGACAGCGTATCCCTTCTTGACAATGCAAAAGGCATGATCGAGCACCTGTTCAACTATGTGACCGGAAACCTGACTGATGTAACTTTCAATGTTTACGCGGCAGAAGCCATCCGTGCAGCAGACGGGGTAAGTGCAGATTATTATGCGGCAGATGAACTGGTCGGCTCCATTACAACAGATGGAAATGGCATCGCCCAGATGGATAACCTTCCGCTTGGACGTTATTACATCGTGGAAAAAGAGACCGCACATGGCTACGTTCTGGATAATGAACCAAGATATGTGGATCTTACATACCGTGACCAGGATACACCTCTGGTTACTTATAGTGCCGACTGGCAGAATGCGCGCCAGAGGGTACAGGTGGAAGTCCTGAAAAAAGAAAAGGACAGTGACAAAGTACTTTCCGGGGCAATCTTTGGCCTCTATGCAGCAGACGACATCGTATCTTCAAAAGGAAAAGTACTCCTTGCGAAAGACACCCTGATCGAACTGAAGACCACAGATGAGGATGGAAAGATCCAGTTTGTTGCAGACCTCCCGGTTGACAGCAGGTACTACATTAAGGAACTTTCCGCCCCGGATGGCTATGTGACAGACCAGGAACCGCAGGAATTCACCTTTGAGTACCAGGGCAGTGGAACCAGCGTTGCAGAGTATGCGTTCACCTTTGAAGATGAACAGACCACAGTAGAACTTTCCAAAGCAGACCTGACAGACAAAAAAGAACTTCCGGGAGCATCCTTAAAGGTAACAGATGAGGATGGGAATACGGTGGATGAATGGGTATCCAAAGAGAAAGCGCATATCATCAAGGGCCTTATTGTAGGAAAGAAATACAAGATGACAGAAACAAAGCCGGCAGATGGTTATGTGACTGCGGAAAGCATCGAATTTACCGTCGAAAACACAAAAGAAGTACAGAAACACCAGATGCTTGATGATGTGACCAAAGTGGAAATCAGCAAGAAAGACATTACGGATTCCAGTGAGGTACCGGGAGCAAAACTGATCATCCTGGATAAAAACGGAAAGAAAGTTGACAGCTGGACTTCCACGGATAAACCGCATATGATTGAAAAACTTCCGGTAGGCGAATATACCCTTCGTGAAGAGCAGGCCCCGGATGGATACCTCATTGCGGAAGATGTGAAATTTACGGTAAAAGATACTGGAAAAATCCAGAAAGTCAAAATGAAGGACGCACATCCGTATGGAAAACTGGTCATCAAAAAGACCGATTCCACCAGTAAGGCAGCCCTTTCAGGAGCAGAATTTGAACTGCGTGAAAAGGAAAGCGGAAAAGTCGTAGAAAAACTGGTGACGGATAAGACTGGAACAGCGACAAGCGGCAAACTTCCGATCGCTACTTACAAAAATGGAAAAGTAGAGAAAACCGTGGAATACATCCTGGTAGAGACCAAAGCACCAAATGGTTATGAATTAAGCAGCAAAAAAGAAGAGATCCGCTTTGAATACAAAGATGGAAAGACTAAGGTGATCGAGATCGTAAAAGAGATTAAAAACACCAAATCCCCTTCCGGTGGCACACCGACAGGAAACAGCCCGAAAACAGGGGACAGCACCAACATCTGGCTTCCGATCCTTCTGGCAGTCCTTTCTGCCTGTGGCATTGGCGGCGTGATCTGGTATAAGAAGAAAAAAGGAAATTAATACGGTTCAGGGCTGCTCGATTTACGGGCAGCCCTTTTTCCAGGAAGAATAATCGGAGGTTTGTATGAGACACATTAAAGAAATCATGATCGTGGCAGTCTGCCTGATGGTACTCAGCTTTTGCGTATGTACCGGTTTTGGCATTTACTTTATGTACCGTGAAGGTGTGCAGGAATATGAAGACCTGCGTACATATGTTAAGGAAACGGATGAGGATGACCACACAGAAGGAACAGACGGAAGCGATGGGAAACAGACCGTGGTTGATTTTAAGGCATTAAAAAAGATCAATCCGGATATCGTTGCATGGATCCGGATCCCGGATACCAGTATTGATTACCCGGTAGTCCAGGGAAACGATGACTCCTATTACCTGACACATACTTTTAAGAAGACAGAACATGTGGCAGGGGCGATTTTCCTGGATTCCGATAACAATGCCGATTTTTCTGATGACAAGAACATCATTTATGGCCACAATATGAAAGATGGCAGCATGTTCCGCGGACTTCGAAATTTCCTTGACGATGAATTTTTAAAAGAACACCATATCCTCTATCTATATCTTCCAGATGAAGGGGTATGGATCTTTGTGATCGTAAAATGCGAGTATACACCGGCAGATGGAGATGCTTTCTTACTTGGAACGCAGGAGAAAGTTCCGACGCTACTGCTTTCCACCTGTGGAACAGATGCCTCCAAACGTTTGGTCGTATGGTGTGAAAGGCAGGAAGAGAAAGGTGAACAGATAGAATATTCTGACGAGGAAACAGAAGTACAGGAAGCCACGGATGATCTCGCTTTCTTAGATGGGGAGTTTGTGGAAAACGAAACCCATGATTTTATTTAAATGTTTGCAGGAATTTAATGGAAAATTTTTGTAAAATATAACATTTTAATTTTCAGGTCTTTCTGGATGGACAGGAACAATCATGGTCTATCCGGGAGGGCCTTTTTTTATTGCAGAAATGGCGTAAAATGGCACTTTTGATGGAAATATGATTGCAGAAAAAAGAAGAAAGAAAAGTGATGTTAGTTACGACTACTTTTAAAATTGAGAAGAAAAATGTCGATTTTTCTCGAATTTTGTTTATAAAAACATATGACGTTTTCTGCTATTTCAAGACAAAATGATTGACAAAATATGGAAAAAAAGTTATGCTATAAGAAAGGTAATATTGTAGAGATTTTATATATGAGTGGTTCGACAAAGACTCATATATAGGAAGTTCGGTGAAAATCCGACACAGGAACGCTACTGTGATGAGCAAAAGCTACAAGTCAGGTCTATCCCTACAATGATGTGCATCAACCCTCGGTTTCAGGGCGGCACGGGTATTTTGTGACTGGGTCGTGCCATGCGTAGGGTGCGGCTTATTTTTTTGCAAGAAAAACCGCACGTTACCATCACATCTCAGAACACCAGGATATTCCCAATAAGGGAGAGGAGGAGAAAGGCAGATCCAGACTCGCGATCTGTACGGGACAGAAACCGTTGTCCTAAGGAGAAACTACAAAAAATGAGCATCTGAAAAGAAAAGGAGAGAAAAAGGTATGAGCAAAAAATTCAAAAGATTATCAGCAGTCATTTTAGCAGTTGTTATGATGCTTGGTTCAACTGTAATGGCTTCCGCAGCAACAATGAATGTTTACATCAGAGAGTGGACACAGGGAAATACCAGCAATACTTACTTAGGAACTCCAAATCCGACCCCGGATGGACTTAGCAATCTGGCGTTTACTGTAACAGGTGTTAGCTCTAAAGGAAGCTATAAGGATGCACTTGAATTGGCAGAAAAACAGGGAAAAGTAACTCTCGGCTGGAATAAAGAATATCCAGAGTATTTAACATCTCTGGCAGTTAACAAGAACGGTAAGGCTATCTATTCAAAAACAAATAACGGAGAAAACCAGAATCCTATTTATGATGGAGAGACAATGACAGGTGCTACATGGGTTGGTAGTTCTTGGATGTGGTATCCAGGAAATAATCTGACATTAGAAGATACTTCTTCTTATCCACAGACAACATTAGGAGGAACAAAAGTACCGTCAGATGCTGAGTTTTCTCTTGTACTGAGTTATGACACTACTCATTTTAAATGGGGTACAGCTTTAGAGGGCAATAACTAATGAAGAGAAAAAAATATTTGGCTTGCTGTGTTGCGGCATCTATGATGCTGGGCGTAGCGAGCCCAGCGATGGCGAGTGCAGCAACACAAGATGACTTTTCTGTTAGTGAAATTGCCGATATAGAAAATATAGGTCTGTTTGACGATGATATAGAGACTTCAGATGCACAGGACAACGAAGAAATTTCTTACTTAGAAGATGAAGATACTATAGAGACATCGGATGCTGATATACAGGAAGATTATGAAGGTGAAAATTCATCTGAGCAAAATGTAACTGCAGATACTGACATGTTTAGTTCAGGAGAAGATTTTATTGCAGATGCAGGTGATTCTGATACAAATGAAGAGTGGAAAACGTTAACATCTATAAAAAAAGAAGAACGTATTCTTTATAAGTATGATGAAAATGCTAAGACTTTATATTTTAAATGTACAGAACCGATTGCTATGCCGGATTATAAATTAGGAAATCGAACAGATTGGTTTGTTGATTTAGGCGCAGATAAGATAGCTCAGATTGAGAAAATTGTAATTGGCGATGGAATTACTGGAATTGGTCAATACTGTTTTCAGTCTAAAACGGAAAGTACCTCATATACAAATTTGAAAGAAGTTGTGTTATCTGATACAGTGAAAACTATTGGAAAAGGTGCGTTTGGATCCGACATAGCACTTAATAAAATCAATCTGGAAAATATTACTTCGGTTGGAATGGCGGCTTTTGCAAATTGTGCACTTGAGCAGGTAAGGTTTGATGCGGATTCAATTAATATTGATATAAATGCATTTAGTGGATGTTCATCATTAACATCCGTAAAGTCTAAAGAAATTAGTAGTTTAGGCGAGAGTGCTTTTGAAGATTGTACTTCATTAAAATCTTTTGAATATCAGGGTACAATCGCTGATATTTCTAAACGTGCGTTTGCAGGTACAGGGCTTACAACCTTTAGGTTTGGTAATGTTGAATCAATTGGATTTATGGCATTTTGGAATTCTGCATTGAAAACTGGCTGCTATGAAGGAACGCGTGAAGGATGGTATAATCTTGTTGGTGACGACGATGATTATGCGAATGTTTCGATTCATTGTAAAGGTGATGCTGTAGAAGCAAAAGATGCAACTTGTACAGAAGCTGGCTGGAAAGAAGTTGGCGTTTGTGAGGTATGTGGTGAGCATTATTCTTATCCAACTGATGAGAATGCAATCCCTGCAACTGGACATACATGGTCAGAGGATTATGTGGTAGATAAGGAAGCTACCTGCACAGAAGCTGGTGAGAAGAGTAAACACTGTACAGTCTGTGATGCAAAAGAAGATGTACAGGAGATTCCGGCATTAGGTCATGACTTTGTTTCCAAGGTAACAAAGAAAGCAACCTGTACAGCAGATGGTACTCTTACTTATACCTGTAGCAGATGTAACGAAACAAAGACTGAAACAATCAAAGCAACTGGCCATAAGTGGAGCAACTGGAAAAGAACAACAGCAGCTACAGTATTTAAACCAGAAGTTCAGACCAGAAAATGCTCTGCATGCAATAAGAGTGAGACCAGAAATGTAGGCAAAAAGCTTGCACCGAAAGCAACTCTTAATGCCTCTACTGTAACCTTAAAAGTAAAACAGTCTACTTCCAGACTTAAAGTTACCGGACTTGCAAAAGGTGATTCTGTAAAATCCTGGAAATCTTCCAATAGCAAGATCTTCACAGTAAGAGGCAAGTCTAACGGAACCTGCAAGATCACTGGTAAAAAGAGGGGAACTGCGAAACTGCAGATTACCCTTACCAGTGGACTGAAGAAGACCGTTAAGGTAAGAGTTCAGACAGCAGCAGTAAAAACCTCAAAAATCACAGTATCCAAAAATGTAACTGTTCAGAAAGGAAAGAGAGTGACACTGAAGCCAGTCGTAACTCCATTCACATCCAGTCAGAAAGTTACTTACACAAGTTCCAACAAAAAGATTGCGACTGTTTCTTCCAAGGGCGTTGTAACCGGAAAGAAAAAAGGAACAGCGAAAATTACTGTAAAATCTGGAAGTAAATCTGTAAAGGTAACTGTAAAGGTTAAAAACCCATATTTTGAAGATATGGACTCCTACTACGGTCTGATCAACGAAGGCAAGACAGCAGTCATTGAAATGGCTTCCTGCGCAGGACTTCCATTAGTAGAAGACCGCAAGGACCCAAGAAAGACCACTACATATGGCGTTGGACAGCTGATCTTAGCAGCAGCTGAAAGCGGCGTAGAAAAGATCATCGTAGGACTGGGCGGATCCAGTACTAATGACGGTGGTTGCGGTGCAGCAGCAGCAGTTGGCGTTAAATTCTATGACAGAGACGGAAAGGAATTCGTTCCAACCGGCGGAACCACCGCAGATATCTGTAAGATCGACTTAAGCGGCAAGGCAGAGATCTTAAATAAAGTTGAGATCGTTACCATGTGTGATATTGATAACCCAATGTACGGACCAACCGGCGCATCTCACATCTTCGGACCGCAGAAGGGCGCTGATGAGGCAATGGTACTGGAGCTGGATGAAGGTATCAAGAATTTAAGCCGTGCTATTACAGAAGCAATTGGCAAAGACATCAGTGAAGTTCCGGGAACCGGCGCAGCAGGCGCAATGGGCGCAGGCATGATCGCTTTCTTTGGCTCCCGTCTGCAGATGGGTATCCAGACGGTTCTGGACACTGTAAAGTTTGACGAAATGATCAGTGATGCTGATTATATTATCACCGGTGAAGGAAAGCTGGATTCCCAGAGCCTTCGCGGCAAAGTTGTGATCGGTATTGCAGAGCGTGCAAAGAAACAGGATAAAAATGTGATCGCTGTTGTAGGCGGTGCAGATGATGCAGAGATCGATAAGGCATACGAAATGGGTGTAACTGCCGTATTCCCTATCAACCGTTTGCCTCAGGACTTCTCCATAAGCCGTCATCACAGCAAGGAGAACCTGGCTTATACAGTAGATAACGTTTTAAGACTGATCGCTGCAAAATAAAAAATATAATTTAACATAAGGGGGATACTAGAATGAACATTCTGAAAAGCGTGAAAAAAATTCCTGGTGGTTTAATGGTAGTTCCGTTGCTGTTAGGTGCAATTATTAATACATTTTTTGGCGGTACGATCTGGACCATGTTTGATGGTACATTTACTACATACCTTTGGAAATCAGGTGCAATGCCGATCCTGGCAGTGTTCATTTTCTGTAATGCAACAACTATCAACTTCAAAAAAGCAGGCGTTACCGTTTATAAAGGCGTTGTAATTACCGCTGTCAAAGTTGGTGTTGGTATTATCATTGGTCTGATCTGTGGTAAGCTGTTTGGCGAAGCAGGTTTCCTGGGACTGTCCACACTGGCGATCGTAGGTGCCCTGGCAAACTCCAATGGTGGTCTGTACGCAGCATTAGCTGGTGAGTACGGTGATGCAACAGACGTAGGTGCTGTTTCTATCCTTTCTATCAACGATGGTCCTTTCTTCACCATGGTAGCTTTAGGTGCTGCTGGTGTTGCAAAGATCCCAATGTCCGTACTTGTAGGCTGTATCATTCCTGTAATCGTTGGCTGTATCATGGGTAACTTAGATGAAGACATCCGTAAGTTCTGCGAACCAGGTGCTTCTATGCTGATCCCGTTCTTCGCATTCCCTCTGGGCGCTGGCTTAAACATCATGAACCTGATCAAGGCAGGTGGCCCTGGAATCCTTTTAGGTGTTGGCTGTACTCTTATTACAGGTCTGGTTGGATACCTTGTATACAAGCTGTTAAGAATGGATCATCCGGAAGTTGGTGGTGCTATTGGTACAACAGCAGGAAACGCAGCAGCAACTCCTGCATCTGTAGCAGCTGTAGATGCAACTTTACTGGCAGTATCTGAAGCAGCAACTGCTCAGATCACAGCAGCTATCATCGTAACCGCTATCTGCTGCCCGATCCTTGTATCATGGCTCCATAAGCTTGAGGATAAGCGCAGAGCAGCAAAATAAGTAAATAGATAATAAAAGAATAAGTACAGCTGGTTTGGCTGTAAGATAAGTGGGACCGGGTGGAAGCATCCGGTCCTGTTTGTTACAGAAATGCCGACCGCCTGCGTCAGCGGGCGTGTCTGAGTAGGAAATCTAAGCATATGACATACTATTTTCAATAAAGTATGGTATATTGAATACAGAAAATTTTATTATTCCATTTTTCAGGAGGCAGATATGAGCGAAAAGAAGATCGTAGGTATTACCATGGGAGATCCGGCCAGTATCGGACCGGAGATTACTGTAAAAGCATTTGCAGACAAGTCCTTATATGACCTGTGTAACCCGGTAGTAGTAGGGGATGCCTGCGTAATGGAAGCAGCACTTCCTATTGTAGGACATACAGAAATGAAGATCCATGCCATTAAGGATGTTTCTGAAGCAAAATATGAATATGGAACCATTGATGTGCTGGATATGGGTCTGGTTGACATGGCACAGTTAAAAAGAGGGGAAGTTTCCGCTATGTGCGGAGATGCCGCTTTTAAATACGTAACAAAGGTTATTGAACTGGCAATGGATAAGAAGGTAGATGCTACTGTTACCAATGCTTTTAATAAAGAAGCTGTAAACCTGGCAGGACATCATTATTCCGGACATACAGAGATCTACGCAGATATGACCGGCACCAAGAACTATACCATGATGCTGGCACATGAAAATCTGCGAGTAGTCCATGTTTCCACCCATGTTTCCCTGCGTGAAGCCTGCGACCGTGTAAAGAAGCAGAGAGTATTAGACGTGATCCGTATTGCAGACAAGGCATGCAAGGATCTGGGCATCAAGGAGCCAAAGATCGGCGTAGCAGGCCTGAACCCACACAGTGGTGAGCACGGCCTGTTTGGAAGAGAAGAGATCGATGAGATCATCCCTGCAATTGAGGCAGCAAAGGCAGAAGGCATCAATGCAGACGGACCTGTACCGCCTGATACTGTATTCTCCAAAGCAAGAGGCGGCTGGTATGACATCGTAGTTGCCATGTATCACGACCAGGGCCATATCCCGTTAAAGGTAGTAGGTTTTGTATACAACCATGAAAAGAAAGCATGGGATGCAGTGGCAGGTGTAAATATCACTTTAGGACTGCCGATCATCCGCGTATCCGTAGACCACGGAACTGCATTTGACCAGGCCGGAACCGGTACAGCAAGTGAATTAAGCCTCAGAAATTCTATTGAATATGCGGTAATGTTTGCGAATAATAAAAATTAAGTATGTGCCGTTGACAAATGGCGGCCGTTATCGCAAAAAAGTCCTTAAAAAGTCTTGAAAAAATTGCAAAAAGGTCTTGCATTTAAAGGCTTTCTTTGCTAGAATAACTATTCGTGACATATAAAATCCTTGCTCCTGAAACTGAAAGCAGGGGCCAGAGACCACAAGGAGGTAAAGCAAGATGAACAAGTATGAATTAACCGTTGTTCTGAATGTGAAGCTTGAAGACGAAGAGCGTGCAGCAGCAATCGAAAAGGTAAAAGGTTACATCACCCGTTTCGGTGGCACTGTGACCAACGTAGATGAGTGGGGTAAGAAGAGACTTGCTTATGAGATCCAGAAGTCTCATGAAGCATACTACTACTTCATCCAGTTTGAGTCCGATTCTGTATGCCCTAACGAAGTAGAAGCTCACGTTCGTATTATGGAACCAGTGATCAGATACTTATGCGTTAAGGTTGAGGCATAAGAATACCCAGACCGTGAAAACGGAGTTAAAAAAGGAAGTGTGACCGTATGAACAGAGTTATCTTAATGGGCAGATTAACAAGAGATCCGGAAGTAAGATATTCACAGGGAGAGCGTTCTATGGCAATCGCCAGATACACTCTTGCAGTGGACAGAAGAGGCCGCAGAGGTCAGGATGGAAATGACCAGACTGCAGATTTTATCAACTGTGTAGCATTTGACCGCGCAGGTGAGTTTGCAGAGAAGTATTTCCGTCAGGGCATGCGTGTACTGGTTTCCGGAAGGCTCCAGACAGGCAGCTATGTAAATAAAGACGGTCAGCGTGTATACACCACCGAGGTCATCCTTGATGACCAGGAATTCGCAGACAGTAAGGGTGCGGCATCTGATATGAGCGGCTATGGACAGTCAGCTCCATCTCAGAGACCGGCTCCTACCAGCGCGATTGGTGATGGGTTTATGAACATTCCGGACGGAGTTGAAGACGAAGGACTTCCGTTCAACTAGGCTCTATTATGCCGGACATGTTCCATGGTTAATAATAAAGGAGGACAACACCAATGGCATTTAATAAAACAGACAGACCAGAGGGCGCTAAGATGAGAAGACCAGGCGGAATGCGCAGAAGAAAAAAAGTTTGTGTATTCTGTGGAAAAGACAATGTGATTGATTACAAGGATACAAATAAATTAAAGAGATACATC
>OGOV01002922.1_pt1 | contig 12088 bp, 10 predicted proteins | sample 1552711 | NCBI WGS metagenome assembly OGOV01 (sample SAMEA2580216, study PRJEB22360) | human gut metagenome | biome: human gut; feature: human-associated habitat; material: faeces | place: Denmark | collected 2008/2010 | reverse complement strand
CTATCAGAGTGGCCGAGGCAGCCAAGGTAATAGAAAATTCACAGCGGGATATCAATATCGCCTTTGTCAACGAATTGTCGAAAATCTTCAATTTAATGCATATCGATACACAAGCTGTGCTCGAAGCTGCCGCTACGAAGTGGAATTTTTTATCCTTCCGGCCCGGCTTGGTCGGAGGACATTGTATCGGTGTGGATCCCTATTATTTGGCCCAGAAAGCTCAGGAATACGGATACCATCCGGAAATTATTCTGGCAGGACGCAGACTGAACGACAGTATGGGCGAGTATGTGGCCAAACAAACGTTGAAGTGTATGATCCGGAAAGGACAATGTATCAAGGGATCTAAAGTTTTGGTGCTGGGGATTACTTTTAAAGAAAATTGTCCCGATGTCAGAAATACCAAAGTGGTCGATATTATCGCTGCTTTGAAAGAATTTGACTTGGAAGTCGATGTTTACGATCCCTGGGCATCTCCCGAGGAAGTACGGAAAGTCTACGGTTTAGAAATGAAGAATACCCTCCCCGCCGAAAAATACGAGGCGGTGGTATTGGCTGTTGCTCATCAGGTATTCCGGTCTTTGCAATTGAGGGAGTTGTGTAAAGAAAACGGTATTGTTTATGATGTGAAAAGTGTTGCCGGAGAGGCTGTAGAAGGACGGTTGTAACAGGAATTATTTATCGCTTGGCGGTTGCCGGAAGTTAAAAAATGAACTTAGGACAACCGCCTTTTTTATTTGTGTTTCTTCTTTAAGGGCGGGTAGACAGGACGAATTTCAATTCTCCGCCATTCATGATCTCTTCGTGAGTGATCCAGGTGCGGTCGAGTTTTTTCTCATTCAGATATACTTCCTGTACATAGATGTGCCGGTCCGACTCTTTGTTGGCTGTGATGACGAATTTTTTCTCCGGTCCTGTCGAGAGGGTTATTTTGTCGAACAGCGGAGCGCCCAACTGGTATTTTCCCTCGACCGGATTGACCGGGTAAAAGCCCATGGCCGAGAAGACATACCAGGCGGACATTTGCCCGCAATCTTCATTCCCGCAAAGGCCATCCGGAGTATTGTGATATAATCCGGTCAGAATTTTGTTGACATACAGCTGGGTTTTGTGTGGCTGTCCGACATAATTGTATAAATAAGCGATGTGATGGGAAGGTTCGTTCCCATGGGCATATTGTCCGATAAAACCACTGATGTCGGGAGAGGCATTTTCGCCTTCCAGCCGGGCATCCAGGGTAAAGAGACTGTCGAGTTTGGTTATAAAAGCTTCGGCACCTCCGTGCAGGGCGATCAGCCCTTCGACATCGTGTTGCACCAGCCAGGAATATTGCCAGGCGTTACCTTCGGTATATTCATCGTCCCGGTGGTTGGAATAGAGCGGGGAGAAGGGTGTTTTCCATTCTCCGGCAGAAGATTTGCCCCGCATAAAACCGGTACCGGGGTCGAAAAGATTGGTGTAATTGCGGGAGGCGTTTAAAAAGAAAAGATAGTCGTCTTCTTTTTGCAGGGCTTTGGCCATTTGAGCGATACACCAGTCATCGTAAGCATATTCGAGCGTTTTGGATACCGATTCGTTTTCGAGCTCATAAGGAATATAATGGTATTTCCGGTAAACACCCATACCGGCCCGGTCGGTGAGCGACGTTTTTTTCATCGCTTCGTAAGCCTTTTCGACATCAAAATTGCGGATGCCTTTCAGATAGGCTTCGGTGATAACAGGGATGGCATGGTTACCGATCATACAGAACGTTTCGTTGCCCGCTAGTTCCCAAACGGGTAGTAAGCCATAGGCATCATAGTGCTTGAGCATAGAATTGATCATATCCGATACCCGTTTCTTTTGGGTGATGGTGAATAAGGGATGTGCTGCCCGGTAAGTATCCCAAAGGGAAAATACCGAATATTGGTTGTGTTTATGAACACTGTGGATTTCTTTATCAGGGCCTTTATAATTACCGTTTACATCCGAGAAGAGATAAGGTGCTGTGTAAGCATGATACAAAGCGGTATAAAAATTTTCTAAGTCGGCTTCGTTCCGGCCTTCTGCTTTGATTTTTTGGAGCTGTCTTTTCCAGGCGTGGTTGGCATCCCTTTTCACTTTGTCAAAGCTCCAGTGGGAAAGTTCTTTTTCCAGATTGGCTATCGCTCCTTCGGTATTGGCAGACGAAATACTGATTTTGGCCAGGATTTTATTGGTCTTCTGGCCGAAATCGACATAGAGATAACATCCTTTGTCGGTTATTTTCTGCCCGTTTTCGAGAGGAGAGAATTTCTTGTATCCTGCTAATACTTCGCAATCCTGTGAAAATTCGATGATAAAGTACACCCGCTGGTCATTGGCCCAGCCTTGCGATTTCCGGTAACCTTCGAGGGTTCGGCTGTTGACTTTACGGATACTTGTTTCTGTCGTTCGGTCCCAGTTGCGGGCGGTGGTTAAATCGATAGTCAGAGCATGGGCCGAGTTGGCAGGGTATTGATAGTAATGGATACCGCATCGGTTGGTGACGGATAATTCTGTTTTTATACCGTTGTCGAATACGACACTGTAATAGCCGGGTTCGGCCTGCTCGTTGCGGTGGGAAAAACGGGCATATCCCGATTGGATATAAGCAGCAGGGCTGATCGATGTATCCGGTGTAGTGCTCACCGGAAGAAACCGGATATCTTGCAGATCACCGATACCTGTGCCGCTCAGATGAGTGTGAGAGAAAGAGGATATGATGCTGTCGGAATAATGATAACCTGAGGTCCAGTCCCAACCGTTACGGGGATTATCGGGGCTGAGCTGAATACCGCCGAAGGGCAGGATCGCTCCCGGAAAACAATGGCCGTGACCGTCGGTACCGATAAAAGGATTTACGTAGGCCGTTATTTTGAGTTCCTTTTCATTTTGACGACAACCGGTTATGCCCAGACATAAAAGAAGACTACAGACAAATAAAAGAGTTTTCATGGACAAAGTCGTAAATTTGAGTGTTGTTAATGATTTCAATGGATAAAGATAGAAAAAAATAAGAGACCGGGGAAACCGATCTCTTATTAATTACTAACTACTAACCTAAACATACAAACTTATGAAAAAAACGTGTCTTTTATTCTTCGTTTTGACATGACAAAGATAAGGCGGTTCCGAATAATTTACAGTTAATGGATCGTTAAATGTCCGGATAGATTTCTTTAAAACCGGGAAATTTCCCTAAAAAAGATAAAAATCAGGCAGTTATTCCATTTTTAGATAAAATTCACGGGTCAAAGCGATGTATTCTTCGCTGTAATGATGGCGGGAAAGTTCTACGGTCAGATCTGTTTCGACCGGAGGAAGAGTTTGTCTTGTCAGTTGGATAAGAAGCCGCTTGGGGGCTTTTCCCGGATTGGGATGTACACGGGTGATTTTCCGGGGGAATAAATGGTATCGCCTGGCATAGGCGATTAACTGGCAAGCTTCTTCTACAGGGAGAATTACCTGGAACTTACCGTGAGGTGTAAGCAGGCGTTCGGCATGAACGATCAATTCGGTATGGGGAAGCGTGCCGGTATGCCGCGCTAAACTACGGCCGTTATCCGGTGCCGGTGTGGAGTGTACGAAAAAAGGAGGATTACAAAGGATACAGTCATAACCGATAGCAGGAAAGAAGGCTTGCAAGGCCTGGGGATATAACCGGATACGTTCGGCCCACGGACTGATTCGAATGTTATAGGCGGCTTCCCGGCAGGCCGCCGGTTCGATTTCCAGGGCATCGATCCGGGCTTGTGCGTTTCTTTGGGCTGCCATGAGTGCGATCAGGCCGGTCCCCGTACCGATATCCAAAATGGACGCCGCCTCTTCAAGCTCTGCCCACGCTCCTAATAATACACCGTCTGTTCCGACTTTCATCGGAGTATGTTCTTGATGGATGACGAATCGCTTGAATTGAAACATCGGTGGTCAGAAATGAAAAGAAGTTGAGATGGTCCGAAAGCCTTTCGGGGCACCCCGACTTCTTTATGTTTTAGGAGGAGGTTATGCTTCTTTTTTCTCTTCTTCTTTGGCTTCTTCATCCAGGTCCAGCATTCCCTTCTCGGTGAGCAGGTTGTACCACTGAATGATTTTTTTCATATCCGAGACATATACCCGTTCCTTATCATATTCCGGAACGATCTCTTCGAAATAAGCCAGAATTTTTTCAGTAGGTTCTTTGTGACTCAGTGCAGATTTTCCATTTTCTTTAGCAGAAATGCGTTTGAAAACTTCTTTCAAAGGCATATCTTCAGCCTCAGTATAAATAGAGATATCTTCCAGTGCAATAATTTTTGAATTTGAATAGGCGGGGAAACGCTTGCCATCGATAAGTGATTCGACGATAATGGCATTAGAAGAATTACTGATCAGTTTTTGTAAACCAGGCTTTCCTGAAATGGATAAAATTTCTTTTAACATAGTTCGTTATTTGAAGTTTCACAAAAATGAGTTGCAAAACTAGTGCATTTAATTGGAAATTGAAAATGTTCATCTTACAATCTGATACTAATTCATGCCTCTTTGTTTTTTGATCTTTTCGTAAGCGACGTTGATCCGGCTGAATTTTTCTTCCGCAGCTTTCCGGATATCTTCTCCGAGGTGCCCTACTTTATCGGGATGATTTTCCATTGCTATTTTGCGGTAAGCTTTTTTGATCTCTTCATTACTGGCACTGCTGTCGATGCCCAAAACCTGATAGGCGGATTCGATGTCATCGTAATACATGGATTTTACGGACATGAAAGTGACATGATCGATGCCCAGCCGGTTGGAAATATTTTCGAGCAGACCGATCTCGGCCGTACTGACGGTGCCGTCTGCTTTGGCAATACCGAACAGGAAATAGAGCAATTGTACTTTAGAAGCTTCAGGCATCTGAAAACGGATTTGCTGACATACATCGTCGACAGGGATATCTCGTGTACTCAGTTCTTTGATCATTTGCATGGCCTCACGTGTGGCTTCGATGCCGAAATTCCGGATGAGAAATGTTTTGACATAATCGAGTTCGGAACGCATGATCCGGCCGTCGGCTTTCATCACTGCGGTCGCCAACACGGTCAGACTGAAAGTAAAATCACCACGCCCGGTTTGGCCCGGAGGAATAGGTCCCCCGTCCGATGGGATCGCAATGGTCTGGATGTTGTCGAACATCGACCCGATAAACAATCCGAATAAAGCACCGAGAGGTCCCCCCAGTGCTAATCCTAAACCTGCACCAATCCATTTTCCATATTTTGCCATGACTATTTATTGTATTTTTAAATTCAACTTATTCAAAACATCCAGGACTTGCTGTACGACCATATGGTCCTCGTCGTTGTAAATGATGAAATCCGAATTTTTACATTTTTCTGTGTCGGCAGCCTGGTTTTGCATTCTTTCTTTTACCTTGTCTTCATTCGTCGCATCCCGAAGAATCACTCTTTTTAAACGGGTGGCTTCTGATGCTGTTACACAAATAATAAAATCAAAATGACGGGTGAGACCGGCTTCAAAAAGAATAGCCGATTCGAAGAAGACCAAAGGACTGTTCTGCTGTTCCCGCCAGTGTTGAAAATCACGGATTACCCGGGGATGAACGATCCGGTTCACCTGACTCAGGGCTTGTGGATTTTTGAAGATGATATCCGCTAATAATTTTTTGTCGAGCATTCCTCGGGGGGTATACAGATCCGCCCCGAACAGACCGGTAAGGTCGTTACGGATTTCTACAGAACGATTGATTAACCGGGAAGCTTCCGGGTCGGCGAGATAGACCGGATAACCCAGTTGTTTCAAGATACCGGCGATCGTACTCTTCCCTGAACCTATGCCACCTGTTAAACCGATAGAATGTATCATTATTTTTTTTCCAATATATATTCGACCTTTTGGGGGGTATAGGACAAGTTTTTGATGTAATCCGGTGCTTTTACAACCTTGACTTCCAGATAAGTGACATCTGCATTTTTCGGATAATCTACAGAAAAGATGAAATCGCTGGCTGTAATTTTATCGTATTTACTCAGTCCTATTTCATAACTGATATTGACATTATCCGGGAAGAGCCGGAGCGTCAAAGAATCGGGGACATGAAGGGGGGTGATCGGGATGATCTTCCTGGCCTCCGTAAATTGCTCTACTTGTATATCGACTTCCACAGCGGTTTCCTGAGGAGTGCAATAAGGTAAAGCGACTAATTCTGCTGTACGGGTTATATTTTTACTGATATTTTTCAGCTTGATAAGTTCGGTCGGGATACAGTGTAAAGTGTCCAGTATATTGACCGGTCCTTCTATCCAGGTACTGTCGGGAGCTACCGTTATCTGGTTGACGATATATTGTCTTTTCAGGGTGTAATCCACAATAGGCCGGATGGCTACCTTTTTCCGGCCCGATTGTGCGAATTGGAATACGATCTCTTCCGGAGCTACACTCTGTAATTGAATTTCCGTATTTAATTGACTGCTGATTTTGTCTTTGATGTCGTTGGTGTTCAGGATGAATTCCTGTATGCCTGCCTTGTCGGAGAGGGCATGATTACAATAACTGCCTACATTAAAAGTAATGGGCAGAAAAGAAGTGCGGATGCTATGTCCCAATAAAGCAAATCCTTTGGCTTTTACCGTGAGCTGGATTTGGGTGGGGAGTTCTGCAACGGGATATTTTCCCGCGGGGAAATTGGTGTACTTGACCGGATAGGTTATTTCTGTCAGATAATCTTTGCTCAAAGTGTTCAGAAACCATAAGATGGAAGCTATGACAACACAAATCAGGTAGGAGACGATATTCCGGTTGAGGTATTTCTCCTTAAACTGCTGGATTTGCTGAAGGTTGACTTTGGGCAAGTACATGGAATCGGTTTTTATGATAAAATAGTCACATCGATCCGTCGGTTTTCGGGGGATCGGCTTTCTTTTCAGAGACAGACCGGCGAAGAGGATTGGCAGGACTGAAGCCGCTGATCCGTAGTTCGGTCAGTGCATAGGTCTGCCAATCGTTCCGGACGTCGGTCGGGTGATTTATTTTGCCGGAGTAGCGTCGGTCATGTCTTTTATAACTGCCGATTTGTCGATTTTCAGGCGGTTTTGGCCTTCCACCACCGTGACCTTGGACCCGAAGGCCTGATAGATGAACGCCAGTTCGCAGCCGATGACGCCCCCGCCCACGATGGCGATGGACGCAGGTACCCGGTCGAGCGCCAGCGCATCGTCGCTGGTCAGGATATGCGTATGATCGACGGGCAGGCCGGGAAGTTCCAGCGCGCCCGAACCCGTAGCGAGGATCACGCGGTCGCCCTCGACGGAAACCGGGCCTTCGGCTGTGGAGGCTTCCACCAGCCCGGCATGGACGAGGCGCCCCCGCCCCTTGAGGAGCCGGACGCCGAGGCTCGCGCAAGCCTTTTCGAGCCCGCCGCGCAGGGTGGAGCAGACCTTTTCCTTGCGGGCCAGCACGGCGGCGGGGTCCACAGCCGGAGCCCCCTGCCCGGTGATGCCGAACTGGGACAGGCGCAAGGCCAGCTCCAGCGCGTCGGCGGAGGCTTTCAGCGTCTTGGTGGGGATGCAGCCGTTGTTCAGGCAGGTTCCGCCGAGGTTCCCGCTTTCCACGAGGGTCACGGACATCCCGGCGCGGGCGGCGGCAAAGGCGGCCGTGTACCCGCCGGGGCCTCCCCCGATGACGGTCAGGCGTATGGGCATGGCGCGCCTCCTAGTCCTCGTCGCATTCGAGATTCAGATTGTATTTCACCGGGAAGGCCGCTTCGAGCGAGCCCGTGATCAGACAGCCCTGCTTCATGATCTTTTCCACGCGGTCGAAAATGAACTCGTATTCCTGATCCATGAACACGGTCACGTCCAGATCGATCCCGGTCACGCGGCCCCGGCCCTTGTCGTCCGTGCCGGTGCGCACCGTGGCCTTGCCTTCGATGCGGCGGTACTTGGCGCTGCGGGTTTCGAGCGCCTTGTCCAGCGCGGCGCAGTAACAGTAAAGCGCGGAGGAGGCGAGCAGCTTCTTGGCCGTGCCGGGCCGTTCTTCGGCGGGGATCTGCTCCCCGTCGATGGAAATGACGCCGAAAGCGGCGGATTCCATATCCAGATCGACTTTGGCGCCCCGGCGGGCGATGGAAACGCTGAGTTCGTGTGACATGGGCAGATCCTCCCGGATAGATTGCGGAACATGGCGGCGCTGGCCGCGTTTGGCTTTCCTTGACTGCCTTTTCTTTTGCATTTTGGATGCCAACCCCATCCGGGGCCTTTGCCGCCCTCCCCTCCGCCCGGCTTTGTCCCCCCGGAAAATCCCGTTTCCCTATCCGGGCATCTTTCTTGGGAAAAAAAGAGCGAGCCGCCGACATGGGCCGCTTTTCCCCGCGTCTGGCCTTGCCGTCCGCCCTGAAACGTGAAATACTGCACAACGAGAGCGACAAAAATGTCGTTAAACGCGACAAATCATTCAAGAGAGAAGCCGATGGAACTGTTCGCGTCCGCTCCCGGCCTTGCCGTGGAGGAAAGTTACGTCAGATTGCTCAATCACCTGCCGGGGCTCGCCTACCGCTGCCGCGTGGGCCGCACCGACCCCATTGTATCGGAACGCCTTGAATATACGTTGGAATTCGTCAGCAAAGGCAGTTATGATCTGCTCGGCATCCCCGCCGAGGACATGGTACGGAACAACAACAATACCATCGAGCGCATGATGCATCCCGACGATCTCCAGAAGACGCGCCGGAACATGTATGACAGTATTGTCGCGCACCAGCCCTATCAGGTGATGTACCGGGTTTCACTCCCGTCCGGGCGGCTGAAATGGATATGGGATCAGGGCGAGGGGGTTTTCGACGCCGACGGCGAACTGCGCTACCTCGAAGGGCTGATGATGGACATCAGCGAACAGAAGTTCCAAGAGCTTGAGCTCAAGGAAGAAAACCGCCAGCTCAAGGCTTCCGTCAGCAATCTCTACGGGTTGGGGAACATCGTCGGCAAAAGCGAGGCCATGCGGCGGGTATACGGCCTCATCCTCAAGGCTGCCGAAACGGACACCAACGTCATCATTTACGGCGAGACAGGTTCGGGCAAGGATCTCGTCGCCAAGGCCATCCACGAGTACAGCGCCCGGAAGGGCAACTACGTCCCGGTCAACTGCGGGGCCATCCCCGAGCAGCTTCTCGAAAGCGAATTCTTCGGGCACACCAAAGGGGCCTTCTCCGGAGCGCACGCCAACAAGGAAGGCTATATAGGCGCTGCCCACAACGGCACGCTGTTCCTTGACGAGATCGGCGAACTGCCCATTCATCTCCAAGTAAAACTGCTCCGGGCCATCGAAAACAAGATGTATACCCCTGTCGGCAGCAACACCCCCAAGGTCTCGTCTTTCCGTCTGGTCGCGGCCACGAACCAAGACCTTTCAAAAATGGTTTTGGAAAAAAAGATGCGCTCGGATTTTTATTACCGCGTACATGTGCTTTCCATCACATTGCCGCCCCTGCGCGAGCGGCACGGGGACATCCCGCTGCTTGTCGAGGCCTACATGGAGCGCAAGGGCATCAGCTGCGCCCTGCCGCTCCAAGTGCGTTTGGCGATGGAACATTACGACTGGCCCGGCAACGTGCGCGAGCTGCACAATTTTCTCGACCGTTACACGGCTTTCGGGGATGTGGCCCTTGAGTCACTCGGCGATGCGGGCAAGACGGAGCTGCTTTTCCCCGCCCTGCATCACGAGGGGCTTACCCTTGAGACCGCCACGCTTCAGCTTGAGGAGCGGCTCATCCGGCAGGCTCTTGAGCGCTGCCGCTGGCGCAGGGGCGACGCCGCCGAGGCTCTCGGCCTAAATCTGCGTACCCTCCAGCGCAAGATGAAACGGCTTGGCATGGGGAGATAGGGGAGTGAGAAGACTTGGAGGGGGAGAGGGAACCTTTCTGGAGAAAGTGGCATGAGTCAGGGATTAAAAACTTTTTAGATAGATAAAGGGTGTTCCGCTTGGAAGGCGCAGCACCCTTTTTTTAGGAGGTGAGGCGGGGAGATAACCAATAGGGCGGCAAGATCCTCCTTAACTCAGGGAAAGCCGCCCCCCTCACCTTTCAGGAAAGGAATGTTCCGAAAGAGACGGCGGGAAAGAAACGTTCCCGCTACTTTGAAAGCAGCTCCGGATGCTCCCGCTTGGCCTCGGCGTAGCGGTCAAGAATGTCGGACAGCACGAAATGTCCGTTCGCCAGCGCGGTACGGAACAGGGCCGTCACCCCGGCGATCTTGACGTCGCGCGTGCTGAGCGGCTCGTCCACGGTGCCCTTTCCCCCCGAGCCGGAGGACAGCTCGCACAGGCCGAGGAAGAAGAGCGCATCATGGAACCGGGCCTGCGCTTCGGCGTGCGTCCCGCTCCGTACCGTTTCCCAGAGCCGCTCGGTGAACGTCCGCAGGCCGTCCTGATTGTCCCTCAGGTCCGATACCGGGACTTCGATCTGGGCATACGGAGGCGCGGAATGCTCCTCCAGCCAAAAAGCCGCCCGCTCCCAGCCCAGCCAGAGCGCCGCGCAGAGCACCGGCACGGCGGCAAGGAACAGGCCGCGCCTGAGCCGCGCCTTCGGCGTCATCCGGGCGCGGTTTCTGATCCAGTAGCGGATTTCAACAAGCGCGCCCAGCAGAAGGAGTAAGAGAAACGGGGCATAGGTCAACGGATCTGCGTTCATGCGGCCTCCTCGTCATTCGCCGCGGCCGGATGCGGAACCTGCACCCCGGAGTGGGCAGCCCTGCGTGCGGCAATCCTATCATGCCCCTTCGGGCCACCGCGCGCAACGGATAAACGGGAGGACTCGCCGGACGTCTGCGGGCTTCGGGGCGCGGCACGCGTGCGATCCGGAAACGGTTGTCCGGTCCCCATGCGCCAGCCCGACTATCGCCATGCCGTCTTTTCCGTGATGAAAAGAATGCTCCTGACTTCCGGTAAAACCTCCGAAAACACGCAGGGCCCCCTCAACATGCCGCCGCTATAGACGGCTTCATCAATTTCTAGAATCATTCCTCCGCTTTCATCAAAGGCGACAACCCAAACTACGTCCAAAACAAATGTGGCCTTTCTCTGGGGAAAGATTCCCTCTCCCTCCCAAGACATTTGTATGGGTCGACGGCGGGACGGGTGGCGTGTAAGGCCGTTTCGGATGCGGACGTCTCCCGGCTACATGGATAAAAAATACAAGAAGATGAAAACAGAAAAGACGAGGAAATATCCCCTTGTCTTTTTTGCCTGAAAATCTTTGAAGAAGCCCGTCACACGGAGCGAACACTCCCATATCACGGGAAAATACCGAACAGGGATTCGATAAACACAAAAGTCTTTGGAAAGGGAGGGATGGGGTTTGGGGAAGGGAGGGATGGGGTTTGGGGAAGGGAGGGAAAAGTTTTCCCTCCCTTCCCCAATGCTTCAAAGGAGCTGCTTATGCGCAGTCGTGCTTGTCCCAGGGTTCGCGGTTGTCGCGCTGGATGACGGACTCCATACGGACGAGGGCTTCCTTGAGCTTCTTGATTTCTTCCAGCTTGAGGTTGGGATTCTTCATCACCTGATAGATGATCGCGCCGGTGCAGTCCTCGTCGACGGGCAGGTCGGCGATGGCGGCGATGGTCACGGCGATGTCCTGCGCGTTGACGGCACGTCCGACGATGCCCGCCTTGGGGTTGACGGCAAGCCCGTAGAAGGCCGTGCCGGAAGCGGAAACGACCACGACCAGCGTGCGGCGGTCGGCGGCTTCAAGAGCCGGGGCGAGGGCGTCCGCACCTTCGACGATCACCAGCGCGGCGTCCGCTTCAAACGCGGCTTCGATGCCGGATGCGCCGGCGCAAACCCCGCCGAGGGCGACGGCCAGATCCTTGAGCCCGGCGGCGTCCGCATGGGACAGCACGGCGGCCTTTTTCTTCAGCTTGTCCAGCGCCTCGCCGGAACCGTTGAGATCAAGCGCATCTGCCAACACGAGAAGGGCTTTCTTTTCAGCCATGACGATATTCCTTATTCGACGGGCAGTAACCCGTTGTTGTTTTTTCCCCTTCCCGCGCGGCAGGAACTCCCTGCCAACCGCGAAAGAGGGGGTATAACATCCCCTTTCCCCGCCCAGCAGGAACTCCCG
>OGOV01002897.1_pt1 | contig 12210 bp, 9 predicted proteins | sample 1552711 | NCBI WGS metagenome assembly OGOV01 (sample SAMEA2580216, study PRJEB22360) | human gut metagenome | biome: human gut; feature: human-associated habitat; material: faeces | place: Denmark | collected 2008/2010 | reverse complement strand
AATCCTCGTCCCCCCCCGCCCGCCGACCCCGTGGGGAGCCGTATGGCGGTGTTCCGCAGGCTGAAGCACCCTCAAGAGGGAAGCAAGCTGTTCGGCCCCATCCGCATTCTCGTCATGCCGGTGCGATCCCTGATCCAGCCAGTGGTTGCAGGTTTGGCCGACGTGGAGCCTTTGGTGTTTTCTCAAGGCGAGGAATTGGCGCTCGACGAGGCGTCGCGTCGACTGGTGGAAAATGCTTATACTCGAGTCGATCTGGTGATGGATCGTGGTGAATTCGCGGTGCGAGGAGGCATTATCGACGTGTTCCCACCGACATTGCCACATCCTGTGCGTATTGAGTTCTTCGGTGATGAGATTGACACCATCAGGGAGTTCCACGCTTCGGATCAGCGTACGTATGGCGGGAATGTTCCTGTTGTTTGGGCCACGCCATGCCGTGAACTGCAGTTGACCGACCAGATTCGCCAACGTGCGAAATCGCTGATCGGCTCCATTCCCAACGCCGAGGACATGCTCGGATCCATCGCCAACGCCATCCCGGTGGAAGGCATGGAATCGCTGCTGCCCGCGCTGGTCGACGATATGGAACCGGTGCAGGGCATGCTGCCCAAGCATGCGCTGGTCATGCTGTCCGACCCGGAAAAACTTCGTCGCGCCGCCGACGATCTGGCGAAAACCGCCAACGAATTCCTTGCCGCAAGCTGGCACGTCGCCGCATCCGGACATGGCGCCGGAGCGCCGATCACCTTCGACCAGGCGAATTTCTACGATTTCGAGGAAACCATCTCCGCACTCGTCTTCTCCAAACATGACGTGTGGAAACTCACCAGCTTCGGCGTCGACGCCACCCGGGAAGGCCACATCCAACTTGATGCCACCAAACCCGGTGAATACCGCGGTGACGAAAACAAAGCGGCCTCCGGCATCGAAGGACTGCTCGACGCCGGCTATGCGGTGACGATCACGGCCGCGGCCCAAGGCACACTCACCCGACTGAAGCGTGCGATCAACGAAACCGGCATCGCGAATTTCGATTGCGTCCGATCGCGCGCCATCGACGGTTTCGTGGACGACGCCGCGAAAATCGCCCTGCTCACCGAACGCGACCTGACCGGCCGCACATCCGCCGCAGGACAGGCGAAAACGCCGAAACGCCGCCGCAAGGCCATCGACCTGATGGAACTCAAAACGGGCGATTACGTCGTGCACGAACAGCATGGCATCGGCCGGTTCGTCGAGATGCGCCAACGTACCATCGGCAAAGGCGAGAACCAGACCACCCGCGAATACCTGGTCATCGAATACGCTCCCAGCAAACGAGGCGCGCCGGCGGACAAACTGTTCATCCCCACCGACCAGCTCGACCAGGTCAGCAAATACATCGGCGCCGAAACGCCGAAACTCAACAAGCTGGGCGGTTCCGACTGGGCCGCCACCAAAGCCAAGGCGCGCAAGCATGTGCATGAGATCGCCGAGGATCTGGTCAAGCTCTACTCGGCACGCCAGCGTACGAAAGGCTATGCCTTCAGCAAGGACACGCCGTGGCAGAAGGAGCTGGAGGACGCTTTCCCCTATCAGGAGACGGCCGACCAGCTCACCACCATCGACGAGGTCAAGTCGGATATGGAGAAACCCATTCCGATGGACCGTCTGATCTGCGGCGATGTGGGCTTCGGCAAAACCGAAATCGCGGTGCGCGCCGCGTTCAAGGCGGTGCAGGATTCCAAGCAGGTGGCCGTGCTCGTGCCGACCACACTGCTCGTGCAACAGCATTTCGAGACTTTCACCGAACGTTTCGAAGGCTTCCCCGTGAACGTGGCTGCCATGAGCCGATTCCAGACCACCAAGGAGATCAACGAGACCATCAAGGGGCTTGAAGACGGTTCCGTGGATGTGGTCATCGGCACGCACAAGCTGCTCAATCCGAAGATCAAGTTCAAGGATCTGGGACTCGTCATCATCGACGAAGAACAGCGTTTCGGCGTCGAGCACAAGGAGACGCTCAAGGCGTTGCGCACCAATGTGGACGTGCTGAGCCTGTCGGCCACGCCTATCCCGCGCACGTTGGAAATGGCTGTCACCGGTATCCGCGAAATGTCCACGCTGGCCACGCCGCCGGAGGATCGTCTGCCGGTGCTCACCTACGTCGGCGCTTACGAGGACGCGCAGGTCACCGCCGCCATCCGGCGCGAGCTGTTGCGTGGTGGGCAGGTGTTCTACGTGCACAATCGTGTGCAGGACATCTCCTCCGTCGCGGCGAAAATCCACGAGCTCGTGCCCGAATCGCATGTCGGCATAGCCCACGGCAAGATGGGGGAGAAACAGCTTGACGGTGTGATCCGCGACTTCTGGCATCGCGACATCGACGTGCTGGTATGCACCACCATCATCGAAACCGGCCTTGATATCTCCAACGCCAACACGCTGATCGTCGACCATGCCGACCGCTTCGGCTTGAGCCAATTGCATCAGCTGCGTGGCCGCGTCGGTCGTGGACGTGAGCGCGCGTATGCGTACTTCCTGTACGATCCGACCAAGCCGATGACCCAGCAATCGCATGACAGGCTCGCCACCATCGCGCAGAACACCGCGCTCGGCTCTGGCTTCGACGTAGCCATGAAGGATCTCGAATTGCGCGGCACCGGCAATTTGCTGGGCGATGAGCAGAGCGGCCATATCGAAGGCGTCGGCTTCGACCTGTACGTGCGTATGGTGTCCGAAGCGGTCGAACAGTACAAGGAGCCGGAGCGGACCGAGCCGGTTGCCGTCACCATCGACCTGCCGATCGAGGCGTCCATTCCCGTCGACTACATCGATTCGGACAAACTGCGATTGGAAGCGTACCAGAAACTCGCCTCCGCACGCACCGAAGACGATCTCGACGAGCTGCGCGACGAACTCACCGACCGTTACGGCAAGCCGCCCGTCGATTTCGAGGCGCTGTTCGACGTGGCGCGGTTGCGGTTCAAGGCGCGTAAGCTCGGCATTTCCGAGATCATCGCGCAAGGACGCAACGTGCGCGTGTCGAAGTTCGAGCCGCGTGAATCCGTGCAGATGCGCATGGCCAGAATCTACAAAGGCATCCAGTACAGGCCTGTCACTCAAACGTATGTGATCCCCACCCCGGTTGCGGGGTCGCTTGGATCCGGGCCAATGAGTTCCGATGAGATCGTTGGATGGACTAACCAACTTCTCGACGATCTTGACTGGAAGCCAGCGCCAAGGAAATAACAGGCGAAGTTCCGGACGCGTCCGACACGATTTATGTGAGCGTTCACATAAATCGTGTCGGATAAGTTTGCCATACGTCCACAAAACGCACTATTCTAGGCAATGTCATCACAACCTAACGTTTATAAGGAGTAGTTGTGGCAGTAATTGAAAGCGTTTACGCGCGTCAGATTCTCGATTCCCGCGGCAACCCGACCGTCGAGGTCGTTCTTGACACCGATGACGGTGCTCAGGGCCTGGGCCTCGTTCCGTCCGGTGCTTCCACCGGCGAAGCCGAGGCTTGGGAGCGTCGCGATGGCGACAAGTCCGTTTACCAGGGCAAGGGCGTGCTCAACGCCGTCAAGGCCGTGAACGAGGAGATCGCTCCGAAGGTCATCGGCATGGACGCTTCCGATCAGCGCGCTCTCGATGAGACCATGATCGAGCTCGACGGCACCCCGAACAAGGGCCGTCTGGGCGCCAACGCCATCCTCGGCGTGTCCCTGGCTGCTCTGTACGCCTCCGCTGAGTCCGCAGGCCAGCCGCTGTACCGCTACATCGGCGGCACCAACGGCCACATCCTGCCGGTCCCGAACATGAACATCATGAACGGTGGCGCCCACGCTGACTTCGCCACCGACATCCAGGAGTACATGATCTCCCCGTACGGCTTCGACACCTACAGCGAGGCCCTGCGCGCCGGCGTCGAGGTCTACCACACCCTGAAGAACGTCCTGAAGAAGGAAGGCCTGAACACCGGCCTCGGCGACGAGGGCGGCTTCGCTCCGAAGATGAAGTCCAACAAGGACTCCCTGAACTACATCATGGACGCCATCTCCGCCGCCGGCTACGAGCCGGGCAAGCAGATCGGCATCTCCCTCGACGTGGCTTCCTCCGAGTTCTACAACAAGGAGACCGGCAAGTACCACTTCGAAGGCGACGACCGTGAGGCCGGCTACATGCTCGACTTCTACGAGAACCTCATCAACGAGTACCCGATCGTCTCCATCGAGGATCCGTTCCAGGAAGAAGGCTGGGACGACTGGGCGGCCATCACCGCCAAGCTCGGCGATCGTCTGCAGTTCGTCGGCGACGACCTGCTGGTCACCAACCCGGCACGTCTGGCCAAGGGCATCAAGCTCGGCGCCGCCAACTCCCTGCTGGTCAAGCTGAACCAGATCGGCACCGTCACCGAGACCCTCGACGCCATCGAGCTGGCCACCAAGAACGGCTTCACCTCCATGGTTTCCCACCGTTCCGGCGAGACCCCGGACACCACCATCTCCGACCTGGCTGTGGCAAAGAACACCGGCCAGATCAAGACCGGTGCCCCGGCCCGTGGCGAGCGTATCGCCAAGTACAACCGCCTGCTCGAGATTGAGGAGGAGCTCGGCTCCACCGCTCAGTACGCCGGCTACAGCGCTTTCAAGGCCTGCAAGAAGTACATCGCCGAGTGAGCGTAGCCAGCGCATCATGAATGCGTTGACATAGAAATACCCGTCGTGTTCCAAGTCGAACGCGACGGGTATTTTCGTTGCTATGAGTTCGAAGGCACGAAAAAAACCATCACAACGCGGCGGCGCCGGCCCGGTCGCGTTCTTCGTGGCATTGTTCATCGTGGCTTTGGGAACCATCCAGTTGGCATCGACATTCCATACCTATGCGTTGAATCTGGCAGAGCTTAACGGACTGAAAAAACAGGAAGCGGCGTTGGTCGCGCAGAAACGCGAGCTGGAGAACGATATCGCAAGATGGGATGACAAGGCGTATGTCACCGCCCAGGCCAGGGATCGTTTGGGATTCGTCTTCCCCGGCGAACAGGCGATTCGTGTCGAGCATCCCGAAGCGGTGACCGGCAAGAGCGAGCCGAAAAAAGGGACGACATACGACGAATCACCGAAAACCGCCCTGCCGTGGTATAAGGAACTTGCATATTCCTTCAAGCAGGCGGATCGGTCGGATCCCGTGAAGGCCGACTCGACGAAACAGTCGCAGCATGCCGGCGAAGAAGACAAACAGGACAGTCAACAACAGACTGGCCAATCGCAACAGGACGGTCAGCAGCCGTCGGAAGACGGACAGGAGTGACATGGACATGACGATTATCGAACAGGCCAAGGGTTTGGCGGACAAAGTGCTTGCCCAACCCGCCACCGAACATGATATCGCCGTGGTGGAGCGTCAGCTTGGACGTTACCCGCGCGGCATGGTCGCCGTCGGAGCCCGTTGCGTATGCGGCCGGCCTTTGGCTGTGGTCACCCGGCCGTTGCTTCCAGGCGGTGTCCCGTTCCCGACGACCTGCTATCTGACCGGGCCCGAAGCGGTGAAGGCCATCTCCCACATCGAAGCCGAAGGCAAGATGAAGGAATACAACGATATGCTGGCCGAAAACGAGGATCTGCGTGCCGGATACGAACGTGCCCACGAACTGTACCTCGCGTTCCGCCATGAAATCGCTTTGGCCTTGGAAGACAGCGAGGAACACATCGAAGGCACCAGTGCCGGCGGCATGCCGGTGCGTGTCAAATGCCTGCACGCGTTGTTGGCCCAGACGCTGGTGATGGGTGAGGGCGCCAACCCCATCGGTGATATGGCCCTGTCCGCCATCAAACATGAGTTCGATCCGGCCGTATGCCGTTGCGCAGTGGAAAACGAAGAGTAGAAGGTGGGAGTAATGAAGTCGGTAACCGTTGCCGGTATTGATTGCGGCACGAATTCGATTCGTCTGAAAGTCTCGCGTGTGAGCGAGGACGGTGTGGAAGACATCGTTCCGCGCATCCTGCGGGTGATTCGTCTCGGTCAGGACGTGGACAAAACCCATCGCTTCGCCGACGAGGCGTTGGCGCGCGCCTATGAGGCCGCCCGAGAATTCGCCGGCGTGCTTGCCGAACATCCCGTGGACGGCATCCGCTTCGTGGCCACATCGGCCACCCGTGATGCCGAGAACCGTGAGGAATTCGAAGACAACATCGAGAAGATCTTGGGCGTGCGTCCCGAAGTCATTCCAGGCACGGAGGAAGCGGATTTAAGCTTCCTTGGTGCCACCAGCATCGTCCATCGCGAGGTCGAGGCCCCCTATCTGGTGGTCGATTTGGGCGGAGGTTCCACCGAACTGGTGCTGGGAGGCGACGGCGTCACCCATCCGAGCACGCAGGTGCAGGCCGCGTTCTCCATGAATATCGGGTCTGTCCGTATGACGGAGCGTCATCTGAAAAACGACCCGCCGACCGAGGGGCAGATCGCCGAGGCGGTCGCGGATATCGACGCGCATATCGACGAGGCGTTCAAGATCGTTCCCGCCGGCAAGACCCACACCATCATCGGCGTGTCCGGAACGGTCACCACCATGACCGCATTGGCTATGGGATTGACGGAATACGACCACACCGCCGTGGACGGCGCACGCTGCACGCTGGAAGATGCCTATGCCGTTGACGACCGGTTCCTGCACATGCCTCGTGAGGAGCGTCTGACCTACAAGACCATTCATCCCGGACGCGTCGATGTGGTCGGCGGCGGCGCATTGGTGTGGAACCGTGTGCTTGCCAAGGTGTCTGAAGCCGCATATGAGGATCATGGCCAGCGCATCGACTCCTTCATGGCCAGCGAGCATGGTCTGTTGGACGGCATCGTGCTGGATTACGGCAAGAGATTGCTTGCTGCGCGCTGACGTGGCATAATAGCTTGGCGTCGGCTTTTTCTTCTGGCCGGCGCAAAGCCTCCATGGCGAAATCGGTATACGCAGTCGACTTAAAATCGACCTCTTCGGATTGCGGGTTCGAGTCCCGCTGGAGGCACTTTTGGAAACCGCCAGAGATGGCGGTTTTCCTTTATTCTCCAACGGTTTTGGCATCATCGCGATTCACTGCGATTCAACCCTTTTCCACGGTGGGTTATGGAAAAATGTGGGCAATGTGTAGGCAAAATGTGGCATATCGTTCCCGAAACATTCCGTAGGTACACTGTCGGACATTACAAACCGTATGACACCGACTGAAACGGATGACGCATGACTTCGAAAGACATCAAGCCTGTAATCGAACAGCCCGCCACTGAAATCCCCCTGATGCTTGCGCAGGCGATTATCGTTGCCGGCGTGCTCGCTATCGGCGAAATCGCATGTTCTCCGCTGTACTTTACCTTGATGGACCATTCGTTGGCACTCGTTCCGTGGGCATTGGAAGCCGCATTCCTTGCCGTGGCGTTCACCTTCGTCGTGGGCTTCGCATTGTTGTGGTGCGCCGAATCGTTCACTTTCAAACTCAAGGAACGATTCCGCCCGTTCGGCTATGCGGCGGTAGGATTGATTGGATACGGCGTATGGAGCCTGCTGGTGTTCACCGCCACCATCAATTCGATACTCGCCAAAGTCGGGGAAAGCGTTCTTACCAACGGCCAGGTCGGCGCGATCGCGCTGAACGGAGCAGCCTTGGGCTTCGTCGCTTTCCTTTTCGCAAAACTGCTCGACGTCAAACTCGGCAATCGCAAAACCGTTGCGATAATTCTGCTTATCGCGGAAATCGTCATTGCCATCATCGGCCTACTCATCATGATTCGCATGTTCAGCGTGCTTTACGCGGCGTGACGGCGAAGACGCGGAAAAGAGAGCGCAATATACATGTTCAGCATTCTGGAGATGTTCACCATCGGCGTCGGCCCCAGCTCGTCGCACACCGTAGGACCGATGGTCGCGGCCAGCAGATTCGCTGCCTCCCTTGAACGTGACGGCATACTGAACCGGGTCGGCCGCGTGCGAACGGTACTGTATGGTTCGCTCGCCCTGACCGGTCTTGGGCACGGTACCGATCGCGCCACGGTGGCGGGCTTGGAAGGCAACGTACCGAAAACCGTCGATACCGATCACATGAGCAATATCCGTATGGAATGCGAGGCAGGCGGCGAGCTGATGCTCAACGGCACGCATCGCATCGATTTCGATTACGGACGCGATGTGGTGATGGATGTATGGCACCGCATGGCGGCCCATCCCAACGGCATGCGATTCCAAGCCTTCGACCGGCAGAACAATCTCATCGACGAACAGGTCTGGTATTCCATTGGCGGTGGATTCGTCAGACAAGGCGACGCCGACGACCTGATGATCGGCATCCATGAGAAACCCCCTGCGGGAACGGCCTTCGCCGATCAGACCGACGATTCCTCAACCGATATCGATATGGACATGCCCTATCCGTTCACCACATGCGACGAACTGATCTCGCTGTGCGATGAACATCACATGAGTGTGGCCGATGTGGTGTGGGCCAATGAGACGGCCATGCGGTCCGCCGTGCAGGTGCGCAGCGATTTGGACACTGTATGGCATGTGATGCGCCGCTGCGTGCAGCACGGTTGCAATACCAACCAAACCGTTCTGCCTGGCGGCCTTGACGTGCCCCGCAGGGCGCCAAAAATGTATGCAAGGCTCGCATCCAACAGCGACGTGCTCAAACGGGACGGCAGGCGCTCCGACGCTGTACTCGAATCATCGGACGCCGCATGGGTCGACCTGTTCGCATTGGCGGTTTCCGAGGAGAACGCGGCAGGCGGACGCATCGTCACCGCGCCTACCAACGGTGCGGCTGGCGTCATTCCGGCGGTGCTCCACTATTATTGGCATTTCGTGGATCATGCGGATGAGGATGGTGTGGTGACGTTCCTGCTGACCGCAGGGGCGATTGGATACTTGTTCAAACGCAACGCGTCCATTTCCGGTGCCGAAGTCGGATGTCAAGGCGAGGTCGGCACAGCCTGTTCCATGGCCGCGGCGGGGCTGGGCGCCGGGATGGGGGGCACGCCTCACCAAGTGGAGAATGCCGCGGAAATCGGTATCGAGCACAATCTGGGACTGACCTGCGATCCGGTCGGTGGTCTGGTGCAGATTCCCTGCATCGAACGCAACGCCATGGCGGCCAATACCGCCATCAACGCGGTCCGTATGGCCATGCTGGGCGACGGCACGCATATCGTGAGTCTTGACCAAGCCATCAAAACCATGAAGGACACCGGCGAGGACATGATGGCCAAGTACAAGGAGACGTCGAAAGGCGGTCTTGCGGTCAATGTTGTTGAATGCTAGCGATGGATGGTGCTAATCTTGGTGACACTGTGTTTTTTCAAGGAGGTTCACCATGGCATCTGAAATGCCTGTTGTCAATGCCGAATTCGGCGATCGGCCGACCATCGAATTCCCGACTGAGATCGCTCCCGCCGGCCTGAAGGTCGTGGAGCTCTTTGAAGGCAATGGCCCGATGGTCCGCCGTGGAGACACCGTCACCGTCAACTACCATGGTGTGGTCTGGGGCAAGGACACCCCGTTCGACTCCAGCTTCGACCGTCACCAGCCGGCCACGTTCGGCATCGGTGTGGGACAGGTCATCAAGGGCTGGGATCAGACCGTTCCGGGACACAACGTCGGTTCCCGCCTGGTGGTGTCCATTCCGCCGGAGTACGGTTATGGCTCCCGTGGCGTTCCGCAGGCCGGCATCGGCGGCGAGGACACGCTGGTGTTCGTGATCGACATCATCTCCACCCGCTGATTGACGGGTATCATTCTTCCAAGGTCAAGGAGGATAACATGGCCGAAGAAAAGACGATCCTGCTGACGCAGGAGGCGTACGACAAGATGAAAGAAGAACTCGCCTGGCGTGAGGGCGAGTACCGTGACGAGATTCTGTCCAAGGTCTCCGCGGCGCGTGCCGAAGGCGATTTGAGCGAGAACGGCGGCTATCAGGCTGCCCGTGAGGCGCAGCGCGTGAATCAGGGACGCATCGACGAACTGACCGTCAAACTGCGCAATGCGAAGATTCTGACTGCGCCCAAGGCCGGTGAGGTCGGTGACGGATCCCTAGTGACCCTTGAAGTCAACGGACGTGAAATGGTGTACGTGCTTGGCACGCGAGACCTGTCCATCGCCACGGATTACAGCATCATCAGTCCTGAATCGCCGATTGGCGCCGCCATCAATGGCGCTCATGCCGGAGATACGGTGACCTATACCGCTCCGAACGGCCGTGAGATTTCCGTGACCATCAAGGAAGCCAAGCCGCTCGCCTGACATACGTGTGACGAAAACAACAGCCCGTTCCTCCATCGCATTCGTACGATGAGGGGACGGGCTTATTTTGTTTTGTCCATGTGGGGTTGATTACGCCTTAGGGCCACAATTGCACGATCACCATGTAGATGGCCACCATGTGGCAGGCGTATCCCGCCACGGTTCCGGTATGGAAGATCTCATGGAAGCCGAACACCTTCGGCCATGGATCAGGCTTACGTAGCGCGTATACGATGGCTCCGGCGATGTAGCAGGCGCCGCCTGCGGCCAACAGCACCACAACCGCCGGGCCGGCGTATGGTGAAATCCAGAACAATCCCATGAATGCCACGCCGGAAACGCCGAAAATAATATACACAATCACGTAAAGCCAGCGTGGGGCACTGATCCAGATCACGTGAATGATGAGCGCCACGGTAGTGCAGATCCACATGCCTGCGATGATTGAATTGCGCCAGAATGGTTCGAGTGCAAAGGAGACCGGCGTATAAGTTCCTGCGATTAGCAGGAAGATATTCATATGGTCGATGCGTCGTAGCGCGTCGGTAACGCGAGGTGACCAATCACCCAAATGGTAGCAGGCGGAATTGCCGAACAATACCAGCGAACACGTCATGAACACGGCGCAGGCCCACTTCAAACCGATACCGTGTGCCAGACAGATTAGCACGATGCCGGCCGCCAACGCCAGAGGAGTGGCCACGGCATGAATCCAGCCACGCATCGCCGGCTTGGGACGACCATGCACGTCAAGACGAATCTTGCGTTCGATCTCCGCCGGAGTGATGCCTTCTATTTTTGCGGCACGAGCTTCGCCCTTGGCGATAGCCATTTTCGCCTTGCCGTCGGCCTTCTTGCGGATGTTCTCGGCCTTGTTGCGTGCCTTCACGCGAATTATATCGGCCTTGGCTTGAAGAGCCTGTTCGTGTGCTTCTGCGATGATCGCGCGTTTTTCCTCGATCTGAGCTTCTGTGGGTTTCGCCATCTGCGTGCCTCCACTGTAAGTTACGGAACCGTAACCTACGTTACCGTAACTCGTGGATATGTCAATATCCCTTTCCAATAATATGCGTCTAATATGCGCATGTGTCGTACAAAACCTCTGGCGTGATGCGTATGATGGAACGCATGGCTGATTTTTCACATATCTTGACGACCCGCCCTGATTTCGACGACGAAGATCGTGAATGGCTGCATCATCTGGTCGCCGACTGGCAGGTGATTGCCGACCTGAGTTTTGCCGACCTGCTGCTCATTTTGCAAAATGGCGAGGGCAAATACATTATCGCCGAGCAGTGTCGTCCATCCACGGTGATGAGCCTGAGAGCCGATGACGTCGTTGGCGATGTTGTTGATGAGGAGATGAGCGCTGAATTGGATGCCGCGATGGCTTCCGAGTCGGTGTTCCGTTCCACGGTGCTCCGCACGGTGGGTGGATCTACGGTATGCAACGTGTATGCGCCGGTGCGCCACAACGGCAAGACGCTGGGACTGGTGGTACGTGAGACGAACATGGCTACCCGAGAGTCGAATGGACGTTACGAATCCGAAAGCATCAGCGCGGGCAAGCATCTGTATGAGATGATTCCGCGCGACCAGTTCCCGTACCGCAATCCGATCATGAACCAGCGTCATAATGCGCGTGTGGCGGACGGTTTCATCGTGCTTACCGTCGACGGCATCGTGCGATACGCTTCGCCAAACGCCATCAGCTGCTTCCGACGTTTGGGGTCGGTCAGCACCATGCAGGGGGAGTACCTGAGCGAAATCGGCACCAAACTGCTGCGTGAGAACGATCCCGTGTTGGAAACCCTGCCTCTGGTGCTCAGTGGCAAGGCTGCCGTCGATTCTGAACTTGACGCCAACAAGTCCGCAGTGTCCATGCGCTCGCTGCCGTTGATGGATGCCAATGGCCGTGTTGGCGCTGTCGTGCTATGCCGAGA
>OGOV01002895.1_pt1 | contig 12214 bp, 6 predicted proteins | sample 1552711 | NCBI WGS metagenome assembly OGOV01 (sample SAMEA2580216, study PRJEB22360) | human gut metagenome | biome: human gut; feature: human-associated habitat; material: faeces | place: Denmark | collected 2008/2010 | reverse complement strand
CCCCGCCAGCAGCAAAATTACCGGCAGCAGAAGCATTAGACAGCGTTTCATCGGGGGCGTCCTCCCTTCTCTTTTTGGGGACTTGGGGTTCACATGCTTATTCTGGCCCTATCATACCGCAAAATGAGAAAGAGTGCAAATCTCTTTGCGGGTGGGGCGCCTAAGGCGGTACGGGCCGCAGGCGAGCGGGGCGCAGCCCCGGCGATGCAAAGCATCGCCGCAGCGGACATTTGTCCGCTGGACCCATCCGCAGGATGGGTCGGGCTGCGCCCCGAGCCGGCCCCCTGCAGAAACCAAAATCACTGCAGGGCGGCAATATAGAGCTTGCGGGTATCGGCCAGGGCCGCGGCTATTTCCTCCTGCCGGCCCTCCGAGAGGGCACAGCGCAGCAGAAAGCCGGAAATACAGCTCTCTCCGACCATGGAAAGGTATTCCGGCTCCGGCATACGGGGGGCCAGGCCCTCCTCCACCGCGGCAGTGGTCAGGCAGTTCATGATCTCCCCGATCATGCGGCGGGTATCGGCACGCTCCTGCGGACCGCCGCAGATATCATACAGGGCGGCCTGCGGAAACCCCATGGAGGGCACCTGTGAAAAGAAAACGGAGCTGCACTCCAGCAGCTGGCGGGCGGTGATCTTGATGACCTTCCAGCGGGCTTCAAAGCCCTCGGCGTCGGAAATGGCGGCGTAGAGCTCCTGGAAGCCCTGGGCCCTGCTGTACTGCATGGCATCCCGCAGCAGCTCCTCCCGGGAGGGGAAATACTCGTACACAGTGCCTTTGCCGATGCCAGCGGCTTCGGCGATCTCAGAAACCTTCAAATCTCCCAGCGGACGGCCCTGCCGCAGCAGCTTTAATACCGCACGGAACACCGCGGCCTTTTTCTCCGGCAAGTTCATACCTCTTCTACCTCCTCGATGACAACTTTCTTGGGGTCTTTCTTTAGGAAAATATCATAAATGGCGGGGACAATGAACAGAGTAAGCAGGGTGGCGTAGGCCAGGCCGCCGGTGGTAACGATGGCCAAGGGCTGCAGCATATCGCCGCCGGCGCCCAGGCCCAGCGCCATGGTAGCCAGGCCGAAAATGGTGGTCATGGCAGTCATGAGGATGGGGCGAATGCGGTCGCGGCCGGTCTGTACCAGCGCTTCGGCGCGTTCCATCCCCTCCAGCCGCAGCCCGTTGGCGTAATCCACAAAGACGATGCCGTTATTCACAACGACACCCGCGAGCATAAGGAAGCCCAGCATGGCAATGACTGAGAGCTCCTTGCCGGTGATCCACAGGGCCAAAAGGCCGCCGGTGAAGGCCAACGGAATGGTGAACAGCACGATAAACGGCGAGAGCAGCGACTGGAACTGCGCCACCATGATGAGGTAGATGAAGGCGATGGCCAGGGCGATCATCAGGATGAGGTCGCTCATGGTGGATTGGATCATCTCATTTTCGCCCTCAATGGCATAGGAGCAGCCCTCCGGCATCTCATAATCGGCCAGCAGCTTTTCCACCTCACGGCTCACCAGGCCGATGTTGTAGCCATCGGCGATCTGGGCGGTGACGGTGACGGTACGGGCCTGATTTTCACGGTGGATGGCGGAAGCGGACGCGGCCTCGGTCACTGCGGCGATCTCGGAAAGGCGGACCTCGCATTCCTCCTGGTTTTTGGTACCGGTCAGGCGGAGCTCCTCCAGCGTTTCCCGGGTGGTGATACCGGCGCTATCGGGGACGACCACAACCGGCAGGTCACTGCCGTTTACGGTGATATCGGTGGCGGTGGTTTGGGAGAGAACGGCGGCGGCCACCTGCTGGTAGACCTGTGCGACCGTCAGGTTATACTCGGCGGCTTTGGCTTTATCCACGGTGATGCGCACCTCGGTGCTGCTGTCCTCCTGCCCATCACTGACCGAAGCGACCCCTTCCACGGCGGAAAGGGTTTTGGCCAGGTCGGTGGCGGCGGCCCGCAGGGCATCCATATCATCGCCGGTGACGGCCAGCTGAATACCGCTGCCGCCGGTCATCATACTCATATCCATGGTGGAGCCGTTGGCGGAAACGGTGCAGTCCAGATCGGCGCAGGCTTCCTCGATCTTTTTGGCGATCTCCTGGCTGGAATCGCTGCGGTCATCACCCAGCAGCACATAGATGGACAGGCTGCTGCCGCCCATGCTCATCATGCTCTGGCCCTCCATGGCGCCGACGGTATCCACACCATCCACGGTAAGGATCCGCTCCAGGACGGTATCGCACATGGCCCAGCTTTCGCTTTGGGTGGCATCCTCCGGCATCTCGATGGAGACCGACACCTGTGGGCTATCCATTTCCGGCATAAAGGCGGTGCCCATGCTGACCGCCAGCACCGCGCTGGCAATAAGCAGTGCCACCGCGCCCAGCAGAACAGGAGCCTTGTGCCGCAGTACTTTCCGCAGAAGGTTTTCGTAGCCCGCTATCATGCGGTTCAGGAGACGGTTGGGCTTTTCCCCTGCGGTATCGCGGGTCAATATTTTGCCCGAAAGGGCGGGCACCAAGGTAAGGGCGACCAGCAGACTGGCACCCAGTGAATAGGCGATGGTCAGGCCCATATCGGCGAAGATCTGCCGGGTAAGGCCGCTGGTGAACAGGATGGGCACAAATACGCAGACAGTGGTAAGGGTGCTGGCGGTGATAGCCCCGGCAATCTGGCGGCAGCCGTGAACCGCCGCCGTGGCGGCATTGTAGCCCAGCTGGCGCAGACGGTAGATATTCTCGATGGCAACGATGCTGTTATCCACCAGCATGCCGACGCCAAGTGCAAGGCCTGAAAGGGAGATGATATTGAGAGTGACGCCGGTGAAGTGCATAAGCACCACCGCCAAAAGCAGACTGATGGGAATACTGAGCGCCACAATGATAGTGGGGCGGAAGTCCCGCAGGAACAGCATGAGGACAATGACGGCCAGCAGCGCGCCGAACAGCAGGTTTTCCAGCACCGAGCTGATGACCAGATCGATGTACTGGCCCTGATCGCTGAGGGCGGTGAGGTGCAGGCCATCGTATTTTTCCTCCAGCTGGGCCATGGCGGCATAGAGATTATCGCAGGCACCGGAGGTGGAAGCGATGGAGGACTTTTGTACCGTGAGCAGCACACCGTCATTGCCGTTTATTTTGGCGTACAGCTCCTCGGCGTTATCCGCCAGGCGGACAGTGGCGATATCGGTCAGGCGAATCTCCCCCACATCGCCGACATCGTATCGGAAGAGCACCCAGTTCTGCAGCTCCTCCAGGCTGGTAAATTTATCGCCGACCTTGAGGGCATACTGCCCCTCGGCGCTTTGGATATAGCCGGCGGGCATCGAGAAGTTCTGCGCCATGAGCAGCTGCGAAACGGCGGACTGGGTGAGAATGCCATCCAGCCCGGCGGCCTTGTAGGCGGCATCCCGCTGCTGGCGGAACTGCTCCTCGGCTTCATCCAGGGCCTGTTCGGCCTGCTGTAATTGCAGGGTGGCCAGAATGAGCTGCTGAGAAAGCTCCAGCTTGCCGGTCTCCAGCTGGCTCTGCGCCTTATCCAGCTGCGAAAGGGCGGCGTCCAGCTCCTTTTGGCTGGACTGAGCGGTTTCCAGCTCCTTTTTTAGCTGCGGGATGCGGGGCGCCAGCGCATCGATGGCGGCGTTCAGCTCGGTAATGGTGCCGTAGTCATCCTGCACCTTATCGTGGCTTTCGATCCACTTCTTGCCCTCGGCCTCGCCCAGCACGCGTTTGATGGCGTCGGCGTTTTCCTCGATGGCTTTGGTGGCGTCGGCGATGGCCTTCTCGGCCTCCGCCTTCGCCTCGGTGGCCTGCTGGAAGGTCTCCAGCCGGGCGTTGGCGCGGGTCACCTCCTCCTCGGCAGCCGAGAGCTTTTCCGCGGCGGCAACGGTTTGCGGGTCATTGCGGGTAAGGTAGGCGGTCTGCGCCGCCTGGATGGCGGCAAGCTCGGCTTCGGCGGTATTGAGCTGGGCCTGCAGCCCGGTATTATCGGGGTCCTTCTCCAGCTGTGCCTGGAGGTCGTCCACCTCCGCCTGCTTTTCCTGCTCCTGCCGCAGCAGGTCCTGCCAGCCGGGATCGTCCTTGAGACGCTCCGGGGCGCCGGCCAAAGCTTCTTCGTAGGCGGCCTGGGCAGCAGTTTGGGCATCTTTCGCGTTGGCTGCATCCGCCTCTAGGGCGTCTTTGCTGCTGCCGATCTCCTTGAGGGTGGCTTCGGCGGTCTCCAGCGAGGCTTGGGCGGCTTTCAGCTGGGCGCGCAGCTGGGTGCGGGTAAGCTGCAGAGATTGCAGCTCGGCATATTTTACAGCGGAAAGATGAGTACGGGCGTAATCTTCACTGGCATTGTAGCTATCGCGCAGATTTACCATGTTATCGTACTGGGCCAGCACGGCCTGAATGGCCTTGACCTCCGCCGAGGTGAGGGTGGAGCCGAGGGAGGCCTGATCCTTGGCATCGGCCAGCTGCTGGGCAGCGGCCACCAGCTGGGCATAGGCGGTACCGCTTTGCTCCTCCAGCTTCTTTTTGGCGTCGTTGATCTGCCTGCGAGAATCCTTGAGCTGCTTTTCGGCAGCGGCCAGGGAGCTATCAATGGCCGCCAGTACCTTATCATTCAGCTCATCGATTTTGGCCTGATCCAGCTCCACACGGATCTGGCTTTCCACCAGACCGCTGCCGGAAACGGACGCCACGCCATCCACCCGCTCCAGTGCCGGGATGACGGTGGAGGAGGTAAACTGAGAAAGCTCGTTTCGGGCCATATTATCGCTATCCACCGCCAATACCATGATGGGCAGCATATCGGGATTGATCTTCATGAGCACCGGGCTGCCGGCGGCCTCGGGCAGGGAGCCGGCGATCTGATCAAGGCTGGCGTTCATTTCGATCATGGCGGAATCCATGCCGGTGCCTTCCTCAAATTCCAGCACCACGATACTGACATTTTCCTGCGAGATACTGGTGATATTCTTGACGCCGCTGGTGGTAGCCAGGGCGCTTTCCAGCGTTTTGGTCACGCTTTGCTCCACCTGCTCCGGACTGGCGCCGATGTAGGTGGTATAGGCGATGGCATAGGGCAGATCCATATTCGGCAGGAGGTCGGTGGTCATATTGATGAAGGACATGACACCGAGGATAAGCACCAGCATCACGCAGACGAATACGGTCATGGGCTTTTTGACACTGAGACGAGACAGCATAGAGGATTCTCCATTTCCGGGGGATAGATGTTCCGACCGACCGGTCGGTCGGGGATTTCTAATCTTATTTTAGCGCAAAACGGGACGAACGCAAGAGGAAAGATATTAACATTTCGTAAAGGTTATAGCATCGGCGCGGGAGAGTATGCTATAATAACCATGGACATTGCAGGAAGCCGGGTTCGGGCGGCCCCGCGCGGGAGCCTCCGGCTCCCGAAGGGCGCCCCCCGCAGGGGGGCGCCCCAGCCCGGCGGAGCCAGGCACGGGGCCGCCCGAATGCCAGCCTGCACCCCCAAAGGAGGTAACCGCCATGTATCACATCCTGGTCGTGGATGACGAAGCCAAGATCCGCGAGATCATTAAAAAATACGCAGTATTCGAGGGCTACCGGGTCACCGAGGCCGCCAATGGCATGGAGGCCATCGACCTGTGCCGCACCGAGCCGTTCGATCTCATCATCATGGATGTGATGATGCCGGAGCTGGACGGCTTTTCCGCCTGCCGCGAAATCCGCAAATACAACCGCACGCCCATCATCATGCTTTCCGCCCGCGGCGAAGAATATGACCGCATCCACGGCTTCGAGCTGGGGATCGATGACTATGTGGTCAAGCCCTTTTCCCCCAAGGAGCTGATGATGCGGGTGGCCGCCATCATCAAGCGCAGCGGCGGCGAGGAAAACAACCGTTTTGTTTTTGAGGGGCTGACGGTGGATTTTACCGCGCGGCTGGTTTTCATTGACGAGCAGCGCATAGAGATGTCTCCCAAGGAGTACGACCTGTTTTTCTATATGGTGCGCAACCGCGGCGTGGCCCTGACCCGCGAGCGGCTGATCCACGATGTGTGGGGCTATGATTTTTACGGCGACGACCGCACGCTGGATACCCATGTAAAGCTGCTGCGCAAGAGCCTGGGCCGGTACAGCCGGTGCATTATCACGCTAAGAGGAGTTGGGTACCGCTTTGAAACTGTGGCAGAGCCGGAAAGCGATGCAGACGGAGACGCCAACTGAGTCCTCCCCTGCCCCGCAGCATAAGCAAAGCCGTTTTTCCCACCTGGGCATCCGCTGGAGACTGGTGGGCAGCTTTGCTATGTTCGTGGCGCTGCTGCTGATGCTGCTGTGGCTTTTGCAGATCGTCTTTTTGGAGAGCTTCTACAAATCCATCAAGACCAGCTCCATTAAAAATACCGCCGAGGAAGTAGCCGCCAGCATCAATGATGAGAACTTCTACACCGAGGTGAACCGCCTGACCCGCCAGGATCTCATCTGTGTCCACATCGTGCGGGAGGACGGCACCCCGGTACTGACCTCCGGCAACCAGCCCTCCTGCATCCTGCACATGCTGCTTACCGATCAGGCGGCGCTGCTGTTCCGGCAGGCGCAGGAAAACGGCGGCACCGTGCTGGAAAACTATCAGCTCCTGGAGCTTTCCCCCGCCATGCAGAGCAAAGCAACCGCCCAGGCCGCCTCCACCGAGCAGCTGCTGTACGGCATTCTGACCACGCGTGGAGAGGACGAAGGCGCCGAGCCGGTCATGGTCATGGTGGATGCCACCATCACGCCCATCAATACCACGGTGGAAACACTGCGGGCCCAGCTGGTCATCATCACGGTCATCATGACGGCGTTTTCCATCCTGCTGGTGCTGCTGCTTTCCTCCATGATCTCCCGTCCCATCACCCGCATTACCAAAAGCGCCAAGCAGCTGGCCACCGGCGATTACGGCACGCAGTTTACCGGCGGCACCTACCGGGAGGTCACCGAACTGGCCGACACCCTGAACTATGCCAGCCGGGAGCTGAGCAAGGTGGAACATCTGCGGCAGGAGTTCATCGCCAATGTGAGCCACGACCTGCGCACCCCGCTGACCATGATCACCGGCTATGCCGAGGTAATGCGCGATCTGCCGGGTGAAAATACCCCGGAAAATGTGCAGATCATCATAGATGAGGCCCGCCGGCTGACTGATTTGGTCAATGATTTGCTGAATCTTTCCCGGCTACAAAGCGGCGCGCAGACCCCCGAACCGGAGCCGCTCAATCTCACCAAGATGATCCGCGGCATTATGGGGCGGTACGCCAAGCTGGTGCTACATGACGGCTACGCCATCACGCTGGAAGCGGACGGCGACGCCATGGTGATGGCCGACCGGCTGCGCATGACCCAAGTGCTGTATAATCTCATCAATAACGCCATCAACTATGCCGGGGCCGACCGGGCCGTACTGGTGCGCCAGACCATCGAGAATGGGACTGTGAAGGTGGAGGTCATCGACCACGGCGAAGGCATTCCGGCCGAGAGCCTGCCCTATGTGTGGGACCGCTACTACAAGGTGGATAAAAACCACCGCCGCTCCACCGTGGGGGCCGGGCTGGGACTTTCCATTGTAAAGGGCGTGCTGGAGGCCCACGGCGCCGAATACGGCGTAGCCAGCACCCTGGGCGAGGGCAGCGATTTCTGGTTCCGGCTGCCGCTGCTGCCGCCCGATGCCGCTTTAACCGCCGAAAGTGAAGAAAATCATTCCGATTTTTCCTGATTTCTTCACACAGCCATCACATTGGCCGTATATGATAAAGGTGTGGAATAAATAAGGGCGCACAGCCCGGCCGAAGGTTTTTCTTTCTCCTCCTTATCTTCATCCTTCTTTATACTTTTTCGTTTTGTCCTCATTTTCTTTTCCCTTCGGCTCATTCCCCAAGCTCCTGCGCCGGCTGCAAACGGCCGCAGGAAACAGTTTTACCAGGAGCTCCCGCACTGTAACAGGTGCGGGAGCTTTTTTGCGTTCTTTAATATTTTATGAATTCACCGTGAACTGCGTTGACTATATAGGGGCAAAATGGTATGCTGACTGTATTAGCTCCAGTAGTACAGTTTGCTGCAAAGTTTTTTTGCATTTTTTGTTTTTGGATGCAATAAAATCCATCAAACTGTACACTTATTTTAGTGAAATATGATTTTTCTGCGAGAGGGGGAAAAAATGTGCAATACATGGTGGAGACCAAAAATCTCCGCAAGGTGTACCGGACCGGCGATGAAAAGGTAGTCGCTCTGGATAATATCGACCTGACCATCGAGCAGGGGCAGGTGTGCTGTATACTGGGTACTTCCGGCAGTGGTAAATCCACCCTGCTGAACCAGCTGGCCGGGCTGGAAAAGCCCACCCGCGGCACGGTAAAAATCAAGGGAGAGCTGATCTCCAAGATGAGCGAAAAGCAGCTGGCGGTGTTCCGGCAGAAGCACATCGGATTTGTGTTCCAGTCCTACAATCTCATTCAGGGGATGACCGCTGTGGAAAATGTGGCCATGCCGCTGATGTTCCGCCGGGTGTCCCGCAAAAAGCGTGAGGAAGCCGCCCGTGAAATGCTAAAGCAGGTGGGACTGGGCGAGCGCATGGACCACCGTCCCAATGAAATGAGCGGCGGCCAGCAGCAGCGCGTGGGCATTGCCCGCGCCTTTGTTACCAATCCTGAGGTAGTATTTGCCGATGAACCCACCGGCAACCTGGATACCAAGACGACCAAAGAGGTCATGGAGATGTTCCTGCGGTTTGCCCGGGAAAAGGGCACCACGATTATACTGGTGACACACGACCGCAGCCTGGCAGAATACTGCGACCGCATCGTGACCATCTCGGATGGACGCATCATTTCCAATGAGGACCACCGCCATGCCAAGGCGATCCAAGACCCTCCCGCCGCCCCTGCCGAGGAGCTGCCGGAGAAACTACATTTTACCGATAACACACTGGCCGCCGGCCAAGGAGGAGTATGACCGTGAAAAAGATGAGCAAGATCCTGACATTTATTCTGGTGCTGGCCATGGTGCTGAGCACCGTGGCGATGGCGGCTGAACCGCCCTACACCATTACTGCGGGAACATTGACCAATGGCAGTATTTCTTTGACCCTTGTCGGCAGCGATGGAAATGATACTTCTCTCGGCAACATCACTGCGACCGGTGGTAAAATCGAAAATATCGCCAAAGACTCCAAGGTTAAGGTCGTCTTTGTACCCAACCCCGGCTATGAGTTCCTGCGTGCTTCTGACAACACCGGAAAAGCCATTAAGGACGGCGATGTGCTGACCATCACCGATAATCTCACCATTACGCCGGAATTCGCCCCCAAGGCCAGTCTGGGCAGCGCCGCAGCTGTGAACAGCTACACCCTGCAGGCCATCTGCCCCAGTGCGTACTACTGGCAGCAGTACCACAAGACCACCGGCGGTGGGGACACCAAGTACACCCGCTATCCCGGCAAGCTGAACGGCACCCAGTCCCCCAGCACCGAGATCGCCAAGGGCTACTATGTTGACCTGACCCTGTATGTCAATGATACCGACTATGTCACCTTTATTAACGGCGATACCGCTAAAAATGAGCTTTTCTCGGTTACCACCCCCGGCGACAGCAGCTTCCTTGCGGGGAACACCACCCCCTCCGCCAATGCGGAGATCGCCGCATGGGAGGGCAAGGGCTATACCGTTAAGCTGACCGGCGTGTATTATGTGGGCGGCAATGATAACACCCTCAAGCTGATCGTGACGCAGGGCAACTACAATGCCATCCTTTCCTGCAAGATCGACAATGCGACCATCGTGCCGGAAAAGGAAAACGACAAAAAGCCGGATGAGGAGACCACCGCGGCCCAGCCCTATGTCATCATCAGCAGCTACAGCTACGGCAAGGGCGACCTGGTGGCCGGCGAGACCCGCAATATCACCATGACCTTCCGCAATACCAGCAAGACCATGGCTGTGGAAAACATGATGGTGACCATGACCCTGCCCGATGCCATGATGCTGACCAGCAGCTCCAATTCCTTCTACATCGAATCGCTGGCAGCCGAGGGCACCATCACCAAGACCGTGAATGTGACCGTGAAGCCCACTGCGGCGGCCCAGTCCCATTCCATGACCGTTGATTTTACCTATGACTACCTGGATAACGGCGTGCGCCGCAATGCCAAGACCACCGAGACCATCAGCATGCCGGTGCTGCAGGTGGATCGCTTTACCGTGACCGGCATCGACCTGCCCCAACAGATCTTCATTGGCGAGGAAAATAACCTCTCCGTCAACTTCGTCAATAAGAGCCGTACCGATATCTACAATCTTTCCGCCAAGCTGAACTGCGAGGGGCTTTCCAATAACGGCGAGGAGCAGTATCTGGGCAACCTGGCCTCCGGCACCACCTCCAGCGCCGATTTCTACATCACCGGGAATGAAAAGGGAGAGCTGGTGGGTGAGGTCATTATCACCTACGAGGATACCAACATGAACCAGCGCACCGTTTCGGTGCCCTTTACCACGCAGGTGACCAGCTACGAGGATGTATGGGGTCCCAGCAATCCCAGCGTCGACCCCGGTATGGATCCCGGCACTGACCCCGGCATGGAAGAGCCTGCAGGTTTCCCGTGGTTCTGGGTCATCGGCGGTGTGGTGGTAGTGGCTGCCGGCGTATTCGTGTACCTGAAGCTGCGTAAAAATAAAAAGGAGAGCGTAGACGAAGATGAGGATATCTGACCTTCTGAGCGTCTGCCTGCGAAACCTGACCCGCCGCCGGGTGCGTACCGCCCTGACCGTCATCGGCGTTGTCATCGGCGTGTGCGCCATCATCTTGATGGTCTCACTCGGCATCGGTGCGCGGGAATCCATGATGCAGATGCTGCAAGAGTGGGGCGATCTTACCATCATCAATGTCTACAATTACGGCGGAGGCGAGACCAAGCTGGACGATAAAGCCCTCTCCAAAATACAGGCGATGGATCATGTGCAGATCGCGACCCCGTTTTACAGCAGCCGGGTCAGCTTCCGGCTGAAATCCCGCAACGGGCGCTATGCGGCCTATACCAATATCATCGGCATCTACCCCGAGGCGTTTGACGCTCTCGGCTATAAATTGAGCGACGGCACCTCCTTCGCGGACAGCAAAAAGGATTACAGCATGGTGGCGGGCGCCAATGTGGCGTATTCCTTCCGGGATACCAAGAAAAAGCGCAATAACTATGTGGATCGCAACCAGACCGATGCCATGGGCAACCCCAAAAAGCCCTTTGTGGATATCATGAAGGATAAGCTGGTTTTGTACAGCGAAAGCTACGACAACAACGGCAACCTGAAAAAGGGCCTGGAGGTCACCCCCAATGTGATCGGCGTAATGGTGGAGGACTGGAACAAGGGTTGGGAGACCAGTGAGTGCCTCCTGATGGACATCAACCAGCTGAAGGCGCTGGAGCAGAAATACTACAAGATCAGCGGTGAAAAGGCTCCCGACACCACCAACTATGATGAGGTACGGGTCAAGTGCGTAGACGCTGCATCGGTTGCCGCAGTGCAGCAGTCCATCACCGATATGGGCTTCCAGTGCTCCTCGATGGAGGACACCCGCAAATACTTTGATGAGCAGCTTACCATGATCCAGACGATGCTGGGCGGTCTGGCGGCTATCTCTCTGTTTGTCGCTGCCATCGGCATCGCCAACACCATGGTCATGTCCATCTATGAGCGCACCAAGGAGATCGGCGTCATGAAGGTGCTGGGCGCCGAGCTGGGCGCCATTCGCGCCATGTTCCTCACCGAATCCGCTATGATCGGTCTGATCGGCGGCGTGGTGGGCGTTGGGCTCAGCTTCCTGATCAGCTATCTGTTAAACAATGTGCCGATCGTAGCAAACCTTCTGGCATCGCTGGGGCTCAGCTTCGGCAACGGCGGGGCGGTTTCCATCATCCCGTGGTGGCTGGTGCTGGTGGCAATGGTCTTTTCGATGATGGTCGGCGTTGTTTTCGGTTTTATCCCTGCCAACCGCGCTGTTAAGATCTCCGCTTTGGAGGCCATTCGGCACGACTAAACCTACTGCAATGAAAAAGCCCCCTCGGGGGCTTTTCTCTTTGTGCCGCCCGTGGTATAATTTGAGACAGAACCGGACTGGGCGGCACAGAGCGCGGGGCGCTCCGGACGGAGGCCGGAGCCACGGCCCGTAGGGCCGTGTAAGGCCGCCCGCCGGGCGGCCTGCCCCCCGCCCCC
>OGOV01002889.1_pt1 | contig 12233 bp, 8 predicted proteins | sample 1552711 | NCBI WGS metagenome assembly OGOV01 (sample SAMEA2580216, study PRJEB22360) | human gut metagenome | biome: human gut; feature: human-associated habitat; material: faeces | place: Denmark | collected 2008/2010 | reverse complement strand
CGATTTTCAGCATGGCGCGGGTGCGGCCCTCCATGCCGCCGGCAGGCAGCCCCTCAAACACCCGCCGCTCAAAGGACTTGTCAATGGCCTCCAGATTTTTCTTTCCGGCGGCAGCCTCCTCAAGCAGGGAAACGAACCCCTCCCGGTCACCGGTACCGGCGATGAGATCCACCCCCAGCTTCCGCACATCCTCCGGATGGGTCTGGGGATAACAGCCGCACACCGCCACCACCGCCGCCGGATGCTGCTTCTGTACCCGGTGGATCACCTGCCGGGACTTCTGGTCGCTGACGGAGGTGACGGAGCAGGTATTCACCACATAGGCGTCGGCCTCGTCGGAAAATTCCACCACCTGATGTCCTTTTGCCCGGAGGGTCTGCTCCATAGCCTGCGTCTCATATTGATTTACCTTGCAGCCAAGGGTGTAAATGGCAACTTTCATAGGTTCTCCTTGCGTTTTCAGAATCGTTCTTATATAATGAATAATTACGCTATTGAAAGAGATTTCCGGGGGGATTCCCGTGATTTCCCTCCCATTATACGTTTATTTTCGGAATAGGGCAAGAGGAGGATTTTTTATGATCTATCTGGACCACGCCGCCACCACGCCGGTCCCCAAGGCTGTGGCGGACGCCATGTACACCGTGCTGACAGAACAGTACGCCAACCCCAACGCACAATATCCCTTCGGACAGGAAATGCGCCGCAGCGTGGAGGATTGGCGGGCTGTGATTGCCAAAGCCGTAGGCTGCGAAGCAAACCAGCTTTTCTTTACCTCCTGCGGCACCGAGGGTGACAACTGGGCCATCCGGGCCGCCTGCTGGCAGAACCGCCATGTGGGCCGCCACATCGTCACCACCGCCGTGGAGCACCACGCCGTCCTCAACTGCTGCCAGCAGCTGGAGCAGGAGGGCTGGGAGGTCACGACCATCCTGCCGGATCAAAACGGCGACATTTCCGCCGAATCCGTTCTGGCGGCGGTGCGGCCGGACACGGCGCTGGTGTCCGTGATGATGGTGAACAACGAGCTGGGCAGCATCTATCCCATTGCAGACATCGCCAAGGGTTTGAAGGCCGTCAATGAAAAAACCCTGCTCCACACCGACGCGGTCCAAGGCTTTTTGAAAGTTCCCTTCTCTGCCAAAGCTCTGGGAGCGGACTTCATCGCCATCTCCGGTCACAAGGTCGGCGCGCCCAAGGGCATCGGCGTTCTTTACATCGGCCCCCGGGTGCGGAATCCCCGGCCCCTGCTGCCCGGCGGCGGTCAGGAAATGGGCCTGCGCTCCGGCACGGAGGCCACCGCCCAGATCGCGGGTTTCGCCAAAGCGGTGGAGCTGCGTTGGGACCATTTGGAGGACAAACTGCATCACATGGCAGAGGTCAAGGCCTACGCCGCGGAAAAGCTTTCTGCCATTCCGGACCTCCACATCATCGGAGACGGCAAGGCCCCCCATGTCCTGTCCGTTTCCATGGCGGGCTGGCCCAGCCAGAATGTGGTAAACGATCTTGGCAGTCAGGGGATCTGCATCTCCGCAGGCTCCGCCTGTCATCACGGCAAGTCCAGTCAGGTCGTGTCGGCTCTGGGCCTGCCTAAGCGGGTGGCCGCCGGGGTAATCCGCCTCAGCTTTGGCCCCGAGACCACCTTCGCCGAGATCGACGCCTGTGCGGAGGCCCTCCGGAATCATCACGATCACCGGATGCCCATGCTATAAACTGCCGCAAAGAGGAATTTCATTTTATGAACTTCAGTTATCTTCGCCGGGAGCCCGGCTTCTACCGCCGGGTCTTTACACTGGCTCTGCCAGTGGTCCTTCAGAACCTCATCACCACCTCTCTTGGCTTCATGGACACCTTCATGGTGGGTCTGGTCGGTCAGGAGCAGATGTCCGCCGTCACCGTGGCCAATGTACCCATCTACATCATCCAGCTCATCGTTTTCGGTCTGCAAAGCGGCTCCCGCGTGCTCATCAGCCAGTTCTGGGGCCGGGGAGATCGGGAATCCATCAACCGGGTCATGGGCATCGGCTTCTTTGTGGCAGGAGGCATTTCCACCCTCTGCGCTCTGACCATGGGGCTGTTCCCCCGACAGGTGCTGATGCTCATCACCGACAATGCCCGTCTGGTGGAGTTGGGCACCTCCTACATCCGCATCGTGGGCTTCTCCTATATTCTCAACTCCCTCTCCTCCATCTACATCGGTATGCAGCAGAGCATTGAGAATCCCCGCTTCGGCATGACGGTATTCGCCATTTCCACCGTCTGCAACACCGTAGGCAACTACATCCTGATCTTCGGCAAGCTGGGTCTGCCCGCACTGGGGATCACCGGCGCCGCCATCGCCACCTTCTCCTCCCGTGTGGTGGAATTTGTCATTTCCCTTGTCTACGCCCTGCACTGCAAGCAGATGCCTCTGTTGCCCGCCTGTATTCTCCGGCCCGGCAAGGCCACCTTCCGCAGCTTTGTGAAATTCTCCACGCCGGTGCTGCTGAACGAGACTCTCTGGGGTACCGGCACCTCACTCTACACCGTCATCATGGGCCACATGGCCGCGAGCGGCGACCTCATCGCCGCCTACACCGTGGCGGGCAGCATCGACAAGCTCTCTACCGCCGGCATCTACGGCATCGCCAACGCAGCCGCCGTCATCGTCGGCAAGGAGATCGGCATCGGCAGCAGCCGCGAGAGCGTCGTGCGCATCGGCAAGGCCGTGTGCCTCACGGCATTTCTCTTCGCGCTCGCCCTTGGCGGCGTGGAGCTTCTGGCCTTTCTCACGCTGCTCCGGCCGTATGTGCTGCCGCTTTTCTCCCTCTCGGCGGGCGCGGCGGCGATGTGCGCGGTCATGGTGTACTGCTACGCGGGCGTGATGCCCCTCCACGGCTTTTCGTCCACGATGGTCGTGGGTGTGCTGCGCGGCGGCGGCGACGTACGCGCCTCGCTGCTCATCGACAACTTCCCTCTCTGGTGCGTGGAGCTGCCGCTGATGTGCCTGCTCGGTCTTGTCCTTAAGGTGCCGAACGAGATGTTCTGCCTGTGCATCGCCATCGAGCACCTGGCAAAGGCCCCCGTCGGCCTCTGGCGCATCCACAGCGGCAAATGGGTGCATGACATCACACGAAGCGATTAAAAGGAGCTGCCGGACAAAATGTCCGGCAGCTCCTTTTTCACTTTTTGCCCGCATTGATGCGCTTGACGTCGAAGCATGTCTCCTTCAGGATATTCCCCTGCGCGTCCGCGATGGCAAAGGAAACGGTAAAGATTCCTGTTTCGGCGCTGTAGCTGATGAAGCCCGTTTCCCCCGTGCCGGTCGTCCGCACCCGCAGGCCCTGCGGGTAGGAGGCCGAGCCGAGGAGCCGGAACTCCTCGCTGTCGGTCGTCTGAATGACGACCTCGCCGTCGTCGCTGATTGCAAACGAGCCTCCGCCGCCGCTGTCCGTCGTGCCAACGCCCTGGATGAACATATTCTGTCCCACCTCGCCGCTGTAGCGCAGCTTTTTCATGGCGTCACCCCCGATGAGGTCGTGTCCGTATAATATTGATATCCGTTGTCCGTTGTATAGAGCGTGACATTCCTTCTGCCGGTCTTTTGGCTCGTACCCGGGCCGGCTCCCTTTGCCGTTACAGTTACCGTCTTTCCCTGCTCCGCGGTGTAGCGGAAGGAAACGTCCTCGCGCGCGGCGGCGTTGATCCGCGCCGCGGTCACCGCGGCGGTCGAGAGAAGGGCGAACGCCAGCGCCGCGATGAGCACGGAGACCAGCGTCTCCACCAGCGTCTCACCGGCCTTGCTTCTGCGTTTTTTCATGCGTTCCCCTCCGCTCCCTTGGTGATCTTTGGATTGCTCCAGGTGATGGTCAATTCGTCGATCCTGCTCCAGCCCGCGGTGTTCGCATAAACGTCTGTACTTTCGCTGACGCTTCCGCTCAGCCTGAGCGTCATGCGGCAGTCGTCCGCGTCCCCGGCGTCGGCCAGAGAAAAGGCGATCCGGATATCATAGCCCCCGCTTCCCGTTCCCCGTCCTGTCATGGAAAAGCTTGCCTTGACCGGCGGGAGCGCTTCATCCGGCAGCGTGATGGTGATGGTATCGGTGCAGCCGCCGTTCCGCGCGCCGTCCGTGAGCCAGTCTCCCATCAGGCCGGTCGGCAGCTTCTCTGTGGAGGAGCTGCCGGTTTGTACATAGCCTTCACTCTCCTCGTCCCATTCGTAAGTCGTGGTGGTAGTCTCGGTATACCGCATCTGGTCGATGCTGTCGCGTACGAGCTCCGCCGCCGAGCTGACGGCAAGGTAGTTCTGCTGCGCGGTGCGGTCGCCGTTCACGCGCCGCGCGGCGCTGAGCGCCGCGGAGAGAATGACCGCGCTGACCACCGCCGCGGTCAGGACCAGCAGGAGGGCCATCAGAATGGTCACGCCCTGTTCGTTCTTCAGTTTTTTCATCCCGATGCCCCTCCTTTCCTTTTTACGCCGTGCCGTCGGCTGCCTTCGCCAGCACCGTCACCGGCACGATGCGGCTCACCGTGACCGTCTCGGTCTCATTGATCCGATAGCTCGCCGTGATGAGCAGCGTCGTCTCGCCCGCGCCGATGCCCCGGACGCTCTGCGGAACGCCGTTTTTCCAGACGATCTGTGCAGCGCCCGTCTCGGCATTGGCGACCGTCCAGCTGAGGTCTTTCGTCAGAGCCTTGCCGCCGCGGTCCAGCGCGGCGAGTCCGAGCGGCACCGTCGCGGCCTCATTCACCGTGATCTGCTTCGCGCACTCGATCTTGTCGCTCATCCGGATCGTCAGCTCCGCGGTGACGCTTACCATCAAGCGCGCCACATGGCCGTCCAGCGCCGCGGTGATCTCCACCGAGCCATTCGCCAGACCCTCCAGCGTCACACGGCAGGTCTTTTCATCGACCTTTTGGAAGCCCGTCACCCTTGCGATGCTCTCATTGGTCGAGCGGAACGATTCGGGCGTCAGCCCGTCGAGCTTTCCGTCCTCCATGTTCTCCAGCTTCAGCACCGCGGTAATAACCGCGCTGCCGATTCCGGCATCGTAGTCGGTGATGCGGTCGATCGTCACGCTGCTCTTCTCCCAGACCGGACCGACGAGCGGCCAGTCGCCGTAGTGCAGGTTCGCCCTGCCGCTGTCGGTGTGCTCGCTCGCCTGTGTGAGCACGGTCGGGAACGGGTAGTCCTGCCCGTCGAGCACGGCGATGTTTTTGCCCGGGAAGCTGTATTTCCCGTGGACCTCGGCCTGCGCCTCCTCGACGGTGACCCAGCCGAAGACGCTGTCCCCGTTTTGATTCAGCAGCTCCAGGATCCTTTTGTCCTGCCCGTTCTTCGTGACGTCCTTCCTGCCTGCCATCTGCTCATAGCTGAGCTTTGTCAGGTCGATCGAATAGCTCGGTCGATGATCTCTTCCACCGATGTATTCACTGAGATACGAAAGATCGCCCTGCAGCATCTTTTCCTTCTCCGCATCGCTCGCCAGGATCGTCGCAAGACTCTTTTTGCCGCAGTGATACTTCGGCAGGTTGTACTGGACATCTGACTCCGCATAATAGTAGCAGTTGGTAATGGTCACGCTCGGCGCCCATTCATAGCGGTCGGCAACACTGCCGATGCGGGAGATCGACATGATCGTGCCCTGCATGGTCGGCAGCCCCGTATAGGTATAGCAGTTCTCATACTCCGGCTCTCCATCGTCCGTGCCGTTCTTGTTGGAAAAGTTGCGGAAGTTGGAGGAAAAGCCGCTGCCGCCGATTCCGCCGATGTAGACATAGGTCCCCCTCGCGTTCTCGACCTCTGTCTCCTTCTCTGTACTGGTCTTCACGGTGACAAGGCTTCCGCTCTTGTCCACGCGCTCATTAAGCGTATCGCTGCCGATCGTGATTGTTCCGCCGGTGTAGCAATTCGTCACCTTGTACTGCACGCCGCCGACCAGACCGCCCACGCGGACAAAGTTGCCGTATTGAGCTCTGGTCAGTTTGCCGCTGTCGCCGGCTTCCCAGTGCGTGCAGTTGACCTTGATATCGACCACCGCCGAGCAGCTGTTCAAATCGACCTTGGATACGCCGATCAATCCGCCCACCACCGCCTCGCCGAGCTGGAGCGGGTTGGTGCTGTTATCCTCGATGGTATAGCCCGCAATGGCGCAGTTGGCGATCTCCGCAGCGCGGTTTTCAACATTGACCCAATTTCCGTTCGCGTCGTAAAGGTAGTCATACGCGATGCCCACCAGACCGCCGAGCGCATAGGCGCAGCGGTAGTTACGGTAGTCCGTGCCCGCCGGTGTACTGCGTTCGATCGTTCCGCCGTTGTCGCTGTAGAGCACGATGTTTCGGATCTCCGCGCCCGCCGTCGTGCCGAAAACGCCGACATTGTAGCAGGGCGAGTCGATGTTGATGTTCTTGATGTAGTAGTTATCGCCGTCGTACACACCGCCGAACCAACTGTAGAGGTCTACCGCATAGCCCTCGTTGTTTGGATTCTCCGCCGCGTTGTTAAAAACCGCACCGGCGATGGGCTGGAACGAGGTATTTTTCGCGCCGACCTTCGGAAATTCCCGGTCTGTGCCGTTGAGGTCATGCGACTGCTTCCAGCTGCGCCGCGGACGATCCCGCTCCGCCGCACTCTGTGACTGACGGCCCACGCCTTTGACCGTGGCGTATTGCAGATAGGGGAACTGCTGGTAGGTCGCCGCCGTTACCTCGCGGTCTGTGCCGGTCTCATAGGTAAACGTGTAGTTTGGGTCCCGTCGGCTTCCTATGTACTTCGACGTGGCCCCGCAGCTCCAGTTGATGAACTGCAGCTGCTGCACTGAGCGGACCTGATAGGCCGCCTGGTCCGTACCCGGCTCCGCATCGCCCGCATAGCCGAAGGCGTCCGCGAAAAACGGACAAATCGTGTAGATATACTTTTCATTCAGCGTCCATGTGCCATTTGCCTGGAGCGTATAACTGCCGTTTCGGCTGTTGGTCTCTGCCTGCAGGCGCAGGCCGGCCTCGCCGGTCTCGTAGGCGGTGAAGGTATACTCCGGCATCTGCGCTCCCAGCGCCGACGCCGCCGCCCTGGCCTCCTCCGTATCACCGCCGTCCATGACGAAGCCGCCGCTCGCCGCCAGCTCCGGTTCCTTCGAACTGCTCTCCCAATAGTAGCCGTAGCCGTAGGCGGTGATCACGCCGCCGTCGTCATGCGCGGTGCAGAGGGTACTGCCCTCCTTGCGCTCCGTGCCGACAAAGCCGATGTAGGAGAGGTGATAGCCGCTGTTCGCGCCGTCCTCCTCCTTTTCCCAGTAGAACACGCCGACCTCGCCGACATTCGTCGGCACCGGCCAGTCGCCGTAGTGGACGAGTACGCCGCTCGCGTCCTGCATACAGGCGGGATAGGGGTAGCTGTCCTCCGCATTTTTCCGACTATACCGCGCTTCCGCCTCCGCTTGCGTTTCGAAGCCAGACAGCTTGAGCTCCTCCAACTCCGCCGCGGTCATGGGCTGCGCGCCGCCCGCGGTCTCCGCGCTGTACAGCCGGTCCTCCTCCCAGAAGCGGTAGGTGCCGCCGTTGAGGTAATAGCAGTCCTGCACGCTGCCGGAGGCGGTAAAGCCGTCCGCCTCGGCGCCCGCCGAGGACATAGCCGTCGCGCAGTAGGCTCTGCGGATGATGCCGCCGTTGTGCGCGGCGAAGCCGCCAAGCTCTACCTCGCCGCCGCGGACGGTCGGGACATTGATCGCCGCGATGCCATAGCAGCCCTCGATGCGCCCGTCGTTCCGTCCGGCGAAGCCGCCCACGCTGAGCTGCGCGAACACGTTCTCGGCATAGACCGAGGGGCTGCTCACGCTGCACTGCTCCACGTAGCCCTCATTGTAGCCGATGAAGCCGCCGACATAGACTGCGCTGCCGCTGTTGGCCAGCGCCTTGGCGCGGTAGCCCGCGGCCGCGCAGCCGCGCACCGTGCCGGAGTTGTAGCCGACAAGCGCGCCGATGTAGGCGCTCCTGCGCTGGATGCCGCGGTCAAAGCCGACGATCGTGTCCTCCGCGCCGGCAATGAGCACGATGTCGCGCAGCTCGCCCGCGTTGCAGCCGAACAGGCCCGCATAGACCTCGCCCGCAGTCTCCGTGCCGCCGCGCCCGAGACCGTTTCCGGTGATCGGCGCGCTGATGATCTCGTGCCGCTGACCGTTGTAGGTGTGGATGAACGGCTTAGCCGTGCTGTCGCCGATGGGGAACTGGGGGAGGTTCGCCGAGGGCTCGGTGCCGTTTCTGCCATAGTTCTTCCAGTCGTAGCTGACATAGTCGATGCCGCGCTCCTGCGCAAAAACGCTGCTCTCATCGAGCCGCTCCCGGTATTCGTCGTAGTAAAGGCTCAACGCGTAGAGCTGGCGCGCCGTGCGGATGGAAACGCCCGTCGGGCTCCCCACCGTGCCGTCCTCGCCGGGCGTCGTCACCGTGCGGGCAAAGTGCGGCGCGTAGAGATACGCCGCGCCGTCGACCCTGACCTCCTGATAGAAGCTGTTCGGATCGACATATTCCGTATTCACCGCCCCGGTCGGCAGCGGCAGGAGGTAATAGCTCCTCCCGTTGTAGGTGACCTGCACCGCGGCATCCGCGGCAAGCATTTCTGTCTTTTGTACCGCGACGCCCGTTGCCGTCCAGGTCCAATAGGTGACCGTGACCGACGCGGTCGGCTTGCTGTCGTAAATCATGCCGTAGCCGTCGCCCAGCACCGTTTCGTCGTCCCGCAGGGACGACACGTTGCCGCCGAGGAAGCCATAGCCTGCCGCCGTGCCGTTTTGATAATGCTCGTAGTACGCCAGCGAGCCGGACTCAAACTCCGCCCTCCAGTCGCCGTAGTGAGGGATCCCCTGCAGCTTCGGGTAAGAGTAGTCGGTCAGGCCCATGCCCTCCATGAGGTTGTAGGCGTTGGTGCTTCCGCCGCCCGTCACGGCGGTAAATGCGGTGCCAAGTCTCTGCGCCGCGGCGGGGCGGCTGGCGCCGCTCCATTCTCCGTAGCCGACATCGGTCGTCCCGGCGATATGCTTTGCCGTCGCCGCCCGCTCTTTCAGATAAAAGGTCCCCGCCGCCGCGGTCTGGACCTGTGCATCCGGCTTCGCCGTCGAGTAGGTCAGATTAATGTCCGCATTGAGCGGAACGCTCACGCTGTAGCATCCCGTCATAGCTTTGACCGGTCCGGCGGACAGGCCCGCCGTGACCGCTGCCTCCTGGAAGCCCGCGGCGTAGCAGCTCGTCAGACGGATCGTGCTCGTCCCGATGCTCCCGCCAAACAGACCGCCGGTCTGTCCGTTCGTCTTATCGCTGTTGTAGAGGTAGCAGTCGGCGTAGCAGCGCTCCGCCGTCACAGCGCCGTCCGCCTGTCCGATCAGTCCGCCCGCCGCCGTCGTACCCCGAAGGACCGAGGCGGCAAAGCTGCTGTCGATGGAGACCTCCGCGTTCCCGCTCACATAGCCGACCAGACCGCCGGTCACATTGCCGACGAGCCAAATATCCCGCTCCGTTTTTGTGCTTAGACCGTCGCTCGCCGGGTCCAGATAGACGCGGCAGCCGGTAACGCTCACCGTACCGGACAGCGTGCCGGCAAGACCGCCGACCCTTCCCGTGCCGCGGATCTGCGCGCCGGTGAGCGTGATGTCCGCCAGCGTGCCGCCGGAAAAGCTCTCAAACAGGCCCGCGTCGTCGTTCGTATCCACCGGCAGATGCGCGATCACCGGACGGTACGTCGTGCCGTCCACGGTATAGCTGCCCCGGTATTCACGCAGCGCCGTGTTAACAATGGGGCGGAACTTCTTCTCGCCGTAGACCGACGCCCAGCCGCTCGCGCCGGTGAAGTCAATGTTCTTCTCCTGCACCGCGCGGGTGATGACCGGCGCCAACTTGGAGGTCTCGTCCAGATTCTGCAGGTGGCGGGCGCAGGTGACGACCGCCGTATCGCCGCCGCGCAGCGTATGGAACAGACCATTTGTCTTTTCGGGCACAAATCGCGCGCCCTCCACCAGCGGGTCGTCGCTGGTGACCTCAACGGTGACGGTCAGATTCTCCCCGGGCGTCAGCATTTTCAGCCATTCCTGCTGCGCAAGGCGGCGGCTGCCGTCGCCGCTCAGGTCGTCGAGCGTCACCGTCACCTCGTAGTCCCGGAAGCTCTTCTCGATCGTGGTGAACGTCTTGGTATCATTTTTCAGCTCGGTGCGCGCCGTCTCATTTCCTTTGTCGTCGCGGATGGTGATGAAGAAATGGAGCGGACGGTCATTCGGTGCCTTGCAGGTGATGCGCACCTCCAGCGTCTCCCCGTTGAGGATCTCCGCCCGCGGCGCGAGCACGCCGGTGTCATTGACCGCCGCCGCGCCGCCGCCATAGTAGCCGACCTTCGCCGTTTTCACGCGCTGGCTGCGGTAGCGCAGCACGTCGAGCCCGGTATGCACGCCCAGCGCCTCCTCGCTGTAAAACACCGCGTAGACGCTGCCGCTGTCCGCGTTGTACTCCACGAGCCAATGGCCCTCGCGCAGCTCGGCGTCGGTCTGCTCCCGCGGCAGGATGTAATACGCCGCGGCGGAGGCGTTGTCCTTTTCCGCGTCGGTCACATACCAGAGCGGAAGCCTGCCGACATCGGTCTCGTCGTACTTGTCCTCTTCCGCGTCGAGAGGGATATAGGTAAAGCGCTTCACGTCGCCGCCGCTCTTGTATTTCTCCTCCATACCGGCGGCCAGAAGCTGCGTCATGCGGTTCTGCGCGGTCTGGAATAAGATCTCCGCCTTGCTGTCCAGCTCCGTCTGGCGCAGCTCGCGCCGCATCTTCGAGACGGGAACGGCGGCAAGGGCAAACAGCACCACAAGGATCGCCACCGTCAGAAGGACCTCCGAGAGGGTGAAGCCGCGGTCATTGTGTCTGTTTGCCCTGTTGTTTTTCATGGTGCTCTGCTCCTCTGTGCGTTACGGCGCGACCTCGAAATAGGTCACCGTCAGCACGGTCTGATAGCCCTGTCCGCCGCCGCTCCGTTCGTCGCGGCGGATGCTCAGGTCGGATATCCGGTTGATGTTGTCGCTCGCGCTGAGGCGGTCAATGATCGCGCGCGACTGCTCGTAGGTGCTCGTGCGGTAGGTCATGGAGACGGGGCGCAGGACGATATAGCCCTGCTGCGTCGTGCCGTCGCCGAAATCGAGGGAGTATTCCCCCGTGCCCGCGAGCAGGCCGCGCAGCTCGCGCAGCAGCGCCTCGCTGTTGTTGAAGCGCGGGATCGCCTTGCTGCCGCCGGCGGCGCGGATATCCGCGAGCGCCTGCTCCATCTTTTCCATCTGCGCCAGCCTGACCGCGTTCTGCTCCAGCGCAAGCTGCTCCTGCGCCGTGTCCTCGCGGCAGCGCGCGATGCGGTCGCTGACCGGCTCGTAGAGGAGCTTGAAGTAGCCGAGCACCATCACGAGCACGATCAGGATGAGCAGCAGCACCTTTTCCCGCAGGGTCAATTCACGGTTCATTCCGCCGCCTCCCCTCTCAGCACGATGTGCAGCGTACACTTCATCACGTCGGCGGGGCGGTCCTTCTCCGTTTCGGCAAGCTCCAGCCCGACCGACTCCACGATGCTCGACGCCTTCACGGCGCTGAGCGCCTCGGCGATGCGGTCAAGGTCCGTTTCGTTCAGCTCGACGTCCACGCGGTCGCCCTGCGCCTGCAGGGCGCTGAGCGTGCCGTAGGGCATCACCGTGCGCTCGATCAGGTCGAGCATTTCCGTGCGCTCCACGGCAAAGTTGAGGTCGGAGTCCTCGCCGTCCTCCATCCACTCCATCGAATAAGTGCGGTATTCCGAGAGCACCTCGTCAAAGTGCGAGAGCTTCTCCTGCGCGGCGCGGTTCTCCTGCTGCGCCTGCGCATACGCGCTCTGCGCGTCGGCGAGCCGGTCGTAGAGGTCGAGGACGCCGAACTTGGCGACCGCCAGCGCAAGCACGGTGATGCACAGCGCGCCGATAAGCAGCGTGAGCACCGTGCCTGTGCGCTTTTCGTGCAGATTGAGGTTGATGCCCGTTTTCTGCGGGCAGCGCACCGGACGGCGGGGCGTGTTCGCGCGGGCCGTTTTCTTCTCCTTCTCCGCGATCATGCCAGTCCCCCCTTGATGCCCTCGCTCACACCGCCGATGGCACGCAGATACGTCCACGGCTCCTCGGTCGAAAGCTGCTGCGAGAGCAGCTCAGAGACCGGATGGAGCGTGAGCCTCGTCGTTTCGACGATGGTGCGCAGCATCGGCTCGATGCCGCT
>OGOV01002876.1_pt1 | contig 12277 bp, 9 predicted proteins | sample 1552711 | NCBI WGS metagenome assembly OGOV01 (sample SAMEA2580216, study PRJEB22360) | human gut metagenome | biome: human gut; feature: human-associated habitat; material: faeces | place: Denmark | collected 2008/2010 | reverse complement strand
TTTTCAAAGATCATGTGCACCTCAGCAGTGCTCATCTATATTACCAAATACTTCCCTCTTCGTCAAATGTTTTTTTGACTTTTTTTGGAAAATTTGTAAATTTTATTTAACTAGCCCTTAATATAGTGTTTACACCCAAGTCATATAATATTGACTTGAAAGGGATGAAATACTATGAATATAGGAATAATTGATATCGGATCCAACACAATTCGACTTAATGTATATGAATCAAACAAACATTCATTTCATTTGCTCTTCTCAAAAAAAGAAAATGTTGGATTGATTTCATATATCAATAAAAACAATTTAACTTTAGAAGGCATAAACAAATTAAAACAATGCTTACTAAGACTTAAAAAAACATTAGATACATTAGGAATACACATTATTGATGCATTCGCAACTGCATCCTTACGTAATCTCGACAATAAAGATGAAGTATTGGCTATTATCTCAAACACTGTCAAAATCAATATTGTTCTTCTTTCCGGAACCACTGAAGGAAATCTTTCTTTTAAAGGAGCCATGCACCAAATCGAACGACCTGAAGGATTATACATTGACAGTGGTGGTGCAAGTACTGAATTTGTTTTCTACAAAAACTATAACAACTTAGCTACCTATTCATTAAATATTGGTTCTTTAAATTTATTCAATAAATACGTAAAGAAAGTAATACCTACAAAAGAGGAAACCATTCAAATTCAAAAGCGCGTTCAATGCGAACTTGAATCTGTACCCACTCCTAAAGAAATCTCAGAATTTCAAAATCTTGCCGTTACAGGAGGCAATATGCGAGCTGTGCGATCTTTGTTAGTACACTTTGATTGGATAAATCGAGATGAATATATTTTTTCCGCCGACAAAATAAATAAACTTCTGCAAACATTAAGTAATAATCGAACAGATACATTACACTTATTTTTAAAAATTAAACCTGAACGCGTACACACTATGTTTTGTGGCCTGTTAATACTTGAAGGAATCATTTCTAAATATTCCATCCAAACCATTCAAATTTGTACAAATGGTGTTCGCGAAGGCTATTTGATTCAAAAATATATAGGAGATTAAAATGAAAATTACCCAAAACAGAGAAATATCTTGGTTACAATTTAACAAGCGCGTACTTGAAGAAGCTGCCGATCCTCACGTTCCTTTATTAGAAAGAGCTAAGTTCTTATCCATCTTCACAAGTAATCTTGACGAATTTTACATGATCCGATGCGGATCCTTATACGACCTTTCTTTGATTGACAACACTAAAATCGACAAGAAAAGTGGAATGATTCCAAGTGAACAACTTGATGCGATTTTTGCGGAATCAAACAATTTATATAAAATTAGAGATAACGTTTACAAAGATATCAACCATACATTGAATGCTTTACACCTATCTTGTGTTTCTTATAAAACACTATCTAAAGGTCAAGAAAAATTTGTTAAGTACTATTTTGACACAGATATCGCTCCATTACTATCTCCACAAATCATAGATTCACATCATCCATTCCCACATTTGGTCAATAAAGCACAATACTTATTCTTAGAAATCAATGAAGATGGAAATAAGCACTTTGCGCTCATTCCTGTACCCGATTTTGCCAACCGCATTGTCTATATTCCAAATTACGGACATTGTTACATGCTGATAGAACAAATCATGTTCCATTGCATTGAACGACTATTTAAAAATTGTAAAGTATTAAATAAAACAATTGTACGTATCACAAGAAACGCCGATATCAACTTAAACGAAGACCAAATTGATGATGACGACGATTATCGTGAATACATGAAACATATTTTAAAGAAACGAAATCGTTTAGCCCCAATACGACTGGAAATCTATAAAGAGATTCATTCTGATTCATTAGAATATCTTTGTAGTCATCTAAGCTTAAGAAAAGAACAAGTATTTATATCAAAATGCCCTTTGGAATTATCACATATTTTTAAGATGATTGATTTAGCACCAACCATCGATAAAACGCCTTTATTATATAAAACTTTTACACCACAAAGTAATCCATTATTAACGCCAGAACTTCCATGTATTCCACAAATCATGAATCATGATGTATTACTTTTCTACCCATATCAATCTATGGACGGATTCTTAAAACTATTAAAAGAAGCTAGCGAAGATAAACATGTTGTATCTATTAAAATCACAATATATAGATTAGCTAAACATTCTAAAATTGTTCGCTACTTATGTAGAGCAGCTGAAAATGGCAAAAACGTTACTGTATTGATGGAACTAAAAGCTCGTTTTGATGAACAAAATAACATTTCTGCCGCTGAAGAGCTTGAAGAAAGTGGATGCCACATTCTTTATGGTTTTGAAAACTACAAAGTACACTCCAAAATATGTTTGATTACATATAAAGATAAAAACGAATTCAAATATATTACACAAATCGGTACAGGTAACTATAATGAAAAGACAAGTAAAATGTATACTGACCTTTCTTATATCACAAGCCGTAAAGAAATCGGAAAAGATGCAGTCACATTCTTTCAAAACATGTCCATGTCAAATTTAGAAGGACAATATCAACATTTATGGGTAGCCCCCAGCAATCTAAAATCTTCCATTCTAAAAGAAATAGATAATCAAATCAATTTAGCCAAACAACACCAACCCGCAAGAATTCGAATTAAGATGAATTCTTTTACAGATTTAGACATCATTCACAAAATCAGTGAAGCAAGTATGGCCGGTGTAAAAATTGAAATGATTATCCGCGGTATTTGTTGTCTATTGCCAGGCCTTGAAAATGCAACCGAAAACATTACTATTCGCTCAATCGTTGGACGCTATTTAGAACATTCAAGAATCTATTGTTTCGGCGATGAAAAAGACATAAAAATATACATTGCCAGTGCTGACTGTATGACTCGAAATACAGAAAAGCGTGTCGAAATCGGATGTCCAATTCAAGATGAAAAATTAAAGAATCAAATTCTTGAATACTTCACCCTATTAATGAGCGATAACATAAAAGCTAGAGAACTTTGTAGCGACGGTCACTACAAGCAGATTATAAGTCAAGAAGCACCATTAAACTCTCAAGAAGAGTGTATGCATCTAGCTATTCAAATAACACAAGAAATCAAAAAGTCAGAAAAAGGATTGTTCCAACACATCATTAAATCATTAAGAAAAGGAGCCTACGCTCCTTAATCGATAACTAGATTCTTTATACCATTTTGTTTTGCACAATCATAGAACTCCTGCATCTTTTCACCAGAATACATTTTTGGATTCTCTTTAAAACAATACTCCATATCTAAATACGCATATTTAGATTGAGCTAGAGGATTATAATTCAAGATTTCATAATGAACATCTTCATAACAAGAAACTAGAAACTCTGAAATAGAAGAAATATTCTCAAAAGAAGCAGTCATTGTTGGAATTAAAGGCGTACGAACAATTACATGCGCTTTTTTATTACTCTGAAGTAAATACGCAATATTCTTTAATATTTTTTCATTTGATACACCCGTATACTGTTTATGCAAGTTTTCATCATACAATTTACAATCACAATAAATCTGATCCAAATATGGTAAAGCCTTTTGTACATTCTCTAAATCCGTATATAGACTTGTTTCAATAGCCGTATGAATTCCTTTTTCCTTACAAGCCTTTAATAAATCAATCAAAAAATCACTTTGTAAAAAGGGTTCTCCCCCAGAAAAAGTAACTCCACCTTCTCTTTTAAAGAATATTTCATCCTTTAAAATTTCATGAACACATTTTTCTACCGTATACTCTTTGGCATCCATACTCAAAGCTAAAGTAGGACATACATCACAAATCGCATTCCAATCTTCTTTTATATTTCTTGAAATACAAATTTTATGATCTACACACCTAACTCCACCTTGTTTTGATGCATGCACACAACTAAGACAATGCATGCATTTGGATTCCATATATAAAACTTGTGGTAAATAAGACAATCCTTCTGGATTTTGACACCATTTACAACGAAGTGGACACCCCTTAAAGAATACCGTTGTACGAATTCCTTTTCCATCGTGTGTCGCAAAACGCTTTATATCAAATATATATCCTTTAGATGTTGTCATAACTTGTCCTTGCGATAATTTCATCCTGTAATTCTCCTGCTAGTTCTGTAAAATATGCAGTATACCCAGCAACACGAACCGTCAAAGAACGATATTGATCTGGATGTATTTTGGCATTTAATAAATCTTCCTTACGAACCACATTAAATTGAATATGTGGGATTTCTAAATCAACAAATGTACGCATAAAATTCGCAAACTTATCAACACCTGAATCTGTCTTAAAGAATTCTGGTAAAAACTTCATATTTAGTAAGCCACCATTTGTTGTACAAGAATTATCCAAATGCGATACCGATTTTAAGACTGCTGTAGGCCCCTTTAAATCACGACCATATACAGCCGATAATCCACCATCTGCCAAAGGCGTTTTGGCAAGTCTTCCATCGCAGCTAGCCCCTACATTTTCTCCCATAGGAACATGGGCACTTACCGTATACATTCCTGTATGATATTCTCCATTACGATAGTTTGTATATTTCCTTAATTTATTTCTAAACTTCAATGCCCATTTGGCACCAAGCTCATCCACCCAATCCACATCATTTCCATACTTAGGTGCGCGATTCAATAACATTTGACGCATGACTTCATTATTTGAAAAATTTTCTTTCAAAGCTTTTTCTAAATCAGCTGCATCAATTTTCTTTTCATCATATACAAGCTTTTTTAAAGCCGCCAAACTATCTGCAAGGTTTGCCACCTGAATCATTTGAATACCCGACAAATTATAATGTGCACCACCACGCGTGACATCCATTCCTTTTTCCATGCAATCATCAATGACACTTGATAAAAAGGCTGTTGGCAAAATATCAATATGTGCTTTTTCCACTTCTTCTAAACACGGAATCATTTTATCAATAAAATAATTCATCATTTTTTCAAAGGCAGATTCTAAATCAGAAAACGAAATATATGTACTTAAAGAACCGTAATCAGGTCCCATTTGTTTTCCTGTCAACAAACAACGACCATGATTCAATGTAAGCTCTAAAACTTTATTCATATTAAACATGCCCGAATCCGACCAACCTAAATTATTGCCTTGTGTTGTAAGTTCCACACAACCAACGATCGCATAATCCATGGCATCAAAATGTGATATACCTAAATCTTCCATTGCCTTAATAATTGCCTTATCATTGAAAAATTGTGGCATTCCACTTCCCTTAGAAACAACTCGAATCGCATGTTTTAATAGTTCATCATTTGTATGTTCATGTAAGCGAACCGATAAGTTTGGTTGAGGAAGCCCAATATCTTCTTGTGCCTTTAAAAACATATGACTCAATTCATTACTAAAATCATTGCCATTTTGATCTTGTCCACCGACACAAATATTGAATCCGATTGGAAAACCCGCAAAATACTTAGCACTATGCGCATTTCTTAAATATACGATCTCATTGAATTTCAACCATAAACATTCAATCAATTCTAAAGCTTCACTTTCTTTTAACATACCCGAAGCTATATCTTGTTTATAATAAGAATATAAAGTTTCATCTAAACGACCCGGTGAAAAACTTGATGCATTACTTTCCATGTGTAGCACGACAAATAAAAACCATAATGACTGCAATGCTTCATGGAATGTTGCAGCTGGTTTATAAGCTAGATTTTCACAAATCTTTGCGACATCTTTTTTATTCATTTTTAAAGCTAAATCATGATAGCGAAGCATAAACTTCTGTACACCTTGCATGACTAAAATAACACATTCATAAAATTCTTTTTGTGAATCAGAACATGTCTCTAAATGTTTTTTTGCTAAATCAATATAGCCTTGTGGACCAAGCTCTAACCATTCCTTTACATTTGGACAAATATGCCCTTGTGCATGATCGGTTTGATTTACTTTTACTACTTTAGAAATCGCACTGATTTCATCACCAAAACGATTTTTAATAACATCCTCTAAACTTTTATCTTTCCAATACGGAACAATCACCTTACGAAAAGTTTCAATATCTTCAGGATGCACATTAAACTTATCTTGAGGACGAGTTGGAATTGTTTCAAATTCACGATCCACCCAAGAAATTCCACTTTCTGGAAAAACGACACCATAACGAACACCTTTTGTTCGATTTCCAACAATCAACTCTTCTGGCTCCATACCAATTTCAATTTCATTTAATGCGTTATACAAAGAAAGTGCACGCTTATAAGGAATCGATTTATCTTCATTTTCTTGATATGTTCGCGTAATAATCAAAGCTTGCTCAATACTTACAAAGCGTGGTTGAGACAACATTTTATCTTTAAGAATAGAAATACGATCTAACATAGTAAGTCCTCCATTTACAAATCCATTATAAAAAGAACTATGCTTAAAATCAATAGTTCTTTATTACTTTTTATTACTTTTTATTGTTTGTAGAATCCCATAAAATTCATTCATCTTGGCATACTCATAATTTCCCATTTGGTAAAACTTATCCGAATCCGCCAACATATAAGACTTTTTCGATTGTTTTAAAACAATACGCTTTGTTTGACCATCATTTGGCATATAGGTCATAACACTTTTAGATTCTAAATCTATACCAACCACACCTAAAAAAGCTAAATCAAAATGAAAACGTTGAAGAAATTCATCACACATATTACCCACAAAACCATTTCTTGCATAATCAAATTCTCCACCAATGAAAATAGAATGGATTTGACTTGTAGAAAGAATTTGAATTACATCCAACATATTGGTAACAACTGTAATATCTGAAATAGGACTTAAGACTAATAATTTAGCTAATTCAATATTCGTAGTCGAAATATCCAAAAAGACTGTCATATTTGGTTCAATCAAATCATAAGCCATTTGCGCTATTTTTTGTTTCTCCTTACTATTCACATTCTTTCTAGAATTGGCATCCTCTAAATGCACATTTAAACGATTCAAAATCGCTCCACCATAAATCTTTTTACATTTCCCTTTCGATTCTAAAAAAGCTAAATCTTTACGAATTAAATCGGGGGTTACACCAAAACGTGTACTCAAATCTTTTACCAACACTTTACCGTTCTCTTGTAAATCTTCTAAAATTAAATTTTGTCTTTCTTCTACAAACATACTCATCACCTGTTTAAATATTATATCATTTTTGTGATATACTAAGAAACATCGAGGTACTACAAATGAATAAAAACGGAAATTTTAAAAGTACGGTAGGATTTGTGCTTGCCTGCGTAGGTTCTGCCGTAGGAATGGGAAACATTTGGATGTTTCCATATCGCTTAGGACAATATGGAGGAGCTGCCTTTCTAATACCATATTTAATTTTTATTGCCTTATTTGGTCTTGTTGGTTTATCGGCTGAATTTGCGCTAGGAAGAATGGCAAAAACAGGAACGTTAGGTGCTTATGCATATTGTTGGAAAAATAAGTTTGGTAAATATATTGGATGGCTTCCGCTACTTGGATCTCTTGGGATTGCGATTGGATATAGTGTCATTTTAGGATGGGTATTTCGTAGTATTCAAGGTGTACTCACAAACGAACTACTCACAAATGATATTCCAGCTTTCTTTACAAATATGACGCAATCCTTTTCGAATGTGCCATGTCACTTTTTAGTCTTGTTTGTCACTTGTTTACTTCTTTTTACAAGTGCCACAAACGCCATTGAAAAGGCCAATAAAGTATTAATGCCAGCCTTCTTTATTTTATTTATTATCCTTGCCATTCGTGTCAGCTTATTTAATGGTGCCATTGAAGGATATAAATTTTTATTTGTTCCTAAATGGGAATATTTACTCAACAAAGAAACATGGATCATGGCTATGGGACAAGCTTTTTTCTCCTTATCCATTACCGGTTCTGGAATGATTGTATATGGAGCTTATTTAAAGGATGATGTAGATATTCCAAAGGCAAGTATGCAGACGGCTATATTTGATACAATTGCTGCGATGCTTGCAGCACTTGCCATTATGCCTGCCGTATTCTCTTTTGGCATTGACCCCGTTAGTGGTCCTAGTTTAATGTTTTTAACTCTTCCTGAAGTATTTAAACAAATGCCACTCGGTAATTTCTTTGCCCTATTCTTCTTTATTTCAGTAGCCTTTGCCGGAATCACAAGTTTGATCAACATGTTAGAAGCTGTGTGTGAATCTTGGCAAAACCGATTTCACATTTCTAGAAAAAAAGCGGTTTTACTTTGTGGAATTATCACATTTATCGTTTCTGTATGCATAGAAAACGGAGATATCGTAGGTAAATGGATGGATGTTGTCACAATCTACATTATTCCTTTTGCAGCACTACTTGGAGCCATCACCATTTATTATATTTTAGGATGGAATGCTTTAAAACAAGAATTAGACAAAGGAAGAAAAAAGCCGGTAGGACCGACTTTTAAATTCTTAGGTAAATATGTTTACGTATTTCTTGCCATTATTATTTTGATTTTGGGAATTCTTTATAATGGTATTGGCTAAGCGTTTCTAAATCTTTCCAAGTAAATACACAGTCCTCTAGTATCATATAACTATGAGGGCTGTTTTCTTTTGGAATCGAAACTGAGCCTGGATTCATATAAATAATACCATCTCGATCTTCAAGGGTAGGAACATGGGTATGTCCACATAGTAATAAAGATCCAGGTTTTAACTTAACAGGTTCTAAATGTCCATGTGTACAATAGATAAAAAGTCCGTTTATATCCAACATCGAATAATCCGCCAAACATGGAAAATCTAATACCATTTGATCGACTTCGCAATCACAATTTCCACGAACACATAAAATCGAGTCTGAAATGGAATTTAACATCTCAATTACTTTTTTTGGTGCATAATCTTTTGGCAGATCATTTCTAGGGCCATGATATAAAATATCCCCTAATAAAATCAATCGATCTGGTTTTTCGTATTTGTAGGCATCCATGAGTTTTTGACAATAATAACTTGAACCATGAATGTCACTTGCGATCATATATTTCATAAGTACTCCTTCAAAAAAAGAATGCCGAAGCATTCTTTTTTTTATTATTCACCTTTTTCTAGAGCTAATGTACGAGTTGTTAAATCACATACTTCAGTTGGTCCATAATATTGGATAGCTCCTGGATAAGTATATGCAGTTTCAACAGCCCATGTATCACGGTTTGCTTCGAAGAATTTGAATGGTTTACCATCTAATTCAACCAATGCTTTTTTGATAACTGGTTTATCTTCACCATTACGACGTTCGATATTCATCATCTTAGTGATTGGCATACCACCAGCAACCCATTCTTCAGCTGGTTTAGATAAGTTAGATACTTTTGATAAATATCCATTATATCCGTATTGAATCAACATAAATGCGTTGTATCCTAATGAGTAGCAATAGTCAGCATCAAAGTTTGATGGGAATGCACAACGTCCTTCGTATCCGAAGAAGTGGTGTAATGCATTGAATTTACCTGTAAATCCTCTTTCAGTTAATTTATCTTTAACTAAGGCTGAGAACAATTTTTCTGATTCAATTAAAGATACCTGTACGTTTCCGTGTGGATCTCTTTCTAAGAATAATTGTTGTTGGATAGTTTGAGGTAAGATTGCGAATACAGCCATTGATTCAGCAGTTAAACCTTTTTCAATGAATGCATATTTTTCTTCCCAGCTACCTAATGCATTAAATTCTTCTGTTTTGTTTCCAGCTAATAATTCGTTGATTTCAGCAATCAATGCTTTAAATTCTGGAACAAATTCAACTACTTTAGGTGTTTTATCGATAACATCATGTCTTATACATCCGGAAAGAATTGTTGCATCAGCATACTTTTCTAAAAGATGGCAAGCTCTTTTTAGGGCCATCTCTGTATATTCATAACTAAGTCCTTTACCATATCTGATTGATGCTTCACTTCTAAGATCTAGGTTTGCTGCTGTATAACGGATAGAAACAGGATCAAATATAGCAGCTTCAATTAAAATATCAGTTGTGTCTTGTTCTACTTCTGTGTTTTCACCACCCATGACGCCGGCTATACAAACTGGTCTATTACCATCTGTAATTACGATATCATTACTACTTAAAATTCTTCTTTTTCCATCAAGAGTAATTACTTCTTCCTTATCTTTAGCATCTCTTACTAGAATATGATTTCCTAATCTATTCTTATCGAAAAAATGTAGTGGCTGACCAAATTCAAGCATTACATAGTTTGAAATATCAACAACATTATTAATAGGTCTCATACCAGCTGCAAGAAGACGTTTTTTGATGAATTCTGGACTCTCTCCTATCTTCGCATTCTTAACCATCTTAGCTAAATAAAATGGACATTTTTCTGTTTCTACATCTAGAGTAAAATAGTTTTCTACATTATTTTGGTCTTCTTTGAAACTAAGGTCTGGTAGAGTAACTGGTCTATTTAGGATAGCACCTATTTCATAAGCAAAACCAATGTGGTAGTAACAATCATTGTTTCTGTGTTTATGAATATCTAGTTCATATAAGGTATCATCTAGTCCTAAATATTTAAGTGGGTCTTCTCCAACTGAGGCATCAGTTCCTAGTTCCTCAATACCTTTTGCATATGTTTCGTCATTTTTTTCTTCTAAACCTAGTTCATATAAAGCACAAAGCATTCCGTTAGATTCTACACCACGAATTTTACTTTTCTTAATTTCAAAATCTCCGGGAAGAACTGCTCCTGGTAGTGCTACTATTACTTTTAAGCCTTCACGAACGTTAGGCGCACCACAAACTATTTGTTCAGTGGTATTACCAACGTTTACTTTACAGACATGAAGATGATCGCTATCAGGATGTGCAACACACTCTAATACCTCACCTATTACTAGGTTATTGATATGATTGGTTATAACTTTTTCAACATTAATACCTGATTGAGTAATTTTTACAGCTAATTCTTCCAAGTCTTGGTCACTAATATCAATATAGTCTTTAACCCATTCTAAACTAATCATATTATTCGCTCTCCTTTCTATCAAAAGTTTTTGTTTCTCTTAAGTCAGTGTTATAAAATACTCTACAGTCGTTAATATTATATTTTAGCATGGCAAGACGTTCTGCTCCAAAGCCGAAGGCAAAACCACTCCATACTTTAGGATCATATCCTGCCATTCTAAGAACATTAGGATGAACTAGTCCTGCTCCAGCTACTGTTATCCAGCCAGTGCTTTTACAGATATTACAGCCATGTCCTTTGCAATTAAAACAACTAATATCAACTTCTACAGATGGCTCTGTAAATTGATAATAACTAGGATGGAACCTTGTTTCTACATCATTTCCAAATAAATTTTTACAAATAATGTCTAGTGTACCTTTTAAATCACTTAAACTAATATCTTTATCAACAAGTAACCCTTCAATTTGCATAAATTGGTGAGAATGAGTAGCATCATCATCGTCTCTTCGATAAGTCTTACCTGGACAAATCATTCTAATTGGCGTTTTACCTTCTCCCTTTAACATTGTTCTAACCTGAACTGGTGAAGTTTGACTACGAAGTAAAATTTCTTCTCCTTCGAGATAGAAGGTATCTTGAGCATCACGTGCTGGGTGTCCCTTTGGAATATTTAACATTTCAAAGTTATATTTATCCTCTTCTATTTCTGGGCCATCGACAACATCATATCCCATAGACATGAATACCTCTTCTACATCTTCTACAAGCTTTTCTAATATATTTGGAGCACCAGTTACAATATTATAACTAGGTAAACTAATGTCTATTGCTTCACTCTTTAATTTTTCGTTCAAAATAGCTGTTTCAAATTCACTTTTTTTCTCTTCATAAAAATTAGTAAAATTATTTCGTACTTCATTTACTTTTTGTCCAAATTCTTTTTTTTCTTCATTTGGAATGTTTTTTATTTCTTGATTAAGTTCTGTAATCATACCTTTTTTACCAAGATATTTCACTTTTAGTTCATTTAAACTATTCAAATCAGTTACAGTCTCTTTATCTTTTTCGAGTAATTGTTTAACTTCTTCTATCCTCATTTATGTCACTCCTTTATATATATTAAAAACAATGTATTAAAAAATAAAAGATAACTATAATTTAAGGACGAGCAGTTCGCGGTACCACCTTAATTTATAGTTATCTATACACTTGATATCTTAACGCGATTAACGCTTGTAATTTTACTACAAGACTTGGAAGGTGAATTCATAAATACTCATTGATTATTTTCACCCGCC
>OGOV01002872.1_pt1 | contig 12287 bp, 14 predicted proteins | sample 1552711 | NCBI WGS metagenome assembly OGOV01 (sample SAMEA2580216, study PRJEB22360) | human gut metagenome | biome: human gut; feature: human-associated habitat; material: faeces | place: Denmark | collected 2008/2010 | reverse complement strand
CCAACCAGTTGTATTTTTATATATTTTATAAGCTTCGTAAGTTTTCTTCATATTTGCAGGAAGATAATCCTCAGGATTATCGACCTTAGGTAAAGGAACAGGTCGATCAGGTCGATTTGCACGTGTCTTAGTATTAACCAAGTCTTTTCCATGTAAATTATTAAAAATTTCATCAACAAATATAAGATTAGTCTCTTCTATATTTTCAGAAACAGTTTTACTTAAAATCTCCCCATTCCTTACAATTCGTTCATTCTCTTTTACAACAACGACAGGGAAACCTGGTATAATATCTGCTGGAAAAACTTCAGTTTCTCCGTTTCCGTAATAAATTTTCACATCATTATTGTCAGAAACTTTTACTGCAACAGCAGGTAATTCATCAATTGTATTCCAACTATGAACAGAAAAAGAATTTTCAGGGAGAGTTGGTACAAATAAAGTTAAAGTCGGCAGTTGCTTATGAATACATTTCAATTCATCTGAGGTTAAATATTTTTCTAAATATTCCTCTAAAGTAACTCCATTTTTCAATTGTTTGTCTTTAATCAAACAATAAAGAACATCATAATCAAAATCAATTTGCTTCAAAGCTTCTTCTTTTATTAAAGAACGTACTTCTTCGTTTTGGCCCAATACTTTCACCAAAGCAGAACTAAACTTTTGTTTCAAAATCAAATTGCTTTCGCTTTGTTCCAAAAAAGTTGCAGACACAACATTTTTATCAATATCATACGAATTTTTTCAAATTTCTATGTATTGCACAAATTAAATTAACATTGGTATATAACAAATATGCCTATTCCATCATTCGGAATAGGCATAAAAGTCAATATGGTTCAGAAAATTTATTAAGTTTCGACTATATTTTTTGAATACAAACAATTCTATCGCATAATTTGATTTTTATTTCTATATTTATTCTGCCGCTCAGCTTCTTCTTCAAGTTCTAATGCCTTGTTATAATTCATCTGAATACGTTTCGCATCTTCCAATATATTATTGCACATTCGGAGTTTTGATCTAAGTTCTTTTAATTCGATGTTTATATCATAAATTTCATTTTTGGTGTTTGGTTTGCTATATAGACTCGCCCGTTTTAATGTCAATTCTGCAATTTTATCTTCTGCGTTTTGTTTCATATCATTGAGCTGACCGGTCGTTTCAATATTATTCTCAATCAAAAAATGAAATTGTTTTTGGTAACGCTCAAATTTGACAAGTTCATCACGCATATAAAAAGATATTCTCTGCGGTGTTTCCTTTTTACGTATCTTTCCGAACAGATATAGGTAATGATAATACAACGCCTTAAATCCGTGCAGTTTTGTCGGTTCGTACTTTTTAAGCCAAGCGTTATAGTCCGCTATAGGCTTATCCAAAATCCGTATGCCGTTTCTTGCTGCTATAATTCGCTGTCTTATTGCTTCCTCACTGTAATTCTTGCCGAGTGATTTAAGCCGTATATATCTTTGGGAATAGGCAGGCTTTAATGCAATATACTTAACATCACGCTTAACCTCATATCCACGCTGTTTTAATATTCTCCAAAACTGCTCATATGTATATGAACACTTGATAATTTCATCGAGTTCGTCTCTTATCTGTCCCCTTATGGTTGGTCTGCCCTCCTGTTCGGCTTTCCATTCTGCATAGTTTTTACCCTTGCCGGGGTTTTCTATTACAGACAAGCCATATTCTGTACAGATTTTATCCGATTCTGCTCGCATAACCCAGTAAGCCTTGCTACCACCCCTGAATTTCTTTCCGTCAACAAAAGAAACGGAATTCAGGCAAAAGTGGTTGTGAATATGCTCATGGTCGAGATGTGTTGTAACAAGTACTTGAAATCTATCGCCCCACAAACGCTCTGCAAGCTTGATGCCGATTTCATGTGCCATATCAGGTGTAACCTCGCCCGGCAAAAAGCTCTGATAGCCGTGATAGGCTAAAATTTTATCTGCCTTTCCGAATTGCAACTTTGTCATAACCATCTGATCACGGGCAATGTTCGGGGATAAATTTATCCCCGAAACATAAACCTTATTATGCGTTTTTGCTCCGTCCTCAGCATAATCTATTACATCCGTTAAGGCTTGAAGCTCCGTATCTGTATATCTGCTGCCGTCTGTCTTTTCCGGATTGGTAACATAATTTATCACGCTGTCCAGACGACCTTTTATAGACCAAATTCTTGTAGCAGCCATTTATCATCCCTCCTTTCGGGCACAAAGACCACCTTACTTATTTCCGTGATAAATTTGTTTAACTTATAAGCATTTTCCACGTATGCCTTTGCATTGATAAAGCCTTTTGAGTTTGCCACCTTTGCAATCTGATTCAGACTGTTTCCAATAGCGTTTAATTCTTTCATAATACCGTAAAAATCAGCTGACGGTTTTTCCTTCGGTTGTGTTCCCATAATCAGCATCCGCAGATATACTTCTCTGGGGACACCAACTTTTTCAGACGATTGTTTCAAAGTCTGACATTCATCATCACTGAGCCGAAGCATCATTCTGTTGTTTCTCGCTCGCATGAAAATTCTCCTTTCTGCATTGGGGTATTAGGGGGAACGCCACTAAAATGGAGAATTTGGGCATCCAAATGCTATGCTTGTTAGAACATTAAGTTCCTACTTTATACATAAATCAGTTCGTGATTTATAACCTCATTGGCAGAGGCTTTTGCACTGTTCATATGTCTTACCCATTCCATTTGTTGTGCCTCCTTGTCGGGAGCAATTTGCTCCGCCGCTTTTATAAATTGATTTAAAATCTCCTGTGCCTGCACATCAATTTCATGCAGATGTTCATTCAAGTTCCCGGTTATCATAAGATAGCTGTAGAAGCATTTTCTTTCGCTTTTAATATACTTCAATCTCATTCTGCCGTATTTGCCAATTTCATATTGATTTTGCGGTACAGACAAATTAGGAATATAATAATCTCCGCAGCGAACATACTCAATTCCGTTTTCAATAAATTTTTCTTTCATGGTTCAGTCCTCTCATTCTTAGTAATTTTACGGGAATGTGCCACATTCCCGTTCAGGTGGTTAAAAGGGAATCAATATCTGAAATCTCTGTGCATACCCACAGCATCAAGATACTTCTGCCTTGCTTGTTCTTTTGCTTCAGCAGTATCAGCTGTTTTATATTCGGTGTAGTAGCCTCTTCTTGAAATTGCGTCAAGCTTTTTATCAATGCCACTCTTTATTTCATGGTAAAGCTCACACAACTCATCGTCACCAAGTTCAAATTCCTCGCTATAAAAATATTTAATCATCTTCACAAACAAGTCCTGCGTAATTTGTATTTTCTTCATATCACATCATATCCTTTCAAGGTGGCAAGATGCCCTATTGTATAGAAAGGGGCATCTTGCCATCTTACTTTAGTCTAAGCTCCAATACCATTGGTTGTTCAACCGTTTAGATTTCACATTCAATGCTTCCTTTGCATTTCGCAAGGTCTTTTCGGCTATGCCCTTTTTCTCTGCAAGCTCCATTATCTCCGTCTGCGGCATTTGACCATCAGCAAGCAATTTTTCAAGAAAATCCATAGCCGCTTGCTTCTTTGTGCCTTTTGCCGTTCCGGAAAGCAAATCATCAGCAGTAACATCATATTCACCTATCCATTCAAAACCGTTTTCCTCGCTCAATCGAAATGCAACTGCCTTTGCTTCGGGGGCAAGCGAGCTTTTTGTCTGACATACAACTCTGATTTCGGGCTCATCCTTGATTCTGCCGACGATCAGTACACTTCTTGCCGCTGCCTGAAAATCGATAGAGCCTAACCCTCTGTATGCAGATTTTCCGACGCTGCACTTGTTCATATGCCCGATTAAAATAATCGCACATTTATATTTTTCTGCAAGCTCGGCTATGTGCTTCATTACAGGTCTGATTTCGTTAGCTCTATGCATATCAACGTCTGCACCTAAAAAGCCTTGAATGGGATCTAAAACTACGAGCTTTGCATTTGTTTCAATGATTGCTTGTTCAAGCCGTACATCACGCATTGTAAGCGGTGTATCTTTATCATCAATTACAAGTACCTTTGAGCAATCCGCATTTGCAGCCAATAACCGTGGTTTTATCGTATCAGCCAGTCCGTCCTCTACAGTTTGATAGATTACATTTATCGGCGGTTTTTTGTTTTCGTCAATTATGCTTTCGCCTTTGGTGAGTCGTGCAATAATCTGAAGCACAAGCGTTGTTTTGCCCTCGCCGGGATCGCCTTGTATAATTGTCACTTTTCCGTATGGAATAAACGGATACCAAAGCCAGCATATAGGCTCAACTTCAACATCACGCATATTTATAAGTTTTAAATTGCTCATTTTTTGTCACCTCCTATTGCAAATTTGCCGGAGGTGTGGTAAAATATCTTTGTTGTGAAGGTGTTTTACCACACTTTCCGAGTCCTTTTGTATTTGCCGATACATCAGGACTTTTCTTTTTCTGCCAACCCGTTGTAGGTTTGCGTCATAATCTGAATTATATCGAGTAAGTCACTGTCAATATTCGCACTGTTTTCTATTCGTCTTAACTCTGTCAAAATATCTGCCATTTGATTTCTTAAAGCCTTGTAAACTCTTGTGTTTGGCTGAACTATTACATCACGCTCCGACAGGCGTTTGATTATGTAGTCCTGTTTTGTAAGTCCTGACAGTTTTACTCTGACATTCAAATCATCTCGCTCCTGCGGTGACATCCGGAATGATATTATCACATTCCGCCATCTGCCTTTATTATCAAGCGTTTTATCCATTATCCTCACTCCTTTCCGAATTCAGTTTGTTAGCCATATCGAGCTGTGCCGATGGAAACATATGAGCATAATTATATGTTATGTCTATGCTTTCGTGGCCAACTCGGTCAGCTATTGCAACAGCCGAAAAACCTAAATCAATCAATAAGCTTATGTGGCTGTGACGAATTGAATGTATCGGAATACGCTTCACTCCGGCAGCTTTAGCGCCTCTATCCATTTCATGATGCAAATAACTTTTGCTTATTGGGAATATTCTGTCATTTTCTGAAATACCATAAAGGCTGTCGATATACTCTTTCATTTCTTCACACAAGAAATCAGGCATATTAATTACTCTGTTGCCTTTTTCAGTTTTAGGACTTGTTATAATATCCTTTTTCCTAATACGCTGATATGATTTGCTGATTGATACAGTTTTTCTTTCAAAATCAAAGTCCGATGGTGTCAATGCAAGCAATTCACCCAACCGTATTCCTGTCCAATACAACATTTCAAACGCATAGAACGAAATCGGCTTATCAAGCATTTCATCAATAAACTTCATATACTCATCCTTTGTCCAAAATTCTTTTTCTTTGTTCTTCGCCTTACCCATATTTCCCGCTTTTGCAGCCGGATTTTCAGATAGTCCGTAAAACTTTGCCGCATGATTAAATATTGTACTTAATTGATTATGCAAAGTTTTAAGATATACCGGCGAATACGGCTTGCCATTCTCATCACGGTAATTCATCATCTCATTTTGCCACTTAATCACATCTTTCGGCTTAATATCAGATATACGCTTCTTACCGAAATATGGAATCAGCTTATTATCAATGATAGAATCCTTTGTTTCCCATGTTGTTTCCTTGATTCTCGCTCCGATGTCTTCCCGATATAGTCCCACAAAGTTCTCAAAAGTCATATCTATATCGGATCTCGCCTTACGCAGTTGCTCTCGCTCCCAACATTGAGCTTCTCGCTTTGTGTTGAAACCACGCTTTTGTGTTTGTTTTCGTTCGCCTGTCCAATCGGTAAAACGATAAACGGCTCTCCATTTGTCACCATCTTTATAAACTGCCATTTTCACTACTCCTTTCTGCCTGTGGCTTATAGTTTACTTTCTCGAAAAAGTACTGCTTACTTACTCTGCCGGCAATGGTGCGAAACCCTTGCCGTTGCAGCTCGGAATTCATTTCCTTGATAACCTTGTAAGCATATGACTTTGATACTCCGAGTATCTGCTGCACTTCATCAGCTCTCAAAAACAAATTCCCCATGTTTTCACTCCTCACTATTGTTTTTTATCATTTAGCGTGAATATAATACAAATAAATGCTTTTATGCTCGCATTAACTCAACGCAATTTGATAATGTATAACCATTATATCCTACTTTTAAGATAATGTCAAGTGTTTTTCAAAAATTTATTATCTTTTTTATTTCTTATAGTTGACTAACTCAAACTAATATGTTATAATAGTAGACAGAACAATACGATTGGAGATATATTATGGCTATCGGAGAACGAATACGGTTTTTAAGGAATCTGCACGGCGCTACGCAAAAATGGCTTGGCATAAAACTCGGTTTTAGCGAGAAGACAGCCGAAACCCGTGTGGGTCAATACGAAATAGGCGTCAGAACACCAAAAGATGATATGATAAAGGATATTGCAAAAATATTCGGTGTGTCACCGCAAGCAATTAAACTGCCTGACATCGACAACTACGATGCTCTGCTTCACACCTTGTTTGCAATAGAAGATATATATGGGTTGACAATAAATATGCTTGATGATGAGTTTTGCCTTACCCTCAATAGAGATAACCCGTCTTATTTTCCTATGTACGATATGCTTCGTGCGTGGAATAAGGTTGCCCGTAAATACAGAAATGGAGAGATAACAAAAGAGGAATACGATTATTGGAGATATAATTATCCGGAAAATAATTCTAAAAACACAAATTAAGTCGAAAGAAAGGTGAAAACAATGCCATTTAGTAAAACAATTCAAATGTTCATATTTGATGGCAATCCCAACGGGCGTATCATGTGTGAACTATCAAATTGGAATGGTCGTGTATATAAAATTTCGAGAAATGAACTATCAGAGTTTTCTCAAAGAGCTGACTTGGAAAATACAGGAGTTTATTTTTTATTCGGAAAAGATGAAGAAAATAACGATACTGTTTACATTGGAGAAGCTGAAAAAATGTTTTCAAGACTAAAACAGCATTTGAGAGATTCCGAATATTGGAATGATTGCATTGTCGTCATTAGTAAGGACAATTTACTTAACAAGGCACATGTAAAATATCTCGAAAACAAATTTTATATGTTAGCTCAAAATGCCGGCAGATCAATTGTTATAAATAATACAATTCCAACTTGCTCATCTATATCAGAATATGATGAGGCTATGTTGCATGAGTTTATCAACAATGCAAAATTGCTTGTAAATACACTTGGATATAAAGTTTTTGATACAATTGAAGATACTGCCGTAAGGCAAAACGATACTGAACAGTATTTTTTTATAAAGGCGGCAAGAGGAGCAGATGCAAAAGGAATGATAGTATCAGATGGATTTGCTGTAATGAAGGGATCAACTATTGCATTTTCTACAGTTCAGAGTATGCCAGATAGCCTAAAAAAACTGCGTGATTCCTTAATCAAAAAAGAAATTATAGATAAAAATTTCAAACTAACAAGAGATTACATTTTCACCAGTCCATCACTTGCAGCTGCAATTGTAATGGGGCGTAACGCAAATGGGCGAACAGAATGGAAAAATGAAGAACACAAATCAATCAAAGATATAGAAGAATTATAGAACAAACCAAAAAGAGCTAACTGAAAATCAAATCAGTTAGCTCTTAATTTTATAAATAATTTAATGTTGCCAAATCGTTGCCAATTTGCACCTATAAGTGCCACAAACGGCGTGGTTAAGCCATTTGTCGGATGTGATATGTCATTCCCACTCGATAGTGGCAGGGGGTTTTCCGGTTATGTCATATACTATTCGATTTACATGTTTAACCTCATTGACAGTGCGGCGGCTTACCGTATCGAGTACATCATACGGAATCCTTGCCCATTCGCCTGTCATAAAATCGGTTGTTGTAACGGCACGCAGCGCAACGGTATAATCATACGTCCTCTCATCACCCATTACTCCGACCGAACGCATATCCGTTATTACCGCGAAATATTGGTTTATCTTTCTGTCAAGACCCGAATTTGCAATCTCCTCACGGAATATCGCATCGGCATCCTTTAATATTTCGAGTCTGTCCTCGGTTATTTCGCCTATGCATCTTATTGCAAGACCGGGACCCGGGAAAGGCTGGCGCCACACAAGGTTATCGGGTATACCAAGCTCCGTTCCGAGCTTGCGTACCTCATCTTTGAACAGGTTGCGCAGAGGTTCGATTATCTCTTTAAAATCAACATAATCCGGCAGACCTCCGACGTTGTGATGACTCTTTATAACCGATGCGTCACCCGTGCCGCTTTCAATCACATCGGGATAAATCGTTCCCTGAACCAAAAAGTCAACCGTGCCGATTTTTTTTGCCTCTTCCTCAAATACCCGAATAAATTCTTCGCCGATTATTTTACGTTTTTTTTCGGGTTCGGAAACACCGCTGAGTTTGCCCAAAAATCTGTCGGCACAATTTACTCGTATTAAATTAATATCAAACTGATGACGAAATATCTGTTCAACCTCATCACCTTCGTTTTTACGTAAAAGTCCATGGTCAACAAAAATACAGGTAAGCTGTTTTCCCACTGCTTTGCTCAAAAGTATAGCCGCAACGCTGCTGTCAACGCCGCCCGACAGGGCGCAAAGAACCTTTTTATCGCCTATTTTCTCTTTCGCCGAGGCAATAAAACGCTTTGCGTAATCAGCCATTGTCCAGTCGCCCGAAACCTTGCACGCTTTATATAAAAAGTTGTGAATAAGCTGTTTTCCGAACGTAGTATGTTCTACTTCGGGGTGGAACTGTACACCGAAGAATCCTTTTTCCGTATTCTGAAAAGCCGCTATCGGACAGCTGTCGGTATATGCCGCAATCTCAAATCCATCGGGAACTTTGACAATTTTATCGGTGTGGCTCATAAGACAATCTCTCTTATCTCCCGTATCATCGAACAAAATACTGTCACCCATATTCAACGGAGTAACTCCGTATTCTCTTTTGCCCGCGTGTTCAACGGCACCGCCGAGCATATAACTCATCAATTGCGCACCATAGCATATTCCCAAAATAGGAATTCCAAGTTCAAATACGCCCTTATCAACCAACGGTGCATTATCCGCATAAACGCTGTTCGGACCTCCGGTAAATATAATTCCCTTTGGGTTATATGCCTTTATTTCATCCAAACTTTTTGAATACGGAACGACAACACAATATACGTTCGCCTCACGCACACGGCGCGCGATGAGCTGATTATACTGTCCGCCAAAGTCGATTACAACTATCGTTTCGTTTTGCATAATTTAATTCGCCTTTCTGACTTTTATATTTCACATTATCAAGTATTTTAAAACGGGTCTGATATTAATATCAGACACCGTTTTATTACTGTAATTATTCTCCCATAAGACGCTTCATAATTTCATGATACGCGTCCTCAACGCCGCCCATATCACGGCGGAAACGGTCTTTATCGAGCTTTTCGTTCGTTTCGGCATCCCAAAAACGACAGGTATCCGGTGAAATTTCATCAGCCAAAACAATTGTTCCGTCCGAAGTCTTGCCGAATTCAAGTTTAAAATCAATCAATTTTATTCCGAGCGTCAAAAGATATTCTTTTAAAATATCGTTTACCGCAAACGCATACTTTGATATTGTATCAATATCCTCTTGGGTCGCAATACCGAGCGCAAGCGCATGATATGTATTTATAAGCGGATCGCCGAGGTCATCGTCTTTATAACTGAATTCAAGCGTCGGCGAGATAAGTACCGTTCCCTCTTGTACGCCATAACGCTTTGAAAACGAGCCTGCCGCAACGTTTCTCACTATTACCTCAAGAGGAACGATTGTAACCTTTTTCACAAGAGTTTCGCGGTCAGAAACCTGCTTTACCAGATGTGTGGGAATACCCTTTTCCTCAAGCATCTTCATAAAATGATTTGTTACCTTGTTGTTGATTATGCCCTTTGATTCAATGGTACCTTTCTTTTCGCCGTTAAATGCGGTTGCATCGTCTTTATAGTCCACCATTAAAATTTCGGGGTCATCGGTTTTAAAAACCTTTTTTGCTTTGCCTTCGTATAATTGTTCAAGCTTCTGCACGTTAAACTCCTCCTTATACCAAAAAATTATCGGAAAAACCGACTTTTGTTTAACATATTTATTTTAGTATAAATATAGAAAAAAATCAAGATAAATTTTGATTTTGATTTAAAATTGTCAATCTGCACAAAATATTGTATGCAATTGTCCATAGTGTATATCTCGGCACTGTTTTATATTGCATTAACCCGGTACACCGGCGCAGTTCCGCAAAAATTTGACACAGCCGTATTATGATTAAATCCGACCAAATGCAAAAATACCGAGGCACCAATAAATATGACAACTCGGTATTTTAATGTATTAAATTTTCAATTAAACCAAAACTTTACACTTCGGTTTTAATAATCTTGCTTTTTTCAAATATTTTAACGAGAATCGTTCCTACTATCAATCCGGCAACACCTTGTACCGCATTTGCGGGAATATTGACAAGCGATGCCCCAAAGCCGTACAAAAAGCCCTCAAACACATAATATCCGAAAACCATTATAAGCTCGGCGACTATACCGGAAACAATTCTTGCCGAAATATTTGTAACTTTGTTTTGTAAAAATCTGAATCCGAAATACGCCGCAATCGCCATTACACCCTTTATGATAAAAGTTGCCGGAACATATACGCCGTAACCCGAAATCAAATCGGCCAAGCCCGAGCCGAGACCTGCCGCAAGAAATCCGTAGAGCGGAGACAAAAGCCAGCCCGACAGCAATACGACACAGTCACCGAGATTCAAATACCCTTTGAGCGGTGACGGAATCTTAATAATCATTGTCGCGATGCAGGTCAGGGCGGCGAGCATTGCCGCTATAACGATTTTTTGAGTCTTTGTTTTCATTTTTATCAAACCCCTTTACAAATTGTTGAAAATATTATATAATATATCTGAATATATTACAATTACCAAAAAAGGAGTTTTTTATATAACCAGATGAAATATTCAATAGATATAAATTCAAAAGAAAGCGCATACATACAGCTCTATAAACAGATTAGACACGATATAATCAATTCCGTCTATAAATTCGGCGACAGACTTCCGTCAAAAAGAATGCTTGCTGAGGAAACAATGTCGAGCGTGATTACCGTTGAACACGCCTATGAGATTCTGTGTGATGAGGGGTATGTTGAATCGCGTGAGCGCAGCGGATACTTTGCGGCGTACCGAAAAGACGATTTTTTTCCGATTGACGAAAAAAAAATAACTTTTCCGAATGTAACTCATCAGCACAGCGCGGATGAGTTTCCTTTCTCGGTTTTTGCAAAGACAATGCGAAATGTTATATCAAAATACGGAGAGGAACTTTTAATCAAATCGCCCAATTCGGGAACTCTTGAACTCAGACAGGCAATCTCGGCATATCTCGCACGCGGAAAGGGCATAGATGTATCGCCGAATCAAATTATAGTCGGTTCGGGAGCGGAGTACCTTTACGGTCTTATCGTTCAATTTTTAGGGCGAGGTAAAATATATGCAATTGAAAATCCGTCATACGAAAAAATTTCATCGGTGTATGCGGCAAACGGAGCAAAGTGTGACCCGCTTGAACTCGGGAGCGATGGAATTTTAACATCAGAGCTGAACCGAACGAATGCATCGGTTCTGCATATCACGCCGTTTCGCAGCTTTCCGAGCGGTATTACCGCAAGCGCATCAAAAAAAGGTGAATATATACGGTGGGCAAATACGAGCGGCGGAATCATAATCGAGGATGACTTTGCATCTGAATTCACGGTTTCGACCAAGAATGAAGATACCGTTTTTTCTCTTGAACCCACGCACAGTGTAATCTATGTCAACACATTCACCAAAACGATTGCGCCGTCAATGAGAGTTGGGTATATGGTTCTTCCGAAAGAATTTGTTGGTGCATTTGAGAAAAAAATGGGATTTTATTCGTGTACCGTTCCCGTTTTCGAGCAATATGTTCTGACCGAATTCATAAACAACGGCAACTATGAACGGCATTTGAACCGAATAAGGCGAAAGCTGCGCCAATTGCAGAAATAGAATTGTTTCTTACGAAAAGTTATATGTTCAGCAAGAGTAAACGATGTACACAAACGCCATTCCCAAGCCGAATATCACTTGACGGCGTTCTGTTGTTTTAGCGGATACTCTTTTAGGGGTGTCCGCTTTTTTACGTTTTGGCATATTAATCGAGTAGAGGCTAACTCTTAATGAGCTTCGCCCCTCTCACACCACCGTGCGT
>OGOV01002863.1_pt1 | contig 12301 bp, 9 predicted proteins | sample 1552711 | NCBI WGS metagenome assembly OGOV01 (sample SAMEA2580216, study PRJEB22360) | human gut metagenome | biome: human gut; feature: human-associated habitat; material: faeces | place: Denmark | collected 2008/2010 | reverse complement strand
ATCTCCCCCGGATACCGGCTTCGCCGCGGCCGCCGCAGATATGGGGCGCCCACCGTCCTCACCGCCAACGCCGAACAACTCATACACCATGCGGCGCAGGATATAGCGCCTGTGCTCACGCTCATATAGCTTCATTTCCGTTGTTATACCCCCCCATTTCTCCGCCGCCCGGCTGGCGGTAGGCACTCTGCTGTCTGCCATTATAACACCGCATACGGTCGAAGCGCGGCGGAACACGTCTGCTGCCGCTATCCCCGCCACAACAGGCGAAAGCGCCCCCAACGGGAGCGCTTTCGTTCTTTCTGTACGGCAAATCCGTCAATGCCGGCCCACGCGGTCCCAGTCCGCTTCGTTTTCGTACAGAAGGCGGGTCCCCTCCAGATACTGGGAGTCCATCGGGTTACTGATAGATACCGCCGCCTTATACTTCTCCAGTGCACGGCGGGATTTCTCCGGCGGCTGCACAGTGCCGGCGCCGGCAATACACCCGCCGGGGCAGGCCATGCCCTCCAGCAGATAGCCGTCATACTTGCCCGTCCGGGCGATACGCAGCATCCGCCGGCACTCGTTCAGCCCCTCCGCGGCGGCGGTCTTGACCTCCACCTCCGGGTGCAGGCGGTGGATCACCTCCTCCACCGCCTTGGCCACGCCGCCGCCGGCGGCAAAGCCTACGCCGGGGGCACTGGCCTCGTAGTGGGAGGGCAGATCGGGGATCTGGCTGAAATCGATGCCCTTGGCCTCGAACATTCCCCTCAGCTCCTCGAAGGTGATGACAAAATCCACATCACTGCGGACACTGCGGCGGCTGGCCTCCAGCTTTTTGGCGGCGCAGGGACCAATAAAGACGACGCGGCACCCAGGCCGGCGGCGCTTCTGCAGCCGCGCCGTCAGCACCATAGGCGTCATGGTCATGGAGATATACGGCGCAAAGCCGGGGAACTCCTTTTTGGCCATCACAGACCATGCCGGACAACAGGAGGTCGCCATAAACGGCTGCTTCTCCGGCACCATACGCAAAAACTCCTCGGCTTCCTCCACCGCGCACAGATCGGCGCCCACGGCCACCTCCTCCAACGCGGCAAAGCCCAGCTGCTGCATGGCGGCCTTGATCTGCCCCGGCGTTACATTGTCTCCGAACTGGCCCCAGAAGGCCGGCGCGATCACCGCCACCACCTCGTCGCCCCGACGGATGGCGTGAATCAGCTGGAACAGCTGGCCCTTATCCACGATCGCGCCGAAGGGGCAATTCACCAGACACATACCGCAGCTGACGCACTTGTCGTGGTCGATCTTGGCGTGGCCGTACTCATCCTGACCAATGGCATTCATGCCGCAGGCCTCCTGGCAGGGCCGGGTAAACTTGATGATGGCGTGGTAGGAACAGGCATCCCGGCATTTGCCACACTTGATGCACTTATCCTGGTCGATATGCGCCTGTCCGCGTTCGATAGCAATGGCCCCTTTATGGCAGGCATTCTGGCAATGGCGGGCCAGACAGCCCTGGCAGGCATTCGTGACCTCATAGTGAGTAGGCGTGCAGCCGTTACAGGCGTATTTTATGATGTTCACCAGTGGAGGATCGTAGTACTTCTCCGCGATGGCACTCTCCTCCACCCCGTCGCTGAGCAGGCTGTGCTCCGCCACCGGCCGCAGGGGCAGGCCCATAGCCAGCCGTATACGCTCACCTACGATAGCCCGTTCCAGAAAGATGGACTCCCGTTGGTTGCCCACCTCACCGGGAACGATCTTGTAGGGCAGCTTTTCCATACGGCGGTAGTCTCCGCCCTCATAGGCCAGCCGCGCCACTTCGGCAAACACTTGCTTACGCATATCCGCAATGGAGCATTTAAAGTTTCTCATGGGTACACTTTTCCTCCGAAACGCCCAGTCTTTTGTTACTATTATAACAAATTCATTATAGAAAACAATGTGCAGTTGCGAGAATTTCTATCGCCGCGCGAATGTTTCCTCATGCAACCTGCACAGCCTTCCGCCACAGCCGTTAAGGCGTTGTTAAGATGCCTTTTATCTCCGGTCCCGCAGGGCCTCCTCCAGCTTGTGCAGCGCCTTTTTTTCAATGCGGGACACATAGCTGCGGCTGATACCGTAATGGGCCGCCACCTGCCGCTGTGTCTGGGGCAAATGGCCGTCCAGGCCGTAGCGCCGCCGCAGAACATCCGCCTCCCGAGGGGTCAGCTCCCGGGCCAGCAGCTGATGCAGCAGACGGCGGTCCTCCTTGCTTTGCAGTTCCTCCAGCATGGTGTCCTCTTCTCCCACCACATCGCCCAGATACAACGCATCGCCCTCCGGCCCCGTGTCCAGCGCCTCATTCAGCGACACTTCGCCCTGCAATTTTTTCTGTCCCCGGAAGTACATTAGTATCTCATTTTCTATACAACGAGCGGCGTAGGTGGCCAGCTTGATTCCCTTGTCAGGGCGGAAGGTATTGACCGCCTTGATAAGCCCGATCGTTCCGATGGAGATCAGGTCCTCCTGGTCAGTGGACTGCGTGTAATACTTCTTGATGATGTGGGCCACCAGGCGCAGATTGTGCTCCACCAGTATATTCCGGGCCTCCAAATCTCCGGCGGCACAGCGCTCCAGGCACTCCCTCTCCCGGGCAGCAGACAGGGGCTTGGGGAATGACCCGGCACTACCGGTCAGGTGCAGGGACAAAAACAGGCTGTTGCACAGCAGCAACAGTGCAGCAGACAGCATACGCATCGCTCCTTTCACAACACCCTATGCCCTATGGGAATGTCCCTATACAAAAAGAACACGGACGGCAGCGTCGTCCGTGTTACAGTTCCTCCTCCGGAAGGGCCTCACCCTCCTCGCCATTGCCGAAGGCAATGGCCGTCCTGCCGTATTTTTGGCGGATAGCGTCCACGGCCTCCTCCAGCTGCTCCTGCCGCTGACCGCAGGCCTGAGCGGTACTGTCCAGCAGATCCAACTGTTGGAAAGTGCTGCACGTCTCGGTGACGTACAGCGCCGTTACGGTCATGGAGCGAAGGCGGGCAGGCGGCTTCCACAGCTGCCGGGCCAGGTCCGCAGCCGCACGGTAAATATCCCGGACCAGATGGGTAGGCGCGTCCAAGCGGGTCTGACGGCTGAATGTTTTGAACGATACGTCTTTCAGCGTCACGCTGACGCCGCCGGCATACAGGCCGTGGCGGCGCAGGCGGGCGGCCACACTGTCGCACAGAGGCATCAAGCCGGCGCAGATCTGTTCCCAGCGCACCAGGTCATCGGGGAAGGTAGTGCCGTTGCCCACGGACTTGACCGGATCGGCGGCGTGGCGGGGTTTGACGGGACTTTTGTCAAGACCGTTGGCGTATTCCCACAGCTGGCGGCCCATCTTTCCCAGCAGCTGCTCGGGCATGGCGGGATCGCAGGCGGCCAACTGACCGATGGTTTCTATACCGTATTTTTTCAGGGTCTGGGTGGCGGCGCGGCCGGCGTACAACAGGTTGCCCAGCGGCTGCGGCCAAACGATATTTTGCCACCCGTCTACCGGAATGATCGTTGTAGCGTCCGGTTTTTTCATATCGCTGCCCAGCTTGGCAAACACTTTATTGAACGAAACTCCCACAGAAATCGTTAATCCTGTCTCATTTTTTACTGTTTTTCGAATTTTATTGGCCAGTTTTTCCGCGGCGCCGCCGAAGAGGTGGAGGCTGCCGGTGACATCCAGCCAGCTCTCGTCGATCCCAAAGGGCTCGATCAGGTCGGTGAAGCGCTCATAGATGTCATTGACGCGGACGGACCACATTTTGTACAGGTCGTGATGGGGCGGCAGAAGCACGAGGCCGGGGCACTTCTTTTTGGCCTGCCAGACCGTCTCAGCCGTTTGTATTCCGTACTTCTTGGCGGGTTCGTTCTTGGCCAGGATGATGCCGTGGCGGGTCTTCGGGTCGCCGCAGACGGCCACCGGGACCTCCCACAAAGCGGGCTTGTCCAGCAACTCCACAGAGGCGTAAAAGCTGTTCAGATCACAGTGCAGTATGATGCGCTCTCCCATGCTTTTCACCTCCCGGCACAGCAAATTTCTTTGGCAGTATATGATACAATGTCTGTACCTTTTCTATATTTTCTTTATACTTTTTATGTGCTCCTCATGCGCCTTTTCATGCACCTTTTATGCGCTGTTGGGTCAGGTTCTCTTTCCCTTCCTTCCAGCCTCCCTTTTCGGGGCCAAAAACGAAGGATCGGACGGTCGTCTTCATGTGCGCCCCCTGCACAGGGGGCGCACACAGGTGGCTGTTCAATAGCCGATCCGACGGTCCACCAGACGCAGGGGCTTCTCACCCCGACCGTAGCGCTCCAGGTCCTCACAGAAAAGCTGCACGTTTCGATCGCGGGTGTAGCCCAGGCTCATCTGACCGGAGATGTGGGGGGTGATGAGCAGGTTCTTCGCCGTCCAGGCCGGGTCGCCGGCGGGGATGGGCTCCTGCTCAAACACATCCAGAGCCGCGCCGGCGAGACGGTCCTGGTTCAGGGCGTCCAGAAGAGCGGCCTGGTCGATAGCGCTGCCGCGGCCCACGTTGACCACATAGGCGGTCTTCGGCAGCAGGGCGAGGCGCGCCGCGGAGAGAAACCCCTTCGTCTCACCGGTGGCGGGCAGGGCCAGGGCCAGGATATCCGTATCCGGCAGGAGGGCGTCCAGCTCGTCGTTGGTATGGATCTCGTCAAAGGCGGGGTCGGCGGCCTTTTTGGTGCGGCGGACACCGCGGACGGCGGCAGCACCCATGGCCTTGGCGCGGCGGGCGAACTCGGTGCCGATATCGCCGGTGCCCACGATGGTGATGGTGCTGCCCATAATGGAGCGCATGGGGAGCACCCGGCCCCAGCGGCCGGCAGCCTGGTCGGCGCAGTAGGCCGGGGCGTGGCGCAGGAGCATCAGCGTGACCATGACCATGTGCTCGGCGATGGTGACACCGTAAGCGCCGGAGGAGTTGGACAGCATGACCTCGGGAGAGGGATACAGGCTGTCGTCCAGATAAGCGTCCACGCCGGCAAAGCTGCCGCAGAACCACTTGAGGTTCACGAAGTCCTTTAATTCACCGGGCTTGGGCATACCGTAGATGACCTCATAGTCACCCCGCTTGTCCGCGGGGACGGCGGCGGGGGCCGCGTAGTAGTCCACGGTGAAGCCGGCGCGGGCCGCTGTCTCGTCGATGAGCCGGCGGTGCTTGGGCTCGGTGAAGCTGTCGTAGATGGCGATCTTTCTCATGTTGTATATACCTCCAGGAGTTTTTCCGCGCAGCGCATTCCGTCGGCGGCAGCGGAGAGGATGCCGCCGGCATAGCCGGCCCCCTCGCCGCAGGGGAATATGCCGCGTATATTGGCTTCATAGTGCGCGTCACGCACCAGGCGCACCGGGGAGGACGAGCGCGTCTCCACGCCGGTGAGCAGGGCGTCCGGGTCGTCGTAGCCCCGGAGCTGACGGCCCAGGACCGGCAGGGCCAGGGCCAGCGTCTCGCCGATAAAATCCGGCAGACAGCGGCGCAGGTCGGTATAGAGCACGCCGGGGCGGTAGCTGGGGCGCACGGTCCCCGGTCCGGCGGAGGGACGGCCTGTCAGAAAGTCCGCCACCCGCTGGCAGGGGGCGGCAAAGCCGCCGGTGAGGGCGTAGGCCGCCGTCTCCAGCTGCCGCTGGAGGGCAATTCCTGCAAGGGGATGGTCCGAGGGGAAATCCGCCGGCGTGACATTCACCAGCAGCGCGCCGTTGATATTCTCCCCGTCACGGGCATAGACGCTCATGCCGTTGGTGACGGTGCGCCCCGGCTCGGAGGCGGCGGCCACCACCTGGCCGCCGGGGCAGACGCAGAAGCTGAAGGCGCTGCGGCCGTTGGGCAGGTGGCAGGACAGCTTGTAGGTGCTGGGGGGCAAGGCCGGGTGGCCCGCCAGAGAACGGTACTGGGCGGCATCGATGGCCGACTGGCGGTGCTCGATGCGGACACCCATGGCAAAGGGCTTGGGCTCCATGGCAAGCCCCGCCTGATACAGCATTTCAAAGGTGTCACGGGCACTGTGGCCCAGGGCCAGGAGCACATGGCGGGCGGGCAGGTCATAGGTCTGCCCGTTCTGGCAGACGGTGACGGCGCTGACCGCGCCGTCCAGTATCCGTATATGCTCCAGCCGGGCGTTGAAGCGTATGTCCGCCCCGGCCGCCTCCAGCTCCTGCCGCAGGGCCTGCAGGGCGATGTGGAGCTTGTCGGTGCCCACGTGGGGCTTGGCGTCGGTCAAAATGGTATCCGGTGCGCCGCAGCGGACCAGCGTCTCCAGAATGAAGCGGTGGCGCAGGTCCTTCGTGCCGGTGTTCAGCTTGCCGTCGGAAAAGGCGCCGGCGCCGCCCTCGCCAAACTGGACATTGCTGTCCGGGTCCAGCGGGCCGCCGGACCAGAAGCGCTCAACGTCCGCCTGACGGTGTTCTACCGGCCGGCCGCGCTCCAATAGAATAGGGCGTGCGCCGCAGCGGGCCAGCACCAGGGCGGCGAACAGGCCCGCCGGTCCCGCGCCCACCACGATGGGGCGGACCGCCGGGGCCGTCACCGGCGGCAGGAAGTACACTTCCTGTTTGTAGACAGATACGCGCTTATCGCGGCAGCGGCGCAGGACCTGGGCCTCGTTTTTTACAGAGACGGACACCGTGTAGACAAGGGTCAGGTCTTCGCGGGCGTCAATGGCCTTTCGCAGAACGGTACAGGCGGTGATATCCGCCGGAGCCACGCGGAGCAGCTTGGCGCACTGGGCGCGCAGGAGCGTCTCCTGCTGGCCGGGGTGCAGGCGCAGTTGGTCGATACGGAGCATGGGTGCGTCTCCTTTTTATAGGATCGGGTGGGGGAGGCTGTTTTTTGCCTGCGGGCGGGTGTTCAAAGAAAGTTCACGGTTTTCCTGCAAAACTTAAAGGTAGAATTAAGGAAAGCGAGTATGCTATAAAACAGAAAGAGCGATGAGCCCCTTCGAAGCAGGCACCCTTCTTCATGTCTGCTTTCTCCATCATACCACGCTTTCCCCTCGGCGGCAAGATGGGAGAGCGCTCCTTATACGAAACTGCACCACAGGAGGTAACGACCATGTATAACGACGAATTCAACAACAACGATATGTACCGCTTCACCAACCGGGAGGTGCCCCGCGACGACTACGCGCCCGCACCCCGGCAGGAGAACACGTATACCGCGCCGGTGAAGAAGCAGGGCTTTTTCCGCAGGACGTGGGTAAAGGTCACGGCGCTGGTGCTGGCCTGCGCCGTGGTGGGCGGCGCGGCAGGCTACGGCGGCGCTGCGCTGGCAGGCGGCAGCACCTCCGGCGGCAAGACCACCATCAATGAGAGTGACCGCACGGCCACTGCCGTGCAGATCAAGAAGGTGGACGGCAAGACGAAGATGCAGCCCGCCGAGGTGTACGCCTCCACGGTGAACTCCACCGTGTCCATCAACTGCTCCTCCCAGAGCACCAACATCTTCGGCCAGACCACCCAGTCCGCCTCCAGCGGCAGCGGCTTCATCATCAGTCAGGACGGCTATATCGTCACCAACTACCATGTGATCAACGGCGCTTCCTCCGTGAAGGTGACGCTGTATAACGGCGACACCTACGACGCCACCGTCATCGGCGGCGACAGCGACTACGACGTGGCGGTGCTGAAGATCAACGCCGCCGGGCTGACCCCCGTGACCCTGGGCAACAGCGCCGACGTGAACGTGGGTGACTCCGTGCTGGCCATCGGCAATCCCCTGGGCGAGCTGACGTTCTCCATGAGCGGCGGCTATGTGTCCAGCTGCAACCGCGCCATCAACGTGGACGGCACTCCCTTCAACATGATCCAGGTGGACTGCTCCATCAACCCCGGCAACTCCGGCGGCCCCCTGATGAACCTGTACGGCGAGGTGGTGGGCATCGTGTCCGCCAAGTACTCCACCTACTCCTCCACCACGGTGGAGGGTCTGGGCTTCGCCATTCCCATTGACGATGTGAAGTCCATCATAACCGACATTATGGAGAACGGTGCCGTCACCGGCAAGGCATACATGGCCGTGACCGTGGGCACCATGAACTCCCAGATGGCCGCTCAGTACAGCATCGACATCGACCAGGGCGTGTTCGTCTACTCCGTTGTCAAGGGCGGCGCCGGCGACAAGGCCGGCCTGCGCCTGGGCGACGTGATCACCAAGATGGGCGACACCACGCTGACCAGCCGTCAGGATCTGTCCGCGGCGCTGAAGAGCTACCGCTCCGGCGACACCGCCACCCTGACCGTGTTCCGCGACGGCAGCTACATCACCACCGACATCACCTTCGACCAACAGCCCCAGATCACCGGCACCGACACGGAGGAGGACACCTCCTCTCAGGGCGGTAATAACGGCGGCTATAACGGACAGATGCCCGAAAACTGGCAGGAGTTTTACAACTACTTCTTCGGCAACCGGGGCTGATATCGGTCCCGCACGGCGGCGCAGCTGACCACTGCGCCGCCAGGATACCACGATCTTCTTCACATTCTTCATGTTTCCCAGCACACATTCGCTTCCCCCGCACCGTCCCTGCCGGAGCTACCCCGCCGGCGGGGACGGTTTTTTGCGCGGTTGCAAGGCGTTGACAGATATGGTATAATTCTTTATTGGTATACTATGTGGAAAAATGAGGAAACGACTATGGAAGTAACACAGGGCGCACCGTTTGAGAGCTTTGGCCTGTCAGAGGCCACCATGCGCGCCATACGAAATAAGCATTACACCGTCAGCACCCCCGTGCAGGCCGGGTGCATCCCCCCCATGCTGGCGGGGAAGGACGTGATCGCCAAGGCTCCCACCGGCACGGGCAAGACCATGGCCTTCGGCATCCCCATCATCGAGCGCATCGACCGGGAGAGCGAGGAGGTGCAGGCGGTCATTCTGGCCCCCACGCGGGAGCTGGCCATGCAGATCACCGACGAGATGCGGGACATCGCCGTGTGCCACGAGGGCGTTCGGCTGGTATGTCTGTACGGCGGACAGCCCATTGGCAAGCAGATCGACGCGCTGAAGCGGCGGCCCCAGATCGTGGTGGCCACGCCGGGGCGGCTGAGTGACCACATGAAGCGGCGGACCGTGAATTTGAAGAGCGTGCAGACGGTGGTGCTGGACGAGGCGGACCGGATGCTGGACATGGGCTTTATCCACGACGTGACGCGTATTCTGGACAAGATCCCCAGCCGGAAAAACCTGGGAATGTTCTCCGCCACCATCTCACGGGAGGTGATGGACATCTCGTGGGTATACCAGCGGGATCCGGAGGAGATCACGGTGCAGGCCACCAAGGAGAACAAGCCGGACATTCTGCAGTACCGGCTGGAGGTGCCCTCCGACGGCAAGGTGGACGCCATTGCGAAGATACTGGCGCATGAGAACTATGACCGGGTGATCTGCTTCTGCAACACCAAGGGCAGCACGGAGCGGCTGACAAAATTTTTGCAGATGCGGGGCGTGGACGCCCAGTGCATCCACGGGGACATCCCCCAGCGCAAGCGGGAGGAGGTCATGCAGCGGTTCCGGGACGGAAAGCTGCGGGTGTTCGTGGCCACGGACGTGGCCAGCCGGGGCATCGACGTGGACGATGTGGACGCGGTGTTCAACTATGAGGTGCCGGAGGAGAACGAGTATTACATCCACCGCATCGGCCGGACGGGACGGGCCAAGAAGCACGGCGTGGCGTACACGCTGCTCAGCGACTTCCCCAGCCGGCTGCGGCTGGACAACATCGCGCGGAACACGCGGAGCACCATCGTGCCCGCCGTGCTGGGCGAGGATGGCAGCGTGACTGTCGGCGAGAAATGAGAAAAGAGCGCACTTCAGCAGGCGGGTCCTTTTTTACGGAACGGCAGCAGGTGGGCGCCGTTGGGCCGCGCGGGTTGCTATTTCGCGCGGTGTGTGGTACAATATACATATATAACCGCAAAATCCCGAAAAGGAGCGAAGATAATGAACGAAGAGTTGAAGAATATCCTCTCCCGCGTGGACCACACGCTGCTGGCACAAGGTGCCACCTGGAATGAGATCAAGGCCATCTGCGACGACGGCATCAAGTACGGCTGCGCCAGCGTGTGTATCCCCGCCAGCTATGTGAAGCAGGCGGCGGAATATGTGGACGGCAAGATCGCCGTCTGCACCGTTATCGGTTTTCCCAACGGCTACGACACCACCGCCGCCAAGTGCTTCGAGGCTGCCGACGCGGTGAAAAACGGCGCGTCCGAGGTGGACATGGTCATCAACATCGGTTGGGTGAAGGACGGCCTGTATGACAAGGTGCTGGATGAGATCCGCCAGATCAAGGCCGCCTGCGGCGGCAAGCTGCTGAAGGTCATCATCGAGACGTGCCTGCTGACGGACGCGGAGAAGATCGAACTGTGCCGCGTGGTGTCCGAGTCCGGCGCGGACTACATCAAGACATCCACCGGCTTTGGCGGAGGCGGCGCTACCCGGGAGGATGTGGCGCTGTTTAAGGCCCATGTGGCGCCCCATGTGAAGATCAAGGCCGCCGGCGGCATCGCGGATCTGAACGACGCCAAAGATTTCATCGCCCTGGGCGCGGACCGTCTGGGCACCAGCCGTATCGTCAAGGCCGTGAAGGCCATGGAACAGTAAATATAAGGAGGAACCACTATGCCGACTCCCCACAATAACGCCAACAAGGGCGATTTCGCCAAGACCGTTCTCATGCCCGGCGATCCGCTGCGGGCCAAGTTCATTGCCGAGACGTTCCTCACCGAGCCGAAGCTGGTGAACAACGTCCGCGGTGTGCAGGGCTATACCGGCACCTACAAGGGCGTGCCGGTGTCCGTGATGGCCAGCGGCATGGGTATCCCGTCCATTGGCATCTATTCCTATGAGCTGTACACCCAATACGACGTGGAAAACATTATCCGCGTGGGCAGCGCCGGCGCCATGCGTGCCGACCTGGAGCTGGGCAGCGTGGTGGCCGGCCAGGGCGCCTGCACCAACTCCGATTTTGCCAGCCAGTACGAGCTGGGCGGCTCCTTCGCCCCTATCTGCGATTTCGACCTGCTGATGGCCGCCGTAGAGAGCGCCGGGGAGCTGGGCGTGAAAATGCCCGTGGGCAACCTGTACTCCTCCGACACGTTCTATGACGCCGCCGGGCGCAACATGCGCTTCGCCAAGATGGGCGTCATGGCCGTGGAGATGGAGGCCGCCGGTCTGTACTGTACCGCCGCCTATACCGGCAAGCGGGCGCTGGCCATCTGCTCCATCTCCGACAACCTGGTCAACGGTACCGAGCTGTCCGCCGATGAGCGCCAGACCACCTTCACCAACATGATGAAGATCGCCCTGGAGGTGGCTGTGAAGATGGCCGCCAAGAAGTAAACAACGGTCACGGCAGCGCGGGAGGATATCTCGCGCTGTCGCTATGCACGATACATTTGTGCATTTCGCGCAAACAAAATGTAAATTTTTGATGACATTTGTTTACATTTCTACCGCAAAATGCGGTTTTCACTTGCCAAAGGCGAAAAAGTCTGCTATAATGCGCAAGGCACAGAGGGAGGAAGACCCCGCGCCGAAATGATGGTTTTCCCGCCGCAAGGCGCGAAAATAAAAAAATTGAGGAAGGTAGAATAACCATGAAGAAGTTTCTTGCTATGATCCTGGCTCTGGTTATGGCGCTGTCCCTGGTCGCTTGCGGCGACAAGAAGGACGACCCCAAGACCGACGACAACCAGGGCGACAACCCCGAAGTCACCGAGATCACCAACGCCGACGAGATCGCCGACGAGATGACCTCCGAGGATGGCAAGTACGAGATCGCTTTCGTCACCGACGTGGGCCAGCTGAAGGATAAGTCCTTCAACCAGGGCACCTTCGACGGCGTGAAGCTGTACGCTGCCAACAACGGTCTGAGCTACAAGTACTATCAGCCCGCCAACGGCGACCAGGCTACCGATGACGACCGTTACGATGCCATGAAGGCTGCTGCCGAGGGCGGCGCCAAGGTCATCGTGGCTGCCGGCTTTATGCAGGCCACTGCCCTGACCAAGGCCGCTGCTGAGTTCACCGATGTCAAGTTCGTGTTCGTGGACCGCGACAGCGCTGTGACCACCGAGGACGGCACCGCCCTGAAGAACGTTCTGGGCATCTGCTTCCAGGAAGAGCAGTGCGGCTATCTGGCCGGTTACGCTGTTGTTAAGGAAGGCTACACCAAGCTGGGCTTCACCGGTGGTGGCGGCGGCGACAACCCCGCTTGCTGCCGTTACGGCTACGGCCTTGGGGCGGGGGCCTCCCCCCCCGCACAGGCCCTT
>OGOV01002860.1_pt1 | contig 12318 bp, 10 predicted proteins | sample 1552711 | NCBI WGS metagenome assembly OGOV01 (sample SAMEA2580216, study PRJEB22360) | human gut metagenome | biome: human gut; feature: human-associated habitat; material: faeces | place: Denmark | collected 2008/2010 | reverse complement strand
CCATAAAGCCGAGGTAGGGGCCGCCGAAGGCGGTGTCGAGCCCGAGGGGCTGACCGTCGCCCACGGCGATGTCAGCGCCCATCTCACGTGGAGTTGGCAAAAGAGCACAGGCGATGGGGTTCACGCCCATGACGAACTTCGCGCCCGCAGCATGGACAAGCTCGCCGATGGCCCTTGCATCTTCGATCTGCCCGAAGTAGTTCGGCTGCTGGAGGTAGAAGCACGCGGCGTCCTCGCCGAGCGCGGCCTTGAGCGCGTCGAGATCGGTCCTGCCATCCTTTGCGGGAACGACGGTCAGCTCGGTGTTCGAGGCGAAGCAGTAGGTCTGCATGACCTCGATGACCTGCGGGTTCACGCAGGCGGAGACATACGCCTTCATGCGCTTGCGGTCGCGGCACATAGGGATGGTCTCGGCGGCAGCGGTCGCGCCGTCGTAGTGGGAGGCGTTGGCAACGTCCATGCCCGTCAGTTCGCAGATCATGGTCTGGAACTCGAACGTGCCTTGCAGCACGCCCTGACTGATCTCCGCCTGATAGGGCGTGTAGCAGGTGACCAGCTCCTCGCGGGAGGTGATGGACTTCACAACGGCGGGAATGAAGTGGCGGTAGGCGCCCGCGCCGCGCAGAACGGTCTTGTAGACCTTGTTCTTCTCCGCCATGGCGGTGACGGCCTCGCGTACCTCCAGCTCGCTCATGCCCTCGGGGATGTTGAGCGTCCCGTTCAGCAGCATCTCCTGCGGAACCGCCTGATACAGGTCCTCAAGGCTTTTGACCCCGATGGCAGCAAGCATTTCCTCCCGTTCCGCCGCGGTGGTCGGAACATAAGAGCCCATCAGCCCTCCTCGGCGCAATGCGCCTCATAAGCCGCCGCGTCGAGCAGCTCCTCGGTGCCGCCGATGCCCTCGACCTTGATGATCCACGCGCCGTAGGGATCGGAGTTGAGCGTTTCGGGCGCGTCGGCCAGCGCCTCGTTGACCGCGCAGATGGTGCCGGAGACGGGAGAGATGATGTCGGAGACCGCCTTGACGGATTCAACATCACCGAAGCTCTCGCCTGCGGTGACCGCGTCGCCCTCGGTGGGCAGGTTGATAAACACCACATCGCCCAGCGCATCCTGTGCAAAATCGGAGATGCCGACGACGGCGATCTCGCCGTCCATCCTGACCCACTCGTGGGACTTGGAATACTTCAGCTCAGCAGGGAAATTCATTGTGTTGTCCTCCTCAATTTTTTGTTGTAGAAATCGTTGTGGTAGTATGTATGCTTACTTGTCCAGCTTATAGAACGGCATGGGCACGATCTCCAGCTCGACCATGCGCCCGCGCACGTCGGCGTTGAGGTGCCGGCCGATCTCGATCTGCTCGGCGGGGATGTAGCCCATCGCGACGCCGCAGCCGATAAACGGCGCGAATGTGCCGGAGGACGTCCAGCCGAGCTTCTCGCCCTCCATCGAATAGAGGTCGCAGTGCTCGCGCACGATGCCGCGTCCGACGACCTTCATGCCGATGCGCTTTAACTTCGGCGCACCGAGCGCGACGAGCGCGTCGCGGCCGATGAAGTCCTTGCCGGTCAGCTTGCAGGGAAGGCCCGCCATCTTCGGCGTGATCTCCTCGTTCATCTCGTGGCCGTAGAGCGGCATGGAGGCCTCGAGCCGCAGCGTGTCGCGCGCGCCGAGTCCGCAGGGGATCAGGCCGTACTCCTCGCCCGCGGCGAGCAGGGCGTGCCAGAGGTCAACGGTGTCCTCGGCCCTGCAGTAGAGCTCAAAGCCGTATTCGCCGGTATAGCCTGTCTGGGAAACGAGAGCGTGAATGGTGCGGCTGCCGAGGTCGAGCGGAACGTTGTCGATAAAGGTGTAATACTTCGCGGGAATGTACTGCTCCGCGCAGAGCTTTTTGAGAATGTCGCCGGACGTTGGTCCTTGCAGCGCGACCTGTCCCCAGTCGTCACCCTCGTCGCGGTAGTCCACGTCGCCGAACAGATGGCTCTCGACCCACGCGGCATCCTTGTCGCGGTTGCCCGCGTTGACGACCAGCCAGTAGTCGTCGGCGGCACAGCGGTAAACGATGAAATCGTCAAGGATGCCGCCCGCGTCGTTGCAGAACATGGCGTACTTGATGTCGCCGTCCTGCATGGCGGAGATGTCCGCGGTGATGAGCTTCTGCACGTTTGCGACCGCGTCGGGGCCCTTGAGCCGCAGCTCGCCCATGTGCGACACGTCAAAGAGTCCCGCCTTCTGCCGCACGGCCATGTGCTCGGCGAGCACGCCGGTGGGGTACTGCACGGGCATCAGAAAGCCGCCGAACTCAACGATCTTTCCGCCCGCGTCCACATGGGTCTGATACAGGGGTGTCTTCCTTTCCATAAGCTGTTTCCTCCTCCATTATCATTCTTGAATGATGTTATAAAAATGATTAAAATATGACATAGAAAAAAGGCACAAAGTCCCCCCTTGGAACTTTGTGCCTCCGTTTTATGACCTGAGAGTTTCCCTGACACAGCATATCGCATCCTGCAGGTTGCACCTTCGGCGTGCGGCAAGCCGCACTTTTCGGAGCGTCGTCCGAGTCCGGTCCTTTTGCCTGAGAGCTTCTGCGTTCCCCTTCGGCGCCGCGGCAGATATTCCGCGGTCTCTCCCGTGACCCATCATCCGATCACCTTATCCACTTGCCTTTTTAAGGTAACATACGCAATGTGCTTTTGTCAAGAAAGATATTTTGTCGTTTCGCCGAAAAATATGCAGGCGAGAGGAAGGCCGTTTTCGGTCATTTCGTTACCACACGCTCACGCGCGTCTCCGGTGCGGTCCACATCCCGTCGCCGGGCTGGATATCATAGGTCGTGTAGAATTCCGGCAGCGTCTGCAGTACGCGGTTGCAGCGCAGCTTATCCGGCGCGTGGACGTCGGTCACGGCCAAATACTCGCGCATCTGCCGCGAGGTCGTGGACGCCCAGGTGTTCGCGACGGCGCGGAAGAGCTTGTCGAGGTCGGGGTGGTCGAGCTTCTTCGCCGCCGCGACGATGCACTTTGCCGCGCCGAGGTCGGCCACGTTTTCGGAAATGGTCAGTGCGCCGCTGCACGCGATGCCGGGATAGACCTCCTGCCCGTCGTACCATTCGGCCACAGCCTGACATTTCTGCTGGAAGGCGGCGTAGTCCTCCGCCGTCCACCAGTCGGCGGCGCTGCCGTTCTCGTCGAACTTCGCACCGTTGTTGTCGAAGGCGTGGGTGATCTCGTGGGCGATGATGTAGCCGATGCCGCCGAGATTCTCCTCCCGGCTGGCGTTCACGTCGTAAAGCGGCGATTGCAGAATGGCGGCGGGGAAGGTGATGTCGTTGGCGCTGGGATTGTAGCAGGCGTTGACCGTAAAAGGCGTCATGATCCATTCGCTCTTGTCCGGCGCGTCGTTCTGATGGGCGAGGACATCCTGCTTCATCGCCATCTGGATGGCGATGACGTTGGAGAAGAAGGAGCCGCCCTCGGCGGGGGACTTGATCTCCGCGCGGTCAAGACAGCTTTCCCAGCTGTCGGGATAGCCGACCTTGACGCCCATGGTGTCGAGCTTCTTCACGGCCTTGGCCTTGGTTTCAGCGCTCATCCAGTCCTGCGCCAGAATGCGCTCCTTGTAGATGGCGATGAACTCGCCGATCATCTCCTCCACATCGGCCTTGGCTTTGGCGGAGAAGTATTCGTCCACATAGACGCGGCTGAGGTAATCCGCCAGAAGCGCCTGCACCTGCTGCGCCGCGATCTGCTCATTGCTCTGGCGTGCGTCCACGCCGTAGTAGGCCAGCACGAAGTCGAAGTACGCGTCCATAAATCCCTGATTGAGCGATGTGGCCACGCTTTGCAGCAGCGCCAGACGCGCCGCGGTCTTGAGCAGGGCAAGGTGGGCGTCGTCGTAGAGCGCTGCGGCTGCCTTCAGCGCGCCGACATCGCTGACCATGATCCGCTCCGCGTTTTCAATGCCGCTGGCGGTAAGAACGGCGTCAAGGTCCACGTTCGGCAGCAGCGCCTTGAGCTCGCCGAGCGTGAAGAGGTTGTAGGTCTTGTCCACGTTGCTGTAGTCCTGCGGGTCGAGCGAGGCCGCGGAGATCGCCGCCTCGGCGTCATAGAACGCCGCGACGCGCTGCGCCGCCTCGTCCGCGCCAAGGCCGGAGAGCGTCAGCAGCGATGTGAGATATGTGGTGTAGGCGCTCCTTTGCGCATCGGCGCCGTTGACGTAGAAGTCCTTGTCCATACCCGCGCCGATGAGCGAGAACGCGGCGATCCTGCGGCTCGAATCCGCGAGGTCGGTCGTCAGGCCGAAGCCGAGGAGCATGGACAGCCCCAGCTCCTTCTGCATCTGCGCATCGACGCTCACCAGCTCGTTGAGCGTTTTGGCGTTTTCGATGGTGTCAAGATACTTCTGAATGGGCGCGACGCCGGCCCTCTCGCGGCCCTCGGCGTCCATCACGCAGTCGTAGAGCGCCTTGATCTTTGCCTCGGCGGTGCCGGGAGTCTGTTCGTGCGCGTCGATCTCGCGGATAAGCGCCGCGATCTGCTCGTTGACCGTCAGACTCAGGCCGTAGAACGGGCCGTTGATGGACAGGCCCGTGGGAATGTCGGAGCCGTCCAGCCAGCTCTTGTTGACGGCGGCGTAGTAGTCGTCCTTGAGGTTCGTGCCCTTGGCGGCGTAGGCGCGGCGGAGCAGCGTCGAGAGTGCTTCGGCGCTCATAGCCTCGTTCGCGTCGCCGTCTGCAAGGCCGGCGGTGAGGACGGAGGAAAGCTCCTCCGCCGCCCATGCGGGAACATTCGTCAGGCTGCTTGCGGGCAGCGCCATGCGCGCGTTGTCCCCCACAGGGGCGGCAAAGCCGCCGAAGGCGCGCGTGAGCATCACCAGCGCCTGTGCGCGTGTCAGCGTGCCGTCGAGCGCAAGGCTGCCGTCGGGATAGCCCTTGAGAATGTCGGACCGCTGCACGCCGGGGTTATAGTCCTGCGCGGCGGAGAGCAGCGCCTGCGCGGCCTCGCCGCGCGTGAGCGCCGCCGCCTGCACGGGCAGCGTGCCGAGCGCCAGCACCAGCGCGAGCAGCAGCGGCACAAATCGTTTTTGGAATTTCATCATGTCATCCCTCCTTTGGATGCTTGGATCGTTCAAATGCTCCGCGGCGTTCTTCCCTTCGCCGCAGAGAACGACATTGTAGAGCCCTTTCACATTTTTGTCAAGTGTTCAAAAATAATCCTGAAGCAAATCAACGTTGTGCGCGCTCTTGCAAAGAGCGGCGGCTTCTGCTACACTGTAAGCAGCCTATTGGGATGCGGCAATGCCCGCGAAGGAGAGAAAATGGAACAGACCAATAAAGGGTTGAGTGGCAATCAGCTCAAGCTCTTCGCCATGCTTGCCATGACGGTCGACCACTTCACCAGTGTGATCTGGCCGGATTATCCGCGGGACTGGTGGATCCTGCTACTGCACATCATCGGCCGCATGGCCGCGCCGATCTTCTGGTTCATGGTGGCCGAGGGCTACCACTACACCCGCGATCTGAAAAAGTACGCCGGACGGCTGCTGCTCTTTGCCGTCATCGGACACTTCGCCTACAATTTTGCCTTCGGCATCCCCTTTGTCCCGCTCAAAACCGGCGTATTCAACCAGACCAGCGTGATGTGGCCGCTGTTTCTCGGCGTCGTCGGCCTCTACACGGTGGAGCGGCCCGAGCTCACGCAATGGCAAAAGACGCTTGCCGTGGTCGCCCTTACGCTCCTCGCCTTCCCGGGCGACTGGAGCAGCATCGCGGTTCTTGCCATTCTGGAGATCGGGCAGAACCGCGGCGACTTCCGCCGCCAGATGACGCGCATGATGCTCTGGGTCGCGATGTACGCGCTGATCTACGCGCTCTTCATCGACCCCGTCTACGGTATACTTCAGCTCTTCGCCGGGCTGACCATTCCGCTGCTCAAACGCTACAACGGCACGCGCGGCGCGGGCCGGGGCATGAAGTATCTTTTCTATCTCTACTATCCCGCGCACCTCTTCCTCTGCGGCCTTGTCCGCATCCTGCTCTACGGCAACGTCGGCGTGATGGTCGGCGGACAGTAAGGCGCGATACCGGCAAAAGGGGAGCGTCCATACGTTTCGTATGGGCGCTCCCCTTCCTTTTCACTTTTCAGAACGCGACGTGCATGAACAGCGCCACGCAGCAGAGGATCACAGCCAGCGGGACATAGACGTAGCGTCCCACGCTGTACCAGAGGTTTCCGCGCAGCTTGCCGCTGCCGGTGTTGACGGCGTCGAGCAGCTCGTCCTTCTTCATCACATAGAACCAGGAGATCGCACCGAGCGTCGCGCCGATGGGAATGATGTAAATGGAGACGAGGTCCATCCACGGGCCCCACTTGTCGATGGTCTCCATGCCGATGCCGAAGCCGAGGCACACCACGCACAGGATCACCAGCACCGCCGTGCGGCTGAGCCTGGGGAACTTGTGCATCAGGGATTCCGCGACGGCCTCGAACATATTCTGCAGCGAGCTGACGCCCGCGAAGATCATCGCAACGTAGAGAATGATGGCAAACAGGCGGCCGAGCGGGATATCCTGCAGGATGGTCGGCAGCGTGACGAACAGCAGGCTCGGGCCCGCGCCGACGTCCAGTCCGTAGGAGAAGCAGGCGGGGATAATGACCAGTGCCGCGACCACGGCGGCAATGGTGTCAAAGAGCGCCGTATGCTGCGCGACGTCCACCACGTCCTCGTCCTCGGAGAGGTATGCGCCGTAGACGATCATACCGCTGCCGGTGACGGACAGCGAGAAGAACGCCTGTCCCATCGCCCAGATCCAGATCATCGGGTCGGTCAGAGCCTCCCAGCGCGGGGTGAACATGAAAAGGTAACCCTCTGCCGCGTTCGGCAGCAGCGCCACGCGCACCGCCAGAACGAGGAAGATGAGGAAAAAGAGCGGCATCATGACCTTGTTGGTCTTTTCGATGCTGTGTGCGCCGAGGAAGAGCGTCAGCAGCGTGCCGACGACCACGACGATGTGATAGGGAATGACCGAGTAGGGCGTGCCGGAGAAGGCTCCGAACCACGCGGCGGTGTCTGCGGTCATGAGCGTACCGAGGAGGGAGTCCACCAGCGCCTTGAGAATGTAGGTCACGATGACAGCGTAGCCGATGGCGATGCACATGGAGCCCGCCAGCGGCAGCCAGCCGAGCAGTCCGCCGGCCTTGCCCGCGCTCCTGCCGCGCGTGGCCCAGGCATTTTCATAGGCGCCCAGCGTGCCGGTCGCCGCGCGGCGGCCCATCGCAAACTCCGCCGGCAGGCCGACGTAGCTGAAAATGAACACGAACAGCAGGTAGATCAACAAAAAGGCCCCGCCGCCGTTGCTGCCCAGCTTGTTGGGAAAGCCCCATACGTTTGCCATACCGACCGCCGAGCCGACCGAGGCCAGAATAAAGCCCCAGCGGCTGGCAAAGCTCTTTGTGTTTTTCGCGTGCTTCATGGTGTTCTCCCCTTGGGCCGTCCGTATCCCGGCGAGGCGGCCCGCTTCCTTCCGTAATCATAGCAAAGCCCCGACCCGCAGCGGTCAGGACTTTGTTATTCTAAAGCTTTGATGCGTAAAAGTCAAGCATTTTCCGGAAAACGCATCCGGATCGCGGCGACGAGATCCAATTTACCGCCAGGCTGCGGCAAGCAAAAACGAAATTTGCCGCGGCGTGCGCCAAAAAAGGCTTGCGTGCCGCGCCTTTTTTGCACATAATAGGGACAAGAAATTTTCCCCGACGGAGGTTATTTTATGTCTAAGCCGATTCGCAAGCGCAGCGAGGTCGCTGCCGAGTTTACCTGGGATCTCACCGACATCTTCCCCTCGGACGAGGCGTGGAGGGCCGAGTACGAGGCGCTCAAGCCCTATGCCGAAGCAGTCGCTGCCTATCGGGGCCGCCTCGGTGAGAGCGCGGAGACGCTGCTGGCCTATTTCCGGCTCGACGATGAGCTGAATGTCCGCGTCGGCCGGCTCTACGGCTACGCCAACTGCAAGGCGGACGAGGATACCTCGAACGGCTTTTATCAGGACCTGCGCGGCAAGGCGCTGAGCCTTTCCGTCACGCTCTCCGGCGCGGGCGCGTTCGCCGCGAGCGAGCTGCTTGCACTCAGCGATGAAACGCTCACGCGCTTCTACGCCGAGCAGCCGGAGCTGACGACCTATCGCCGCCCCATCGAGCAGGTCCGCCGCCGCAGGGCGCACATCCTCTCCCCGGAGTGCGAGGCGCTGCTGGCGAATGCCGGCGAGATGGCCGACAGCCCCGACGCCATCTTCGGCGTGTTCCACAACGCCGACCTCCGCTTTCCCGCCGTGACCGACGGCGCGGGCGCGGAGCAGCCGCTGACCGATGCGACCTTTGTTCCCCTGCTCCAGAGCGGCGACCGCGCGCTGCGCCGCAATGCGTTTGAGACCTACTACGCCACGCTCGGCGGCTATCGCAATACGCTCGCCGCGACGCTTGACGCGCAGTTCAAGCAGCTCCGCTTTTTTGCGAACGCGCGCAGGTACCCCTCCACGCTCGACGCCGCGCTCGACGCGACCGAGGTGCCGGTGAGCGTTTACGACAGCCTCATCGAGAGCGTCCACGCGAACCTCGACAAGATGTACCGCTATGTCGCCCTGCGCCGCCGTCTGCTCGGCGTGGACGAGCTGCATATGTACGACGTCTATACGCCCATCGTCCCCGACGTGGCGGAGGAGATCCCCTTTGAGCAGGCGAAGGCCACCGTGCTCGACGCGCTCGCCGTGCTCGGCGAGGATTATACCGCCATGCTGCGCAAGGGCTTCGACCATCGCTGGCTCGACGTGTATCCCAACGTCGGCAAGCGCGGCGGCGCGTACTCCTCCGGCATCGCGCGCCCGCACCCCTACGTTCTGCTCAACCACACCGACGACCTCGACAGCCAGTTCACCATCGCGCACGAGATGGGCCACGCCATGCACAGCTATCTGAGCTGCAAGCATCAGCCCGTCTGCACGAGCGACTACGTCATCTTCGTCGCCGAGGTCGCCTCGACCTGCAACGAGGTGCTGCTCATGCGGCATCTGCTGCGCAAGAGCACCGACAGGCGCGAGCGGGCCTATCTCATCAATCATTTCCTTGACCAGTTCAAGGGCACGGTCTACCGTCAGACGATGTTTGCCGAGTTCGAGCGCGAGCTGGGACGCATGGCAGAGCGCGGCGAGACGCTGACCGCTGACGCGCTGGACGAAAAATACCTCGCGCTCAACCGCCTCTACTTCGGCCCCGACATGGTGAGCGACGCGCAGATCGCGCTCGAGTGGGCGCGCATCCCGCACTTCTATTACAATTACTATGTGTTCCAGTACGCCACCGGCTTCTCCGCCGCGGTCGCTCTGGCTGATCGCATCCTGCGCGAGGGCGAGTCTGCCGTCGCGGACTACAAGCGCTTCCTTTCCGGCGGCAGCAGCACCGACCCTATCTCGCTTCTGAAGCTCGCGGGCGTGGATATGAGCACCCCCGCGCCGGTCGACGCCGCGCTCGCCATGTTCGGCGAGCTGGTCGATGAGCTCGACGCCCTCACCCGCTGAACGATACTTCCGGCGCTAAAATATTACAAAATAAAACTCTTGTTCTAATTTAAACGTTGTGGTATACTGTCCGACAGAGGGGAGGGCTGCGCCATGCCGCAAAACGAGCGGACCTATATCGCCATTGATCTCAAGTCGTATTACGCGTCCGTAGAGTGCATGGAGCGCGGCCTGGACCCGATGCAGACGAACCTTGTGGTGGCAGACCAGAGCCGCACGGAAAAGACCATCTGCCTCGCGGTGTCGCCGGCGCTGAAGGCCTACGGCATCCCGGGCCGTGCGCGGCTCTTCGAGGTAGTCGAGCGCGTGCGGCAGGTCAACGCCGAACGGCAGCGCCGCGCGCCGGGCGGGCGGCTGACCGGAAAGAGCGCGGACGACCTCGCGCTGAAGGCCGACGCGTCCCTCGCGGTCGACTATCTGGTGGCGCCGCCGCGCATGGCGAAATACATCGAGGTCAGTATGCAGATCTACGGCATCTATCTCAAGTACGTCTCTCCCGAGGATATCCACACCTACTCCATCGACGAGGTGCTGATGGACGTTACCGGCTATCTGGAGACCTACCGCACGACCGCCCGCGAGCTGGCGAGGGCCATGATTCTCGACGTGCTGCACACGACGGGCATCACGGCGACGGCGGGCATCGGCAGCAACCTCTATCTCTGCAAGGTGGCCATGGACATGATGGCCAAGCGCGTTCCGCCGGACGAGAACGGCGTGCGCATCGCGCAGCTCGACGAACGGAGCTACCGCGCGCTGCTTTGGGAGCACCGTCCGCTGACGGACTTCTGGCGCGTGGGCCGCGGCTATGCGAAAAAGCTGGAGGAGCACGGGCTGTATACGATGGGCGACGTCGCGCGCTGCTCCATCGGGAAGCCGAACGAGTATTATAACGAGGGTCTTCTCTACAAGCTCTTCGGCGTCAATGCCGAGCTGCTCATCGACCACGCCTGGGGCTGGGAGCCGTGCCGCATGGCGGACATCAAGGCCTACCGGCCGGAAACGAACAGCATCAGCTCCGGTCAGGTGCTGCAATGCCCCTATCCCTATGACAAGGCGCGGCTCGTCGTGCGGGAGATGGCCGAGGCGGTCGCGCTGGAGCTGCTGGAAAAACAGCTCGTGACCGACCAGCTCACGCTGACGGTCGGATACGACATTGAAAACACGGCAAGCGGCAGCTACCGCGGCGAGACGGTGCTCGACCCTTACGGCCGAAAAATTCCGAAGCACGCGCACGGCACGGCGACGCTGGGGCAGAAAACATCCTCGGTGCGCCGCATCGTGGACGCCGTGCTCGGCATCTATGACGAAAAGCCCGCCCCGAAGCTGACGTTCCGCCGCCTGACCGTCACCGCCAACCGGCTCATGCGTGAGGAGGATATCCTGCGTGAGCCGGAGCCGCCGATGCAGTTCAGCCTCTTTGACGATCCCGCGGCGCGGGAGCGGCAGCTTCGGCAGGAGGAAGCCAAGCAGGAGCGGGAGCGCCGGATCCAGGAGGCCCTGCTGGACATCAAGAAGAAGTACGGCAAAAACGCCATCCTCAGCGGCGGCAGCTACCTTGACGGGGCGACCGCGCGCGAGCGGAACCGCCAGATCGGAGGACACAAGGCATGAGCGGAAAATACGACGATATCATCGACCTGCCGCATCCCGAGCCGCAGACGCATCCGCGGATGCCCATGCGCGACCGCGCGGCGCAGTTCGCGCCCTTCTCGGCGCTGACCGGACACAGTGCAGCCATTGCCGAGGCAGGCCGCCTGACGGGAGAGCGCATCGAGCTGGACGAGAGTGAAATTGCGCAGGTCGATGCGGAATTGCAGCGCCTTCAGGGGATGCTTTCCGGCAAGCCCACGGTGAGCGTGACCTACTTTCAGCCGGACGAAAAAAAGGACGGCGGCAGTTATCAGACTATCACCGGCGTCGTGAAACGGATCAACAGTATCGGCGGCACACTTCATTTCATGGATGGGCGAGATATCTCCATTGGCGCTATTACTGATATTGACCTTTCACAATACCAATGCTGACCCAATGGATGAATCCCATGAGGGCAACTGGGCGGACTGCGGTGGTCCCATGCTCGTCATGGACGTATACGCAGCCTCCAACGCAGAGGTCGCCCAGAAGATTGCCGAGGCATATCCCAATGTGGATATGGCGGTCTTCAAGATTCTCCGCTGCGACGGGGAAATGACAGAGGTGACGGCCCTTGTATAAAATCAAGAACCTGACGTCTCTGCTGCATACCGTGGAAGCCGGCAGATACGGCATCCTACCCGTCTATACGCTGCACGGGGAGAAGGTCTGGAACAGAATCGGCGACCGCGTGGAACTGCATCTTGGCAATGGGCATAATGTCCTTTGCTCTGAAGCTGTCTTCCGGAAGGTCGAACCCTTTCTGGAGCCTATTCCCGAATCGTAAACCTTGGTGCGCCCCTTATGGGCGGCACTTTTCTTTTAATCCTCCGCGCACCGGCTTTCGAGGCTCCTCGGTTCTTAGGTTCCGAATAGAAAAAATGCGGTGTTTTCCAAGAACATATTTTGACAAAGGTAAATATTGTGTTTTCTGAAATCGAACAAATTTAGAAATAAAAGCGGCTGTTATAAGCCGCTTTTATTCGTTTTAAGCCCGTTTAATACAACAAATCACCCCAACACCTCAAAAACGATTTATGAGCCGTTTTTGAGCCTTTTAAGAGTAATTACACCTCATCATATCATTAGGCACATTATATGTTAATTTTCTCCAT
>OGOV01002859.1_pt1 | contig 12318 bp, 9 predicted proteins | sample 1552711 | NCBI WGS metagenome assembly OGOV01 (sample SAMEA2580216, study PRJEB22360) | human gut metagenome | biome: human gut; feature: human-associated habitat; material: faeces | place: Denmark | collected 2008/2010 | reverse complement strand
GGTCGTCTCGACGATCTCACAATCGCCGGGCTGGCGGCTCTCGTCGAAGCACCAGTCGTTGAACTCGCTGACCATCCGGCCCTTATAGACCTGCTTATACAGGCCGCCGTTGGTGTTGGAGCCGGGGTCCTCGGACAGCTTGTTGGCCAGGGCCGCGAAGCTCTCCTCGGTGGCGTCGCCGTCCTTCCAGGCCTGGAGGGCGTTCTCGGCCTCCTGCTTCTTGCCGGCCTTCAGCTCCTCCAGCTTGGCCTGGTAATCGTCGGCCTTGCTGTCCAGGCTGGAGGTGTCCACCTTGAACAGAATGTGGCGCACATCCACGGTGTTGTAATCGTTGCGGCTGCGGCTGTGGAAGATCAGCAGATAGATGGAGGTGCCGTTTTCCACGAGCTCGGTGTCGCCGGCCTGGCGGCTGTCGTCAAACACCCACTTGGTGGCGGCATCGCCGCTGTAGGTGCCGGACTCGGGGTGGGAATAGGTGGCGATGGACTCATATTCCTTAGCGGCCTTCTCGGGCAGGATGCCGGACTTGACGGTCTCCAGCACGGCGGCGGCGGCGTCCTTGGCCTTCTGCAGGGCGGCGGCGCTCTCCTCCTCGGTGGGCTGAACGGTGTTGCCGTCGGCGTCCTTGGTGGAGGCGGCGGCGCCCTTGAAGGTGATCATCTCATAGTTGGCCACGTCGAAGGAGTTCTTGTTCTCCTCGTAGTACTTCTGGAGCTCCTCGTCGGTGTACTGCAGGCTGTCGATATAATCCTGCTGATAGTGGGAGGCAATGATGGTGTCCTTCAGGATGCCCTTGAAGATCTTGACGGTCATGTTGCTGCCGTAGAGCTGCTTGATATACTCAGCCTCGCTCTTGCCGGCAGACTTGGCGTAGGTGGCCAGGGTCTCCATGGTGGAGTCCAGCTCCTTCTGCATGTCGTCGTTCCAGGTGATGTTCTTTTCGGCGGCGCCCTTCTTGAGCATGGTGATCTGGATCAGGCTCTTTTTGGCGGCGTCCCTGAAATAGGCGTCCCAGGTCATGTCGTCGGACACGCCCAGCAGGGTCTTGGCCATGTCGCTGAGGCTCTGCTGGGTCAGGGGGGTGGATTTGCTCAGGCCGTAATAGGAGGCATACTGGCTCTGGGCAATGGAGTTATAGGCCACATGGTAGAAATAGCTGACCTCGGCGGCGGAATATGTCTCGCCCTCCACGGTGACGGCGGAAGCACCCCGCTGGATCACGTTGGAGTTCCAGACCAGCAGAACGGCGGCCACCAGCACGAACACGATGGCGATGCCGCCGTAGAGCCAGTTGTTCCGGCGCTGCTTGGCGCGCTCCTCCGCCTGGCGGGCGGCCTTGGGGTCCACGGCGCCGCTGGCGGCGAACTCCTGACGGGCTTTCTTTTCTCTGGATGCACTCATAGTTGTTTCAGTCCTCTCGAAAATAGGTATCGGATACCCTTTGTAGTGTGCTGTTGGTTGATTATACAGGAAAAACCGCCTCTTCGCAAGAGGGAATCGGGATTTCCCGGGAATTTAGGCGAATTTACTCCGCCCGGTATACGACCTTGCCGTCGATGACGGTCATATATGCCTGGCCGCCGATGGTGGTGAGGGGGTCGGCGGTCCACAGGACGAAATCCGCGTCCTTACCGGGCTCCAGGCTGCCCACCCGGCTGTCGATGCCCAGGCTGCGGGCGGGGTTGATGGTGATGGCCCGCCAGGCCTCGTCCATAGGCAGACCCGCATTGGCGGCCAGGCCCGCGCACATGGTCAGATTCTCCAGGGGGATCACCGGTGCGTCGGTGATGATGCTGACGGTGAGGCCCGCCCGGTACAGGGCGCCGGGGGTGGTGAAGCTCTTGTGCCGCAGCTCGGCCTTGCTCTTGCTGCCCAGGGTGGGGCCCACAAACACCGGCAGGCCCTCCTTGGCCAGCTCGTCGGAGATCAGCTCGCCGTCGGTGCAGTGGTCCAGGGTGGCCTTCACCCCGAATTCCTTGGCGATGCGCACAGCGGTGAGGATATCGTCGGCCCGGTGGGCGTGGCACTTCAGGGGAATCTCGCCGTTGATCACCGGCAGCATGGCCTCCAGCTTCATGTCGAAGGGGGGATTCTTTCCGGCCAGCTTGTCGTCCCGGTAGCGCTGGGTCTTGAACAGCAGCTCACGCAGCAGCGCCGCCACGGCCATGCGGGTCATGGGGCTTTTCTTCATGCCCTGACCGTAGCAGCCCTTGGGATTCTCGCCGAAGGCGCACTTCATGGCGGCGGGCTCCTTCAGCAGCATATTGTCCACCCGCTTGCCGGCCAGCTTCAGCACCGTGAAGGTGCCGCCCACCACGTTGGCACTGCCGGGGCCGGTGCAGGCGGTGGTGACGCCGCCGCGGAGTCCGTTGGGGAATGCCCCGTCCTGGGGGTTGATGGAGTCGATGGCCCGCAGCTGGGGGGTCAGAGGCTCCACCACCTCGTTGTAGTCCATGCCCTCCCAGCGCAGGCACTCGTTGTCCAGGCCGATGTGGCAGTGGGCCTCCACACAGCCGGGGGTCAGCAGGCGGCCGCCGGCATCAATGACGGTGCAGCCCTCCGGCGGGTCGATGTGGGGAGCGATGGCGGCGATGCGGCCGCCGTCGGCCAGCAGACAGCCGCCAGGAATGTCCGGGCCCGTGATGGGCTTTATGTAAGCGTTCTGGATCAGCAGCATAGCGATACCTCTCTTTGTTGTAAATTGAGGACATTATAGCACAGGCTGTTCCGTTTCACAAGGGTTGCGTTTTTCCCGGGGCTGCTTTATAATGTGTAGCCGGAGGAGGCGAGGACATGCGGTACACCACCCTATGCTATATTGAAAACCCCGCCGGGGAGTATCTGATGCTCCACCGGGTGAAAAAGGAGAACGACTGCAACCGCGACAAGTGGATCGGCATTGGCGGCAAGTTTGAGGACGGCGAGAGTCCCGAGGAGTGCGCCCTGCGGGAGATCCGCGAGGAGACGGGACTGACCGTCACCGGGTACCGCTATCGCGGCATCGTCACCTTTGTGTCCGACCGGTGGGAGACGGAATACATGCACCTGTTCACCGCTGATGCGTGGACCGGCAGCGTCCGGGACGACTGCGGCGAGGGCGTGCTGGAGTGGATCCATAAGGACCGGCTGGCGGCCCTGCCCCAGTGGGCCGGGGACAGGATATTCCTGGACCTGCTGCGGCGGGATGTGCCATTCTTTTCTCTGAAGCTGCGGTATCAGGGGGAAACGCTGGTCTATGCCTGCCTGAACGGAAGGGAGCTGGTCCTGTGACGGTATTGGTCAGCGCGTGCCTGCTGGGGGTGCCCTGCCGGTACGACGGGCAGAGCAAGCGCCATCCCCTGGCGCAGGAGCTTTGCCGCAGGCACCGGGTGATCCCCGTGTGCGGGGAAATTTTCGGCGGCCTGCCCACGCCCCGCCCGCCGGCGGAGATCTGCGGGCAGCGGGTAGTCACCCGGGAGGGGGCCGACGTGACGGCGGCGTACCGGCGGGGGGCGGAGGCGGTGCTGGAGCTGGCCCGGCTCACCGGGGCGGAGGCCGCCGTCCTCAAGGAGCGCAGCCCCTCCTGCGGCTCCGGGGCCGTATATGACGGCACGTTCTCCGGCACGCTGACGGCGGGCTGGGGCGCTGCCGCCGGGCTTCTGCGGGAGCAGGGCATCCGGGTGCTGGGCGAGTCCCGGCTGGAGGAGCTTCTGCGGCAGGACGTCCGTTAAAATCACAACAAAATACGACAAAAAACTGTGAGATTCGGAGAAAATTACAAATGCCATTGACACAGCACGCGGAAGTTGGTAAAGTAATACCGTAAGCGGTCGGGAACGTTACCGGTAATGTTTCCACGCTGTGGAATGGCCCAGGAAGGAGACGAAGCGCGGTATATGACCATCAAGGATATTGCGCGGCAGTGCGGCGTCAGCGTCAGCACGGTGTCGCGGGTGCTCAATGACCGTCCGGACGTGAGCCCGGAGAACCGGCGCAAGGTGCTCTCCGCCATTCAGCAGTCCAATTACATTCCCAACAACACCGCCAGGGATCTGGTGAAAACCAAGTCCGACGCCATCGGCCTGGTGGTGCGGGGCGTGTCCAACCCGTTTTACACGGATATCATCCGGGTCATCGAGGAGCAGGTCACCGCCCGGGGCTATACCCTGGTGATGCAGCAGATCGGCACCTGCGACGACGAGGTGAAGCGGGGCGCCATGATGGAGCGGGAAAAGCGGCTGCGGGGCCTGATTTTGTTGGGCGGCCGGTCCGACTATTCGCCCCAGGAGCTGGCGCCGCTGAACATCCCCTTTGTCTGCTGCTCCTACAGCAACCAGTACGGCACCCTGCCGTCGGATTCCTATGCGTCGGTATCCATTGCCGACGAGGAGGAGGCCTACCGGGCGGTGTCGGAGCTGTATCGGTGCGGGCACCGGCGCATTGCGGCGCTGGTATCCTGCGCGGAGGACCGCTCCATCAGCCAGCTGCGGTATCAGGGCTATGTCCGGTCCCTGGCGGATCACGGCCTGCCCCTGGAGCAGGAGCTGGTCATCGAGGCCGGGTCCTTCGACATCCGGCAGGCGTATCTGGCGGTGCGGCGGCGGCTGATGGAGGGGGCGCGGTTCACGGCCCTGTTCGCCATCTCCGACAACATGGCCATCGGGGCCATGCGGGCCCTGCGGGAGGCCGGGCAGCAGATCCCCCGGGACTGCTCCGTCATCGCCATCGACGGGCTGACGATGTCCGAGTACATCAACCCCACCCTGACCACCCTGTGCCAGCCTATGGAGCACATGGGACGGCGCAGCGTGGAGATCCTGCTGGACATGGTGGAGCACCGGGGCGGACCCATCCGGGAGACTGCCCACACCACCCTGCGGACCGGGGAATCCGTCCGCGACATTTCTTAGTTTTTCCGGCGGAAACCGCCTGAAAAATATATAATGAAGGAGAATTGATCATGAAGAAAACTCTTGCATTGATCCTGGCCGCTGTCATGGCTCTGTCCCTGGTAGCCTGCGCCAAGACCCCCGCAAACGGCGGCACGGAGGCCAAGGGCTCCGTGTATTACCTGAACTTCAAGCCCGAGGCCGATCAGGCCTGGCAGGCGCTGGCCAAGACCTACACCGAGAAGACCGGCGTGGAAGTCAAGGTCGTCACCGCCGCCTCCGGCCAGTATGACACCATGCTGACCTCCGAGCTGGACAAGTCCGCTCCTCCCACCATGTTCCAGGTGGGCAACCAGGGCGCCGTCAACTCCTATGGCGATTTCTGCTATCCTCTGGATAACACCGACGTCATGAAGGAAATGACCACCCAGGACTTCAACCTGAAGAATGCCAACGGCGAGACCGTGTCCATCGGCTACTGCTATGAGGCCTTTGGTATCATCGTCAACAAGGCTCTGCTGAAGCAGGCCGGCTATGAGATCTCCGATATCACCAACTTTGAGACCCTGAAGAAGGTCGCCGACGACATCCACAGCCGCGCTGCCGAGCTGGGCTTTGACGCCTTCAGCTCCGCCGGCCTGGAGGGCTCCTCCAGCTGGCGCTTCTCCGGTCACCTGGCCAATATGCCCCTGTTCTATGAGTTCCGGGATGACAAGGTCACCTCTCAGCCCGCCAGCATCAAGGGCACCTATCTGGACAACTTCAAGAACGTCTGGGATCTGTACACCACTGACTCCGCCACCACCGGCGCTGCTCTGACCACCGCCACCGGCGACGCCTCCGAGGCCGAATTCGGTCAGGGCAAGGCTGTGTTCTATCAGAATGGCTCCTGGGAGTATGCCAACCTCACCGGCGAGGAGAAGGGCTTTAAGATGAACCCCGAGGATCTGGCCATGATCCCCATCTACTGCGGCGTTGAGGGCGAGGAGCAGTCCGGTCTGTGCTGCGGCACCGAGAACTGCTGGGCTGTCAACAAGAACGCCAAGGAAGAGGACATCCAGGCCACTCTGGACTTCATGAAGTGGGTCGTTACCTCCGACGAGGGCACCACCATGCTGGCTGAGCAGTTTGGCCCCTGCCCCTTCAAGAACGCCAAGACCCCCGCGAACGTGTTCTTTGCCGATGCCAACGCCTATACCGCTGCCGGCAAGTACATTGTGACCTGGGCCTTCAACTGGACTCCCGCCGTGGATGACTGGCGTGCGGGCGTGGTGGACGCTCTGACCCAGTACACCGTCAACGGCGGCAGCTGGGACAACGTCAAGACCGCCTTCGTGGACGGCTGGGCCACCCAGTATGCCAAGGAGAACGGCTGAGCTATAAGCGCTCCGTTGTAACGCAATAGGACCGGGGGCGGGCTTATCGCCCGCCCCCGATTTTCTCACCTGCGGCGCACAGAGCTGTTGGCCGGTATGGACCGGGCAAGAGCTCCGGGCACCGCCCGGAAAAAACATAGATAGGAGAGAGGCGTCATGAAACTTCCGAAACACCGCCGGGACGAGGCCGCGCTGAATTCCCGGCTGATCCGCCGCCCCATCAAGCGCATGGTGTGGCTGTTTTTGCTGCCCACCTTCGGGGCCTTCTGCATCGGCTTCCTGTACCCCTTCTTCAAGGGGCTGTTTCTGTCCTTCTGCAACTTCCGCATTACCAGCCAGTGGACATGGACGGGGCTGGAAAACTACCGGAAGGCCTTCCAGGACCCCGGCTATATGCACGCGTTCTGGTACACGGCGCTGTTTGCCCTGGTGAGCCTGATCGCTATCAATCTGTTTGCCTTTGCCATTGCCTATGCACTGACCCAGAAGTTCAAGGGCACCAACGTGTTCCGCACGGTGTTCTTCCTGCCCAACCTCATCGGCGGCATCGTGCTGGGCTATATCTGGTCCATGATCTTCGACGGCATCCTCATCAAGTACAACACCTCCGTGGTCCTGGAGACGAAATACGGCTTCTGGGGTCTGGTGATCCTGGTGTGCTGGCAGCAGATCGGCTATATGATGATCATCTATATTGCCGGACTCCAGGCCGTGCCCGAGGATATGCTGGAGGCGGCCCGCATCGACGGCGCCAACCGCTGGCAGACCCTGTGGCGGGTCACCATCCCCAACGTGATGCCCTCTATCACCATCTGCATGTTCCTGAGCCTGACCAACGGCTTCAAGCTGTTTGACCAGAACCTGGCCCTGACCGCCGGGCGTCCCTTCCAGCAGCTGGGCAACGGAGAGACCATCAAAACAACGGAAATGCTGGCCCTGAACATCGTCAACGCCTTCGGCACCAACGGCGGCGGCAACCGCGGCGCGGGTCAGGCCAAGGCCGTGATCTTCTTCATCGTGGTGGCGGCCATCAGCATCATCCAGCTTCAGGCCAGCCGCCGCAAGGAGGTGCAGCAATGATCAAAACCGAAGCTCTGCGCCGCAGAGAGCGCCGTCAGGCGCTGCTGACGGTGGTGTTCACCATCATCTCCGTGATCTATCTGATGCCGGTGCTCCTGGTGCTCATCAACTCCCTGAAGGCCAACGCCTTTGTCAACACCGAGACCTTCAAGCTGCCCACGGCGGAATCCTTTGTGGGGCTGAAGAACTATGTCAAGGGCATGACCTTCGGCAACTTCGCCTTCTATAAGGTGGTATTCTACAGCTTCTTCATCACCATTACCTCCACGGCGCTGATCCTGCTGTGCACGTCCATGGCGGCGTGGTACATCTCCCGGGTGGGGAGCCTGGTCAGCAAGATCGTGTACTACCTGTGCGTATTCTCCATGGTAGTGCCCTTCCAGATGGTCATGTACACCCTGGCCCGGACGGCGGACCAGGCGCATCTGAACACCCCCTGGACCATCCCCGTGATATACCTGGGCTTCGGCGCGGGCCTTGCCGTGTTTATGTTCACGGGCTTTGTCAAGAGTCTGCCGCTGGAGATCGAGGAGGCCGCCGCCATCGACGGCTGCGGCCCGGTGGGCACCTTCTTCCGGGTGGTGCTGCCTATGCTGAAGCCCACCATGATCTCCGTGGGCGTGCTGGAAATCATGTGGGTATGGAACGACTATCTGCTGCCCAGCCTGGTGCTGGACATCAACCAGTACCGCACCATCCCCATCCACATCCAGTACCTCAAGGGCAGCTACGGCACCGTGGACATGGGCGCCACCATGGCCCTGATCATGCTGAGCATCCTGCCGGTGATCATCTTCTATCTGTGCTGCCAGAAGCACATCATCAAGGGCGTGGCCGCCGGAGCCGTGAAGGGCTAAAAAACAAAGCATTTTTCTGATAAGTGAGTTGACTGACATATGAATCGTTGCAGCGGCATTTTGATGCCGGTATTTTCCCTGCCGTCTCCCTACGGCATCGGGACTCTGGGCAAGGCCGCCTATGACTTTGCCGATTTTCTCCACGCCGCCGGGCAGCACTGCTGGCAGATGCTGCCTCTGGGCCCCACCAGCTATGGCGACTCCCCCTATCAGAGCTTTTCCACCTATGCGGGCAATCCGTATTTCATCGACCTGGAGCTGCTGATCGAGGACGGGCTGCTGACCCGGGATGAGGTGGAGAGCCAGAACTGGGGAACCAATCCCCGGTACGTGGACTACGGAAGGATTTATGAGAGCCGCTTCGCCGTGCTGCAGAAGGCCAAGGACCGGGGCTGGGAGCGGGATCAGGCGGAGGTGGCCGCCTTTCAGGCGGAAAACTGCCGCTGGCTGCCGGACTATGCCCTGTACATGGCCTGCAAGCGCCATTTCGGCATGCGCTCCTGGACCGAATGGGACGATGCGGACATCCGCCTGCGAAGGTCCCCGGAGGTGCTGGAGCAGTACCGCACCCTGCTGCGGGAGGATGTGGAGCTGTTTATCTATTTGCAGTTCCTGTTCTTCCGCCAGTGGAACAGGCTGCGGGACTATCTGCACAGCCTGGACATCCAGGTCATCGGCGACCTGCCCATCTATGTGGCCATGGACTCCGCCGACGTGTGGGCGGAGCCGGAGTGCTTCCAGCTGGACGACCAGTGCGTTCCCACGGAGGTATCCGGCGTGCCGCCGGACTACTTCAGCGCCGACGGTCAGCTCTGGGGCAACCCACTCTACGACTACGAGGCCATGCAGAAGGACGGCTTTGAGTGGTGGATCCGACGCATCGGCGGGGCGGCGAAGCTCTACGACGTCATCCGCATCGACCACTTCCGCGGCTTCGAGAGCTACTGGGCCGTGCCCTATGGCGAGACGACCGCGAAAAACGGCCGCTGGGTCAAGGGCCCCGGCATGGCGCTCGTCGGCGTGCTGACCGGCTGGTTCCACGACATCGAGTTCATCGCCGAGGATCTCGGCTATCCCACGCCGGAGGTCACGCAGCTGCTTGCCGACTCGCGTCTGCCCGGCATGAAGGTGCTGGAATTCGCCTTCGACTCGCGCGACACGAGCAGCTATCTGCCGCACAGCTACGGGGAGAACTGCATCTGCTACACCGGCACGCACGACAACGCGCCCCTCGCCCTCTGGCGCACGGAGGCGGATAAGGCGGATATTGCCTTCGCCGTGCAGTACCTTGGGCTCAACGACCGAGAGGGCTTCAACCGCGGCATCATCCGCGGCGGCATGAGCTCGGTGGCAAAGCTCTTCGTCGCGCAGATGCAGGACTGGCTCGACCTCGGCGCGGGCCACCGCATGAACATCCCCGGCACGAGCCGCGGCAACTGGGAGTGGCGTATGCTCCCGGGTGAGGCGAGCAAAAAGCTCGCCGGGCAGATCCGCGAAATGACGCGCATCTACGGAAGATCATAAAAGCTGTGAGCGAAAGGGCTGCCGCCGGCAGCCCTTTTCCATTTGACGCGGGCGCAAAAGCATGGTATCGTAGAGAAAAACGGATGCGCCGCGCCGCGGCGCTTTTTCAGAGGACAGGCCATGAAAAAACTCACCATCGGGATACTCGCCCATGTCGACGCGGGCAAAACGACCCTCTCCGAGGGCCTTTTATATGCCGCGGGCGCGCTGCGCACGCTCGGCCGCGTCGATCACGGCGACGCCTTTCTGGACACCGAAGCGCTCGAGCGCGAGCGCGGCATCACCATCTTTGCCAAGCAGGCAGTGCTCGACTGCGGCGGCACGCACATCACGCTGCTCGATACGCCGGGCCACGTCGATTTCTCCGCCGAAGCAGAGCGCACCCTGCAGGTGCTCGACTACGCGATCCTTGTCATCAGCGGCACGGACGGCGTGCAGGGCCACACCCGCACGCTCTGGCGGCTGCTGGAGCGCTACGGCGTACCGACGTTCCTCTTCATCAACAAGATGGACCTTGCGGGCGCGGACCGCGCGGCGCTGCTGACGGATCTGCAAAAGAGCTTCGGCGCGTGCGTCGATCTCGGCGCGGAGCCGAACGAGCGCGACGAGCACGCCGCGCTGACCGACGAAGCGGCTCTCGAGGAGCTGCTGGAGCGCGGCGCGCTTTCGGACGACACGCTCGCCGCTTTGATCTCCGCGCGGAAAATTTTCCCCTGCTGCTTCGGCTCCGCGCTCAAAAATGAGGGCGTGGCGGAGTTTTTGCAGCTGCTCACACGCTTCACGCGCGAGCCGGCGCGCGGCGCGGACTTCGGCGCGCGCGTCTTTAAGATCTCCCGCGACGCGCAGGGCACACGGCTCACGCACCTGAAGGTCACCGGCGGGACGCTGCGGGCAAAAACGCAGCTTCCCTGCGGCAAGGCCGACCAGCTCCGGCTTTACTCCGGCGCGAAGTTCCGTCCGCTCGACGCGGCAGGCGCGGGCGAGGTCGTGGCGGTCACGGGCCTTGCGGACACCTATCCAGGGCAGGGGCTCGGGGCGGAGGCGGACGGCGAAAAGCCGGTGCTGCAAAGCGTTCTGACCTACCGCATCCTCCTGCCCGACGGCACAGACGCGCACACCGTCCTCCCGAAGCTGCGCGAGCTGGAGGACGAGGACCCGATGCTTCGCATCGTGTGGGAGGAAGCGTCCGGCGAGCTGCACGCCGAGCTGATGGGCGAGGTGCAGCTGGAAATTTTGCAGCGTCTCATATCCGACCGCTTCGGCCTCTCCATCACGTTCGGCGAGGGCGGCATCGTTTACAAGGAGACCATTGCCAACACCGTCGAGGGCGTCGGGCACTTCGAGCCGCTGCGCCACTACGCCGAGGTGCATCTGCTGCTCGAGCCCGCCCCGCGCGGGAGCGGTGTTCAGCTTGCCTCCGCCTGTCCGACGGACGAGCTGGACCTCAACTGGCAGCGTCTCATTCTCACGCACCTTGCCGAGCGCGCGCATCCCGGCGTGCTGACGGGCAGCGCGCTGACCGACGTAAAAATGACGCTCCTCGCGGGCCGCGCGCACCTCAAGCACACCGAGGGCGGCGATTTCCGGCAGGCCACCTACCGCGCCGTGCGGCAGGGGCTGATGCTGGCAAAAAGCCAGCTGTTAGAGCCGTGGTATGCCTTCCGGCTGGAAGTGCCGGTGGAGAACATCGGCCGCGCCATGAGCGATATCCAGCGCATGGAGGGCAGCTTTGACCCGCCGGAAAGCGGCGCGGAGACCGCCACCCTGACCGGCTTTGCGCCGGTATCCACCATGCGCAGCTACCCCATGGAGGTGGTCAGCTACACCCGGGGCAGGGGACGTCTGAGCCTGACGCTGGACGGTTACCGCCCCTGCCACAACGCGCAGCAGGTCATTGCAGAAATCGGCTACCAGCCGGAGCATGATCTGGAAAACCCCGCAGATTCCGTATTCTGCGCCCATGGTGCGGGCTTTGTGGTGCCGTGGAACGAGGTGCGCAGTCACATGCATGTTGAAAGCGGCTGGGGCAAGGCAAAGCCCGCCCGCCCGGAGGTGCAGGCTGCGCCCCAGCGCCGCGCCATGGCTTACCGCGCCACGCTGGAAGAGGATGCCGAGCTGCTTAAAATTTTTGAGCGCACCTACGGCCCTATCAAGCGCGACCCGCTGGCGGCCTTCCGTCCGGTGCAAAAGACCGAACGCCCGGATTTTGCCGCAGAACAGTGGGAGATCGCCCCGGAGTATCTGCTGGTGGACGGCTACAATATCATCTTCGCCTGGGATGAGCTGAAAGCCATCGCCCAAAAGACATTATTTCGAAGTTTTACCTGATGAGAGACTTACGAATTCTGAATAAGCGAGATGAGCTCCTGCTTGGAATGCACGTCGAGCTTCTGGTAGATATGGCGAATATGGGTCTTCACGGTGCCGTCGGAAAGGTACAGTTCGCTTTGGATGAACGTGCGCGAGCGGCCCTGGGCCAGAAGGTACAGCACCTCCGTCTCGCGCGGGGACAGGCCGCGCTGGGCGGCCACGACTTCGCAGGTGCCCTTAAGGGGATCCTCCCCCGGCAACACCGGGGCGCAGGCCTCACTGATGGACTGCGTGCGCCGCAGC
>OGOV01002849.1_pt1 | contig 12357 bp, 13 predicted proteins | sample 1552711 | NCBI WGS metagenome assembly OGOV01 (sample SAMEA2580216, study PRJEB22360) | human gut metagenome | biome: human gut; feature: human-associated habitat; material: faeces | place: Denmark | collected 2008/2010 | reverse complement strand
GGCTTGTGAAGCAATCTTTTCAATAGCCGGTGTCTTTGAATGAACGATTGTCACTGTCGCATTCCGATTTTGAAGCAACAGGGCAACTGGTTTGCCTACAAGGTTACTTCTTCCGCAGACCACAGCACGTTTACCAGATAAATCTTTACATCCAATGGAATCTAACATAGCCATAACACCTTGTGGCGTACAAGGAATAAAGCCTGGGCGATTCGTAAGTAAACAACCAGCATTCATGGGGTGTAAGCCATCTATATCCTTTTGTGGATCAATCAACTCTAAAACTGCTGTTTCATCTAAATGCGAAGGCAAAGGCATTTGCACTAAAATACCATCGACTTCAGAATCTAGGTTCAAACTCATAATCACATCATTTAATTCTTTTTGCGATACATTTTCATCTAAACGAATTGTTCTTTGAAGCATCCCAATAGAAGAACAAGCCTTTTCTTTACCACGAACATAAGACATACTTGCCGGATCATTTCCAACAAGTACAACACTTAATAATGGTAGCCTTGCCCCTTCTGCACGGATGTCATCAATTTTTTGTTTCATATCCGCCTTGAACCGATCCGCAAGTGTATTTCCATATATAATTTCCATTAAAACAACTCCTTCGAATCCAATACAATTGTAACTGGGCCATCATTCAACAATTCAATCTTCATATCGGCTCCAAAAATCCCCTTTTCTACATGCATACCTTGATCTTGTAATTTCTGATTAAATTGATCATATAATACTGTAGCTAAATCTGGCTTTCCTGCATTTGTAAAACTTGGGCGATTTCCCTTTTTACAATCGGCATATAAAGTAAATTGTGAAATAGATAGAATACTACCATTTACATCTTGAATCGATTTATTCATCTTCCCATTTTCATCTTCAAAAATACGTAAAAATAAAATTTTATGAATCATTTTATCAATGATTTCTTCTGTATCCTCATTATTAAAACCTACAAAAATACAATAGCCATGATCAATTTGTCCTGTCACTTGCCCTTCAACTGTACATTTTGCGTTTTTTGCCCTTTGAATTACAACTCTCATCTTTTTTTCTCCAATATACAAACACTTAAACTCACTATGCCCTCTTCATTTCCTACAAAGCCTAGCTTTTCTCCACGCGTAGCCTTAATGGAAATGTCTTCCATATCACAATGTAAAACAGCTGCAATATTTTTTCGCATAGCCATAATGTGTGGTGCCATTTTAGGTCTTTCTGCCAAGATTGTCGCATCCACATTTCCAATCTGGTAACCCATTTCATTCATCATTTCATAGATATGAGCCAATAAATCTAAACTGTTCGCGTCTTTATATTTAGGATCCATATCCGGAAAATGCTTTCCTAAATCCCCTAATGCAAGGGCTCCTAAAATACTTTCACCTACCGCATGTACTAAAACATCGGCATCTGAATGTCCTAACAAACCTTTTGAATGTTCAATTTCTACACCGCCTAGAATGAGCTTACGACCCTCTACAAGCTGATGAATATCTACCGCTTGTCCAATACGTATATTATGCATAAATCACCTTAGAAGTTCTTTCAGCGCGCTTTGAAAGTTCTCCATCTCTATAGCCTAAAATACAATGTCCAATACCTTCATAAGATTCTGGTAAGCCCCATTTTTTCTTTAATTCTTTACCAAAATCCGTTTCAAAAACCTCTTTAGCACGATGGATCCAACATGAATCGACACCTAAGGCATTGGCTGCATTCATTAGATTTCCCATAGCTAAGGCTCCATCATATAAATATGTCGGTGCATTTGAATCCGCAAATACAATAATCATACTTTTAGCTCCATAAAAAGGATCTGACGATGAATTCATAACTTCTGCATTCATTTTAGATAACGCTTTAACTAACTCTTCATCTTCTACAACCACAAAAGCATAGATTTGACGATTCATTCCACTAGGCGCAAATTGACCTGCATAAACAATTTTTTCAATTAAGTCATGACTGACCTTTTTATCATTATACTTTCGAACACTTCTTCTCTCTAAAAGATTTTTATATGCTTCATTCATATATAATAGCCTCCAAAACTACATCATATTATACAATACAAAAGATATAAAAAAAAGCCTGGCAAATTGCCAAGCTTAAAAATTCAATTATCTTACTACACGAATATATTGTGGATTACCCATACCATTTTGGTATGCACCAGCTATTACAGTTTTACCATTGTAGTTTCCATGTACAGCTTGTCCATTTCCAATATATACAGCGATGTGGTCAACACCACGTCCACCGTTATTGTAGTAAATCAAGTCACCAGCTTGAGGACTATCTGTATAATATCCATATACACCTTGATATTGATCAGGCCATAATTGATATGCATCACTTACACCAGCATTTGCTAATGCTTGTTGCACAACTTGTGTACACCATAATCCATCCGTTACACCGACTAATTCTTGAGCTGATGAAGAAATACGATCACCTAAGCTAGAAGCTGTTTCTTCTGGAGCAGGAGCAGGAGCTGGAGTCTGTTCTGGAGCTGCAGGAGCTTCTGGAGCAGGTGTTGGATTTTGCTCTGGTGTTTGTTCTGGAGCTGCAGGAGCAGGTGTTGTATTCTGTTCTGGAGCTTGTGTTGTTGTATCAACACTAGGTGTTTCTACTGGAGCTGCAGGAGCTTCTGGAGCAGGTGTTGGATCCTGTTCTGGAGTCTGAGTTGTTGTGTCAACACTAGGTGTTTCTACTGGAGCTGCAGGAGCTTCTGGAGTTTCAGTAGTATCAGTTGTGTCTGTTGTTGTATCTGTAGTTGTTTCTGTTGTATCTGTTTTAACTTCTTCAGTTTGAACAGGTGCTTCATCTACAACTGCTTTTTCTTCCGTTTCTTGTTTTACAGCTTCTTGACTAGCTGTTGCTACTGTTTCTTTCACTTCCCCTGTAATGTTACTAGAAACGCTTGCTGTAGTAGCATTTTCTGTTTTTGAAGAGTTCACTGTACCATCTTCTGAAAAATAGTAAGATTTTCCTTCAATTTCTTGCCATCCTTTAGCTACAGTTTTATCTTCGTTTACGTAACGATCGCCATGCCATCCTGGTTCTTCTTTGGCTGCAACCACTGTTGCGACAACAGGGAAAGCAGATGCTACACAAAGAATTGCTGCGACTTTTTTACCATTATTTTCTACAAAGTTCATTTTATTCTACCCCCTATTTAAAATAGTTCATGATTAGTTTACCACGAAACCACCTTCCAAACAACCCTAAAATTTATTTTTGGTTAGAAACAGCTAAAAATAAAAGGCCTCAAAGAGGCCTAAATAATCATCAATTATTTTGTTTTTTCAATGATTTCTGTGAAGCTATCTTCTTTCAAACTAGCACCACCAATTAATGCACCATCGATATCTGGTTGAGCCATATATTCAACGATATTGTTAGGTTTAACACTTCCACCATATTGGATACGTACTTTTTCAGCAGCTTCTTCACCATACATAACCTTAACTTGGTCACGTACGATCTTACAGCAGTTTTCAGCAATTTCAACTGAAGCAGATTTTCCAGTTCCGATAGCCCAGATTGGTTCATAAGCAATTACCATTTCACCAACACATTTTGGACATAAGTCAGCTAAAGAACCAGCTAATTCTTCACGAATTACTTTTTCTGAGTTTCCAGCATCGTAATCAGCTTCTGTTTCACCAACACATAAGATTGGAGTGATTCCAGCTTTGATTAAACGTTTCGCTTTTTTGTTTACTGTTTCATCTGTATCACCGAACATTTCACGACGTTCTGAGTGACCGATAATGCAATATTTAACTCCCATTTCTTCTAACATAGGAACACTAACTTCACCAGTGAAAGCTCCACTATCTTCAAAGTGGCAGTTTTCAGCAGCTACAACTAAGTTTTTAGCGTGATCCAATGCAGTTCTTAAATCAGTAAATGGACATCCAATTCCATAAGTAGCATTTTCGCTAGCAGCAACACCATCAACAGCTTCGAAGAAAGCTTTTGTTTCAGCGTTGTTTTTATTCATTTTCCAGTTTCCAACGATAATAGGTTTTCTCATTTTAAGTACATCTCCTTATTACTTTTCGCTGATAATAGCGATACCAGGTAATGTTTTACCTTCCATATATTCCAAACTAGCTCCACCACCAGTTGAAACGTGAGAGAATTTGTCTGCATATCCTAATTGTTTTGCAGCAGCAGCAGAATCTCCACCACCGATTACTGTAATAGCTTCTGGTAATTCAGAGATAGCTTTACATACTTCTTCAGTACCTTTAGCAAATTTAGGCATTTCGAATACACCCATAGGTCCATTCCATACTACAGTTTTAGCACCAGCTAAAGTTTTTCTGAACAATTCAACAGATTTAGGACCAATATCTAATCCCATCCATCCATCAGGAATTTGTCCAGCATCAGCAACACTAGTGTTAGCATCTTCACTGAATGCATCAGCGATTACGTTATCTACAGGAAGAACTAATTTGTCTCCAGCTTTTTCTAAATATTCTTTTGCTAAATCCAATTTGTCATCTTCAACTAATGAAGTACCGATTGAACCACCAACTGCTTTAGAGAATGTATAAGCCATTCCACCACCGATGATAACTTTATCAGCTTTTTTCAATAAGTTGTCAACAACATCGATCTTACTAGATACTTTAGATCCACCAATGATAGCTACGAATGGATGAGCTGGTTCATCAACAGCTTTTCCTAACATTGTAACTTCTTTTTCTACTAAGAATCCTAATCCATTTTCTTTAATATTTGTAGGGATACCTACAGTAGAAGCGTGAGCACGGTGAACAGATCCGAATGCATCTTCAACGAATACTTCACCTAAGCTAGCCCAATATGCACCTAATTCAGGATCGTTTTTGCTTTCGCCTTTTTCGTAACGAGTATTTTGCATTAATACGATTTCACCATCAGCTAATGCATTTACAGCGTTTTCTAATTCTTCACCACGAGTTACTGGGCAGAAAGTTACTTTTACATCTGGTAACAATTCTTGTAAACGTACAGCTACGCATTCCAAGTTGTTTTTAGCTTTGTCTTCTTCAGTCTTAACTTTTCCTAAGTGAGACATCAAAATAACTTTAGCTTTGTTTTCTACTAAATATTTAATTGTAGGTAAAGCCATTACGATACGGTTATCATCAGTGATAACACCATCTTTTCTTGGCACGTTAAAATCACAACGTACGATGACCTTTTTTCCAGCTACATCAAGGTCTTTAACAGTTCTCTTTGTCATGTATATTCCTCCTACTGTCATTTTTTTGCACATCCATTATATCACTACATAAATTGATTGACTAGTTTTTCACAAGTAAAATCTTTCACAAAAAGCGCTTACATCACTTACTTGTGGTAATTACGACCATTATTGATCATAAAACCACGATAAATCTGCTCCAACATCAAGACTCGCGTCATTAAATGTGTAAAAGTTAAATCCGATAATTTCCAACGATAATTCGCTCTAGAAACTAATTTTTCACTTGGTCCTAGACTTCCCGCAATCACAAAAACAATATTTGAATGCTTCATTTGCCACATATCCAAATTCTTCGCAAACGTCTCAGAATCAATCATCTTGCCATGAAGATCAAGCAATACCACAAAATCTTGATCCGACAATTTTTCTAGAACACGATTTCCCTCTTTTTCTTTCACCAATAAAACTTCAGCTTCTCTAGAAATATGCTCATTTGCTTCATCCTTGACTTCAATTTCGCTAAACTTACAAAAAGCCGACAATCGCTTCATATATTCTTTCTCTAAAGACTGTAACGCCTTATCTTTATTCTTACCAATCGCAATTAATTTAATCACAATATCCCTCCAAACAAATACATTATCCTAAAAACATAAATGATTTTCAAATTTCATTTTCTTTAATATCTTCCACAAAATAATCATAGCGATCAAAGAATAATTTCATTGTTTGATAGCTAGACGTCGATTTATAATCCACCTCTTCCACTTTATCCTCATCAAACGATAAGATTTGTGCATCCGGAAACCCCAATAAAATAGGTGAGTGTGTCGCAATGATAAATTGACAATTCTGTTTCACACACAATTGAATCAAATAGAGTAATGCCAATTGATTTTGACAAGATAAAGCTGCTTCTGGTTCATCCAACAAGTAAAGTCCATTTTTATTTGTTTGTTTCATCAATACAGAAAAGAAACTTTGACCATGCGATTGATCATGATATCTTTCAGAAAAAACACCACTATATTCCATTTCTTTTGTCGCAACATTATAAAAGCTTTCTGCACGCAAGAAATACATCCAATCCGGTTTTCTAGAACGCCACAGGCGCATATGCTTATGCAAATTCGAATACGAATCATACGTAGAAAAATTATAGTTTCTTGTTCCACCTTCTGGATTCAATCCATTTTTAATCGCAAGAGCCTCTAATAAGGTTGATTTACCACTACCATTTTCGCCGCAAAAGAAAGTTACGGGCTTAGTAAAGGTGAATTGATCGATACTTCGAATACTTTTAATATCGGCCACATAATCATCAATTTCATCCCACAAGATATCAAAGCCATTTATAAACATATATATCACCTAAAAAAATAGTACTCTATTCGAGTACTAAATTCCATGATGATTCACATAATAAATATAGATACATAACCCAATCAAGATAAATCCCAATATCCAATTAAACATTTCTTTTCACGATTCCATAATACACTTTTGAAGTTAATACATAAATCACAATATAGACTAGGGCAAAAGCCACAAAACAGAACATTGTCGTACGAATATAAAGCCATGAATCACTCACAAATAATAAATGAAGTAGCTTTTCAATCATTGGATACGCAAAACAAACATGAAGTCCTGCCACAAGTAATGGCATAAAGAATACCGTTAATACCTGTGAATGAATAGCCTTCTTTACATCTTGTTGTTCAAGACCTACTTTTTGCATAATTTCAAAACGATCCTTATCTTCATAGCCTTCTGTAATTTGTTTGTAGTACATAATCAGAATGGTTGCCATGATGAATAAAAAGCTTAAGAAGATTCCAATAAATAAGATGCCTGCATATAATTCAATCAAACCTTGTTTCTGATCCAATTTACTTAACCAAATAAAATCATTTATATTCTCATTCTGACCTAACTTTTTAATAACTTCACGCTCATTCGCTTCACAATCAAACGAATAATAAGCACGTATTGCACTCGCATTATCGCCATACACATGTATCTGATCTTGTTGCATCTTCTCTAAAGTCTTTTCTGAATCCACAATAATATAATAATGTTCTGTCACATTTGGATTATTTTCATCCATCTTCAAATGATCCAATTGTTTTTTTACAACATATTCTTTTCCAAATAAAGATAGAGTCTTTTCCTTGATCGTCTCTACATTGGAATACACATAAATTTCATTCGGCTTTAAAGACCCCTTAATATTTTCATAATCCTGAATATCCTTTAGTGGAAAACAATAAAATTCTTGAATCTCATTTACGGCATTCATCCCCTCATTCTGGTAATCCGTAATCAAAGTTCCATTCTTTAAATATCCAGCATAATCCAATCTCTTATACGCAAGAAGATTCTTTGGAACGATGCCCATACGAATCAATTCTTCACTCATTTCATCAAAATCAATATTGGAAGCATCCCCATATCCATTTCCCATTACACTTCTAGGATATTGTGAATCCACAACACGATCAATACTTGACCACATACTTAGTGTTGTCGACAACATGACTAAGACCATCGTTGAAAGAATACAGATATTGGCTAGTCCTACCGCATTTTGTTTCATACGATACATCATGCCAGAAATACTAATAAAGTGATTCGTCTTATAATAGTAATTCTTGTTTTTCTTCATTAATTTTAAGAAAGTCACTGATATAGATGTAAATAATAAATACGTTCCAACAATGACAAGTACAACAGCCACAAAGAAAAAATAGAATGCCGTTAAAGGATTTTTAGTCGTAATTGATAAATAGTATCCAATACCTAGACAAAGAATACCAATAATAGAAAGAACCCATTTGGCCTTAGGCTCTTTTTCGCCCATATGATTGGAATGAAGTAATTCAATCGGACTTGAAATATGAATACGAATCATAGAATAGAAATAGATCAATACATAAATCAATCCAATCACAAGAACACATTGTCTCATACCTATAAAAGAAAAGTAGAAGCCGAGTATAATATCTGCACCAATCATTTTTGCGATTATTAAGAACATCGCTTTATCAAACAAGATACCTAAACCAATACCTAAAGCTAATGATACAAATAAAGTAATCACAGTTTCATAAAACAAGACGCGAGCTAAGTGTTTCTTTTCCATTCCTAATATAGAGAATAACGCGAACTCTTTTTGTCTTCTTTTAATTAAAAAGCTATGTGTATAGAACAAGAAGATAAACGCAAAGATTTCAATAATGACAACCCCAAAGCCTAACATCTGCGTTAGTGTCATTGCTCCTAACATCTCATTTAAGTTTGGATTATTTGCCAAAGAAACAACCATATACAACATCATTGTCGTTAAGACACTCGTTAATATATAAGGAATAATGGTACGCGCATTCTTTTTCAAGTTATCTACTGCTAAATTTAAATAGAAAGCTCTACTCATGATGAACACCACCTGTAGCTAGTAGTGTCAACGTATCACTAATACATTGGTACATCTGATCTAAATTTTTATTTCCTTTATAAATTTCATGGAAGATCTTTCCATCCTTAATAAATAGAACGCGAGAAGCATGACTGGCAGCCTTTGTCGAATGAGTAACCATTACAATTGTTTGTTGATTTTCATTGATGGTTCCAAATAAATGTAAAAGTTCCTCTGTACTCTTTGAATCCAAAGCCCCCGTTGGCTCATCCGCCAAGATCAAATCTGGATTTGTGATGATGGCACGAGCTACAGCTACACGCTGCTTTTGTCCACCACTGATTTCATATGGAAATTTATCTAAAATATTCTCAATCCCTAATTGTTTTGCGATGGGTTCCAATCTTTTTTTCATTTCTGGATATTTTTTCTTGCTTAAAACCAAAGGCAAGAAAATATTATCGCGATTATTAAAATTATCTAATAAATTAAAGTCTTGAAATACAAAACCTAAGTGTTCTCTTCGAAAGTTCGCAATTTCCTTTTCTGAAATATGCGTAATATCTTTACCATGTAATAAGACTTGTCCACTTGTAGGTTTATCTAAAGCGGCCAAGATATTTAATAGTGTTGTCTTACCTGATCCAGACTCTCCCATAATAGCTACATATTCGCCTTTATTCACACTAAAATTCACATTACTCAATGCCTGTACTTGATTCTGTGTAAATCTTGTTGTATATACTTTTTTTAAATTTTTTACTTCCAATAATGCCATATTCATTACCTCCATGTACACCAAAATTCTACAAAGAATTCAAAAATGCAGCCATCGATTCAGCTAACACTATTCTTACAAGATTGTAAGATTACTCAATTCTTCCTTCAAAATGCGTAAGATCCAATATCACTCGAGTGCCTTTACCAACACTTGATTCAATTCTGATTTTATGACTCAACATATCTAAAATATTCTTACACAAATATAGACCTAGACCACTTGCCGTTTTATCACTACGCCCATTCATGCCTGTATATCCCTTTTCAAATACACGACTTAGATCACTTGCACTAATACCTATACCGGTATCTTCAATAACTAAAACATGTTTAGTCTTCATATATATAGATATCAAACCATTTTCATTGGTATATTTAAGACTATTCGAAAGAATCTGTTCCAACACAAACACAAGCCACTTTTCATCACTCAAAATAACATCCCCGGTTTCTTTAAAACTCAACTGAATGTGTTTACGAATAAATTCTGTAGAAAAGCAACGAATCGATTGTCGAATCAAATCATCCAATTCTAATTCTTTAAATAAAAAATCGGTATGCGTACTATGTAAGCGTAAATAGGCTAAAACCATATCTGTATATTGGTCCATGCGTAAGAGTTGCAACTTAATTTCACTACGACTTAAGTTCTCATCTTCAAGTAGTAATTTCATAGCGGCAATGGGAAGTTTAGCCTGATGCACCCACATCGTAAAATAATCTTCTAGATCATGCATTTTATTTTCTGAAGAAATAACATACTCATCATGATCGTCTTTCATAGCCACTAAGATTTTATGATAGTCTTCTCCCATCAATGAAGAATCTTGAAGATCACAAGACAAAGAAACATTACTATTGGATTGAAGTGTTACTAGTGTTTGGTGTTTCTTATAATATTTGTAGTAATCAAACAAGAAACAAACCACCAATAAAACACATAAAATCATAAAGGCATATGTAAAAGCTTCAAGTTCTAGATTATAGAGTTTAAATACACATAAACAGATCAAAACACTTACAACATAAATCATTATAAAAAACAATCGATCTTTTAAATAATGGCCAAATAATTTCATATCTTATATCCCAACCCTTTTTTTGTTTGAATAAAATCCACAATGCCAATACTCTCTAACTTTTTACGCAAACGATTCACATTCACACTTAATGCATTTTCATCCACATAAAAATCTGTCTTCCACAAATATTCCATTAAACGATCTCGAGATACAATCGTCCCCTTCTTTTCCATAAGCAGTCGAAGTATCTTCGCCTCATTCTTGCTCAGTTCAATTTGAGAAGATTGAAAACTTACTGTATTATCATCTAAATTAAAGCGTATACCTTGATATTCCAGAATATTATGATTGGATACAAAGTCATAGCTTCGTCTTAATATTGCCGTAATTTTAGCAGCCAAAACATTTAAATCAAATGGTTTGCACACAAAATCATCGGCACCCTTAGAGATAGCCATCACAATACTCATATTGTCTGTAGCACTTGAAATAAAGATAATTGGAACTTTGGATTCTTCACGAATCTTTTCCGTCCATAAATATCCATTCAAATAAGGTAGTGTTATATCCATTAATACTAAGTCTGGATTAAAGGAATGAAATGTATCCAACACATTATAAAAATCAACAACTCGATTAACATCATAGTTCCAAGATTTAAGAAACGATTCTAATTTTTTTGAGATGAGTTCATCATCTTCTACAATCATTATTTTATACATAGTCTCACCCATTTTATTATACTGCAAAGCACAAAAATTCATTCTAACAATAGTGTAAGAAAAAGAAAAAGGAAGTGATAGTATGATCTATCTTCAAATGGGAATTCTCATTCTAGACATCGGATTATGTTATTTAATTAACAACGTATTAAAGGATACATTAAACAAAAAAATACGATACGCCATTTGTATCGCATTACTATTAAATTGTTGAAATATGCGTACATATAAAGCCATGTGGGCTATACATACATTATTCTGTTTACTTGTATTATTCAAAAAAAGAAAGCCAATTCTCTGCATAATCCTTTCAGCCATCATATCCACATCCATCGTTACTTTTGATTCTATGAATATGTATACCATCCATAAAACCACCTACAACATCACAACCACAAAAGAAATCACAAACACCAAATTTCTATCTACTTGGCAAAGACTTCGTGGATGAATCCACATCCAAAGATGATATGGAAATTCTATTTAAACAACTCGGAAGACTTACTAAAGTAGCCCCTGTTTATGGCAATCACGAAAACAAAACAAAATTCACAAAAAATAAATTCAATCACTAAAAACAACATTATCATTCTAAATGATCAAGAAGTACATTTTAATAACATAACTCTAATCGGCAGAAAAGATTACGCAAACAAAAACCGCAAGAAAACAAAAGACTTCAATCTAACAAACAAAACCTACAACATTGTCCTAGACCTTCAAACACAAGGAACAAAAGAAAATGTTAAAAACAACATAGACCTTCAACTCAGTGATCATACTCATAACGGACAAATGTTTCCACTATCTTTCTCTTACCACCTACAACCCGACTTTGCGGGTAATTATGGAAAAGAAACATTCAAGCACCACACAAAAATCATTAGCTCAGGCCTTGTTGGTTGGGGCTTTCCAATAAGAACAGAGGGTATATGTGAGTATGTGGTAGTTAATATAACACAAGACAAATAAGCAATATTTAATCACAAATCAATATTCTAGCAAAAATATACAGTAACAAAATGGACTAAGTTTATTTGTATTGTATTTACAAAAAAACATCATATACCTTTTAATCAAATATTTAGATTCTTTCTTGTGTAATTAACATTTACACAATAAAATGTAAGTGGGAGTGGTCCTCTGCCCTTTCTGGCGGGGGTATCACTCCCTTTTTCATTTTTTAAATCTGTT
>OGOV01002848.1_pt1 | contig 12358 bp, 10 predicted proteins | sample 1552711 | NCBI WGS metagenome assembly OGOV01 (sample SAMEA2580216, study PRJEB22360) | human gut metagenome | biome: human gut; feature: human-associated habitat; material: faeces | place: Denmark | collected 2008/2010 | reverse complement strand
GCTGCTCCTTCTGCTTGGCAAGGATGAAGTCCTGCTTTTCCAGATACTTGCGGTTTCCGTACTCCGCTTCTTCCTCCAAATCCAGCCCATGCCGCTTGGCAATCTCGAACAGCATTTTCCGACAGGCAGCATCAAAGGTGATCTTGCGGTTGTTGCGGCGGCTGAGAGGTTTGGCCGGGTCAGGTAGCTCAAAGCCCAACGCTTCCAGTGCCTTTTCCTGCTGGGGAGCGATTTCGCCATACTGGTTCTCACAGTCGAACACATGACGCTCGTGGATGTGGGGCGTACTTTCGTCCAGATGCAACGCCCAGTCCAGCACATGAACGTGGTCGCCAAACTTGGCCTTGAACTCGTCAATGAACTCGGTGACGATGTTCAGCAAATCCTCTGCCGAAGCGTGTTCATCCAGCGTTCCCAACTGGCAAATGGTTTCTTCCGGGCAGGTCTTGCGGCTGGACAGCAAATCGGGAATGGAACGGTTGCGCTCTGTGTGCCGATTCTTGGCATTGCGTTCATTCTGCCCTTCGACAAACGCCGTGTAGTGGGTTTCATAGAATCGCCGTTCCACATCCGAAAAGGTCGCGGCCAGATCATCCGGGTCGGGTGGAGCGAGAACCGAGCGGAAGCCGTGGAAGCAGTCCCAGTAGATGTTGCCCTTGGCGCGTTCCTGATCGATGTGTTCGCTGTTGGCAAGGTTGAAACTCCGGTCATTGTGCTTGGGGTTATAGGTGCCATGGGTTCCGGCTCGTCCGTTGTGTCGTGTCAATTTCAGATAGACATCCCTCCGTTTCAACAGCTTGGTGGGGAGAACGCAGCAGCGAAGCTGCTGGATCTGCCGCCTTTTTGCGCCAGATAATACCCAGTAGGATATGACGCACAGCATCATATCACTGGGGCAAAGGGCTGCACCCTCTGCACTCCTGCACCGGGCAAGCAAAGATTTGCGAATCCCTGCCATCAGCTCGTCCGGCTTTTTCAGTGGGCCATTTTGACCCACTGGTTTTGTTACGGGTAAAATCAAGTGCCGGGTGGCAGCGCCTGATTTCCAATAGACCTTGAAGCGTTACAGATGGAATCAGATTGTCTTCTTGGCAACCTGATTTTTACGATAGTGTAAGCTGCCGTGTTACGGATAGAACCGGAGTTATCAAAATGAGAACTCCGGTGGCTTCGTTACCGACGAAATCAAGTTATCATTTTGATAACCTGATTTTGATACGGCTAAAATCAAGTTACGGAAAGCGTAACCTGATTTCAGCCGCGCAGCCCAAATTCCCATTTTGAGGATTTGGGAACAAGAAATTTAAGCGTTACGGTATTTTGGTACTTCCCAAAATGGGAAGTACCACTTTACTTTATAAAAGTAAGCGTGGGTGAGGAACTTGACAATCTTTATCAAGTTCCTCAAAGAGAAGCATGAAATCTGGCAAGTGACAAAAATTGTCAGTTGCCAGAGTATCTCTTCGTTTTGCGCTGGCGGTAGTCTTTCTGCCGACAGGCATTGCTGCAATATCTGGCATCTGCCCGAATTGGTAGGAACTGCTCCCCACAGCAAGGGCAGGTGTACGTTCCGCGCTCAATACGCTTTCGGATGCTTTTGCGTAAGTTCAGCATCTTGTGGCCGCAGGTCTGGAAGCTGCAATATTTGCGGTTTCGGGTCTGAGTGTAGATAATTTTGCGGCAGTGTTCACACTGGATTCTGCGCACACTGGGGTCGCCATCAATGAAATATTCCATCAGAGTGTCCTGATTTTCGTGTTCCCATTGTTCAGTTGTCATAGGCATCCTCCTTTGGCTGTTACGGGTGTGTGGTGGATAATGAAAAGCATTATTCGCCCCAAATGTTACAGATGCGTGGCGGTTATCAAAATGGTAACGGCCACTTTCACACAATAAAGCGTTACGATTGTCTGGTTGGTGATCAAAATGACCACCAACTAAATTTACGCGTTACAGATAGGTGGTATCTGGACAGTTTGTCCACTTACCACTTTACCTCAAAAAAGTGGTGAGTTACGGTTTTCGTAACCCAGCACAGAGTGACCGTGGCTTGGCAAAATGTCAAGTCGAGGTTAAGCGTAACACGGATGGAGTCAATGTGTTCAATTTGAACACATTGACTTGGGCTACGTCAGTTCACTCCATGTGGTCAAAATGTCCACATGGTATGAGCTGTAACGTAGAAGATGTTTCTGGTGAATGACGTTTTGTGTTATTCCCCCAATCAGGTGGTCATTTTGACCACTTGATATTGAGTGTGCCGTTCTCCCTGCATGGCTTTCCAGCCCCCTTTCGGCGACGTTTTCCGGCTCTCCCTTGCGGGGTCATCGCCGTGTATCCCATGCAGACGGTCTTTCGGTTGTCAAGGTTCGGTGCTGGATTTGGCAATAAAAAAACGCCACACAACAACCTAAACCTGACCATCCCTTCCGGGATGGCCTTGGTTCGGGTTCGTTATGTAGCGATAGAAAGTTAAAAACTTGCTCCGGCTCCTTCGGGAGCCGAGCTGGAACTCTAAGTAAATATGTTATATTAAATTGTTGGGATAGATTACCACAAAAATCGAGCCATGTCAACAAAAAAGTTTTGAGAACACGCTGATTTCGGCAGCTTGCAAGAAAACACAAGGGAAACTTTGGCAAAAAGAGAGAGGGCTGGACGGAGCCAGCCCTCTTGACAGAATTATGAGATGTTCAAAAATTTCTGCTGCTTTTATTGCGGTTTTCAAAAATAGCGCCGAACAGAACGGCATATTTATGATATGCAGTTTGCGGATACTACTGCGGTGGGAAAATAGAATCAGGCAAAAGGATAAAGTGTCGGCAGGAAAAATACGGACACGACAATGAGGATGAGCGCCAGCGGGGTACCACACTTGAGATAATCCTTCAAGGTGTATCCGCCCGGCTCGATGATCATGATCTGGCAGGGAGCTGCCATGGGGGTCATGATGGACACACAGCTGGCTGTGATCACGCCGACCACGGCAGCACGGGGGTCTACGCCCATGCGGATACAGGCGGAAGTGACCAGTGGGATGAAGATGGTCAGGGTAGCCAGATTGGACATGACCTGTGTCAGAATGAAGGGAACAAGGAAGAACACCAGCATAATGATGTACGGATTGGTGGTATCGCCCAGCAGGCGGATCATCCAGTCTGCCACCACATCGCCTGCACCGGTGGTCTGGATGGCGTCCGACAGAGCCAGCACACCGGCAAACAGGAAAATGGTCGGCTGGTGGATGGAGTTGAGAGCTTCCTTCTCGGTCAGCACACCCGTCAGCACCAGAGCGGCAGCGCCGATGCAGGAAGTGAGATACATCTTGACACCAATGACATTTTCCAGCAGCATCATTGCAATGGAGACCAGAACGATCAGGACAGCCAGTTTGCGCTTGAAGGGGCTGAGTTTTTCGCTCTCAGAAGCCGTATGTGCTGCATCTGAAAACTGCTCGTTGGGAATATCCGGCATCAGCTTATAGCCAACAAAGGTCATGTACAGGATGGCAATGGTCAGCATCGGGATGCGCGCAATGGTGAAATCCCAGATGTGCAGCGGTGTCGGTGCGCCGGCCTGCATCATGACATCGTTCCATGCCATGTTGGAAGCACCCTGACCGAGAAAGGTCATCTGGGTGGCAATGTTGGCACAGGCCATAGAAGGATACAGCAGCTTGCTGCGGCTCACGCCGATGTCGTTCGCAATGCCTACCAGCAGAGGGATCATGATAGCGGCAGTTGCGGTGGCACTGGTGATGGCGCCCAGAAACGCACCTGCCACACAGGAAAGAAAAATTAGCATCCGCATATTGTCCTTGTAGCGGATGACCAGACTCTGGGCTTTGTCAATCAGGGGCGTTTTGGTCAGCCCTGCACCGATGACGAACATGGCTACGAACATGACCACGTTCGTGTTGATGAAGCCGCCAAAGGCCTCGGCAGGGGTCTTGATGCCGGTGAGGATCAGCGCCAGAATGATGCCGGTAGAAATGACCGAGAACGGGACTTTACCGGATACAAAGGCGATGATCGTTACAAGCAGGATGACCAGTGTGATCTCCAATGGGCTCATTTGGGTTGTCCTCCTGTGGATTACTTCCACCTTGCAGATGCAAAGCAGTGGCAAAGGTGTGTAGAACAAAAAGAACGGTCAAGATCTTCTTTGTCTGCATTTTTTCCGTGCACATATTTGACCGCAAATAGCAACACCCCGGATGCCGATATTACAGACAGCATCCGGGGTGTTTTGCGGAGAAGCAGGATAAACAGGGTAATAAAGATAGAAGTAAACGATAAGAAGTCTGTTGGATCGGTAAAAGCAAATATGGTTGTTAGAATTAACGTGATAGTGAGTTCATTTTAGGAGAAGAAGCTTTTGATGGATGGTTGCTCTCCGCAGGGTATAGGCAACGCTGGCTTCGCAGTTGGATCTTATTTGATGAAGCCAACGTGCTTGCAAATTTCCTCGACAGCTTTATCCTTGCGCTGATTGAAGATGACCTTGTTCTCTTCGAACAGGTTGCGGCCCTCAGCGTCGATGGAAACGATCAGGGGGCCAAACTCTTTAACGTGGCAGTGCCACAGAGTTTCCGGCATACCGAGGTCACGCCACTGGGCCTCGACGATCTCCTCCACCTCGGTGGCAGCCACAACGGCGTTACCGGCAGGGAAGACACAGTGGATGGCACCGAACTCCTTGCAGGCGCGCTCGGTGTTGGGGCCCATGCCGCCCTTGCCCACGATGACGCGGACACCGGACTTCTGCACGAACTCATACTCGAACTTCTCCATGCGCATGGAGGTGGTGGGGCCCACAGACACCATCTCGAACTTGTCGTTCTCCAGCGGGCGGATGATGGGGCCGGCGTGGAAGATGGCTGCGTCCTTCACGTCCACAGGCAGCGGGCGGCCCTCTTCCACGAGACGGCGGTGCGCCACATCGCGGCAGGTGGTCAGGTCGCCGTTCAGGTAAACGACATCACCGATATGGATGTCCTTCAGGTCTTCTGCGGAGACCGGAGTGGTAACAATTTTCTTTCCGTCTTTGATGGTCAGCATTACAAAGTCACCCCCGAATGAGTATCAATGGTGTAGTTCAGATCTTTATCAAAAATGATGTGGCCGCGGCGATGGCTCCAGCAGCCCACGTTGACGGCAACGCCGATGGCAGAAGGATGGCGGGCAGTGTTCTCAATGTGCACGCCCATGACGGAGTACTTGCCGCCCATGCCCTGAGGGCCAAGGCCGATGGAGTTGATGCCGTCTTCCAGCAGCTTCTCCATATAGGCTGCGCGCTCGTTCTCGTTGTGGCTGCCCAGAGGACGCATCAGAGCCTTCTTGGACAGCAGAGCAGCGGTCTCAACAGAGGTGGCAACGCCCACGCCCACCAGCAGCGGGGGGCAGGCATTGATGCCGTAGCTGGTCATGACATCCATGACGAACTTGGTCACACCTTCGTAACCTGCACCGGGCATCAGAACCATGGCCTTGCCCGGCAGGGTGCAGCCGCCGCCTGCCATGTAGGCGTAGATCTCGCACTTGTCGCTGTTCGGGATGATATCCCACCACACGGTGGGAGTGCCCTTGCCGACATTGCGGCCGGTGTTGAACTCATCGAAGGTCTCAACACTGTTGTGGCGCAGAGGTGCTTCAAAGGTAGCCTTGACCACAGCCTCCTTCAGCAGACCCTCCACCTCACCGATGAGGGGGAAGTCCACGCCGCACTTTACCCAGAACTGCAGCACACCAGTATCCTGGCAGCTGGGGCGGTTCAGCTCCTTGGCCAGCTTCTGGTTGCGCTTCATGGTCTCGTAGATGACCTTGGACAGAGGAGCATCCTCCTGTGCGCCCAGCTCATCGAGCTTGGCAATGATGTCGTCCGGCAGCACCTTGGCGATATGGCTCACAAAGTTTGCCATATAGGTCGTCATCTGCTGCACCTGTTCCTGTTTGTTCATTCCAATGCCTCCTTAGATTTGGTACATTTTGCGCGTTGGTTCACTCATATTCAACGTTCCTGTCCGCTTTACTGCGGGAAGAACGGAAATGCGATGGGAAGGATCACCATGCTGACAACCGTTGCGATGAGGATGAGGGGCAGGCCAGCCTTGGCATAATCCTTGAAGGTGTACCCGCCGGCGGAAACCACCATGGTGTTGGCGGGCATACCGATGGGCGTTGCGTAAGCGCAGGAGCCGCCGATGACACAAGCCATCAGGACTGCGCGGGGGTCGGCCCCCATGCCCTGTGCGATGCTCAGGCAGATGGGAACCATCAGAGCGGTGGTTGCGGTGTTGGACATGAAGTTGGTCATGACGCAGCAGAGCAGGAAAACCACCAGAGTCAGGACGTAGGGAGAGGGATTCTCGCCCAGAGCACCAATGACGATGTTCGCAATCTCTGCGCCTGCCCCGGTCTTATCCAGTGCAGAGGCCAGAGACAGCGTGCCGCCGAAGAGGAAGATGGTCTTGAGGTCGATGGACTTCAGGGCGTCCTTCTCGGAGATGACACCGGTGAGGATCAGAGCCAGCGCACCGATACAGCCGATGATGTTGAGCTTGATGCCGATCTGCTTTTCAAAGATCATGCCCAGCAGGGTGAGCACGAGGATGACAAGGGAGAGCACCTGTTTCCACTTGGGAACATTGCTGAAGTCCTGCTCGCCGCCGAAGGAGTCATCATCGGAGACGGGGTGGTTGGGCAGCAGCTTCATGCCAAGGGTGGCATAGAAGAGGATGCCGACGGCGAGGATGGGCAGGCCCACGATGGCGTACTCGAAGAAGCCGAAGGACATCCCGATCTCACCCAGAGCGCTCTGGGCGATAAGGTTGCCCGGTGCGCCGATGAGGGAAAGGTTGCCGCCCATGGCCGCTGCAAATACCAGCGGCATCAGCAGCTTGGAGCGGGCATAGCCGGACTTTGCCGCAATGCCGATAACCACGGGGATCAGGACGGCGGCGGTGCCGGTGTTGGAGAGCACGCCGCTCATCAGGCCAACGATGACCATGATGGCCACGATGAGGCTGCGCTCGGATTTGGCAAAGTGGGTAACAATGCCGCCGATCTTGTTGGCCATGCCTGTTTCAAACAGTGCACCGCCGACAATGAACATGGCGACGAACAGGATGACGTTGCTGTCGATGAAGCCCGCAAAAGCGGTCTTGACATCCAGCACGCCGGTAACGACCAGACCGACACAGACGATCATGGATGTTACGCCGAGGGGGATCTTCTCAAATACGAACATGACGACCGCGAAGAGAAGAAAGAGTAGGGTGATAGTTGCTGCTGACATACCGGGGGGGTCCTCCTTTAATGAAATATAATGTATCCATTTCATCAGAGTAAAACAGCCCTGACTTTCGGAACGCCCCAGCTGCACCTCATTGTGCAGAGTCTTTGCCGCCGTGCTGTGCCCTCACAGCCCTTTTTCGTTCTGGAAGGATCTGCCCGGAACCTTAGAATTCCGGGAATCTCGGCAGCGTCTTTTTTAAATTTTTATATTTAATCTGTGATAATGTATCCACTTGACGACACGAGAATACACCCGAAACAGAGATTTGTCAATCCCTTTTTTCGAGTTTTGTCGCATTGCACGGATTATGTACCAATTTTTGTGCACGCCAGACAAACAGTAGGATACAAGAAGACCTCACGCTACCGCTTTCTGCAAAAAAACGTGCGTTCTCCATCTGCTTTGGAGAACGCACGTTTTATCCTTCTTTTATTCCAGCCGCTTTTTGAAATATCCCTCGGCACAGTAAATGGCACCACAGGGATTATGCGCCAGAACGCGATCCTTGGCCACCAGCGTTGTGACCATGGCATCCGAATACTTATAAAACATCGAGTCGTGTCCCACACAAAGTCCGACCTCAATGTTGAACTCGGTGTGCTGCTCGTTCAGAAGCTTTGCCTGTGCGATGGGGTTGCACATGGCCTCAAATTCGCCGGGGTGGATCTTGACCTCTTCCGGGATGCCCACTTCTTCCTTGGAGATGCCGCCGGTCTTGCAGATGACCGACACCACCTCAAACCCCTGCGCACGGAGCAGGTCGGCCACGATGCGGGCTTCCTTCCGCAGACCTTTGCAGAATGCAAGACCCAGCTTGTGGTATCCCATCCGCTTGCAGAACTCCACCGTCTCCTTCAGGCGGGGCCATTGACAGTAGCCCAGCCCCTCAATGGCCGAACAGTTGACGTAGAAATCGTGATTCTCGGGCAGATCGTAGCCGGCGCGGGCGGCCTCCATCACCGAAGCATTCCGCATAGGGCAGTTTTTGGGCATCTTTTCCGGCTCATTGTTGGCGCAGGCCAGAACCGTACAGTTCGCACAGGTATACACTGTCTTGTCCTCCCTGATCTTATAAATAATAGGTCAGCGCATCGTCCATACTGCGGTAGATGTGTTTTTCCATTTCAGCCCGTGCGGCCAGCGCATCCCGTGCTTCCAGCGCTGCATAGATCTTTTTATGCTCGCTCTGGGAGTTGAGGGCATAGTCCAACTCGCTCATCTCCACGCCAATGGACAGACCGTTCCACAGCTCCGAGAGAAGATTGCGCATTTTTTCATTGCCGGAAGCTTCCCAGATCTCAAAATGGAAGGACTGGTTGTAGTCAGTATAATTTCCGGCCTGCTGATGAGAAAGAGCCTCCTCAGCAGTATCCACGCAGTTTTTGATCTTGGACAGGTCGGCATTGTTCTGGCAGCAGAGCATACAGGCGGTGCCTTCCAGCGCAGCGCGCAACTGGTAGTGCTCCCGAATCGTTTTTTCCGTTACGCCCAGCACAATGGCGCACTTGTTCTGCTTGACTTCCAGCAGACCGTCACGGGCAAGGATCTGAAAGGCCTCCCGCACCGGCGTGACCGACACGCCCAGTTCCTGTGCGGTGTTTTCCAGCGTGAGTTCTGCGCCCTCCGGGATGCTTTTTGAGATAATGGCTTTCCGCAAAGCGGAAGCTACTCGCTCGCGGGCGGGTAGCAGCTTAATGGGTTTCAGTCCCAGCATATTGACTCCTTATCGTTAAAATCAGATGCAGCAGTTCTTCTTCATAGGCGTTCCATGCATCCGGCACATCAGGGGAGCCCTGACGGTCCAGCATCAGCAGGCGGGCAAGCCGGTCGTTCACCGGCGTAGGACGTGCGCTCACGGCAAAGGCAATGTAGGTCTCCTGAATGCTCTCCAGCAGCTTGCGGTGCAGCGGATAGGGCAGGACGGTTCGCAGGGTACGGTGCTGCAACATCTCGCCGCCTGCCAACATCGCATCCTGCGGCAGCGTACGCATGGCCTGCCGTTCCAACTGAGCCCCCAATGCCAGAATTTGGCGCAATGCATCTTCGTTCAAATCAGCAGCTTTTACATGGTTGTTGGGCAGGCGGATGATAAGACCCTGATATTCAAGGATCATCAAGGCCTCCCGCACCGGCATCCGAGAGACACCGAGACTCTCTGCCAGTTCATTCTGGGTCATTTCAGTGCCCGCCGGGATCTGCCCAGATAAAATGGCCTGCTGCAGGGCTTCCACCACACCGCCGTTTTTCTTCTGGATGCCGATATATTCCATAGAGTCCTCCGTGCAAATGTCTTTTTTATATTGTATCCAATTTTACAATAAAAAGCAAGACTTCCTTTATGACAAACAAAAATACCCGGCAGATTCCTTATGAAAAATCTGCCGGATATAGACCGGATGTCCTTGGGGTGTTCCATTCTGAAAAATTGCAGGGCAAATGCAAGCTGTGTTAACTGTTATGTAACCTTGTCAATCAATCTTCCATGGTCACAGCCAAGTGACAGGTAGTGCTCAATCTCCCCACCCAGCACCATCTGGGCATACTCCAGCGGCTTATTGTACAGCAGCCAGTCAAGTTCTGCCCGCTGTGCCGGGGTGTTGCCGTATTCGTCCTCCACGGCGATGCAGTCGATGGCAAGGGTAGTGCCATCCTCGAACCGGACTTCCACCCGGTTGGTGTCCATGTTGTAGCGGCAGGAAAGCAGTTTGTTCATAAGAAAGCCTCCATGTTTTTCACATTTACTTCTTCTGCGGTGGAAAGTTTCAGCTGTCCGTTTGCAAATATATAAAACCACTTCCTGATGCAGCCCTTTGCAGGTCTGCACCCATCCACCACACGCTCCAATTTTACGCTAAATGCGAACTTGTCGGGGCGGGGCTCCTCCATCTTGCTTACGCAAGACCGTTCGGTCGCTTAAAAGCCCCACTGGGGCTTTCATTGCTCCGCTTTGCTGCGCAAACGCGAACAACGCTCTTTTTGCTCTGCACAAAATCCTGCATCGTTTGGCGTAAAATTGGCGTATGGTGTAGTTTTCGCTGGAAATCCATCAAAAGAAAAAGCCTGAAACTTCTCGGTTTATCAAGAAGTTTCAGGCTTTGTTTTTCTTGAATTGGAAATTTACTGCTCAATCGGCTTCATCGTGGGGACAGGTCAAGGAAGGCTCACAAACGGCTTTATTTCCCTTTATAAGCCTATCCATGCGGCTTCCTTTTTCCCGTTCCCGTACGTCACCCTACGCAACTCTCCACAACTTACCGGCAATTTGGTGTAAAAGTGGTGTAGTAGTTGGTGTAGTGGATTTCAGACCGAAATGCCCAGTTTACCGTTCAGATTTGCAAAGGAATGGGCTTTGGCTTCCTTGGTGGCTTCCGCGTAAATCTCCATCGTGGTGCTGATGTCCTTGTGTCCCATGATGTCCTGAATGATCTTCAGGTTGGTCTCATTTTCGCACAGCCGGGTGCAGAACGTGTGCCGGAGATTATGGCAGGAGAAGGACGGCAACAGCTGCGGTTCCCGCTTTTCCTTTTCGGCCTTTTCCAGTTCGGCTTCGTTGTATGCCACGCTGATGCGCTTGATGGCGCGGTTGACCGTCTGCGGGTTCTGCGGCTGGCCGAAGCGGTTCAGGAATACGAAGTCCGAGATTCCGTCGATTTCGTATTCGCATACCAGTTCCAGCTCCTGCTGGTTGGTGCGTTCCTGCTCCAGTGCCTTCCGCACTTCGGGCAAGATTGGAATTGCCCGCTTGCCTGCAGCAGTCTTGGGGGTGGACATGGTGAAATAGCAGCCGCCCACCTCGTGGTCATGGTACACCAGATTGTGCTGGATGGTGATAAACCCACTCTCGAAGTCGATGTCGCTCCAGCACAGGCCAACCGTTTCCGAGATACGGCATCCGGTACCCAGCATGAAGGTGAACATCGGGAGCCAGTGCTGGAACTTCGGCGTTTTCTTGATGAAATTCAGAAACGCCTGCTGCTGGGGCAGGGTCAGAGCGTGTCGTTTGGGCGTTTCGTACTGGTGGGCGGCTTTAATGGCCGTCAGGACACCATCCGTGGGATTCACACGGATGTACTCATCGTCCACCGCCACCGCAAAGACCTGATGAAGAACATTCTGGATGGTTTCCAGCGTGTTCAACGCCATCTTGCCGTTGCGGACGATGCCATTGTAGTAGCTGCGGATATCCGACTTGCGAATGTCCTTGAGCTTCATCATGCCGATCTCATCCCGGACGAACCGATTGTACATATAAACGTAATTGGCGAAGGTATGCTCTTTCAAGCCCACCTTGTTCTTACGCCACAGTTCAAACAGGTCATTCAGGGTCAGGCTGCACTCCGGGATGCGGATGCCTTCTGCCAAGTCGTGCTGGATCTTCTCTTCCTTTTCGCGCAGCCCCTCCAAGGTTGCATCATAGATGGTATGGCGTTTTCCGTTTTTCGCAGTCCAAAGGACGAACTTGCATTCATCGCTATCGGTCATTGACCGCAGTTTATTGATACCGATCCCAGAGTAAGCCGCCGCTTCCTCCAAGGTCAGATTACTCTTTTGCCAAATCGGAACTTGTCGGGACTTAGTCCCTCCATCTTGCTGACGCAAGACCGTTCCGTTGCTTAAAGTCCCCACTGGGGACTTCATTGCTTCGCAAACGCAAACTTCTTTCACTTGCACCTCCATATCCTTGTAACCGGGTGCCGGGGCAGAAAGTGCCAGCTTTCTGCCCCAAACGCTCCCGATGAGGTTCAGATTTCCGAGTGCCCCTCCTGTGTGCGGGGTTGTGCCGCTGGTTTGTTTTGTGCCTGTTCTGCCTGCAAACGGCTCAGCAGTTGCAGAACGGAATCCCGCGCTTTCTCCCTGACCTGCTCCTTGCCTTTCTGCCGGATTTCCGGTCTCAGGAGTTTTTCCTGCAAGCGAGTGGCAGTGGTCTGCATGGTCTTGAGGAACTTGTCCAGCACGCCATCCAAACGGTGAGCGGCATACTCTCTCGTGGCCTGCGGAGCTTTGCGTTCCGGGGACAGCACCCACTTCTTCGTGTCCTCGATCATCCGCATATCTTCCTTGC
>OGOV01002835.1_pt1 | contig 12422 bp, 10 predicted proteins | sample 1552711 | NCBI WGS metagenome assembly OGOV01 (sample SAMEA2580216, study PRJEB22360) | human gut metagenome | biome: human gut; feature: human-associated habitat; material: faeces | place: Denmark | collected 2008/2010 | reverse complement strand
TGCACCGCCCCCACTGATACGGCGGATAATGTTGATGCCGTTCGCGTCGGCATGAGATCGGTCAATTTCTTCAGCCGTGTTCTGATTACGCCCTACAACAATCGTATTGTCGTTACGCCACAACAGCAGAACGTCCTCATCCCAACACCTCAAGATATGCTCTTCAACGGCCAGATTGTAATATGGATCTGTACTCTCAAGGCGGTATAACCTCATAACGTCCTCCCACAAGCCCATTCTCAAGCCGTAAAACGATTTCCCCTCACATAAAGCAATATCCATACCGACATCGCCGCCACTCTCTACTTCAGTATTTATATTGTAGTTATAGTATGTTATGAGACATAAAAAAGAATATGCCGTCAAACGGACATAGGCTGGGGGGGGAGAAAAAATGAAAGCTGTACATTTTTGCTGCACACAACTGTAAAAGAAGATTAACAGTATGCTCCCCTCCCAACGTACGGCAGTTCATATTATAAGTTAATCATTTGAATTTATAAGATATATTATTTTGGTATCATCTTTGCTTTGCCTGTGGCGATTCATAATCCCCATCATTCAACTGGTATTCGGAGGAAATGATGTCGCACGAAACGGACCAAAAGACATTGGCGGAGCAGTTCTATGCCACCATGCTGCGGGCAAGGCGCTTTGAAGAGGAAGCCTTTGAATTCTATAAAAAGGGAATGATGCCCGGCATGGCGCATCTGTACCTGGGAGAGGAAGCCGTAGCGGTCGGCGTGTGTACGGCTCTAAAACCGGAAGACTGTATCGGCAGTACACATCGCGGACATGGCCACCTTGTCGCCCGAGGTGCGGACATGGGGCGCATGATGGCAGAAATTTTGCAAAAAAACAGGATATTCCAAAGGGAAAGGCGGCACTATGCACATCATGGCCCGAGACAGGGGGATCTTGGGGGCAAATGGCATTGTGGGCGCGGAGCTCCCCATATCCACCGGTGCGGCCTATGCCTTCAAATTGCGCAAAGAACCCCGCGTATCCGTTGTCTTCTTCGGGGATGGAGCATCCAATCAGGGCACTTTCCACGAAAGTATCAACATGGCGGCGGCATGGGATCTTCCTATCGTCTATGTCATCGAAAACAACAGGTATGCAATCTCAACCGGATTCACGAGGGTGACCAAGGAACATCGGCTCTCCAACCGTGCTCTGGCATACGGCATCCCGGGAGAAACGGTCGACGGCAATGATGTGTTTGCCGTGTATGAAGCGGCCTCCAAAGCGGTGGAACGTGCCCGGAGAGGTGAGGGCCCGACCCTGCTCGAGTGTCTGACGTACCGCTGGCAAGGGCATAACGTGGGGGATCCCGGCAAATACCGCCCCGACGACGAAGTCGCAGAATGGAAATCCAGAGATCCCCTTAGACTGCTGGAACGTTCCGGCATTCTGTCCGAACAGGAAATTTCCGCCATCCGTTCCGATGTGGAAGCAGAGATCGCCGATATGTGCGCATTCGCCGCAGAAAGCGAATATCCCCCCCTCTCGGAACTCGGTACAGATGTCTTTGTGGATTAGGGCAACTCAACCCGCTCCAGATCCTTTCCATTTTTAAGATATTGCAAAGTCCGGCTCCGGGATATCAGGAAAACATTCCTGCCGCGACTCGAGAAGGCCTTCCGGCTTTGAAAAGACGTTTGTTCAAAGCCAATCTGCTTCAGGTGCTGTTGCCCTATTCTTTTAGACAAGGTTGGTCGATATGAGAGAGCTGTTGTACAAAGACGCCATCCGCGAAGCGATGGATGAAGAACTGGCAAGGGACGAACGCGTATTTCTGATTGGGGAGGACGTCGGCATCTTCGGGGGATCTTTCAAATGCTCCGTCGGATTACGGGACAAGTACGGCGATATGCGGTGCAAGGATGCGCCGATTTCCGAAGCGGGCATCGTGGGAACCGGCGTGGGAGCGGCTATTGTGGGAATGCGCCCCATAGTCGAAATCATGTACGCGGATTTCTTGTTGGTCTGCATGGATCAAATTTGCAATCAGGCCGCCAAAATCAACTATATGTCCGGCGGGCAGATCCACGTGCCTTTGGTGATCCGGACCCCCATGGGTGGCGGGAGAGCCCTTGCCGCACAGCATTCCCAATGCCTGCATGCATGGGTAGCCAATTGCCCCGGGCTCAAGATCGCCCTGCCCTCCACCGCACGGGAAGCCAAGGGACTCCTCAAAAGCGCGATCCGTGATGATAACCCCGTACTGATCTTTGAACACAAAGCCATGTACAACATGAAGTTCGATGATCTGCCCGCTCCGGAAGCCGACGAACTGATCCCGCTCGGTAAGGCCCGCATAGTCTCCGAAGGCTCGGACATCACCGTCGTGTCCTGTTCCCTCATGACCTTGAAATGCGAAAAGGCCGCGATGGAGCTCTCCAAAGAGGGTATCTCCGTCGAACTGATCGACTTGCGCACCATTACGCCGTTGGATACGGGCACCATCATCGATTCCGTCCGGAAAACGGGCCGTCTGCTGGTCGTTGACGAAGGGCATACCAGTTACGGGATCACGGGAGAAATCATCGCCCGGATCATGCCTGACGTGTTCTACTCCCTAGAAGCTCCGGCCCAACGCCTGTGTACGCCAGACATCCCTATCCCCTTCACCCCTCGCCTTGAGCAAGCGATGCAGCCTAACGAGACGACCATCGCCGCCAAAATTCAGGAAATGCTGTAGCAACGCGGCATGAAAGGAGTTGTGACATGGCTGAGATCATTGTTATGCCCAAACTCGGTTTCAATCAGGAAGAGGGCGAACTGGTCAAATGGCACAAGCAGGTCGGCAATCCGATCAACAAAGGTGATCTGCTGTTTGAAACCAATACGGATAAAACAACAATGCCGGTGGAAGCCACCCGTGATGGCATCCTCCTGAAAATACTTGTTGCTGAAGGCGAAGCCGTTCCGGTCTTCACGCCCATCGCGGTGGTAGGCGACGCGGGAGAAGATGCTGATGCCGCTCTGTCTGCCGCCGCCATCGGACAGGATGCGCCCGGCCAAGAACCAAATGCGCATACAAACGAAGAGCCAGCCTCAGAAGGCTCACTCGATTTGGAAGGCCTGAAGGCCTTTCGTCTGTCCCCCAAGGCTCAAAAGCTGATGCGGGACAGGAGGATCGAACCAGCTTGTCTAGCCCTTGTCACCGGAACGGGATTTCAGGGGGGCATCACCGCACGCGATATCCTTCTTTCAGGAGTATTGGAAAATGCCGCTGAACCCAAGAACAGAAGTTCTCCTCTGGCCCGTAAGGTCGCGGAAGAGCATGGCATAGATCTGGCCTCCGTCACGGGAACCGGCATTGCGGGCAAGATCATGTGCACCGATGTGGAACAGGCCATAGCTTCACCCTGCGTCTCGGAAGCACTTTCGGCTCATTCTTTTGTGCCTGCCGGGCCGAAAGTTTTGCGCACCGCACCATACACCGGCCTGCGTAAAATCATAGGCGATCGTTTAAGCCAAAGCCTGTTCACAGCACCGCATCTGTATTTCACGGAAAATGTGGATATGGGAGAATGCTTGGCCTTCCGTAAGCGGATAAACGAACTCCCGGAAAACAAGGTAGCCATGTCCGATCTGCTGATCAAGGCCGTCAGCAAGTCCCTCCAAAAATATCCGAACATCAATGCTTCCCTACATGACGGAACCATCGTCACCTACCAAAGTATCAATATCGGCATGGCGGTAGCGGGAGACAAAGGTCTGATCGTACCCGTTGTCAAGGATACGCAAGAAAAGCCCCTCAGCAAGATCGCCTCCGAAACCCGCGATCTGGTGGAACGGGCTAAATCCGGCACGTTGGTGCCGGAAGAATACTCAGGCGGCACCTTCAGTATCTCCAATTTGGGCATGTTCGGCATAGAAAATTTCACCGCCATCATCAACCCTCCGGAAGCAGCCATTCTGGCCGTCAGCTCCGTCCGGAAAAAGGCTGTGATAACACTGGACGAGCACGGTGAAGACGCCATGGCCATCCGTCCCATGATGTCCATCCAACTATCCGTCGATCATCGGCTTATCGACGGCCTGCTCGCCGTTCAATTCCTCGCCTGCCTTAAGGATCTTCTGGAACATCCGTTGGCGATCGTGCTGTAAACTTCCCGCCATTCCGACAAACACCCTCCTGAGGCGTCGTGCCTGCGGCGAACGCTCGGGAGGGCGTTCATGTTTCCGCCGCTGCAGGTATTCCCTGAACACGAACTCAACAGGGTAAAGAGTCGTGTACAACGCAAAGGACATGAACCAGACTCAGCGCTTGCAGCTGCGGCATCCACTGTACGTCCTTATCCCCGCTCCAACAGATAGAGATAAAAACAAGACGACATTCCTTGAGTTGAAACTCCATCAAAAGGCTCCTGTGTCGAACCTTAAACATTTTCATTTTGAAAAAAGAACGACACTGACGCCAAATAGGAATTCAGCACGATCCAATGCGGCGTGAGATCAGATGAAAACAGCGTACTGTTTGACCGAGGGATTGGGAGTATCCAGTATTTCAAGTGCATACCAGCCCTAAAGGGTTTCCCCCAGCCGCAACAGAACAGCAAAAAAAACCGCCCTGTACATGTCGGGACGGTTTTTTTGCCTTTGGGGCCACACTTATTATCAGAAGTATCCGAAGAAGTGAGGCAAGAACAAGGATATTTGAGGAACGAAGGTGATGAGCAGAGAACAGAACAGTAAAACAATGATGTAAGGCAAGACCCCCACGGCAACTTTCTCCACCGGTATATTCGCGATACGCGATGAAACGAACAGATTGACTCCGAGTGGTGGCGTCAACAGAGCGATTTCATTGGAAACGACAAGGATAATGCCAAAGTGGATAGGATCTACCCCTACATGGATCACAACGGGGAGCAACACCGGAACCAGAATGATAAGGGTGGCCAACGTTTCCAAAAACATGCCCAAGAGAAAAAGCATAGCCTGAATGAGGAGAAGAATGACATACTTATCTTGAGAAATGCTGAGAAAGATATTGGCCAGCCGTTGAGGAGCCTGCTCGATGGTAAGGATTTTTCCAAATAACGTGGAAGCCCCCACTATCAGAAGGACAACGCCGCACAGCATTGCCCCTTCAAGAAGGGCTGCATAAATCTTTTTCGCATTCAGGGCGCGGTTGATGACACCACCTACAAACAGCGACCAGATGATTGCGACGATTGAGGCTTCCACCGGAGTGCATATGCCTGAGTATATGGAACCCAAGATGATAAACGGGGTAAGCAGCGAAAAAATATTTCTGAAACAGATCTTCAGAAAGATAACGGCGCTGAATGGAGGAAGCCCCACATCGATGCCCACTTTATCACGTTTGGCAAGAGACCAAGCCGTAAGTATCAAAGCAAAGGCGACGATAAAGCCGGGAATAAAGCCTGCGGTAAACAATCCCGTAATGGATACATTGCCGATGATGCCGTAAATAATGAGTGGATTGCTGGGTGGGATCAGGATGCCCACGGTTCCGCCGGAAGAAGAGACGGACGCCGCGTATTGAGGTGAATACCCCTGACGCAGCATAGACGGAATCAACAGCGTTCCCACAGCCGCGACCGTCCCCGGCCCCGAACCCGAGATGGCGGCGAAGAAGGTGCAGGCCATGATCGTCGTGATCCCGAACCCGCCATACATGCGCCCCACCAGCATCTTGACGACATCAATGATTTGCCCCGTTACGCCGCCCTGCTCCATTAAGGTTCCCGCTACGACAAAACAAGGAATGGCCAATAGCGGAAAGGAGTTGAGCCCCTCAAAAAGCGCATTGTGGATAACTGTCAGAGGCAGGCTCGAAAAAACGAACAACGAAATCATGGTCGAGGAAATCAACACCATATAGACAGGTACACCAAACAGCAGGAGTACCACCAGACTGATCAACAAGATGCTAAGCGTATCCATCCGTGTCCTCCTCCCCGACGTTCTTCACCAATGAATACAGCGTCCCTTCCTTTATCCTCCGTAAATAGATCTCTATGATTCGCCAGCTCGTCAGAAGAAACGTACAAGGAATGATCATTTCAACGTGGGCTTTGACAATACCAAGCGTCGGTGAGATTTCAGGGAATTCATAGTTCTCGCGGATAACCTCCCAAGCGTACCATGCAATCATCACATTGAAAGCAACACAAATCATGTCGGATAGGATACGAAAAAACAACCGCATCTTCAGCGGCATTTTCAGGAACTGTGCCGTAATACGCACCTGAGCAAGGCGTTTGGTCGCCAGGCTCATACCGATATACACAGTCCAAATAAAACAATACCTACTCAGCTCTTCAGTCCATGCAAGGGCTGATCCCCAAATCATACGGATGCTGACTTGCAGAGCCAGACAGAGTATCATACCAGCGCACAAGGTTACACACAAATACTCTTCAAAATTAGCATATATTGTCCGGAGCATGGGGTAGGCGACCTCCTGAGTAAAGACGGCGGAAATGCCGACGGCCTCCTGAAGGTGCAAGGAGGCCGCCGAAAAAAGAGGGCTACTTCATGGCTTCAAGTGCTTGATCGACAAACTGCTTACCGCCGACCGTATCATAAAACTTGGGCCATACGCTGCGAGCCTTTTCCGCCCACTTGTCCTCATCGGACACGGTGCCTATGACCATACCGCCGTCGATGCATTGCTGAAGCGCCTTGGCATCCTCTTCTTCAGACCACTTCCATTCATACTCAGCAGCTTCCCTGGCTGCGCGAACAAAAAGCTCCCGAGTATCAGGGTCCAGCTTGGCAAACCAGCGCTCGCTCACAAGAATGGGAGCCACCCACAGCATGTAGTGGATATCTGTGATGTACTTCTGCACTTCCCAAAATTTGGCGTCACGATTGATCAAGTGTGGATTTTCCTGACCGTCGATAACTCCCTGCTGAAGACCGTTGAAGGTTTCAATCCACGGAAGAGGATGTGGCTCCACTCCCCACGAACGAAACGCGGCAAGCTGTAACTCCACGGGAGGAACGCGCCACTTGAGGCCAGCCATATCGTCGATGGTCTTGATGGGACGTTTGGAATTGGTCAGTACGCGGTAGCCTCCGATCAGCCAACCCAAGGGGCGGGTCTTACTTTGCTCCGTGATGGCTTCATTAAAAGTCTTCATGAATGCCTCGTTTCGGAAAAACGTGAAGGCATGCTGCTTTGAAGGAAACATATAAGGAAGGATGACCAACGTAGCTTTCGGAGCAAAAGGTGTCAGATTGCCCGCAGCGAGAACTCCCATCTGGATCTCATTGCTGCGCAGCTGCTTGACGACTGCCTGTTCGTCTCCAAGAACACCTCCCGTGTATAGTTCGCATTTAATCTTGCCATTCGATTCCTTATGGACGATTTCAGCGAGCCGAGCCAGCGGTACCGCCTGCACAGAACCGGGAGGAGTGGAACAGGCAATGCGGACTGTCATGCTTTTGTACTCCTTGGCATGTGAAACACCGCCCAGAACCATACCAAAAGACAATAGCGCAAATATAAGAGCCTTTTTCATGAGTCACTCCTTCATTAAAGATTGTTGGAACTTAGTCCACGCACGCTCCGCATGGAGAGGGCCATTGGAGATGCTTTCCCTGAGAGCCCAAACCGGTTAGATCGGCCGACTGATCCCGCCCAGATGTTCTCTTAGTTTGCAAGGAGTGTTCCCGCGACATGTCCTCCTAAGGTGACAAAAAATATTCAGTTATTTTAATGTATAAAGAAGATAAAAGTTCTTATTTTCAGAATGTTGCCCTAAAAAAATGCGGAAAAGCATTCCACTTGTCCGCACGTTGTATATTTCCTCATACAGGCCATGAGTGAGGTGTAATCTCTCCTATACATTTCTCCATTCATGTACGGCCAGAAGAACTTCGCCGGATTCCGTACCGCTTGAATTTTCCATACAAAGTAACGCGGGTGATGCCCAACTCCTGTGCTGTCTTGGAGACGTTCCCATTATTCTTCTGTAAAACGGAAAGAAGATAGTTAGCCTCTTGGGACTCCATATAGTCCGAAAGGCTACGACCGTGCGCGGTGACGGGAGAAGGGCTGTCCGGGATGACGTTTTTGCTGACGAGTTCATTTGGTAAATCTTTAATATCAATAACCTTATCCGTGCAATGTATGGAAGCATGTACCAATGCATTGAACAGCTGCCGCACATTGCCCGGCCACTCGTAAACACTCATCGCCCGAGCAGCCTTCTCAGTGAAATCTATGTCCAAATAACCTATCTTGGACAGGATATGTCGCGCCAAAAGCAAAATATCATCTCCCCTTTCGCACAGGGGCGGCATATAAATGCGCAGGGCATTTATCCTATAATAGAGGTCCTCCCGGAAAGTCCCCTCCCCCACCATTGCATTGAGATCTCGGTTAGTTGCCGTAATGAGCCGAAAGTCAACTTTAACAGGTGAAACGGCACCGACCCGAAGGATTTCTTGTTCTTCCAACGCCCGCAACAGCTTGACCTGAGCATGCAACGGAATATCTCCTATTTCATCCAAAAACAGGGTGCCGCCGTTGGCTAGCTCCAACAAGCCCATTTTGCCGCTCTTATGCGCCCCAGAAAAAGCCCCGGGAGCGTAACCGAAAAGTTCCGCTTCAAACAGTTCCGTAGGAACAGCCGCACAGTTGATGGAAACGAATTTCCCTGACGCGTAGGTACTGCCGCTATGCAGGGCTTGAGCGACGAGTTCTTTCCCTGTACCGGTATTTCCACGAATAAGCACGGGATGGGAGTCCGCGGCGTATATCTTGATCTGCCTTTTGATTTCGACGATTTTCCGGCTTTCGCCTACAATGCTGTCGACATTATACCGTGTACAAGATGAATTATTACTTTTATTGTATATTTTCTTTTTCTTCTGAAGTAAATCAATCTTGTCATGCAGTTCCTTGAGCTCATTCGGATCCGTAAACAGGATATGAGACACCATACCGATGACATCCCCCTGATTGTCACGTACGGGGACACGATTGACCACAAATTTATAATTGTCACCGAATAACGGCAAGGTGCACAAATCGCCGAGTTCTGGTTTGCCGTTTTTGATAACGATAGGGGCCCGTGTCGCGGGATTCAGTTCCGTCAATGGCCGCCCCAAGATGCTCGAAACTTTACCACCAAGTAAAGCCGCATAGCAGGCATTGACTCTGCGAACAATATAATCCGTGTCACAGAATAAAATACCTGAAGGAAGAGCATCTAACACCTGCTGATTCAACGATTCTAATACAGCCAAATCTCGAACCATATGGACGCATCCTCCGTCTTCTAGAAAAAGGATAGGTTCTCATTCTAAATTTCCATAGACTTTTTGTAAATACTGTATGAAATAATGAACAGTTTTTACATATCGATTAGTTGTTTTTTAAAGAATAAGAAAAACTATCACTTTGGAATCAATAACCAACCAAACCCTCCGCGCAAACATATTCAGAGACATGGCTATATTACTATTGGCTTCCAGCGTGTCCGGTGACAAAGGATCTGTTCATCTGTTTTTCATACCAGTGCCCTATGGAGCCGACCAGTGGCATCTCTCCCTAGTCACTGGCAAACTCCAGATATAGCCCTATAAGACTCATAGAGGCAGCGGAATAGTTTTTCCATCCCTGCTCAGACAGATGAGATGCTCGCTCTGTGTGGGTTTTGCGTACCGGAGTGGCGTGGTCAGATCTTCCAGAAAGATTCCCTCTTCTTCAGCTGCTACAAACGATTCAGTCTGTGGGTAAATAAGAGCCTTCCGAAAAATCCTCAAAAGCCTCGTCCGCGATCTTGAGAAATGAAGGGCCATAAACCTTTCCTGGTACTCATTTGACGACACCTTTGCCGTAGCTAAAAAGAGGGTGCAGAAATGGGAAAGACAGCGGGGCAACGGCACGAAGCCTATACTTATTACAGGCGATTCTGCCTTTCCGCTCGCCGTGCACACGGCTTCTACTCACTCTCATGGAGTCGCCCTTGTCCAGGCTGCCCTCAATGAGGGCTGTCACCTTGGAAAGACCTTGATGAATTATCAAAGCTCGTGCCTATGACAGTGCCACGCTGGATAGAGCGCTTGCACAACGAGGGATTGAACTTATTGCACTCCATCGAAAAAACCGAAAATGTCCAGCTATTCATGACGGTCATGATTTCGCCGCTATAGACGCCGTTGAAAGATCGAGGTCTTTTTTATGACTAGCACGTAGAAGATAACGATAACACATTGGGAATAAGTTCATGAGTACGTTACTATATTCATTTAGTTCGCTTTTGCCTTAATAGTCCTCAAAAGATTGTTCAAAGGATTATAAAATGGCTTATAGTTTATGTACATCCTTTAAATTTACTAAATATGATACACAAGGACATCATCTCTTACAGAGAATATAGTCATGAGTATGGGCATAGACTCCACTACTGAGCCTATACCGATGGCCCTCCTACAATGCTTCCGGTAAAACAGCTTAAAAGCATGATAAAACCCATCAAAAATTCATGATATAGATTCCAACGGTATATAAACAATTATATAAATTTATTTATATGAAGAAAATATGCCGCTTGTTTGATGCTTTAATTTTACCTGAACAAGCAACCAATATCATGTATATTCTGTAATCACACAGGGGGAAAACTTCCTTAAAGATGGATTCTGACGTCCCTTATCGTAGCTATTTAGCGTAACTCGGTAAGAATATTTTGAGGGAAACTGTGTTATGAATTTATATTTCATGAGGAACACCCGAACACATCGTGTGCTCCTCGTTTTCCGTTTAATCCGACACCTCACGGATGACTTCAAGTCCGGCAATGGTAACACCAATCCACGTAGATCAGATCATATGTTCCTCCTATCCTATCATCTGGTTATGAAACGGGACAAAAGGCACGAGTGGACAGTGCCGTCATCCCATTCGACGCGTTTTCCAAGACACAGCGGTGTTCTCCGCCAGAAGCCCCAATCCGCATAGTCGGCAGGTATCCATCATGCGTTCCTCCTCAAAGCCTCTTTGTGCAGATACTTGATCACTGTATGGCGGAAGCTATGAAAAGCCTTGGTTCTCGGCTCACCATGTTGACCACCCACTCCTACAGAACAGCGATAGCGCGTAAACCTGTGCGTCAGGACGGAAACCGAACTTTACGGTGGCATGGTTCACGGCGTTTACTCTTTCCTGTGAATCAGGAAAAAGCAAGGCTAAGGTGGATCTGGCAAATCTCTTCCAGCCGCATCCCGGAATACAGCGCAATCAACGGAGCCCAGAAGCGTGACGTTATGTCTTCCGTTGCCTGAACGTACTTTCCCATATCCCCGAAAAGGGCTTTCAGCTCATCTTGCGTGAACGCCTCTCGCTTCACGCCCTTTCGTCTGATGTCCTTGTCGGAGAGAACCTTCGGGAACCCTGAGTTTACGTATTTGGCCTGTACAGCTCCGCGATACTCCAACTCACACAGTTGACGAAACTTCGCACGTTTGTCTGGCGGACTTCCATCGTCTTCACTCTTAAAAGCCATTCGATCTGCCCGGAGCGGCCCATATCGGCAAGCTGAAGCCAGCCCTTGCCCGTAAACTGTCTTTGCCCGCACAGGCGGCAGGGAAGGTGTTTCAGCGTATCGAAGTAGCTACGGATGTGCTCACGAGAAAGCTCATCCACGCAGATATCCCGACCATGCTCCAACTCCCTCACAATTTCCACGAGCTGGCGAACCTGCGGGGGAATGTCTTTGGCGCTTGCGGCTGACCATGTGAGCGTCTTGGCTTTGACACAGGCATCAAAAGCTTCCCCGAGATTCGGAAGCCTACCCTTCTCCTCCAACTTGATTCTGCGGCGAACTGTCTCTGTTGGTTCCACGGAAGGCGTTTCTTCTTTTGGAAAAGAAAAACGCTCCTCACATGCCCTACCAGCCTCGGTAGCCTCAATTTTTTCAGAAAAAATTTTTGTAGAGGAGGCAATTCCTTCCTGCTCCCTCAAAAAAGAGGGAAGCAGGAGGGTCAAAGAAGCGGGAGAGAGGTCTTTTTTCAGTGTGGAATCGAATAGAAATGTACCCACGGATTTGATGTTTTCTTTTGTAATACCAAATGATTGAACAGTTTTTTCCTGTGCACAATGTATCCGTTCATGGGCAAAATCATCAGCCAAGGCAAAAAAATGTTGGGCAGCAAGCGAGAGCCGCAACGCCTTGGTACGGGCGGTACGGCTGTCCAGACCATTCAAAGAACGCCTGATTTCGCGTTTACCTATCAGTGATTGCAGGTGGTTGGGTACAAGAATGCGTAAGTAAAGAATACCGCGATGGGTCGTCAGGTAGGAGCGGTATCGAGGGAGAGAAGAGATCCCGGCTGATGGCATGATGAGCCTCAAATGTATCCCTGAAATGTATCCGCAGGAATAAAGCTCATCCAAAAAGGAACCCACCGGCCTAGCCGGTGGTTCT
>OGOV01002833.1_pt1 | contig 12425 bp, 17 predicted proteins | sample 1552711 | NCBI WGS metagenome assembly OGOV01 (sample SAMEA2580216, study PRJEB22360) | human gut metagenome | biome: human gut; feature: human-associated habitat; material: faeces | place: Denmark | collected 2008/2010 | reverse complement strand
TGACCTTCCAGGACGATCTTCCCGAAGAAGAAAAATCCGAGTGGGCTATGGATATCGCCTTTGACTTGGACGAGTTCTTCCGTCAGCAGGATCCCCAGTACGCGGCGGAGCACCCGGAGGCGCACGCCGCGAAGGAAGCGATTTACGAAAATCTGATGGCGGGGCGTATTTCCGCTTTGGATGAAAAGCTGGCGGCGCTGGGCCAGACCCAGGAGGACTATCTTCCCTCGGAGATCGAAAAATTCAAGGACGCCACGGGCTATGAGGAATTTCTTGATTTTGACCCGGCGGAGGTCAAGGCTGCTTTGGAGGATCCGAACAAATCCCGTGTGGATGAAATGCTGGCCTTCGCAGAGCAGGCGGAACGGGAGTACGCGGCGGAGGCGGCCGCCTATGCGCAGATCCCGGCAGATATCGTGGCACAGGCGCGTGCGGCGCAGGGCGACACCTTCTCCATCTATCAGCTGAAACCGGGAGATAGTACGCGGGACTACCGCTTTGAGCCGTTGGATACCATCCGCAACAACGGTCTTTCCGTGAAGCCGGAGAACTATGAGCAGGTTTACACCGCCCCGCTGACGGCGAAGGACGATCTGGAAAGCATCTACACCCGGTTTAATGTGGATCGTCCGGCAGACTTCACCGGGCACTCCCTATCGGTATCGGATATCGTGGTGCTGCATCAGGACGGAAAGGACACCGCCCATTACTGCGACCGCTTCGGCTTTTCCCAGGTGCCGGAGTTTTTGCAGCCGGAACGGGCAGCGGAGGTCACGATCCCCACGCCGGATCAGATGGCAACGCAGGAGCGGATCAGCACGCCCAGAGGCAGCTTTTGTGTGACGGCCATGAGCCGGGAGCAAATGGAGGCGGCAGGATATGGGGTTCACCATCAGTCTGACGATGGAAAATATCTCATCATGGGCAACGGCACGCGAGCCTTTGCCATCCCCGCGCAGCAGCAGCCGGAGCAGGACAATCCCCTCCGCACGGCGGAAATGACGCTGGAGGACGACTACGGCATGATCGACGGCGTGATCAACAACGGCAGACGGGGCGAGGAGCTGGAGAAGGCCAGGGAGCACGCGGAGCGGACGCAGCCGGAGAAAAAGCCCTCCATCCGGGAACGGCTGGAGGCGGCAAAGCAGGAGTGCGCGAAGCAGCAGCCCAGGCCTGCCCCGGAGAAAAAGCCCCCGGAGCTGGGGGAACGATGAGCCGGGGCGTGAAGTGGCGGCTGGAATGGGCCTTCTTCCTGGGGGAGAACGGCAGGCGGCAGTACAACCGGCTCTGCAAGGGCTGCGTCCATCCCTGCAAGCAGAGCTTCCGGGCGGTGGTGCTGGACTGCCCGCACTTTCAGTCCCAGCGCGTGAAAAAAGGCGTGGATAAGGGTGGGAAACGGGCAAAATAGTCCTCCGTGGCGGTATTTTCAGACCATGCCCTTATGATTTCCCATCCGCGCTTTTCTCCGCGCTCCTGCGGCGAAAAAGCAGCGGTTCTTGACACTTTCCCATGCGCGCCCATAGCAAAAGCGGGGATGCGGCCTTCGGTATATCCGTTGGCTGCGTCCCCGCTTCTTTTTTTGCTTATTTCTCGTCCCCGTTTGGCTTGTCCGCTTCCGCCACGCCCTGGATCACATCCGTCACCACGGCGTTGAGCTGGGCGGCGTTCTCCGCTGTGACGGCGGGCCGCCCAGTGTCCGCTTCGATGGCGCGCCGCGCGTCTCCCGCCACCTTGCCGCCGCGCCGGGCAACGATCCGGCTTTCCTCAAAGCCCTCCGGCCGGTGGGCCTTGGAAAGCTCCGTGGTCGTGGTTTCGGCCAGCATGTTCAGCACGATCTCCAATGTACTCATGTTGTCCCGGAGGTTTTCCTTTTTGAGACCTTTCAGGTTTTTGTATTGCCGGGTGGTCATGCCGGACCAGGCTTTGGTGATCTCGTCGGTGAGGATGGCGTACTCCCGTCCCTTCTCCACGCCCCGCTGCTGCCATTCGGCGGTGAGCTCGTTGCGCACGCGGATGGAGAGGATGCGCTGGTGGATCCAGTCCTCGGAGTAGCCCTTCTTCAAATAGGTCTCCAGCGCCCGGTCGATGGCCTGTTCCGGGTCGATGGTCTCCTCGATGCGCTCCCGGCCTACGGCGGCAAGCCAGAGCCGGAAGGGTTCTGCCTTCGGCGAGGGGATAGATTGGATGATGCGCAGAATCTGTTCCGTATTGGCGGCAAGCACCTTTCGCTTTTTGCCTGTGGAGCCGGTCATTTCTACCTGGGGACAATTTGTCCCCAGGTAGCTTGCGAGCTGTTCGTCCCGCTTGCGCATTTTTTTGAGATAATCCGTGGGATTGGCGCTGTCCGACAGGACCGCAACAACATCTACCACGGAGAAATACCATTCTTCCTTTTCCTCGTCCCAGGCGGTACGGATCTTTCTATCTTCAAAAAGCTGGATGGAGTTATTTTCGTCCATGGGCTTTTCCCTCCTTCGATGGGTTATCCCCATTCTACCATGAAATGATGATTTTTTCTATCAGGGAACGCGATTTTTGCAGCAGCAGTCGTAGGCGCTGTGGGACTGTGGGCAAACGGTCAAGCCGGGCGGCGCTGTGGGAAAGCGGTTTGCCGTCCTGTGGGAAAGGCCTGTCCTTTTCCATCAGGCGGTGAATAGCTTTTCCATCGGCAAAGCGGCCGTTTTCCATAGTTCCATAGCGCAGCTTTCAGTCCTCCGTGACGACACACTCACAGCCCGCCGTCAGCAGGCGGTACAGCGTCAGCGGCACATACCACGCCGCCACCAGCAGCCGCCAGACAAGGACGCAGCCGCCAATAAGACCGGCAAAGACGAAGTTCAGAAGGAACAGGGCGATCCCGCCGCCCAGGGAGCCGCCGCCCGGTATGATCCAGAGCCGCAGCCGCCAGATCCCAAACGGCAGCCCGCAGAGGATCCAGAGCCAGAGATAGTCCAGCTCCCCGTTCTTTACGCAGGCGGAGCGGAAGATGCAGTACAGCAGCGCGGCCGACGCCACCGGCAGGATGGTCTTGCGGAAAAAGTCTTTTAAGGCCTCGCCTCTTGTCATGGGATTCGCCTCCTTCAAAATCGTTTGTACCTTCATTATATCTGACGTTTCGGCAAAAGCCCAGGGGAAAACGCAGATCGCGGCAAAAAGTTTGTCCCAGGGGTCATTCCAGCTCCATATCCTTCTGCCGTGCCGGCGCCTGCCGGGGCGGGGACAGGAACTCCTCCACATTCCGGCGCACGGCGGCGTAGTCCTGCTCCTCCCGCCGCGCCTTCTGACGCTCGGCGGTCAGCGCCGCCCTCCGGGCGGTGAGCGCGTCCATTTCGGCCTGCATCCGCTCCGCGGACGGCAGAGGCACGGCGCCCAGGCGCTTGCACTCTCTGGCGGCGGCCTCAAAAAGAATGATCTCCCGCTCATAGCCACGCAGGAACTTCTCCTTGTCCTTCGACGCCTGATAACGGTCATAGATGGGCTTGAGCTGACGGTAGGCGGCGACATACTTTATTTTCAGCGTCAGCTCCTCGATCCGCGCCTCGGTCTCCCGCAGCTCCGCTTTCAGCCGGGCGGCGGAGGCGGAAGCCGCCTCGCAGCGCTCTGTCAGCTCCTCCATGCTGCCGATGCCGTGTTCCGTCAGGAAGTTGCTGGTCTCGGCGATGCGTTTCAGATTCTCGATGGCCGCCCAATGGCGGTAGCCCGCGCTCTGCTGGGCCTTGATGTTGTTCTGAATATCTATGAGCAGGCTGACCCTGCCTCCGCGCTGCTTTGGCTGGTGGGAGGATCTGGCGCGTCCGGCCATCCGTGCGGTCAGGGCGTCCTCGGCGTAGTCCGCGCCCAGGGTCTTTAGCCTTGTGAACCGCTCCTGCCCCGGCGCTCTGGCAGAAATGTATTTGCCCCGCTTGAGCGCATAGCCCTCCCGCTGCAACCGTACCAGCAGCTCCTCTAAATCATGGCAGCCGGGCAGCAGCCGGTCGATGGCGGCGCGCAGCTTCGCCTTATAGCTGGTGCCGGCGCGCTCCGCCTGATGCTCGATGTAGCTTTTGCCTTTGTCCTGGCCGGGGACGATGACGGACAGGCCGTGCTCCTTGCAGATCCGGTCTGAGGTGCGGCGGATGAAGTGATAGCTGCGCTTGTTGGAATGGTAGTGCTTGTGATCCGCAAAGCTGACGGCATTGAAGATCAGGTGGTTATGAACATGATCTTTGTCTGTGTGAGTGGTAAGTACAAACTCATACCTGCCGCCCAGGATCTCCCTTGCCAGCTCCATGCCGATCTCATGGGCCTGCTCCGGCGTGACCTCCCCAGGCTGAAAGGCTTGGATCAGGTGACGGCCTAGGTTCGTTCCCTTGTCGATGGCATGGCGGCGGGTCCAGGCAAATTCGATATCCGCGGTCTCGGCGGCGCAGCCATAGGAGGATACAAGCAGTTTTCCGTCCGTCTTTTCCGGGTTGCAGATATAGTCAATGGCCGCTTTCAGCGTTGACTTGATAGGATGCGTCTTTGTAACTGCCATATCTCATCCAGCCTCTCCTGTATCTCCCGCATATCCGCTTTGTACGCGCTGTCTCCTGCGTTGACCCGCTTGGCGATCTGGTTGATGTTCCGGCCGATGGCGGACAGGGCGGCGTTCATCCGCTTGATATCCGTGGTGTCAAGCTGGATGATATACCCGTCTATCGCCATCTTCCGCAGATACGCGCCGTACCGCCGTGTGGGGAGCTGCGCCATCTTTTCATCTATGAGCCGTTTTTCCTCCTCCGTCACATAGAATTTCATCTGAATGTTCCGCTTTCGGTTCGCCATGGGCAGCCTCCGTTTCTCATAAGGGTCTGGGATATCCCAGCAAGCAATTTTGACTGTTCGGGCAAGGGACCTGAACAGCGCAAAATCCGCAAGCGGGTACTCGCTTGCTGTGCTTGCTATTCTTCTGTTTGCTTTCTTCCACGGTAAAAATGAGGAAATGCCAAAACCTAACGCAGAAAAGAAAAAACACCGCAATTTGCGGCGTTCCCAATGGTTGTATGCACGAAAAAACGGGGGATTTTATTCCCCCGCAGTTTCATTTTTGACTTCCTGTATTGCTTTCGCTGTGGCGGTGATAACCGTCAAATCCTTGTTGTCCATGCTGTCAAGCAATGTTTCAAGTTGCCGCCGTTGTGTGGACTTATCTGTTTCCTTGTTTGGAAAAAAGAATTGGTCTACTGAAACATCTAAAAGCGTAACAAGCTCATAAAAGATTTGCAGGCTTGGGTGCTGTCCGCTATTCTCAATGGACGCGATATAGCGGGGAGCGATGTTCATCTTATCCGCTAACTGATTGCGTGATATGCCCTTTGCCTTTCTTGCTGCTTTTATGGCTTGACCGAAAGCCTTAAAATCAAATCTTGCGACTTCTCTTTTCATCTCATTTCACCCTACTACATTTTACTGTTCACCTTTCGATTTCGATATGAGTACACATATCATAGACTTGACTGAAATAAAGCATATAATTCACAGATAGTCCCTTGATTTTTATTCGGCTGTCCGTATATAATTATACTTGTAGAATTATGTGAAAGGGTGTATGAAACATGGAATATATGTCTTGTCCGCAAGCGGCAAAGAAATGGAGCATATCAGAGCGGCGCGTACAGAAGCTATGCGAGGAAAACCGCATACCCGGCGTTTCAAAAATCGGCTATATGTGGCTCATTCCCAAAGACACAGAAAAGCCCGTTGACGGACGGCGAAAAGAAAATCGCAAATCGACCTAAAAATGCTACATCATAAAGAAACCAAAATAGGATTTATAGTTAAAACTCAACGAAAAATCGAGAATATTTGAAAAATCCCCTTGCGTGAGGTATTGCTTGTGACGCTGCGTAATGATGTAAAATAGGCAGTGTAAGGAGGTGAAAGCTATGTCAAAGTACACAACAGGAGAAATTGCAAAGCTCTGTGGCGTATCTGTCCGAACGGTACAGTATTATGATTCCAGAAACATTCTCATTCCCAGCGAATTGTCAGAGGGTGGACGTCGGCTATACTCTGAACAGGATTTGAAGCGAATGAAGATTATTTGCTTTCTTCGTGATGCAGGAATCTCAATTAACAGCATTGGTGAACTACTTTCTGAAGATAATCCGGGCAGTGTTATTTCTGTTTTACTTGAACAGCAAGAGCAGCTTCTGCAAGAAGAAGTCAGTGAGCGCAAAGCGAAGCTGGAAATGATCGACGGCATCAGACGAGAGCTAAAGAGCATGGAGAATTTCTCTGTTGAATCTATCGGCGATATAGCATATGCGATGGGAAACAAAAAGAAAATGAATCAGCTTCATGCCATTTTGTTAATTTCGGGTATTCCTATCGGCATAATTCAGTGGACATCAATTATTATGTGGATAGCTACAGGAATATGGTGGCCTATCATTGTTTGGGCTTTATTAGCGATTCCGTATGGAATCTGGGTATCCAACTTTTACTTCAAGCGAGTTGCGTATATCTGTCCACGGTGCCATGAAGTATTCAAACCAAATTTTAAGGAAGCATTTTGGGCAAGACATACACCGACACTCCGAAAGCTGACCTGTACTTGTTGTGGATATCATGGCTTCTGTGTAGAAACTTATGGAAAGGAGGAAAAGAAAAATGGATAGGGTTATGGAATTTCTTCCGTTTTTGATTCCGCTTGTAATTGCGGAATTTGCACTGTTGGGTTATACATTGCATCACATTTTGACCCATAACACCTATAAGCGTGGAAATCGTACTTTGTGGCTTATCATCACCATTGTACTGATGAACTTTGTTGGGCCGATCCTTTACTTTCTGTTCGGAAAGGAAGATGCGTAATGGATATGTTATACATCTCCGATCTGTATAAGCGTTTTAGTGATAAAAAGGTTTTGAATGGGCTGAATTTATCTGTACCAGAACATAGCATATTCGGATTTATAGGTAAAAACGGTGCAGGCAAAACAACGACGATGAAAATGGTACTCGGACTCTTAAAAGCGGATGCAGGTGAGATTATAGTAAACGGTGAAAAAGTGGTTTACGGACAAACAACAACTAATCGTTATATAGGTTATCTGCCCGACGTACCGGAGTTTTATCCATTTATGACGGCGGCAGAATATCTTCACTTTTGCGGCGAAATTATAGGAATGAAGCGAACAGAGAATGAAGAGCGTTGTAAGGAACTATTGGAGTTAGTTGGACTTGGGAATGAAACTCACCACATAAAAGGTTTTTCAAGAGGTATGAAACAGCGTTTGGGTATTGCACAGGCTCTCTTAAATAGACCAAAGCTGTTGATCTGTGATGAACCCACTTCTGCGCTTGATCCCGTGGGAAGAAAAGAAATATTGGATATTCTTTTGGCTATCAGAGAACAGACGACGGTGTTGTTTTCCACGCATATCCTTTCAGACGTAGAGCGCATTTGTACCGACGTGGCCTTTCTTAATAGCGGCGTGGTAGGTGTTCAAGGAAAACTTTCCGACATTAAAACGAGATACCGCAGTGAAGAATATCAGTTGGAAACGGGAAATGATACAGATATGCTTATTCTTCAGCAAACTTTTCCTAATATGCAACAAATCGGCAGAAATCAACTTGTTTTTGCGAAGGCGATTACACCGTATTTGATATACTGCACTTTATAGCGGATAGGCATATCGCACTTTTGAAATTGGAACGAGCAGATCCAACGTTGGAGTCTTTGTTTATGGAGGTGGTTGAGAAATGAAATCCTTGCTTGCCTTTATAAAAAAAGAAACAATGGAACAGTTTCGCTCGGGCAGATTGATGATCCTCGGCATACTGTTTGTTCTGCTCGGCGTTATGAATCCGGCTGTTGCAAAAATAACACCTTGGCTGCTTGAGATATTGGCAGATTCCCTTGCGGAAAGCGGTATGACTGTAACGCCTGTAACTGTAAGCGCAATGGATTCTTGGGTGCAATTCTTTAAGAATATGCCACTTGGATTGATTGTCTTTGTTTTGCTTCAAAGCAGCATCTTCACCAAGGAATATCAATCGGGCACGTTGGTTCTGTCTTTAACCAAAGGGCTTGAACGCTTTAAGGTCGTTGTTTCTAAAACTGTTGTGCTTACTGTTCTTTGGACGGTTGGCTATTGGCTGTGCTTTGGGATCACATACGGATATAACGCATATTTCTGGGATAATTCGGTAGCACAAAACCTTATCCTTTCTGTGGTATGTTGGTGGCTATTCGGTGTGTGTGTAATTTCGTTGATGATCTTATTCTCTACGATTGCAAATTCAAACACAGGTGTGCTTGTCGGAACGGGTAGCGTTGTCCTTGCGTCTTATCTGCTCGGCTTGCTTCCTAAAATAAGTAAATATTTGCCGACCTTATTAGCCAACGGAAACTCTTTGATTTACGGTGTTGCAGAAGCAAAAACATACATCGTAGCTATTTTAATTACAGTGGTTGCAAGTTTGATATGCTTTGCAGTAAGTATACCTATATTTAACAAAAAGCAACTGTAATTTTGAAATTAAAACAATGAAACAAACAGATTTTATATTGTGTCCGATCTGTAACAACAAAACGCGGATTAAGATACGAAGCGATACGGTGCTTGAAAACTTCCCGCTATTTTGCCCAAAGTGTAAACAGGAAACGCTAATCAATGTAAAACAATTAAATATGTCAGTTATCAAAGAGCCAGACGCAAAGACGCAGAGCCGATAACACGCAGATTTTAGTTTGCGGTTATCGGCTCTTTTCTTTGACAACTACATTCTGCCTATACGATTGCTGACAGATTACAGCTTATAAACCGTTGCTGTCAGCTAATTGAGGTTACAGTTTAAGCGGCGGTTTTGAAATAACAATCAAAGCCGCCGTTTTCCTTTTAGAAAAATGGATATACGGAGGGTGTATTAAAGTCGCCCATTTTTAAGGATATGGCGGTATCAAGGAGGTATCGTCATGTTCATTTTTGTTTGTACTACCCCGCCAAATAGCCTACGCTCAAAAAAAGCCTTTACCCACCGTCGGGATATTTCGCCCATGAGTATGAACTGTCAATACATCTAAATACTGCTAACAAATCCCTTGCGCCCGGTTGCATTTTGCAGTCGGGCGCATTTTGCTTCTCCAAAAGTTTTTTTGAAAAAGTTTTCTTTTTCGGTTGGCATATTCACGGCTTCGCCGTGGAGGGTTGCCAAAAGGGGATAAATACTAACCCGCCCCCGGGACGAAAGGGGGTGAGAACATGGATTACCCTAATCGGCTGGAATGGCAAACGAGATGTGAGTTTAATGCGTACTGCAAACGCGCTTTACGAAACGAACTGATTGACGCTTGCCGAGAGCGAAAGCGTAGGCAACTCCGCGAAGTGGTCTTTTCAGACCTGACCCCGCAGGAAGAAAGGCAGCTTTACACCGTTGACAAGTATTTTCAAGACGGCAACGAAGAAGCCTTTTGCGCAGGAGGCTTGAAGATTACTGCAAAACTGCTTGCCGAAGCTCTGCACACCCTGCCGGACGAAAAAAGACAAGCCGTATTACTGTACTACTTTTTCAACATGACCGACGTTGAAATTGCGGAAGCGATGAAGATCCCCCGCAGCACAGTACAGTATCGGCGCACAAGCTCTTTTGAACTGCTGAAACGATATTTGGAGGAACGAGCCGATGAATGGAACGATTAGCAACAATTCCGATGAACGCGGCTTATTACCTTACCCGGTCATTTTAGCCGCGACGAAGGGCGACCCCGACGCTATGAAACTTGTCTTGCAGCATTATCAAAGCTACATAGCCCACCTGTCTATGCAGAAAATCCGCGACGAAAGCGGCAATACCTATTGGGGCATAGATGAGGACTTGCGGGAGCGGCTGCAAGCAAAGCTCATGCGGGCTGTCCTTAACTTCAAGGCAGATTAACGCAAAATGCAAAGCGTCCCCCTTTCCGCTTTGCGCGTTCAATCTGACCTTGACCCTGCTCCTTGACAAAGAAAGCCCGGCAAATCCCGGTGCAGCATAGAGCAGACGGATACATTCCCGTCTGTGCGGAGCTATACGGCCGGTGCGCCATGACCCTTCAACGAGGCGAGCGATATCCACCAGGCCGCAAAGCGGGCAAGGCAGCCCGCGGGCCACGATGCACAGACGGGGCGATACTCCCTTGCAGTCACAGTCCGGGCGTGCAGCCGTATTCAGGCGGTGAGGCGTCGCAGGCAATGAGCAGGGCCGCGCGAGAACCGCGCGGGGGTGGGATTCCCGTGGAGCTGAAAAGCCATTCAGCCGTCCGTTTCTGCTGTTCTTTGTAAGCTATCAAAAAATGATTTGTTTTCAGACGATTAGAAAGGGGCTAACTATGCAAACGACCGCTTCATCTGAAAAGAAATACGCCCCGCCGAAGCGGAGCGAAAAACAGATCGGCAACACGACCTTTATCGTCAATTCCTTCTTTCGGGAAAAGAGCGACGAGAGTATTGCCGTGAAGCTGGAACGTCTGATGAAAGCGGACGTTCAGAAAGAAGCGACAACTTAATTCTCCTAAACAGGCAGACAGGGACAAAAAGACGCGGTATAATGAAGGTGACTTCAAAACCGTGTTTGACTGCCGGATGGGAGGTTACTATGTATCATCAGTCAAACACCGCTGCCGCGCTTCAATTCCCTTACAACGCTATGAGCGTCGAAGCTGTTACCGCTTTGTACTGCCGTTTGTCACGCGACGATGAATTGCAGGGCGACAGCAACAGTATCATCAACCAAGAGTTAATATGTAAAGGGTGGTTTCTCCCACCTAATACATATGACTGCGGCTCATTTGTGGTGAATGGAACAGCAGTTGTAGGAAAGGAGAAGAAAAGTCCGTATAACCGCTGGAAATCAACACAAAAAGGAGCTAATTTTTATGAAATCTCTATTTGAGGAAATGGGCGGCACTTACCGTCAGGAGGGCGATTATCTCATTCCAAACCTTGCGCTGCCAGAGGAACCGGAATACCAGATTGGCAAGTATGGACATATGCGCCGCAGCTATCTGAAAGAACATCGCCCTATTTTCTACACAAACCTGCTCACAAACGGAACGCTGCATCGGCACCTTGCCGAGATCGACCAAGCCTGCAACGAGCGCATGGAAATCATCGTTTCTGCAATGGTGAAGCAAGAAGGCGTGACCGAAGCACTCAAAGCTGCCGATCAAATGGAATGGGTACGCCGCATGAACAGCATCCGCAGCCGCGCGGAGGAAATCGTTTTGACCGAGCTTGTATATGAATGACAAATGCCCGTTATCGGTTGCGTGGCCGATAACGGGCATTTTTACACTTTAGTTCTTTTGTTCCGTGCTGGCTACCAGACGGTCAAAGTCGCTCTGATACAGATGATCCTGAATGACGCGGTACTGCTCAAACTCGCTTTCGGCAAAGGCTTTTGCAATGGCAGCGGTGACTTTTCCCTTATTTTGCAGAATCTCTGCATCATTGAATTGCAGAAAAGCGTCCAGCTTGGAGGCCCAATCTGCCATGGTCATGGGAATATGCCGTCTGGCCTGCCGGGTAGCATAGTCCAGATACATGGTGACGATTTCGTTCAGTTCCTGCATTTCATCCATGGATAAGTAATTTTTTGCAACGGACACATCTGCCTTGACAATCTTGCCGTCAGGAGCATTCTTCCATGAGGTCAGCCCCATGTGTTCCTTGGTGTGATCGGCTCGTGCCATAATGACCTCTGCCGCTGTGCCGCCATGGACGGCATAGTGCATCTTATTCTGAACTGTGGCAAAGAAATCCTTTGTGGTCTGGCTATTGAGAGAGTAGTCCACAGCGGTGGCGTAAATATCCGTGATTTTCTGATAGAAGCGCCGTTCGCTGGCCCGAATCTCCTGAATCTCGGAAATCAGGTGATCGAAGTAGTCCTCATCAAAAATCTGCCCATTGATGAGCCTGCTCTTGTCCAGCACATACCCCTGCTTGGTGAAGGTGTCCAGCACCTTGGTTGCCCACTGGCGGAACTGCGTGGCTCTGCCGGAATTGATCCGATAGCCTACGGCTATGATGGCGGGCAAAGAGTAAAACTTATAGTGATAGGTTTTTCCGTTATCCGCAACTTGTGCAAAATTTGCACAAGTTGCATCTTCGGACAATTCACCGCTTTCATATACATTTTTCAGATGCTTTGTCACAACGCTCCGGTCTACATCAAAAAGCCGTGCAATGGCCTTTTGGGTCAGCCAAACGTCGTGATCCTGTACCCGTACCTCAATGCCATCCTCATGGGCATCTTTCGTGAACACAAGGAAATCCACTGTGCTGTTGCGGATTTGCAGTTTATCCTTCTTGGCGTCTGCCATATCGTTTCACCTCAATCTTCTTCGCTGGTTTTCTTCCCACGGCTCTTATAGACATTATACTGATTCTTGCACCGGGGACTGCAAAAAGCGGAAT